>WBZO01005222.1_pt1 | contig 10286 bp, 10 predicted proteins | sample 5204261 | NCBI WGS metagenome assembly WBZO01 (sample SAMN12412400, study PRJNA552823) | activated sludge metagenome | isolation source: activated sludge from anammox sidestream of wastewater treatment plant... | place: USA: North Carolina | collected 2017-09
CCGGGCTCGAGGCGCCGGATGCGCTACTTGACCGCGCCGCCCATGATGCCCCGAACGAACTGGCGGTTGAACACCACGTAGAGCACCAGCATCGGGATCATGGCCACCGTGAGCGCCGCCAGGACCGCATTCCAGTCGGACACGAACTGGCTCAGGAACTGCTGCGTGCCGAGCGTGAGGGTGGGCACGCCGGGCGACACGATGAGCGGCCACCACAGGTCGTTCCAGACCGGGATCATGGTCAGCACCGCGACCGCGGCGAGGGCCGGTCGGGCAAGTCGCGCGACCATGGTGAAGATGCGCCAGTGACCCGCGCCGTCCACCCGCGCGGCGTCCTCCAGGTCGCGGGGCACTTCCCGGAAGAAGCTTGACAGCACGAAGACCGCCAGTGGCAGGCCGGCGGCCGTGTACACCAGCACCAGACCCAGGAGCGTGTTGGTCAGACCCAGATCGCGCAGCAGGGTCAGGGTGCTCACCGTGCCCAGTCGGATGGGGATCATGATGCCCAGCGCCAGGTACAGCCCCAGCAGCCGACTGCCCATGAACCGATAGCGCGCGAGCGCGAACGCGGCCATCGCCCCCAGCAGCAGCACCAGCACCAGCGAGGCGCCCGTGACCACGACGCTGTTGGCGACATAGGACCCGAAGTCGCCGCGCTTGCCCAGCGTCTCATAGCCCACCGTGGTGAAGGTGTCCGCGGTGGGCAGCGCCACCGGCGTCCGGAAGATCGCGTTGCGGGTCTTGAACGAGTTCATGACCACGAGCGCGATGGGCACGAGCGCGATGAGCGTGTACCCGATGAGCACACCGTGCTTCCCGATCGCGGAGGGCGCGATCGCCAGGCGGCCGGACGCTCGGCCGCTCACATCTCCACCCGCGTGAGTCGTCGCTGGACGCCGAAGAGGTAGAGGCAGACCCCGAACAGGATGATGAGGAACATCATGCCCGCCACCGTGGCGCCCATCACCGGGTCACCCAGCTGGAGCTGAAAGCCAAAGAAGGTCCGATAGAAGAACGTGCCCAGGAGGTCCGTGCTGAAGTCGGGACCCGCAAGACCGCCCTGCACCGTGTACACCAGGTCGAACGCGTTGAAGTTGCCCACGAACGTGAGGATCGCCACGATGCCGATGGTCGGTCCGATGAGCGGCAGCTGGATGCTCCGGAAGATGCGCCACGAGCCCGCACCGTCCACCCGGGCCGCCTCCACGACCTCCTCGGGGATGCTCAGCAGCGCCGCCGAGAACAGCAGCATCGGGATGCCCACGAACTGCCACACGGACATGAGGCTGATGACGATGAGCGCGGGCCCGTCGAGGCCCAGCCAGGGGGCGTAGAACTGGCCCAGGCCGATGGCGTCCATGAAGCTCTCCATGACGCCCCAGAGCGGGCTCAGGATGAGCTTCCAGATGAAGCCGATGATGACCACCGACAGGACCGTGGGCGCGAAGATGAGCGTCCGGTAGACAGTCCGACCGCGCAGCACCCGGGTGGTCAGGATCGCCGCCAGCACCAGGCCCACGGGGTTCTGGACCAGCATGTGGATGACGAAGAACACGATGTTGTTGCGGAAGGCGCCCCAGAAGCGCTCCGACCATCGCGCATCGGTGAGCAGCGTCTGGTAGTTGTCCAGCCCGACGAACGCGCCGTTGGCGTCGAACACGCTCAGGCGCAGCGAGTCGATGAGCGGATACACCATGAACACGCTGTACACGACCACCGCCGGGCCGACGAACGCGAGCACGTGCCACGGCACCCGCTGCGCGCGACTCATGCCGCGTCTCCGAGCTCAGTCATCACATCCCTCCCGGTGGTGGTCGGCAAGGACGAGCCCCGGCCGCCGCGTGGGCAACGGGCCGGGGCTCGGGGACCGTCAGGGACGGTCGATCAGGGTGCGGTGCTGGCCGCCGGCCCTGGGTGATACCAGCTGTCCAGGCCGTCCTGGATCTGCTTGGCGGCATCGGCGGGGGTCTGCGTGCCGTTGATGACTGCCGCGCTCACCGCCCACAACTCGTTCTCGAGGTTGGGAGTGCCGCGCGACAGGATCTGGTAGGAGTTGCGGATGGTCGATTCGCAGTCCTTGCGCAGGTCCACCGCCGACTGGGCGACCGGGTCGGACACCGTCACCGGATGGTCGGACAGCGAGTAGAACCCGGGCAGCGCGTTGGAGTACAGGTTGGCGAACTCGGAGCTCGCCACCCAGTCGAGGAAGACCTTCGCCTCCGCCTGGTGGGCGGATGCGGCGTTCATGCCCATCGCGATGTCGGTGTGGTCGCTGATGTAGCACTGGTCACCGTCGTTGACGACGGGCGGGCCGAAGAAGCCGATCTCCATGTCGGGCTGGCTCTCGAAGAACGAGATATCCCAGCTACCCGCGGGATAGATGGCCGCCTGGCCGGTCGCGAAGTACTGCTGGGCGTCGGGATACGAGATGCCCTCCACGCCGTCGGGCAGGTACGGCTTCCAACTGGCCAGCTCGGTCCACGTGTCCACGTAGGGCTGGTCGGTGAACTTGGCCGTCCCCGCGATGAGGGCCTTGCGACCCTCCTCGCCCTTCCAGTAGGTGGGCCCGATGTTCTGGAAGCCCATGGTGGCGGACTCCCACAGGTCCTTGGTGCCCATGGCGAGCGGCGTGTAGCGGCCGTCCGCCTTGATCTGGTCGAGGAGCGCGTGGAACTCCGCGACCGTCTTGGGCGTGGACGTGACGCCCAGGTCCTCGAAGGCCTGCTTGTTGTAGATGAAGCCATGGATGACCGAGGCCATCGGCACGCAGAACACGTCCGAGCCGTCGTCGGTGATCCAGGCGCTCTTGGCCACATCGCCAAAGTCGGCGAGGCCGGCCAGGTCGTTGAGGGATGCCAGATAGCCGTTCTGGAACAGGGCCAGCGAGGTGTCGAAGGGCCGGCAGGTGATGAGGTCGCCCGCGGTGCCGCCCTCCAGCTTCGACTGGAGCGTCGCGTTGTACTCCGTGGGTGGCGTCGGCGCGAACGTGACCTTGATGCCCGGGTTGGCGGCCTCGAACGCGGGGATGATGGTGTCCTGCCAGATCGTGAGGTCGTCGTTGCGCCAGCTCTCGATGGTCAGGTTGACTGGCTCCTGGGCGCTCGTGCCCATGGGCACGAGCCCGGCGATCGCGAGCGTGGTGACGGCCGCCGCCGCGGCCAGTCTGTGTCGTCGCAAGGTGTCTCCTCCTCGAACGCGAGATGCTCCGCGGTCTCGCCGCGGGACGCCCTGGTGGGTGGCATGGTTCGGTCGGTCTCGGGTCACCTCCTTCGGCGTGCGTGCCTGGGGCTGTCAGCCCAGCTCCACGGTCAGTTGGTAGCGATCGCCGCGATACACCGATCGCACGTACTCGATGACACGCCCCGTGATGTCCGCGCTGAGGCGGGTGATGCGCAGCACCGGGTGGGGCCGGTCGAGACCCAGCAACCCGATCTCCTCGGCATCGGGCTCGCCCGCCTCGATGGTCTGCCGGGCCCGGGCGGGGCGGATCCCGTGCTCGCGCTCCAGGTGCTGGTACAGCGACCCGTTTGCGAGGTCGCGCTCGAGGATCCCCGGCACCAGGCGCGACGGCAGATGCACCGTCTCGATGGCGAGGGGCTCCTCGTTGGCCAGTCGCAGCCGTCTGACCCGCACCACCTCCGCATGCGGCTCGATGTCCAGGAGCCGCGCCAGCTCCAGCGAGGCGGGCATGGTGCCCGCATCGAGCGTCCGGCTCGACGGCCGCATGCCCCGCCGCTCCATGTCCTGGGTGAAGCTCGTGAGATGCTGGAGCGGCTGCTCGAACACCCGGCGCGAGGCCACGAAGGTGCCCTTGCCCGTGAGCGAGTAGAGACGGCCGTCATGGGTCATCGCGTCGAGCGCCTGTCGGACGGTCATCCGACTGACGCCGAAGCGCGCCGACAACTCCCGCTCCGACGGGATGCGCTGATCGGGCTGGAGCTCCCCCGACGCGATCGCACCCTCCAACTGGGAACGGATCTGCTGGAAGATGGGCGTGGGGCCACCCCTGTCGAGCGAGCCGTCCAAGCTCGTGCCGGATGCCCCTGCGTCCACCCCCGCCCTCCTCCGCACCGGGCTCGCGATGCGGTTCGCGCGCCGGTCTAGACCACTCTAGACCGGTCGGTGCCGGAGGTCAACGAGGAAACGGACCCATCACTGGAGCGGATCAGGCCAGTGCCGGCAGCCTGAGGGTACCTACCCTCGGTCGTGGGCGGCGACGTGCCGCTCCACCAGCGCCACCGCGTCCTTGAGTCGAGCGAGCGTGTCCTCGTCGATGGTCTCGGGGTCGGTGTGCGGGCCCAGGCGCTCCAGGAGGTCCACGATCAGGCCGTAGAACACGCTGGCGTCCGCGAGGAAGAACTGCGGCTCGTTGTTGTAGCGCACCAGGGTGAGGCGGCCCTGGAGCACGCGCCGGTCATCCACGTGGGCGACCTGGGTCGCGAAGTTGTGGCCCTGGATGCCGTCGGGGTTGTTGAGGAAGTTGAGCGCGTTGTCGATGGCCAGGCCGAAGCGCGCCCGCCACGCGGTGAGGCGCTCGTGGACCTCCGAGGGGATGCGCACCTCGGCCACCTGGTCGAACACGTCCGGGCCGACCGTGAGCAGCCCCACCAGGGTGGTCCCGGCGCGCGCGCCGAGCATCACCTGGAGCGACCGCTCGAGCGTGAACACCTCGGAGTCGAAGCGTGGGCTGGTGATGACGTCGGTCAGGAGGTCCTCGACGTTGTCGAGCATGCCTGACTCTGCGACGGCATTGGACAGGTGGAGGATCTCCTCCTTGAACAGGAACTGTTCCTCGTGGTCGAGCATGGCCGCCGGATGGTACCGCGACCCGCCGCGGAGGGTCAGACCCGCCGCGGAGGGTCAGACCCGCCGCAGGTAGCCCGGCAGCCCGCGGACGATGCGCACCGACTTGTCGGCGACACGCGCCGGCAGCGACCTCCGGGGCCTTGGATGCCTGGCCGACCTCGGGGCCTTGGTGGGCTTGGGGGCCCTGACCCGCGTCGCGCCGTGGCGGGTGTCCCACTCGGCGAGCGCCGCATCCAGGTCGCCCTTCGCGCCGACCCAGTCCCAGAACGCCCGGAAGTCCTCATGCGCCCGCTCGAGATGGACCTCCATCACATGAGGCTTGTCCCGGAGGAACGCCGCGATGTTCCGATTGACGGTGCGCACATAGTCGAGGGCCATGTCCAGGGGCGGCACGTCCTCGGCGGCCCCGCTGATGATGGCGGTCCGGTACGCGCGCATGATCCCCCTGTGGTACCGGGCCACGAAGCTCTGGGCGGTGGCCGCCTCGTCCCGGGTGAGGTGGACGTACCACGCGTCGCGCCCGAACCGGTCATCCAGCCGGCCGAGCAGCCAGGTCAGGCGGTTGTCGGCCTCGATGTGGTCGGGCGGATAGGCCAGCCGATCGTCACCGACGAGCGAGGTCCGGGTCTCGTGGCCCGAGGTGTGGCTGGTCATGTGGGCGCACGCGGCGGCGAAGGTATGGGTACCCGAGCGACCGGTGCTCAGGACGAAGACGTTCAGCGGTGGCTCCCAGGCTGCTCGCGACGGGTCACCTGGGAGCGAGGGTCAAGGCGCGGCATCGCCTCCCGATGGTACGCGGCCCCGCCCGGCCACGTGACGGCCGGCGCCCACGGCCAACCATGTCCCTCCCGAGCCTACGGGTACAGCCCCCGGAGCGCGGTCGCACTGGCGACCCGGTCGACCGCCAGCAGATAGGCAGCGGTCCGCATGTCGCAGGCCTCGCGCTCGGACATCACGAGCACCTCGCCGAACGAGCGGTCCATGATCTCGCGCAGCTTGGCGTTGACGACCGACTCGGTCCAGTGGTCCCGGTTGAGGTCCTGGACCCACTCGAAATAGGACACGCTCACGCCGCCCGCGTTGCACAGGATGTCCGGAATGAGGAACACGCCGCGGGCCGTGAGGATGTCGTCCGCGTCGGGGGTGGTGGGCCCGTTCGCGGCCTCGGCCAGGATGCGAGCCTTGATGCGGGGCGCGTTCTGGGCCGTGATCTGGTTCTCCAGGGCGGCCGGGATGAGCACGTCACAGTCGAGCTCCAGGAGCTCCGCGTTGGAGACCGTGTGGGCGCCTGGGAACCCGCTGACGTACCCGTGCTCGGACATCCACCGGCTGACCGCCTTGATGTCAAGGCCCTCCGGCGCGTGGATGCCACCCGTGACATCCGACACGGCGATGACCCGCGCGCCGGCCTCGTGCAACAGCCGGGCCGCGGTGCCACCCACGTTCCCGAACCCCTGGACCACGACACGCTGACCGGCCAGGTCCTCCCCCATGTGACGGAGCGCGTCCTCGAGGCAGTAGACCGTGCCGCGACCCGTCGCCTCCGCCCGACCCTCCGAGCCGCCCAGCGAGACCGGCTTGCCCGTGACCACGCCCGGGACCGTGTAGCCGGCGTGCATGGAGTAGGTGTCCATCATCCAGGCCATCACCTGGGCGTTGGTGTTGACGTCAGGCGCCGGGATGTCCTTCTCCGGCCCGATGACCACCGCGAGCTCGGTCGTGAACCTCCGTGTGAGACCCTCGAGCTCGCGCTTCGAGAGCTGCTTGGGGTCGACCGCCACGCCACCCTTCGCGCCACCGAACGGGATGCCCACCACCGCGCACTTCCAGGTCATCCACATGGCGAGGGCCTTGACCTCGTCGAGGTTCACGTCCTGGTGGTAGCGGATGCCGCCCTTGGCCGGCCCCCGGGTCAGGTTGTGATGGACCCGGTAGCCCGTGAACACCCGCACAGACCCGTCGTCCATCTTGACCGGGAAGTGGATCTTGAACTCGCGACGAGGCTCGCGCAGGACCTCGCGCAACCCTGGGTCCAACTCCAGCAGCGCGGCCGCACGGTCGAACTGCTGCTGGGCGACGTGCCACGGATTGATCACCCTGGGCGCCTGCTGGATGGCCATGACGATCGGTCGCTGCCTCACCTGGATGCGAGCATCGCCCGACGTGGGCCGCGGCTCGCGACTGCCGACAACGCCGGGAGTCTACACCGAGCGGACCCTTCGCCCATGGGTCGGCGGTACCGGCACGTCACCCGTTCGGTACCGGACCGCAACCCGGAGGACGGACCGCCATGCTGGCCGTGCAGGCCCATGGCACGATCGGCACGAGCCACTGGACCGGCACGGCGACCCGGTCCGCGCTGACCGACTGTGCTGCCGGTAGGATTGGCGGCATGTCGTCCATCGACCCACGTCCCGAGGCGTCGCCGCGCCGTGCGCTCGTCACCGGCGGCGCGTCAGGAGTCGGGCGCGCGGTCATCGAGCGCCTCCTCGCGGACGCCTGGCTCGTGACCGCGCTCGTGCGCCGGCCCGACGCACCCGCCGGCGCTGACGTCGTGCTGGGTGACGTCCGGGACCCGGGCGCCCTCACCCAAGCCCTCGGGCGAGCGACTCCCGACGGGAGGCTGGACGCGCTCGTCTGCGCGGCGGGCATCCCGCCGTCGGGGCCCTGGGATGACCCGACCCATTGGACGGAGGTCCTCGCGGTCGACCTGACCGCCCCCTTCGAGGCGGTGCGCCTTGCGTGGCCGGCCCTCGTCGCCGCACAGGGATGCGTGGTCCTCGTGGGGAGCATCGTGGGCGCCGCGGAGGGGTCCGCCCGGTCACCTGCCTATGCCGCCGCGAAGGCCGGGCTCGAGGGGCTCGCGCGGTCGCTCGCGGTCATCGGCGGGCCTCATGGCGTGCGCGTCAACGTCGTCGCGCCGGGGGCCATCGACACGCCGTTCGACCCACCCGCGTTCCCGGCCGGCTCCCGCCCGGACGTGCCCCTGGGCAGGATGGGCACCGCGCAGGAGGCCGCCGCGATCGTGGCGATGCTCCTCTCCCAGGACGCGAGCTACGTCACCGGTTCCGTGTGGCGCGTGGATGGCGGCCGGACCGCCCTGTCCGCCGCGGGCGCCGCGGCTCGGGCGCTCGGCACGGGCTCATGAGCGAGCGGCCGGTGCGGGTCGGGCCGTGGGTCCGCCACAGCCGCCGGGTGGCGTACCAGAACCAGTGGATCAGCGTCCTCCATGACGAGGTCCTGCGACCGGACGGCACACCCGGCATCTATGGCCTCGTCCATATGCGCAACGCCGCCGTGGGGGTGGTGGCGCTGGACGACCAGGACCGGGTGGTCCTGGTGCGGCAGCATCGCTATGCGCTCGACCACCTCTCATGGGAGATCCCGGAGGGTGGCGTGCCCCGGGACGAGCCCGCGCTCGAGGGAGCGAGGCGGGAGCTGCGGGAGGAGGCGGGCGTGGAGGCCGCCACCTGGCGCCAGCTCGCTCGGGTCCACCTCTCGAACTCCATCACCGACGAGGTCGGCACGCTGTTCCTGGCCACGGGGCTACGGGTCGTCCCCCAGGCGCTGGAGGCGTCCGAGGCCGACCTGGAGGTCGACCGGGTGCCGTTCGCCACGGCGCTCGCCATGGTCCTCGACGGGCGCATCACCGATGCGCTCTCGGTCATCGCGCTCCAGCGCGTGGCCATCGAGCGTCACTCGGCCATCCCGGCGGTCGACGCCACCCCTCAGTCCGCCTGACGCACACAAAGATCGCGCCTGCCGGCGCGACCCCAGCAGACGCGATCTGAATTCGGATGATGGTGGAAGAAGGTCGGCCTGACCCCTGCCGGAAGGCCCGAATGGCATGGGCCAAACGGCCCCCCATTCAGGCCTCGAGCACCTCCTCGACAGGCACCTTGGCCGGCTCGAGCGAGCGTCCGCCCATGACCGCCGTGCCGGGTCGTGCGACGCCCATGCCGGGGGCCCCATCCCCGATGGGCGCAGCCTCCGGCTGCATCTCAGGGTGCGCCATGCGACGCAGGCGTGGGACGTTGAATGCCGCCACGGCACCCACGGCCACGAACAGCGCACCCACGAGCGTCGCCGGCCGGAGCCCGTCGACGAACGCCTGGGGCGTGGTCGGCTGGCCATCCAGCAGGAAGATCGCCGTCAGCATCGCCACGCCGAACACACCGCCCACCTCGCGGATGGCGTTGTTGGCACCCGATGCCTGGCCCTCCTCCTCTGGGCGCACCGCGGACAGGACCACGTTCGCCACCGGGGCGAAGAACAGGCCCATGCCCACGCCCGAGAGGATGAACGGCACCACGAGCACCGCGTAGTCCACCGTGGGCGTCGCCACGAGGCCGAGCCACGCGAGGCCGATGGCCTGGAGCGACAGGCCGAGGCCCATCAGCAGGCCACCACCCACGCGGTCGGAGAGCGCGCCCGCGATGGGTGCCACGAAGATCGGCGCCAGCGTCCAAGGGAGCACACGCAGGCCGGCCTGGAATGGCGAGTAGCCCTGGACGGTCTGGAGGAACTGCGTGAGCAGGAACACCGAGCCGAACATCCCGAAGTACATCAGGAGCGAGGAGAGGTTGGCGAGCGAGAACGCCCGACTGCGGAAGAAGCGCAAGGGCAGCATGGGTGCCGGTGCTCTCCGCTCCCAGGCGACGAAGGCGACCAGGAGCATGGCGCCCAGGGCGATCGTGCCCACGATGACCGGGTCGGTCCAGCCTCGGCTGTTGCCCTCGATGACGCCCCACACCAGGGACAGCAGGCCCACGCTGACGAGCGCGAGACCCGGCAGGTCGAGCCGGTCGTAGGGTCCGTGGCTCTCGGTCAGGCGCGCGCGGGCGAGGGGCAGCAGCGCGATGCCGATGGGCACGTTGAGCCAGAAGATCCAATGCCAGCTCACGCCCTCCACGATGGCACCGCCGATGAGCGGGCCGAGCGCGACCGCGAGACCGCTCACGGCACCCCATGCGCCCAGCGCCACGCCCCTGCGCTCGGCGGGGACGGCGGCCGACAGGATGGTCAGGGTCAGGGGCACCACGATGGCGCCACCGGCGCCCTGGATGGCGCGGGCGACGAGCAGCGTCTCGATGTTGGTGGACAGCGCGGCGAGCGCCGAGGCACCCGTGAAGATGGCGAGGCCGACGATGAACATGCGGCGACGGCCGAACCGGTCGCCCAGCGCAGCGCCGGTGAGCAGGAGCACGGCGAAGGTCAGCGTGTAGGCGTTGACGATCCATTCGAGCTGCTCGAACGAGGCGCCAAGGTCGGTTCGGATGACGGGCAGCGCGGTGGTCACGACGAGGTTGTCGAGCACCACCATGAGCAGGGCCATGGACGTCACCACGAACGCCCAGACACCCCGTGAACGGGCGGTTGGCATGTGAGGGTCCTCCCAGCGGCGCAGGAGCGCCGGTGTCGCGCGGGGCGCACGATGGCCGTGCGCCATGTGAGTGAGTGCTTACTAGCGTCTGGACGGA
>WBZO01007312.1_pt1 | contig 10285 bp, 7 predicted proteins | sample 5204261 | NCBI WGS metagenome assembly WBZO01 (sample SAMN12412400, study PRJNA552823) | activated sludge metagenome | isolation source: activated sludge from anammox sidestream of wastewater treatment plant... | place: USA: North Carolina | collected 2017-09
GCGTAATTTCGCGATTGTCGACGCCGCGATGAACGATCTGATGCGCCCGGCTTTGTACGATGCCTATCATGACATTCTCCCGGTGCATAAAAATGGCGGTGAAATCAAAAGCTATCAGGTTGTCGGTCCTGTGTGCGAGACTGGCGATTTTCTCGGCCACGACCGTAAACTCAGCTTGAATGATGGCGGCTTGCTCGCTGTAATGTCGGCTGGCGCTTACGGCATGAGCATGAGCTCGAATTACAACACCCGGCCGCGCGCTGCTGAAATCATGGTCGACCGCGATACCGTTCACGTCATCCGGCGGCGTGAAACAATCGCCGAGCTGATTGCAGCCGAACAGATTCTGCCGCAATAAATCGCCATTTGGAGATGTGTTTAATTGTAGTAACATGCCGTATCGCTTTATAAAAAACCCGTAATGACAAACCCGTCCCGTAGCGCCGATGAGCAGTATCAAGATCATATCCTGCAAGGTGTTTCGCGCACCTTTGCGCTGACCATTCCGCAATTACCCGAGGCATTGCGCCGCGTGATCGGCAATGCGTATCTGTTATGCCGCATTACCGATACGATTGAAGACGATAGCGCATTGACCAATGAGCAGACCCGGGAGTTATCCGATATGTTCGCCGAAGTCGTCTGCGGCAACGCGCCGGCGGAAGAATTCGCGCACAAGCTCTATCCGCTGCTTTCCAGTCACACCATTCCGGCGGAGCATGATCTCATCAAGAATACGCCGGCCGTCATTCGCATCACGCACAGTTTCAATGCGGCGCAACGCCGTGCGCTGGAACGCTGCGTGCGCATCATGGCCAAGGGAATGGCGGATTATCAGGAAACCGAATCTTTGGATGGATTGAAAGATTTGTCCGAAATGAATCAATACTGTTATTACGTCGCCGGCGTCGTCGGTGAAATGCTGACCGAACTGTTCTGCGATTACTCGAAGGATATCGATGCGCACAAACCCGCATTGATGAAATTGTCGGTCTCTTTCGGTCAGGGCTTGCAGATGACCAATATCCTCAAAGACATTTGGGATGACCGTAAGCGTGGCGCTTGCTGGCTGCCGCAAGATATTTTTGCAAAGAACGGATTCAATTTGCGCGACTTGCAGCCCGGTTTATCCAATGAAAAATTCCAAGCCGGACTTGCGGAATTATTGGCGATTGCCAAATGCCACTTACAGAACGCGTTGATTTACACCAGTTTGATCCCGCCACAAGAAAAAGGGATCCGCCGGTTTTGTTTGTGGGCGATCGGCATGGCCATCCTGACATTGAACAAAATCAATCAACACCGTGATTTCTCACAAGGCTCCCAAGTTAAAATCAGCCGCCGCAGTGTCAAAGCCACCATTATCACAACCAGTTTGTTTGCCAGTCAGGATTGGATATTGGAATTCTTGTTCAAGCTGACATCCAGGAAACTTCCTGAAATCGATATAGACAAAATAGCATTCTCGCACGTGAAATAGAGGATGTGTCATATGTTGCATCCATCTTGTTTCCGGCTAGATCTCGATTAAATACAGCAACCGGCTTACAACACATGACAAAATCATTGGTCACAGGCGCAACGGGATTTCTAGGCTCCGCGGTTATGCGGTGCTTGCTTGCGGCCGGGCATGAAGTTCGCGTTCTGGTCAGACCGGAGAGCGACCGGCGCAATCTTGAAAATTTTTCTGTTGAAGTCTTCGAGGGCGATTTACGCAGTCATCAATCACTCAAGAATGCAGTGCGCGGCTGCGATAACCTGTTCCATGTTGCCGCCGATTACCGGCTTTGGGTTCCCGATCCCGCGACCATGTATGAAATTAACGTCAACGGCACGCGTGACCTGATTTTAGCCGCCCAAGAGAGCGGTATTCAGCGCATTGTGTATACCAGCAGTGTGGCGACACTCGGGTTGAATGCGGACGGCTCACCGGCCAATGAAGACACACCAGCCGATTTTGCCCGCATTCTGGGGCACTACAAACGTTCCAAGTATCAGGCGGAGGAATTGGTCAAGCAATTGACCGATGAGCACCAATTACCGCTGGTCATTGTCAATCCTTCAACGCCTATCGGTCCCAACGACGTGCGCCCCACCCCGACCGGGCGCATCGTGCTGGATACCTTGACGGGCCGCATGCCTGCCTATGTCAATACCGGTCTCAATATTGCACATGTCGACGATATTGCGCACGGCCACTTACTGGCTTTCCAGCATGGAAAACCCGGCGAACGCTACATCCTGGGCGGGGACAACATGACGCTGCTGGAGATTCTGCAAGTGATCGATGCAATCAACGGCACGCGAAGAAATCGCATCAATATACCGATTGGCATCATGCTTCCGATGGCATGGCTGATGGAAAAAGCCGCAACCTTCACGCGCACGGAACCGCGTGCAACGCTCGATAGCATTCACATGGCCAAGAAACTGATGTTTTTCTCCAGCGCCAAAGCGAAACGGGAATTGGGTTATCAGCACCGGCCCGCGGTTGCGGCGCTGGAAGATGCAGTCAGATGGTTCAAAGAAAATAATTATTGCAATTAGCGTTTTATCTGGCACTGATCCGCAATCCGCTTTGCTGCGCACTTGCGATCACCCGAAACGGATGCGGAAGCGTTATCTTCCACATCCGGGTTTGATATAGCCGCCAGTTTTCCTGGCAATCCATCAGAAAGCCAGCCAGCCGTTCAGATAAAACGTATCGTTGTTCACGGCATTGCGGCCCAAGCCGTCATAGTTGTGCACGCTGCCGTTAAACTTGAAATTGTGAACGTATTGCGCCGCGATGCGCAGGTTAACGAACGTGCTCATTACCGAATTGTTGGTTTTACCGAAAGGAGTGAAACTGGCCTCGGCGATAAATGCCTGACTCAACGGATTACCGGTGCGGCTGCCGCTGATCGGGTCGCCGAAACTGTAGATGACGGTGTCGGATGTTCCGGTGGTTTGATTGTAAAACAGGTTCAGGCCGTATGTTTGCTGGAACGTATACCCGGCTCTGATCCGCACCGTATCGAGATTGCTTTTTACTTTATCGGCCAATCCCAGCGCCGAACTGGCGTTCAGGTTGCGGTTTTCGCGCAGGTAAGTCGCGGTAAATTCGTAAATATGCACCGGGTTGGCGAGATACTGATACGTCAAATCAAAGCCGAAGTCGTCGTAGCGATCCGTGCCCGCACCTAGGATTCTTTGCGGATTGATGTCGGCGTGCATGCCGTACGCGCCCACCGCGCCGTAATGACCGCTCCAGTCCTTTTGTAACGCGATCCGCCAATATGGTGCGCCGCCATTCAGCCTGGGTTGTTCCGGGTCGAATACGCTGATTCCTTTCTGCGCATTTTTCGCTAAACTGGTATAACCGCCGGCCTCCACATACAAAAAATCGTTCAGCATCATATAGGCCGTCGCGCCGATCACTTGCGAGCCGAGCGATTCGATCAGATTCGCAGCGGATTGCGCCGGCGCCAAAGGCGATGAGCTCCACGGGAATCCCCAGGTCGGCGTGGTATTCCACAAATCGGTAACTGTCGGATTGTTATTCGCCGTCAAACCAAATACCACCTTCTGACCGGCGACATCGGCGTGATCGGCAAAGCGGATATCGGTGTTATCCAGCACGCCGATATTTTCCACGCCATCGTAAGTTCCTTGAACAAACGCGCCGATCTTCGATGTCAGGCGCCCTCCCAGAAAGACGGAGGCCTCATCAATCGTGCCGTTGTCATTCTTACCGAAGCGCGGCGCCGCGCCATCCGGTTGATCGTGCTGAGTATGCGTGTACGAACCGCGGATCATACCGCTCAATGGAATGATATTGTTATTCCTGCCATCCGTTTGCGTATATCCGTTGAGCTTGAAATTCCTGCCGACGGAAGTCAGGTTGGGTCCGAATGATTGAACGTGGCAAGCACTACACGCATAACCGGTCTGGCGCGCGAAGCTTGGCAGCGCATTCGCGTGAGAACTGAATAAAAAAAATACCAGCAAACCAATACTCAATGATAGCGCGCTTTTAGCTGCGGTCATCATTCCTCTCCCTATTTATTGAAATGAAAAATTAAACAACAACCCCTATGAATATCGAGTGATCTAACGCTAACCCAGTAACCATCGCCCAATCACACAATTTATATTTGTAGAATATTATTCTCCTCAATCTATGATTTTTTTGTGAAGTGGATGTAAGAAATTGTGAAGTACCTAAAATCAAGGTGCTAAAAATAGCCAATTGATTTATCGTAGTACCCAGACAAATTCATCCCTTCGTTTACCGGTTACCCAAGTTCATCATGCCGACACCTTTTTATTCCAGCAGTGTCACCCGCGTCCTACCGGCTCATGACAATTCGATCGACTCGCTCGCCGGCGGCTCGCGCTGGGTGAATACCACCATTTCGTACAGTTTTCCGTTCAGCAACGATGTCTCATATTGGTCATCGTTGTCCGGCGGATACGGCCCGCAATTCGGCGATGGGGAGCCCTGGCGTAGCGCCTTTACGCCGCTGACCAGCGCGGATCGGATCGCTTTCAGCAAGGCGTTGCAACAGTGGGCGAACGCCGCCAATATCAATTTCGTACAGGTCGCGGAAACACCCGGCAACGTGGGCGATATTCGCGCGGCCTACACCAGCGATCCCGATGCATCGACACTGGCGTGGTCTTACTTGCCCTACATCAGCCCCCTGGCAGGCGATGTGTGGATCAACACCAACAGTTTGCTCAATTCGCAGGAATGGAATCCCGGCAATATTTCTTTTGAAACCCTCCTGCACGAACTCGGACATGCGCTCGGTCTCACCCACCCGTTTGCCGATCCCGACATGCCATCCAAACCGGCGCTCCCGGCGAATTTGGATAGCACCATTCATACCGTCATGAGCTATACCTACGCCAATCTGCAAGGCGAAACAGGCAACGAATTCTCCTTTCACCCGACCACGCCGATGGTGCTCGATATCGCCGCGGTGCAGTATTTATACGGCGCCAACACGCATTACCATGCCGGTGACGACATCTACACGTTCAACGATGCCAACACCTATCACGAAACCCTCTGGGACGCGGGCGGCAGCGATACCATCCGTTACGATGGCGTAATGTCCGGTTTGATCGATTTAAATCCGGGCGGCGGATCGTTTATCGGTCAGCCGGTTTACGTTCAATCCAACGGGGTGAATGTCGGCGATCCGGTTCCAAATGTATGGATTGCCAACAACGTTACGATCGAAAACGCCACCGCCGGGCAAGGTAACGATATCCTGGTCGGCAACAGCAGCGGCAACATCTTGGATGGCGGCGTCGGAATCGATACCGTGCAAACCGGCTCGCTACGCAGTCAATTCACGCTAAACCCGATAGCCGGCGGCTACTCACTCAACGACAACGCCAATCCCGGTAATCAGGATACGTTGACGAACATCGAACGGGTGAAATTTGCCGATGCGCATATCGCGCTCGATCTCGACGGCCATGCCGGAGAAGTCGCCAAACTGCTCGGAGCGGTTTTTGGCGCAGCCAGCGTGGCCAACCAGGATTACGCCAGCATCGGCCTGGCCAAAGCCGACGAAGGATTGAGTTACGAGCAACTGGCCAGCTTTGCGATCGATGCGGCCAAACTGACCAGCCACGACGCCATCGTCTCGCTGCTGTGGCAAAACCTGTTCGGCACCACACCCTCGCTCAGCGAAAAATCACCGTACGTCAACATGCTCGACCGTGGCGAAATTTCCACCGGCGCGCTCGCGATACTGGCCGCAGACACCGCTATCAATGCGGACAACATTCACCTGACGGGACTTGCGCAAACCGGACTGGCGTACACCGGTTGATGATTGATTCAATCCGCCTGATCTCATTCTCAATGGGTTTTTGTCGAATCGATATGGATTAACTGTTCGCACCTGCAATCGGCTTATTCCAATAACCCAGGTTTTTTTACGGTTAATCGGAAATTTGCCCGGATCCAGCTTGCACGATAATGACCGGCAGCGATGATAAGCAGTACACCATCATTCAGCTTGCAGACACAACTCAATCTTATCGTGCAAAAAGGACAGACGATGCCGCCGATCCCAGCAAACCGGACAGTAACGTACAGCGACGCCAAGCATGCCCCCGTTATCAAAATCGATGACAATATCGTACTGAACTTCAGAAATGAAGTGATTGCCGGAAGCGGCGATATTATTCTCAGCAACGGTACGGATACCCGCAGAATCTCGATTACCGACACCAGTCAGGTCACATTGAGCAGCAGCAAGTTATCGGGTAATTCCGTCATTATCAATCCGGCGCAAGACCTAATTCCTGGCAGCCATTACAGCATTCGGATGGCAAGCGGTGTGGTCATGGATAAAGCTGGGCGTGTCAATGCCGCCATTGCTGATCCTGAAACATTCAGCTTTAATACTGCGGATTCCGCGCCATTACTCGCCAGTAGTAATATCGACGGCAATTTTTGGGATTCGGATTTGCCTGCGGAATTAAACGTTGACGACACTATAGCGCTCAATTTTGACGAGAACGTGCTCCCGGGTAGCGGCAGCATCATTCTCAGCAACGGCTCGGATACGCAAATCATCGATATACGGGATGCCAGTCAAGTGATCTTCGGCGGAGGCGATTCCGTCATCATCAACCCGGCAACCGATTTGATCGCCAACACGAGCTATCACATCCAAATCACCGGTAATGCAATCATCGATACCGCAGGTAATGCTTATGCCGGCATCAACGATCCGGATACGCTCAGTTTTATGGTCACTCCCGCAGATCCGGCGCTTTTGTGGAGCAATTTATGGCATGAATCGGCGTTGAAAGTGGACGGCAGTATTCTGTTGTATTTTGGTGAAGCGGTGAGAACCGGCAGCGGCGCTATCGTCATTAGCAACGGATCGGACACGCGGACAATCGACATCTCCGATGCAAGCCAAGTAACTTCGGATGGTTATGGCGGCATTACTATCAAACCGTCTGCCGATCTTCTTCCCGGCACTTCGTATGGCATTCAAATGGCGGCCGGTGTGATCACGGATATTACCGGCCATGCGTTCGGTGGAATCGAGCCGAACACGATGAATTTCACGGCAATTCCCTCCAATCCGTTGTTATATGGATTAAATACAATCGGCAATTTTGCACCGCCGGATGAAATGATCGTCAAAGTTGATAATGGCATCGTGCTGCAATTTGACGAAAAAGTACAACCCGGTAATGGCGGTATCGTTATCAGTAATGGCACCGATACGCGAACGATTGATATTCACGACAACCAGCAAGTATCCTTCGATGACTATGGCCAGGTGTTCATTCAGCCAATGCAAAACTGGATCCGCGATACGCCCTACACTGTGCGGATAGCGGCCGGAGTTATCACAGACAGCGATGGCAATGCATTTGCAGGAACAGATGCGCAATCGGCGCCCGGTTTTACGCCGGTGAGTTCCAATCCATTGCTGAATTCGGCAAATTTTACGGCAAGTGACGGTCGGCCTTTCTTAACAGCTGGCGAACTCTGGCATGAGCAATTGACTCTCAGCGCCGATACCGATATTCAATTGCATTTTGACGAGCAAGTGACGGCAGGTAACGGCACGATTACGCTCCACAGTGACAAGGACACCCGCGTCATCGATATTCATGATGCACATCAAGTGATATTCGATGAGTATGGCGATGTGTTCATCAATCCGGCGGAAAATTTGCTGCCGCATACTCTGTATCGCATCGAGATTGCGAACGGGGTCATTACCGACATCGCCGGTAATCCCTATGCGGGCATCCACGATGCGGCCGCTTTGGAATTCACCGCAACAGATCCTTATTTCATCACAATGACGGGGGTTGGTTCAACGGATAACACTGGCCCCTGAATCACAAAGAATTGCGTCCTGAAAATATCAAACCCATGATTTATCGCATTTACCACTTAAAGCGTTTCGTTTCCTAACGTAGCATATGAAAATCAAACGAAATTGGGTGCTCTGGCGTTCACACACGGTTTTTGACTTCATTACAAATCTTTGCTACTTTCCTGCGCAAACTCGCGGTGCAGCTTTCAGCGCACCGGTAGAACATGAGGAATGACATGCACGAAGAAACCGTAATGCACGGCCTGAAAGCCAAAGGATTGAAGAAAGGATCGATATCCAAATCCGCTGCCGTTACCATCGGCCTTGCAGCAACTGCTCCGGCTTATTCGTTAACCGGCGCATTGGGGCACGGCGCCGCGCAGAGTGGTTATCAATTGCCGATCGTATTTATTTTGTCGGTAATTCCGATGTTCTTCGTGGCATTGTCTTATAAACACCTGACGACTTCAGCACCCGATTCCGGGACGGTTTTCACATGGGGAACCAAAGCCATCGGACCGCGATTCGGCTGGCTGGGCGGTTGGGCCTTGCTGCTAGCCAGTGTTTTGGCCGGAGTGGCGGCGACGCAAATTATCGTGGATGCCCTAGCGATCTTGTTGAATATGACGGAAACGCCGCTTTGGTTTCATTTTGGTGTGGCAACATTATTTATTGTAAGCACGACGTATCTGACGGCACTGGGCGCGGAAGAATCTTCGCGCACCACCTTGATTCTGACGATTACGCAATATGGTGGACTGATTGCGCTAGCTGCGATTCTATTCATGCAAGTTTTGCAAGGAGATACAGTGCGCACCGCTGAGCCTTTGTCGCTGGAATGGTTCAACCCGTTTGCCATTTCTTCGTTTCATGCATTTTTGAATGGTTTTCTGGTAGCGCTCTTCATTTTCTGGGGGTTCGACGCAGCACTGGCGATGTCCGAAGAAACAAGCGGCAGTGCCGAACAAGCCGGACGAAGCGGCATCATCGCGATGCTTATCACGGTGATCACGTATGTCACCTTCGCGACTGCGGCGCTGGCGTATGCCGGCATCGATGCGCACGACAACTCCAGTTTGACGTTCCAGGGTAATATCGATTCGATTATTACGGTACTGGCAACTCACATGATCGGGGCTAAAGGCACTTTTATCGCTGCGCTGATCATCGCAATCTCGGCATTTTCCGCCACCATGTCGACAATCATGCCAGCGGCGCGTGCGGCGCTCGCCATGGCAACGTATCGAGCCATTCCACACCATTTTTCTTCGGTCAATAAAACAACGCAAACCCCGCAATTTGCAACTTGGACAATCGGTTTGATGACACTGATTATCTACGTGACATTGAGTCTAATTAGCGAATCGATCGTCAAGGATACCATTCACAGCGTCAGTATTGCGGTTTGTACTTACTACACGATAGCCGCACTGGCTTGCATGCTGTATTTTCATCGCACCGCATTCAATCACTGGCATACCACGCTTTCGCAAGTCATTCTGCCGGGAATTGCCGCTGCCATTCTGATCGCCGTCGCTATCATTCAGGCATGGAATATGATGGATCCCGGTTACGGATCGAGCGGATCAATCGCAGGCGTGGGTATAGTATTTTTAATCGGCGTAGTTACGTTATTTTTTGGCGTATTGCTGATGTTTTTCTGGAATTTGCGAGAACCTAGATTCTTCCGGGGAGAAACCTTACCGCTCGAACGCGCGCATATGGTGCCCGATAATGAAAAAAATGATGCAGCCGTTAACCGCGATGGCTCGCATCGTGCTGCAAAAAAATCAATTTAAAGGTGAAAAATATTGATCGTGCACTTTTAAGAAAGCTATACCAGAAAAACCAACAGCCGATTATTTCATCTGACCGTTTTTTCAGTGTATCGAGGATAATTGCAAGGCGTCTTTGTTAAATTGATTTATCTTTTTCAAGTGGAAAACCCGCATCACGCAAAGCCCTAATCCCACCAGCCAGAGAAACCACGTGGGTATAACCCATTTGTCGCAATGCATCCGCAACCAGCACCGAGCGGTAACCACCCCCGCAATACAGCACAATCGGCGCTTGTTTGTCCGGGATAACGCTTTCAATATCCCGTTCGATAATGCCTTTTCCCAGGTGGCGAGCACCTGCTGCATGATCTATCCAGAACTCATGGTCTTCTCGCACATCAATCAAATGGAATTGCTCTCCTTGCGCTAATCGTGCTTGGACATCGGTTACTGTACATTCCATTACGTGCTGTCTGGCTTGTTCTACCAGCCGTAAAAATCCCGGATTATGCTGCATGCGTTCTCCATTTTGTTTATGTGCATATTTCTTTGACCGATAAAAAAAACCGGCACACCGGCTGTCTTGCGACAGTGGTGTACCGGTGTTGATGCCTAACTTCTCTTACAGCTTGGTAAAGACTGGAATTACCGCGC
>WBZO01007313.1_pt1 | contig 10285 bp, 9 predicted proteins | sample 5204261 | NCBI WGS metagenome assembly WBZO01 (sample SAMN12412400, study PRJNA552823) | activated sludge metagenome | isolation source: activated sludge from anammox sidestream of wastewater treatment plant... | place: USA: North Carolina | collected 2017-09
AGCAGCATCATGGCGGGCGCGTTTATCGTCATGGAGGTGGTTACGCTGCCCAGGGGTATGTCCTGGAACAGCCGACGCATGTCGTCAAGGGTGGCGATGCTGACCCCCACCCGCCCCACCTCGCCCTGCGCCAGCGGGTCGTCGGGGTCGAGGCCCAGCTGGGTGGGGAGGTCGAACGCCACCGACAGGCCGGAGACCCCCTGCCCGAGCAGGTAGCGGTAGCGGGCGTTCGATTCGGCCGCCGACCCGAAGCCGGCGTACTGGCGCATGGTCCAGAGGCGGCCCTCCGAGTACATCTTGGGGTAGACGCCGCGCGTGTAGGGGTACTCGCCCGGCCGCCCCAGGCGTTCAGCCAGGCCGTCCGGCGGCCCGTCGTAGATGGGCTCCATGCGCCAATCATACGGGCGGGTCGCGCCGCCGCGAGCCCACGCCCGGCTGGGGTAGCCTGAGGCATGGCTACCACGAAGATGACGTACCGGCGGGTGGGCAACAGCGGCCTCAAGGTCAGCAGCGTCGCGCTGGGCGGCTGGACCACCTTCGGACAGACGGTCGAGGAGCAGGAGACGGTGCGCCGCATCATCGAGCGCGCGGTGGAGTTGGGCATCAACTACTTCGACGCGGCCGACGTCTACGCCAAGGGCAAGTGCGAGGAGATGATGGGCTCCGCCCTCGCCGAGCTCGGGCCGCGCCACCATCACGTGGTGAGCAGCAAGCTCTACTGGCCGATGTCGGAGAACGTGAACGACCGGGGCCTGAGTCGCAAGCACGTGCTGGAGTCGATCGACCGGTCGCTCGACCGACTCGGCTTCGACTACCTCGACATCTACTTCGCCCACCGCTACGACCTCGACACGCCGCTCGAGGAGACGGTGGAGGCGTTCTCCGACGTGGTGCGCTCCGGCCGCGCCCACTACTGGGGCACGAGCATGTGGAGCGGAGCGCAGATCGCCGAGGCGGTCACCTTCGCCAAGTCGAACGGCCTCGTCGCGCCCATCGCGGAGCAGCCCGAGTACTCGATGTTGCGGAGCACCCGCGTGGAGGGCGAGATCCTGCCCGTCGCCGCGGCCAAGGGGGTCGGCCTTGTCGCTTTCAGCCCGCTGGCGCAAGGGATGCTCACCGGCAAGTACGACGCTGGCGTGCCGGCGGACTCCCGCTTCGCTAACTTCGAGACATTCAAGGAGCGCTTCCTGACCGACGAGAACGCGGCGCGCGTAAGGCGCCTCGCGGAGGTGGCCGACGACCTGGGCGTCACGCGCAGCCAGCTGGCGCTCGCGTGGGTGTTGCGTCAGAGGGAGGTTGCGTCCGTCATCACGGGCGCCACGCGGGTGGCGCAACTCGAGGAGAACGTCGGTGCCGCCGGGCTCGCGCTCGACGACGACGCGCTGGCGCGGATCGAGCGGGCGCTGGCGTAGGGTCGGCCGGCGCCGGAAGGGTCGGTGGGGCTTGAGGCTTTACCGCGCCGAGGAGATGCGCAGGGCGGACGCCCTCGCCGCCGCGCGCGGCGAGGGGTCGTGGCCCCTCATGGCGGCCGCCGGTGCGGCCGTGGCGCGCGAGGTGCTGAGGCGTTACCCGGGGAGCGCGGCGGCGACCGTGCTGTGCGGCAAGGGCAACAACGGCGGCGACGGTTACGTGTGCGCCGCCCGCCTCTTCGAGCGGGGCGTCGCGGTCACCGTCCTGGAGGTGGCTCCCGTGCCCGGCACGGCCGACGCGCGGCGCGCCCGCGCCGAGCTGGTCGCGGCGGGCGTCGCCCCGGGGCCGTTGGAGGGAGCGCGCCCCGCCTCGCTCGGCGCGGCGGACGTGATCGTCGACGCCCTCCTCGGTAGCGGCCTCACGCGGCCCGTCGCCGGACCGCTCGGCGAGCTGCTCGCCGGGTTGCACCTGCACGGCGCGCCCGTGGTGGCCGTCGACGTCCCGAGCGGGGTGGGCACCGACGCCCCGCGCTTCGTCGGACCGCACGTGACGGCGAGCGTGACGGTCGAGCTCGCCGGCAGGAAGCCGGCCGGCGCCTTCCACCCCACCAGGGGCGCGTACGGCGAGCGGGTGTTGGCCGACATCGGGATGCCGGCGGACGTGCTGGCCGCGTGCGGCGAGATCGTCCTGCTGGGCGCCGCCGACGCCGCCGCGTGGCTACCGCGCCGCGCGCCCGACGCCAACAAGTACTCGGTCGGCACGGTGACGGTCGTGGGTGGGTCGGCGGCCTACGCGGGCGCCGCCGAGCTCGCCTGTCGCGGAGCGTGGCGCGCCGGCGCCGGCCTCGTCACCCTGGTGGGTCCGGCGCGCCACCCGGCCGCCTGGCCCGAGACGATCTTCGTGGAGCTTGCCCCGCTCGGCGGGACGGCGGCCCTGACGCCGGGCCAGACGGCGACCATGGTCACGGATCTCGCGGCCGCCTGGGTGGCCAAGCGCGCGGCGGCCACCGTGATCGGCCCCGGGCTCGACGAGCGGCTGCTCCCCCTCCTGCCCGAGCTGTTGCGCTTGGCGCCCGGCCCCGTCGTGCTCGACGCCTCCGCCTTGCGTCCGGCCGCCTGGCCCGAGCCGGCGCGCGCGGCGCTGCGTGAGCGCGGCCGGGCCGTGATGACCCCTCACGCGGGCGAGGCGGCCGCGCTGCTCGATCGGCCCGTGAGCGAGGTGGTTGGTGACCCGGTCGCCGCGGCCGGACGCCTGGCGGAGGCGTTCGGGGCGACGGTGGTGCTGAAGGGCCCGACGACCGTGGTGCGCGCTCCCGGCGGCGCGGTGGCGGTCTCGGAGCGGGGCCACCCGGCCATGGCCACCGGCGGCACGGGCGACGTCCTGGCCGGCGTGGTGGGCGCCCTCGTGGCGGCGCCCGGCGGCGACGACGACCCGTTCTCGCGTACGTGCGCGGCCGTGTGGCTGCACGGCGTGGCGGGCGAGCTGGCCGCCGCCACGAGCGGCGCGGGCCTGACCGCCGGCGACCTGGCTGAGGCCCTGCCGCGCGCCGCCGCCCTCGCTGGGGTCGCGGAGACGAACTGATGCGCCGGCGCCCGACCCGGTGGTACGGTGCCGCTCATGTTCCGCGCGCGCGTCCCGGCCAGTAGCGCCAACCTCGGGCCGGGTTTCGACACCCTGGGCCTCGCGCTCGACCTGCACCTGCAGGTCACGGCAGTCCCCGCCGCCGAGGACGCGTTCACCTACGGCGGTCGCGGCCACGTCGCGCCCACGCCCCACAACCTCGTGCACCGCGGCTTCAAGGCCGCCTACGCCCACCTTGGCCTGAAGGCGCCGGGCGTCAGCCTCGACGTCGTCAACCCCATACCCTTGGCGCGCGGCCTCGGCTCGTCGTCGGCCGCACTGGTGGCCGGCGCGGCCCTCGCCGACGCCATGCTCGACGGGCGGTTGGGGCGGCGCGGCGTGTTCGCCGTCACTGCGGCCCTGGAGGGGCACCCCGACAACGTCGGCCCCTGCGTGTACGGCGGCTTCACGGTCGCTGCGCGCGACGCGGCGGGCGAGTTCCAGGGCGCCGCCCTGCCGGTGCCGCCGTCGTGGCGCTTCCTGTTCGGGGTGCCGGCCTTCGAGCTCGCCACGGACGGCGCCCGCGCCGCGCTGCCTGCAACCTATCCGCGTCAGGACGTCGTCCTCACGGCGTCGCGCGCCGCTTTGTGGGTGGCGGCTGTGGCGCTCGACCGCCCGGAGCTCCTCGCCGCGGCCGCGCTCGACGTGATGCACCAGCCGTACAGGGAGCACCTCGTGCCGGGCTTCGGCGCCGCCATGAGCGCCCTGGCCGCGGCGGGGGCGCACGCTGCCTTCCTGTCCGGCGCCGGGCCGACGGTGGGGGCCGTGGCCTCCGCCGCGACCGCGGCGGCGTGCCGCGCCGCCCTCGAGCGCTTCGTCGGGCCGGCCGGCGAGGTGCTCGAGCTCAGGCCGGCGACGGGTTACGCCGTCGAGCGGTGCTAACGTCCGGCGTGATGCCGCGACGGACCCCGCCCGGACCCGCCGACGCCGCCCCCCTGGTGCTGGGCATCGACACGTCGTGCGACGACACGGGCGTCGGCCTGGCGAGGGGCGGGCGGGTGCTGGCCAACGTCGTCAGGTCGCAGACGGCGCTTCACGCCCGCTACGGCGGGGTGATGCCGGAGCTCGCCAGCCGTGAGCACCTAGAGGTCATCGACGAGGTGCTCGAGCAGGCGCTGGGGCAGGCCGGCGTGGCTCTCGCCGAGGTGGACGCGGTGGCGGCCACCCGCGGTCCTGGCCTCGTCGGGGCGCTCCTCGTCGGTCTCAACTACGGCAAGGCCCTAGCCTGGGGCATGGGAGTGCCGTTCGTGCCCGTCCACCATCTCGAGGGCCACCTGGCGGCGGCGGGCGCGGTCGAGCCGCCGTTCGTGGCGCTCCTCGCCTCCGGCGGCCACACGGCCCTGTTCGCGGTCCGCGCCCCCGGCGAGGTCGAGGAGCTGGGCCGCAGCCGCGACGACGCGGCCGGCGAGGCGTTCGACAAGGTCGCGCGGCTCCTGGGCCTGGGCTACCCGGGTGGCGCGCTCCTGGCCGACCTCGCGGCGAGCGGCGACGACCGCGCCGTCACGCTCCCCGTGCCGATGCAGGCCGACACGAGCCTCGACTTCTCCTTCAGCGGCATCAAGACGGCGGTCGCGCTCCTCCTGGAGCGCCACCCCGACGTGGACCGCGCCGACGTCGCGGCGTCGTTCGAGCGGGTGGTCGTCGACTCGCTCGTGCGCGTCACCACGCGCGCCCTCCACCGCACGGGCCTGCGCCGCCTCGTCGTGGCGGGCGGCGTGGCGGCCAACGCGCGCCTGCGGCGCGAGCTCTCGGCCGCGGGCATCGACGCGAGCTTCCCGCCCCCGGCACTGGCCACGGACAACGGGGCGATGATCGCGCTCGCGGCCGCGGCGCGCCTCGCCACCGGCCGCGTGTCGCCGAACCCCCTGGCGGCAGACGCCGAGCCCTACCTGCCCCTGGTGGGCGCCTGAACCCGCCTCAGCGCACGCTGCCCCACAGGCCGGCCAGGTACATCTCCTGCGTGACTATCCCTCTCACCTCGGCGCCCTCGAGCACCACCACCAGCTGCTCGTGCGCCAGCAGTCGCCTCAGGTCGGTGACGGCCATGTCGGCCTCGACCTTGACGAGCTCCTCCCACGAGGTGATGCGGTCGTGGTGCAGGCCCGTGACGCCGACGGGCACGCCGGCGTCCTGCACGATCACGATCCGGTTCGCCATCATCGTCTGCGCCACCTGCGCGGCGTCGACCACGGGAACCTTCGCCGCCGACCGCCCCGTGGTGGGCGGGGCGAGCAGCCCGAAGCTCAAGAGGGTGGGGCTCGGCAGGCGCAGCGCGCTGCGGACGTAGATCAAGGCTCCCGAGTACGCCAGCACGAACAGGGCGCCCTCGAGGATGCCAGGGGCGTTGAAGCCTGCGAAGCCGAGGCGCCCGGCGCGCCCGAGGGCGAGGAACGCCAGGAGGGCGATCAGCAGCGCGAACGCCACGGCGGCCGAGGCTCCGAGCAGCGCGGCGACGCGCAGTTGGTTGGGTCGTCTCACGGGTCCCTCCTGAGGGTCGGGCCGGCGGGGGCCGCCGGCGGGTCGCGCCAATCGGCGGGGGTGGCCGGCGGGCCGCCCCTGCCTGCGAGGGTAGCCGGCGGGGCGTGCTTGTCTGCGAGGTGGCGCGGGTCGTCGACGTCGGCGGCGAGGCAGGCGTCGCGCGTCGGGAGGGCGCGCGCCGCCGCCCCGAGCAGGGCGCTCACGCGCGCCTCGAGCTGCGCGACGCGCGCCCGCCCGAGGAGGAAGCGCGCCAAGGTGCCCGGGCCGACGATGCCGGCGAGCGCGAGCGGGTTCTTGCGGTTCGAGAAGACGCGGTCGATGAGGGGTAGGAGGGCCGGCACCACGCCGCGCGTCACGAGCACGAGGTTGCCGCCCGTGAAGTGACCGTCCTCGAGGCCGGCGTACGTGCGGCGCTGCCCCGGGAACTGCGCCTCCGCGTCCGCGCGCTCGACCACCGGGTAGACGAGTTGGGCCCGTCCACCGTCGGCGCCCTCCATGGCTCGCGCGGCCACCACGAAGCGCTTCACGGCCTCCGGGGTCAACCACGGCACGTCGGCCGTCACGAGCAGCACGTCGTCGGCGGCGGGGACCTGCGCGAGCGCGGCGCCGAGGCCCAGCGCGAGCGAGTCGACCAGGCGCGCGCCCGAGGGGACGTTCACGTCGTACAGGCCAGCGAACCGGCCGTGCGTCTCCCCAACCAGCACCGTGCGGTCGACCACGCCCGAACCGCGCAGGGCGGCGAGGACGTACTCGCCGAGCGGCCTCGCGCCGTACGGCACGAGCGCCTTGCTGGGCGCCCCGACGGCGCGCGCCAGGCGGTCGCCGGGGCCGCCGCCGGCGAGCACGACAGCGACGAGTGGGCCCCTGCCTTCCAGCATGGGCGGATTGTAACGCGGCCACTCGCGGAGCCCGTCCGGCGGCCCCGACGCGAGCAGCCCAGCGCGCTGGGCGCCGGGCTGCTCGCGTCGGTTCAGCGGCCTCGGTGGCCCCAAGTGGTCGGGTTCAGAAGCGCGACTGCCGGACGTTCAGCTCGACGTCGCGGCCGGCGCCGACGTCGAACGTGGTGACGTAGGTGGCGTAACCGGGGGCCATCACCACGAGCTCGTGCCGGCCGGGCGCGACGTCGCTGATGCGCAGCCGCCCGCTGCCGTTGGGAAGCGTGCCGACCTGGCGGCCGTCGAGGAAGACCATGGCGCCGCCAATGTTCCCCTGCACCGTCACGGTGGCGCTCTGAGCCCTCAGTTGCGCGTTGACGGTGCGGTCCTGGTTGTTGCGGACGTCGAAGCTCACGGTGGTGGTGTCGTAGCCGGCCAGTTCGAAGCGGGCGGTGTAGTTGCCGACCTCGAAGCGCACCTGCCCCGTTGGGGTGGTCCCCACGTAGCGGCCGTCGACGTACACGTCGGCGCCGCTCGGGGAGCTCGTGAACGAGGCCGTGCCGGCGCGGCGCTGCTGGTTGAGGCGCGCGTCGACCGACGCGGTGCGCCCCGCCCGCACGTCGACGGTGGTGGCGTAGGTATCGTAGCCGTCGCTCTCGACGGTGACGTCGTGGCGGCCGACGGTGGCGCCGTAGGTGAGCGGCGTGTAGCCGATGAAGGTGCCGTCGAGGTAGACGGAAGCGCGCGCCGGGGTGGAGCGGACGTCGATGGTCCCGTACTGCGGCTCGGGCTGCGAGGAACCCTGCCCACCCACGCGGTAGAGCACAGTGTCGGAGACCCACTCCGCTTGCGGCACCGGGCGGACGACGATGGCGAAGCTCTGGATGAAGCCCTGCTCGCCGATGCTGGACTGCGCGAACAGGTCGCTCTCGCGCTGGAACCGCGCCAACGTCGAGGTGTCGAGGCGGGTCTTACTGGCGATGGCGATGACCTTCGAGAGGCCCGTTGGCGGCGCGATGTTGAAGACGTAGCGCGCGCCGGAGGGCGGGAAGGTGCGCGTCTCGCCGCCGTTGACGTAGTTGGAGCTGTCGTAGCGGTTCGGGAAGATCTGGGTGACGTCGCCGTTCGGGCGGACGTCGAAGACGTAGACCCAGGACGACTCGTCGGGGCGGACGCTGATCCTGACTTCCTCGCCCAACTGGTAGGTGGGCGTCCCGTTGCCCGACGTGTCGCGGTCCAACCAGACCTGCACGCCGAAGCTGGGTGCGGGGTTGACGACGATGGCCTGTGGGCTGACCACGAATCCTTGAGCGAGCACGGTCGAAGCTACTGCGAGCAGCAGGATGGTCGAGAGCGTTCTCTTCATGACCTGCCCCCTTTCTGGTGGAAGCCTAGCACCGCGTTCCTGACCGGCATGATGGGGGCCTTAAAGCCTTCTTCATGGTCCGCGGGGCCCGGCCGGATAACATCGCTGCATGCATCACGCTCCCGAAGCCCCCGCCCGCCGCCGCGGCCAGCGTCGGCGCGCCCACCTGGCCGCCCTCGCCCTCGCGCTCGCGCTGCCCCTCGCGACGGCTCAGGAACTCGACGTGACCACGGTCCTCGACAACGTGACGGCCGCGGCACGCGCGCTGGACGATGCCTCGTTCCTGCTGACGGGCAAGCTCGTCGACACCGACGGAACCACCATCACCCTGGAGATCGAGATCGAGGTCGTGCCCCCCGAGAGCCTGGCGCGCGCCTACATCGTGCAACCCGACGCGCTGGCCGACAACGAGATCGTGCTGGACGGCGCGGCCGTCTACAACTACACCTTCCTGACCAACCAGGTCATGATCTTCGACGCCGACGACCCCGACGCCCTGGGCGGACTCCTACCCAAGGGCGAGGACGGCGCCAGCGCCGAGATCTCCTTCGACCTGGGCGCCATCTTCGCCGGGTACGACGCCAAGCTGGTCGACGTCGAGGCGGGCGAAGCCGGCGACGTCTACGTCGTCAACTTCACGAACAAGGACCAGACCGCCCAGATCCTCGACGTCAGGGCGCGCATCGCGGCCTCTGACTGGCTGCCGCGGCAACTGGTGTTCATCCAGAAGGACGGTCACGTCCTGGCGGAACTGAACGCCGAGAACCTCATGCTCGACCAGGGCCTCGACCCCGCCGAGGTCCGGCACCTGCCCGACGACGCCGAGGTGATCGACAACCGGCACTGAGGCGAGCGGCGCGCCCTTCGCGGTGGCCAGGGCCCCTGGGAAGGGCGCGCCCTCAGCCGACCATCTCCTCGGGCACGACGGCCGCGTCGAACTCGTCGGCGCTGAGGTAGCCGAGGGCGAGCGCGGCGGCCTTCAACGTCGTGCCCTCGCGGTGCGCCTTCTGCGCGATCTCGGCCGCCTTGTAGTAGCCGATCTTGGTGTTCAGGGCCGTGACGAGCATGAGCGAATCGTCCAGGTGCTGCCTGATGCGGCGCTCGTCGGCCTCGATGCCGTCAACGCAGTGCACGCGGAAGCTGTTGGCGGCGTCGGCCAGCAGGTTGGCGGACTGCAGCAGGTTGTAGATCATGACGGGCTTGAAGACGTTCAGCTGGAACTGCCCCTGGGTGCCCGCCAGGCTGACGGCGGCGTCGTTGCCGATGACCTGGGCGCACACCATGGTCAGCGCCTCCGCCTGGGTCGGGTTCACCTTGCCCGGCATGATGCTCGAGCCGGGCTCGTTCTCCGGCAGGCGCAACTCCCCGATGCCGCAGCGCGGCCCTGAGCCGAGCAGCCGGATGTTGTTGGCCACGGCGAACAACGCCACGGCAGCGCGCTTGAGGGCGCCGGAAGCCTCGACCACGGCGTCGTGGGCCGAGAGCGCCTCGAACTTGTCGTCGGCCGTGCGGAACGGCAGCCCGGTCAGGTCGGCGATGACCTCGGCGACCCGCCCCGCGAAGCCCGGCGGGGTGTTCAGGCCCGTGCCCACGGCGGTGCCGCCCAGCGCCAGCTCGGCGAGGTGGGCGAGCGTGGCCTCGATGGCCTCGACGCTCTTGCGGACCTGGGTGGCGTACCCACCGAACTCCTGACCCAACGTGAGCGGTGTGGCGTCCATCAGGTGGGTCCGGCCGATCTTGACGATGCGGCCGAACTCGTCGGCCTTGGCGGCCAACGCGGCCTGCAGGGCGCGCAGCTCGGGCAGCGTCCGCTCCGCCAACACGCGGTAGGCGGCGATGTGCATGGCGGTGGGGAACGTGTCGTTCGACGACTGGCTCTTGTTCACGTCGTCGTTGGGGTTGAGGGGCCGCTTGCTGCCGCGCGGCTCGCCCATGAGCTCGCTGGCGCGGTTCGCGACGACCTCGTTGACGTTCATGTTCGACTGCGTCCCCGACCCCGTCTGCCACACGACGAGCGGGAACTCGTCGTCGAGCTCGCCGGCGGCGATCTCGTCGCACACCCTGGCGATGAGGTCGACCTTGGCGCGCGGGAAGTCCGTCAGTTCGGCGTTGGTGATGGCCGCCGCCTTCTTGAGGACGGCGAACGCCCTGATCACCTCGATCGGCATCCGCTGCCCACCGATCTTGAAGTTCTCGAGCGAGCGTTGCGTCTGCGCGCCCCAGTAGCGTTCCTCGGGCACCTGCACCTCGCCCAGGGTGTCCTTCTCTACGCGGTAAGCCATCTGGTCCTGCCTCCGTTGGGTCGCCCCTGCCGGTCGCGGCGGGGCGCGCTGCCCCATGCTACCCAGCCGCGTGCCGTCGGGCGGCCCGCGCCGCGCCCGCGCGGCGGCTCACGGCTCGAGCGCGAACCGCAGCGCCGCCGCCATGCCGTTGCGCCAGTTGGTCCAGTTGTGGCCGGCGTGGCGCTCCACGTAGCCCGTCGCGACGCCGCGTGACCGTAGTGCCGAGGCCGCGCGCCGGTTCACGTCGGTGAGCC
>WBZO01007314.1_pt1 | contig 10284 bp, 10 predicted proteins | sample 5204261 | NCBI WGS metagenome assembly WBZO01 (sample SAMN12412400, study PRJNA552823) | activated sludge metagenome | isolation source: activated sludge from anammox sidestream of wastewater treatment plant... | place: USA: North Carolina | collected 2017-09
GCTAGAGATGTTTTTACTCGTTTATGAACATGTAAACCTTTTTCAACCGCTTTTTTAGCTAGTAACCCTGCGCCTAGTAATACAGTTGGGTTTGACGTATTAGTACATGAAGTAATTGCAGCAATTAATACATCACCATTGCCAATATCTACACCATCCAGTTTGGTTGGATAACGTGCAGCTAAGTCTTCAGCTTTTTTGTTAAAGCCATTCTCTGCAATTGGTTTTACAAATAGCGAATTGAAAGTTGATTTCATACTACCAAGTTCAATGCGGTCTTGCGGACGTTTTGGACCTGCTAGTGAAGGTTTAATCGTTGATAAATCAAGGCTCAAAGACTTAGTATACTCAATTTCACCAGCTTTTGGCATGCCGAATAATTCCTGAGCTTTGAAATATTTTTCAAATAATTCACAATCTTCTTCTTTACGTCCTGTCGCACGCATAAAACGTACAGTTTCACTATCAACTGGGAAAAAGCCCATTGTTGCACCATACTCAGGTGCCATGTTCGCAATTGTTGCCCGGTCGGTAACCGACAGACTTGCCGCACCCTCACCATAAAATTCGACAAATTTACCAACTACTTTTTCTTTACGTAGCATTTCAGTAATAGTCAAAACCAGATCAGTAGCCAAAACGCCTTCGTTCAGTTTACCTTTAAGCTCAACCCCAACTACATCAGGTGTCAGAAAATAAACTGGTTGCCCAAGCATACCCGCTTCAGCTTCAATACCACCAACGCCCCAGCCAACAACTCCAACACCATTAATCATGGTTGTATGCGAATCTGTACCAACAAGAGTATCAGGATAAATAACATCGCCTTTATGCTGTACTCCACGGAATAAATACTCCAAATTAACCTGATGTACGATACCAATACCCGGAGGAACTACACCAAAAGTATCAAAAGCCTGCATACCCCATTTCATAAACTGGTAACGTTCATTATTGCGTTCAAATTCAAGTTCCATATTCTGACGCAATGCATTTGGATTGCCATAATAATCAACCTGTACTGAATGATCGACTACCAAGTCCACTGGTACCAGCGGTTCAACGATTTTTGAATCTTTACCAAGTTTGTCGGCAACAGTGCGCATAGCTGCCAGATCACATAATAAAGGAACACCCGTAAAATCTTGTAAAACCACACGCGCAACTACAAAAGGAATCTCATCAACACGTTCCCCTTTTGGCTGCCAATTAGCTAGTTGCTTGACATGCTCTTCACCAACTTTAATACTGTCGTAATTTCGCAACACTGCTTCTAAAACAATTCTTATAGATACAGGTAGTTTTTTGAGATTAAAGCCCGCTTCGGCTAATTTAGGGAGAGAGTAATATTTATAAGACTTTCCGCTTGAGGTACTAATTTCAGACTGAGTATTAAGTAGATTATGCATCTTCGTCACCATTAAATTATTAAATTTGCATTATTTTATCACAATTTGGTGGGTAATGGCATTGCAGGGCAGCATTTGAAATAGATGTGATAAAATAAGGAGAATTATAAAACTTAGATAAATTATCTTAAATAAATGATACCAGTTAGATTGAATTGATAACGAATGAATAAAAAAAATTACCAGATGTTGCTCCTTGGAGCATTACTTGCTGCAACTACATTACCAAGCTGTGTTCCAATTGGTGGAAATGCAGGTAATTCCCCATTTACACCGTTTCCAACACCCACTCCACCACCAATTCCTTTAGTGGGCTGGCAGAATACTTCGAATTCCTTACCGATTGTTACCGGACGCGCGAATAATATTGGACTTGCTAGTGATCAGTTAGGAAATTTGTATGTTGCGTATCAGGGCAGTGAGAGTTTAGCGGTTTATCGTTACGTATTTGGTCAATCGTCTACAGGCTGGCAACAAATTGCTAGTAACCAGAATATGTCTTTAGGTTCGGCTAGTACTTCTATTGCAGTGGATGGACGGTTTGAAGTTAATATGGCATATTTGAGCCAAGCATCTACCGATGCTAAAAGGCAGGTTTTTTGGTTAAAGGCATTACCGGATAAGATTGATTTTAGTCAATCTGCCGTTGCGCAGTATGTAGAAGCATATACCTATAGTGGTACTGGTACTGCTAGTTGTCCTGCTCCAGAGATTTACGATGTTACTACTGATGAAATGAGTATGGCACTTGCCCCTGGTAGTGGTTATCAAATTCTTGCTTATAGTGATACAACCAAATATGAAACTAAAACCGTGCAAATGGAAAGTGGGATTTGTACTGCTGACGGATATAGTGGCGGTGGCAGACTAAGCGTGTTTAATACTAATTTGAATACTTACCGTAGTATTACTACTGGTACCGCAACTCAGGTAAAAATTGCATCAACTCCAACCAGAATCGGCACTGCCTATCCTGTATATATAGCTTATGCTGATGGTGTATATGGTGGCGGGGTTAGCGTGCTGAAATTAAGTAGTGAGGGCGGCAGTTGGGATCCGGTTGGTCCGGAAAATTTCAGTAATGGACCGGTAAATTTCATAAGTCTGGCAGTAGATACAACTGGCGTTCCATATGTTGCTTATGAGAGTTCCAATCAATTGCTTGCCGTCAGAAAATATAGTGGCAATAATTGGGTCGCAGTAGGAGGTTCAACCATTTCTACCCATATTGCAACTTGGATAAGTATTGCAATTAATCAGGCTGATAATAGTCCATATGTTGCTTATCAGGAAAGTGGTTTAATTAAAGTTAGACGTTTTGATGGCGAAAGCTGGGTTAAAGTTGGTAGTGATCTAAGTAATACTCCAAATAATTATGGTGCGTATAATACCATAGTGATGCGCCAAACTGGATATTCTACTTGGCAACCAGCGGTTGCTTTTCAATCATCATCGCCAACTGCAATTAGTAGTAATATTAGTACGCTATATTATGTACCATCATCATATGGCGCTAGTAGTGAAATTTATCCGATGACAAAAAAATAAAATGAGGCTATAGCCTCATTTTATTCAACCTGTAAAATTGCCAAAAATGCCGTTTGCGGAATTTCCACATTACCAACTTGTTTCATTCGTTTCTTACCGGCTTTCTGTTTTTCAAGCAGTTTTTTCTTACGTGTGATATCGCCACCATAACATTTGGCTAGCACATTTTTGCGCATCGCCTTAACCGTTTCTCGGGCGATAATATGTGAGCCAATTGCTGCTTGGATTGCGATATCAAACATTTGCCGCGGGATTAATTCGCGTAATTTAGCTACCAGTTCACGCCCACGATACTGAGAATTTGCTCGGTGGACGATTAGCGATAGCGCATCTACCCGCTCACCATTAACCAGTACGTCTAGCTTCACCAAATCAGAAGGACGAAACTCTTTAAACTCATAATCAAATGAAGCATAACCTCGGGAAACTGATTTTAGTTTATCAAAGAAATCAAGAACGACTTCATTTAGCGGCATTTCATAGGTAAGCATTACTTGCCGTCCCATATATTGCATGTTTAATTGTACGCCACGCTTTTGCGTACATAAGGTAATCACGGCTCCAACATAATCATTTGGGACAAGAATATTAGAGGTAATAATAGGTTCGCGAACTTCCTGTATCCGGCTTGGGTCAGGTAGTTTAGCTGGATTCTCAACAGAAATAACCTCACCTGTTTTTTCCACAACTTGATATACAACCGTTGGCGCAGTTGTTATCAAATCCATATCAAATTCACGCTCTAAGCGTTCTTGGACGATTTCCAAGTGAAGTAAGCCTAAAAATCCGCAGCGGAATCCAAAGCCAAGTGCTTGTGATACTTCCGGTTCGAAATTTAATGAAGCATCATTTAGCTTTAATTTCTCTAATGAGTCACGTAACGCTTCATAATCATGCGACTCCACTGGGTAAAGCCCCGCAAAAACTTTGGGCTGGATCTGTTTGAACCCGGGTAAAGCTTCAGTTGCTGGTTTAGAATCTAAAGTAATCGTATCGCCAACCTTGGCATATTGGAGTTCTTTAATCCCGGCAATAACAAAGCCAACTTCTCCCGCAGATAATGCAGTTTTTTGCACTGATTTTGGCGTAAATACTCCGACCTGCTCACATAGGAAAACTGCTTTATTACTCATGAACTTGATTTTATCTTTTGGCTTTAATTGCCCATCAACAACCCGAACTAACATTACTACACCAACATAGTTATCAAACCATGAGTCAATAATCAAGGCTTTTAATGGTTGATCCGGATTCCCTTTAGGTGCAGGGATCTTAGCAACTACAAGCTCTAATACTTCCTGTAAGCCAACTCCGGTTTTTGCCGAGCAGTGAACCGCATCGGTAGCCTCAAGTCCAATAATATCTTCAATTTCTTGAGCCACTCGCTCTGGTTCAGCAGAAGGTAAATCAATCTTATTTAGAACAGGCAAGACTTCCACACCAAGATCAATTGCTGTGTAGCAGTTAGCTACCGTTTGTGCTTCCACACCTTGTGAAGCATCTACAACCAGTAATGCACCTTCACATGCAGATAAAGAGCGTGAAACCTCATAGGAGAAATCGACATGCCCAGGTGTATCAATCAAATTAAGATTGTAAATATTGCCATCTAGAGCTTTATACTGGAGAGCCGCTGTCTGGGCTTTAATTGTAATGCCTCGTTCTTTTTCAATATCCATTGAATCCAGAACCTGACTATCCATTTCACGCTTATCTAATCCACCACAAAATTCGATGAATCGATCAGCCAGAGTAGATTTACCGTGGTCAATATGCGCAATAATGGAAAAATTTCGTATATGTTTCATAAATACCTAAAATAAATTTGCAGAAAAATATGAAGATTATAACATAATACGATACCGGGCAAATAAATAGCAGGTAGCCATAGTAATGCTGGTTTATTTCATTGCTATTGCCACTATATTATAATTAATGATGTTACAATACATCTCTAGGCAATATAGTTTGTGGATGATTAAATTAGGGGGGGCGTTTTGTTGCGAGTTAGTTATAAATATTAGTTTTTAAATAGACTATAATGAGTTAACATTGCAACAAATGCAGTCATAAAGCCAATTAGACCAAGAACACCTATTCCAAATAATATTTTTATAATGGTTTTTACGGTTTTTGATTCTGTTTCGGATTGTTTATTGTTTATTTTATCCATGATTACTTTTAAATACTTGAGAATTTAATTAATTTTATACAACAGGGGTTGTTGATTATGGCTAGTGTATTTTGGCACTAGTACCCTGATTGAATATTAGCATAAAAAGGACTACATAATGAAAAAAATTGGTTTGGTGCTTATGTTGGCTGGGTTTGTTTGTGTAGCAAATGCTGCTGGCACGGAGAATAATAGAACAATTACTAGTACTGGACATGGTGAGGTTGAGATTCCGCAAAAGGTTGCTTTGATTTCATTAACTATTAATGAAGTAGCTAAAAAACCTCAGGATGCCCAAGAACAAGCCCGCCAAAAATTTGAGCAGGTATTATCGGCTATCAAACAGATACAAACTCAGGCAATCTACTCTTCAATGGTAAGCGTTACTCCCAATTGGTCTTATGCAGATAATCAGTCAAAAATAACGGGCTATACAGCCAATTATAGTATTCAGGTAAAAACAGGAATTATGAATAGCGGCGCAGTGATTGATAAGGCGGTAGCAAATGGAGCTTCAATTGTTGGGAATCCACAATTATCTGCAACTGATAAAGATAGACTTGATGCTCAACTACAGGCAATTAAGCTAGCAACAACAGATGCGCGCGCAAAAACTGAGGCTTCTTTGGCTGCATTGGGGTTAAAGGCCAAAACAACCAGACAAATTACCATCCAAAATGAAAATCAACCTCGTCCACCGCTTATGATGCCAAGAATGGCCACAATGAAGGCCAGTGCAGATAGTAGCAGTATCCCGGCAACAGAAGTAATTGCTGGAATGGATACGGTAAGTGCAGATGTTACAATTGTCAGTGAGTACTAGATACGTAGCATACAATTAGTCATTTGAGTAAACTTCTCCATAAATGCACATTTTATCAGTGATTTTTCTGATATGATTTGCGGTGCTAATTAGACTCATTAGTAAATGAAATATTTGCATAGCCAGACTAACTTGTTCTGGCTATTTTTGATATATATGGAAAAAGTTGCTATTTTTAACATTGATAGGTACAATAACCCCCTATTTTACCTATAGTAATGATTGATTTGATAAAATTACCCAGTAAGTATTTTCCAATATAAAACTATGAAACTAACAAATAAGCAACTAGCAACGGTAGTATTTTTTGTTCTATTTTTAAGTATGATTCCGGCAGCAAACTATACCTTGCTACATTTTGGTACCAGCTGTCCGGTAAATCAACCATGTATAATTCCAGTCTGGTTTAGTCCAGTTATTTATGCGCCATCCGGGGTTTTATTTGCTGGGTTGGCATTGGTCTTGCGCGATATTCTTCAGCGGTTGGCTGGGCTCTATCTGGCTTTGATTGCAGTAGTAATCGGTACTATTTTAAGTTATCTATATGTTAATCCTGCGCTGGCTTTAGCCGGGTGTAGTGCATATTTTTTATCCGAAATGACCGATACGGTTGTTTATAGCTTCTTGCAAAAATATAATCTTATTCTGGCTGTTTTAGTTTCTGCCTGTTTTGGGGTAGTTATCGATTCTACCGTTTTTCTCCATCTAGCTTTTCATAGCTATGAATTTATTGGTGGACAGATAATCGGGAAATTTTGGATGGTGCTTTTAAGTATTCCATTAATCAAGTTTGCTCGTAGCAGATTAAACTATATTTGAAATGATAAAAAGATTGAAATGAAAAGTTACGAAAAAGATCCCGCGCTTGGTGTTAAGGTTGCAGAGCATTTAAAAAAATTTGGTATAGATAACCCTGTAAATGACCGTGTTGATAATAGTCTAGTACAGCAAAGTATTGCTACACTTCTCACTGGACTCGGGATTCCATTAGACGATGAGTCGATTGCCAAAACTCCAGAACGGGTAGCACGGTTCTTTGTTAACGAGTTATTTTACGGGCTTGATTATAATAATTTTCCAAAAATGACTTTTAATCATAATAAATATGGTTACTCTGAGCCAGTTATCGCCAAAAATATTTCCTTTAAATCGACTTGTGAGCATCATTTGGTAACAATCAGTGGCGAGGCATTTGTTGCCTATATTCCTGGCGATCAAGTGGTTGGCTTAAGTAAACTAAATCGGGTAGTAGATTTTTTTGCCAGACGTCCTCAGGTACAGGAACGCGCAACACTACAGATATTTAGAGCTTTGCAGTTTTTGCTTGGTACAGAAGATGTTGCAGTTTTAATCAAAGCTACTCATCACTGTATCACTATGCGTGGTGTTAGTGATCATAATGTTGAGAATATTACTTATCAGTTTGGTGGACAATTTACTAGTTCAGAAATCAAACGTAGTTTTCTCGAATTAATCAAGGATAGCCAAGTATGAATCCAGAATTTTCACAGCTAGGTAAAAAATCTGAATATAGAGCGCACTATGCGCCTGAGTTATTATTTCCGATTCCAAGAAAAATCAAGCGTGATGAAATTGGCATTGATGAAGCAAATTTGCCATTTTATGGAGTTGATATCTGGAATCATTACGAAGTTTCTTGGCTTAATCCCAAGGGTAAACCAGAAGTCGCAATAGCCACAATCGTTGTTCCGGTAGCCAGTCCCAATATAATCGAATCAAAATCGATGAAACTTTATTTTAATAGCTTTAATAATGATAAATTTGCCTCGAGTAAAGAAGTCGAAGATATAATGAGCCGAGATCTTACTTTAGTAACTGGTGCTCCGGTGAATGTGAATTTACATAATCTTCAGTCAGGTTTATTTAATATTTATACTCCAGATGGAATCCTCATCGATAATCTTGATATTGAAATAGATGAGTATAATGTAAATCCTGAGATACTAAAGTATTCAAATGATCAGTTAATTACTGAGAAACTATACTCAAATTTGCTTAAATCTAACTGCCTAGTGACAAATCAGCCAGACTGGGCGACGGTAATTATTGAATATACTGGCAAGGCAATCGATCATGCTTCATTACTTAAATATATCATTTCATTCCGCAATCATAATGAATTTCATGAGCAATGCGTAGAACGAATTTTTAGCGATATTATGAAACACTGTGATATAAATGAATTAACCGTGAATGCTAGATTTACTCGTCGTGGTGGCGTTGATATTAATCCGCTACGGACAACTAAAATAGATTTTGCTACTGATAATTTACGTTTGATAAGGCAATAATTATGAATAAAAAAGCAGTAGTGATCTTATCCGGTGGATTGGATAGCTCAACACTTGCCTATTACCTTGCGGATAAAGGCTATCAATTAATTTGTGTTTCTTATAACTACGGACAGAAGCATATTAAAGAATTGGAAAGTGCAGCCAAAATTGCGGAAAGTCTTGACGCTAAGCATCATGTAATTGATATTAGATTTATGAATGGTTTTTTGCAAAGTTCCAGTTTAGTTAATCAGGAATTAGAGAATCCTAAAGAAGATTATGCCCGTGAAAATATGTTGGTAACAGTGGTGCCAAACCGTAATACCATGATGCTATCATTGGCTTGGACTATTGCCTGCGCTGAAAATGCTCAGTTACTAGCTTTTGGTCCACATAAGGGAGATAATTATGTTTATGCGGATTGCCGTCCCGATTATTTTAATGCCTTAAATTTAGCATTGCGTTTGGGAACTATCGATAGTCGCCATGAAGATTTGGAGCTATCTGCACCATTTATCAATTTTACTAAAACGGATATAGTTAAAACCGGTGTAAAACTTGGTGTTCCATTTGCCGATACTTGGAGCTGCTACGATGGTCAGGAAAAACATTGTGGCTTATGCGGTACTTGTCGTCAGCGACGGCAGTCATTTATTGATGCAGGTATTAGCGATCCAACTACTTATGAGGTAGCATAATGGGTAAGTTTCAAGTCGTGCGTAAGCACGAAATCCATTGCGGTCATAGGGTAGTCGGGCATGAAGGTAAATGCAAAAACCTGCATGGGCATTCTTATATTTTTCATCTAAAATGTGAAAGCACTGAACTTGATAATCTTGGAAGAGTTATTGATTTTTCAGTTATCAAAGATTTACTTTGTCGCTGGCTTGATGATAATTGGGATCATAAACTTATTTTGTGGGAACATGATCCGTGGCTTCCAGATTTATGCCAAATCGACTCAACTGTTGTTACTGTACCATATAATCCAACGGCTGAAAATCTTGCGCGCTATCTGGTTGAGGTAGTCGCTCCCAAATTATTTATTAACCTTCCCATAAGATTAACGGAGGTTACTCTTGAAGAAACCTCCAAATGTAGAGCTAGCTATGCAATATCCGATAAATGAAATCTTTTATACTCTCCAAGGTGAAGCCAGCTTTGTCGGTCAACCTTCGGTTTTTATTCGCTTACAAGGCTGTAATGTAGGTTGTGCCTTTTGTGATACTAAACATACGTGGGAACTTGAGCCAGAAAATCAGCTTAAATCTATTCAGATAATTGAAAAAACTGGTGATCAGTTGGGATGGGCTTATTTTTCTCTTGAAGAGATTTTAGCTGAAATTGCGCGTTATCCAGCATGCCGTCACATTGTTTTCACTGGTGGTGAACCAGCGATGTATGACCTCCGTGAATTAATTGGTATTCTTGAAGCTAAAGGTTATACAACCCAGATTGAAACTAGCGGTACTGAGATTCTGAAAGTCAGTGATAAAACATGGGTTACACTCTCACCAAAAATAGATATGCCGGGAAATAAGGCTGTACTTGCAGAAAATGTAGCGCGGGCAAATGAAATCAAGATGCCAGTTGGCAAAGCCCAAGATATTGAAAAGCTCAAACAACTACTCCATAAGAATGCCGTAAGCAATAAATTAATCTGGCTACAGCCTTTATCCTGCAAAGAAAATCCGACTAAGTTATGCATTGAAGCAGCACTGGCTAATAATTGGCGACTTAGTGCTCAGGTACATAAATATATCAACATCCGTTAGCATAGCGTTTACTAATTTAAAAACTCCAGAACTTCCGCATTGACTGCACAATTGATACTATAATTGGTATTAGATAAAAAGCCTTGTAACTAAGACGAAGAAAAAGGCTTATAAACTTAAATCAAATAATCAACTTATTAATGCTAACTCGGGTTAAGCAAAATTATCAATCAGGTGATTCATACTAATTTTAGGCTTATTTCCAAATAGCTGATAACCAGTTACAACAGCCAGAATATGAACTACAAAATTAGCGATGCTC
>WBZO01007318.1_pt1 | contig 10281 bp, 8 predicted proteins | sample 5204261 | NCBI WGS metagenome assembly WBZO01 (sample SAMN12412400, study PRJNA552823) | activated sludge metagenome | isolation source: activated sludge from anammox sidestream of wastewater treatment plant... | place: USA: North Carolina | collected 2017-09
ACGCCCGATCCCAGCCGGCGGCAGGATGCGGCTCGTAATGGGCGAGAGGCGCGGAGCGCCGCACTATCGCCCGCCCGGCAGCCAGCGACTCCACCTGTCCGGCCGTCATAGCCTGGACGATGACATTGCCCATCGTCGCCGCCTCCGCCGGCCCGGCCAGCACGGGGCGGCCGGTCGCGTCCGCCGTCATCTGGTTGAGCAGCGTGTTGCGCGACCCGCCGCCGACAATGTGGATCACATCCAGGCGGTGGCCAAGCACCTCCTCCAACTGCTCCAGCGTCTGGCGATACTTCAGGGCCAGGCTTTCCAGAATACAGCGCACAATCGCGCCTTTTGTCTCCGGCACGGGCTGGTCTGTCCGGGCGCAAAAAGCGCGGATACGGCCCGGCATATCGCCCGGCCCGCGGAAGTCCGGGCTGTTGGGGCCAAGATCGAGCAGCGGCCCGAACGGCGGAGTCGCCGCCGCCATCTCCAGCACTTCTGCCCAGGAGTAAGCCCGCTCCTCCGCCTCCCAGACTTCCAGGCAGACCTGCAGCGGCCACATCCCCAGCAGATTTTTGAGCAGACGGAATGTCCCCGCCGCGCCGCCTTCGTTGGTGAAGTTGTAGCGCAGGCTGGTTTCCGTGATCACCGGCGCGAGCACCTCCGCGCCCATCAGCGACCACGTGCCGGAGCTGATATAGGCGAAGCGAGCGCCCTCCTCAGCAGGGACGGCGGCCACCGCCGAGCCAGTATCATGGCTGGCGACGGCCACTACCGGGACCGGCGGCAACTCCGCCGCCCCTCCCCCCAGGTCCAGCGGCCCCAGGACCGTCCCCGGCTGGACGATCTCCGGCAGCATCCGCGTCGGGATGTCCAGCCGCTCCAGCAGGTCACGGGTCCAGTCCCCGGCGCGGGGATCGTAAAACTGGGTGGCGGTGGCGCTGGTGAACTCCACGACCTGCCGTCCGGTCAGCCAGTAGTTGAGCACATCGGCCACGGTCAGGAAGGTCGCCGCGTAGCGCAGCGCCGGCGCCCCGGCCAGCCGCATGGCGTAAAGCTGGTAGATTGTGTTGCCCTGCATCATCTGGATGCCGGTGCGCGCGTACAGCTCCTCGCGGGGGATGATTGCGTGCAGCCGGCCCATGATGCCATCCGTGCGCGTGTCGCGGTTGGAGACGGGGTTATCCAGCAGCGCGCCCGCTTCATCCAGCAGGACGAAATCCACCGCCCAGGTGTCCAGCGCCATACTCACGATCGGCGCCGGGCCGGTCCGCCGCCAGGCCGCCAGCCCGCTCAGGACGCCGCGCCAGATGGAGAGGATGTCCCAGTACAGCGTGCCGCGCACAAATACGGCTTCGTTAGGGGTGCGTCCCAGCTCCTGCAGCGTCAGCGCCCCGTCCTGCAGCGTCACCAGCATCGTCCGCACGCTGGAGTTGCCCACATCAAACGTCAGGAATTGGGACATCGCGCCACCTTTCGGGTGAGAGCCAGGACTACCCCCATTGTATAAAAACGGAGCAGCCGCACAATATCGCCCGGACGAACGCGCCCCCGACGGTCCCCGCTTTTCCCGTGCTGTCTGTACCCCGCTCCTCCCCCGCCCTTGCCCGGCGAGCAGGCCGGCGCTACACTCCCTGCGCAGCGCCGCCTGCCAGGAGAGGATACCCCCCGATGCGTCTGGCCGATCTCAACTGGATGGAAGTGGAACGCTACCTGCGTGTGGAGGACCGGATCATCCTGGTCACCGGAGCCACCGAGCAGCACGGCTACCTGAGCCTGTTCACTGACATCAAAATCCCCACAGCGCTGGCCGACGCAGTGGCTGAGCGGGAGCACGTGCTGGTCGCGCCGTCGCTCAACTTCGGCTGTTCGGATTACTTCATGGAATACCCCGGCACAATCACGCTCAGCGGGCCGACCTTCGACCGGGTGCTGACGGAGATCGTCCAGAGCCTGGTGACGCACGGCTTCCGGCGCTTCCTGATCATGAACGGGCACGGCGGCAATGCCCTGCCCGCCGCTATCGAAACGCTTCAGGAGGAGACGGACGGGATGCGCGTCACCTGGTACTCGTGGTGGCTGGGCGAGGCCGTGACGCGGATCGCCGCCGAGATCGGCCAGGAGCCGGATCATGCCAACTGGCTGGAGAACTTCCTCTTCACGCGAGTGACCGAAGTCCCGGCGGAGGTCAAGCCAAAGGTCGCCCTGCCCGAAAGCGGGCCGGTGCGCTCAGTGCTGGGGGATGGCAGCTTCGGCGGAGCGTACCAGGTCTCCGATGAGGTGATGGCGCGGCTGTTCGACGCCCTCGTGGATGAGGCGGCAGCCCTGCTCCGCGCCCTTTAACCTCACCTCCTGCCCCCTCAGCCGGCAGCGAGGGAGAAACAGGCTCGATTCCCCCACTCCGGGCGTCTTGCTTCCTTCCCTCATCCCGGGGGAAGGACCGGGGATGGGGGCGGTTACTTGAGGCGGCTGACGGTGTGGTGGAACGCCACGTGCACCACCAGCCGGCCCAGGCGAACTTCGTCTCCGTCGCGCAGGACGCGCACCTCATTCTGGTACAGCCGCTGGCCGTTAACGTAGGTGTAGTTGACGCTGCCCAGATCGGTGATCGTGATCGCGTTGTCCTGGCAGCGCAGGCGCGCGTGCGAACGGGAGACGCCCTGCTCCGCCGCGCGATAAGGGGTCAGATCGATATCGGGCAGCGCGCCAGTGTGGCTGGAGGTGCGCCCCAGCACCACGTCCTGGCCATCCTGCAGCTTGACATAGATCGGACGTTCGGCGCCGCGCACATTCAGGAGCAGCGACGATGACTGTCCGAAGTACGCCTGCCCGGCTTGCACCAGATCGGCTTCGGCCTGTTCCAGGCTGCGCGTCTGCACGCTGGCGACATTGAGCAGCGAGCCACAGGCGTAACAGTAGGCATCCCCCAGCCGGTTGGCTTTGCCACAGGCAGGGCAATAAAAGACGCTCTGCTGCTCCGAAGCTGCAGGCGGCGCGGGCGGCTGGGCCGGCAGCGGAGGCATCCGGATGGTGGTCGACGGCTCGCTGATGGCCGGATGCACCGGCGCATTCACGTTCAGGGCCGGGGCAGCCGGGGCAGCCCCCGGCGGCGGTGCGGACTGCACATCAGCCAGCCAGCTCGTATCTTCGTCGGCGCGCGGCGGGGCCACGAGGTCACTCGCCTCTTCAAAAGCGGCCGCTTTGGGCCGGAGTTGATATTTGCCCCCTTCGCGAGCTTCCCAGCTTCGCAGGAGCGCGACAAGCTGCTGGCGCGCGTCAAGGTTCAGCCGCTCCAGCATCGGCTTGAGGTAATTCAGCGCGTCCTGCTGGCCGCTGCCACGCTGGCGAAGCCGGACGTATTCCGCGAAAATCTCCGTCACCCCGGGCAGCTTGGGCCGTGTAGAACCCGAATCAACCACGTCACAGTTTCCTTTTTGCCTGGCCCGACTGGCCGCTCATATCTGAGGGGAGTCGAGCGGTCACATATTTATGCTGCTATTGTACATCGGACTTCCGCTGGCCGGCGTGAAATTCTCCCAAAGATTGCTGCTCCTCGCAAGATTCGCCGGACGCTTCTGTCAGAGTTCGTTATACTACAGTCAGTTTATTTCGCCTACAGGAGGAAGGTCACTTATGCTCGAGCTGCAGATTACGCTCGAATACTGCGCCATGTGAGGGTACACCCCTCGCGCCGTCAGGTTGACGGAGGAAATCCTGGGTGTACGCCATCTGGAAATTCATATTGCAAGCTGGACATTGATCCCCAGCAAAGGTGGTGTGTTTGAATTTGCGGTTAACGGGGAGCTTCTGTTCTCCAAGAAAGCCCTGAAGCGTCACGCCGAGCCGGGCGAGATCAGGGCCTTGCTGGAAGCCCGGATGGCCGCGCTCCAGCCGGACCTGCCGGGTAGCGCCTGAGCATTGCCCTCCGGGCGGATGTCGGTCGGCCTCGCGCCGAAACAGCCACCCCTGAAGGAAACCCTATGTTGCGCCCGCTCTCGTGCCTTTTTATCGCCAGCATCCCCCTGCTGCTCACCGGCGCGGCAGCCGCGCAGGCGCCGGCCCCCGGGCCGGCCCGCGTCGCCTTCCTGGCCCCCGCTGGCGGCGCGCCGCACAACATTTACCTGGCGGACCCGGAGACGCTGGCCCCGCCGCAGCAAATTACGTTCAGCGAAAGCGGCGTCTACGATTTCGGCGTCAGCCCGGACGGGCGCCAGATCGTCTTCGCTGAGCGCAGCCCGGCCGCGAACGCCTATGATCTGCGCCGACTGTGGCTGGAGGATGGGCGCGTGGAGGCGCTGCTCGACTGCGGCGGGGATCGCTGCACGACGCCGGTATGGAGTCCGGACGGCGCCTGGATTGCGTTTGAGCGCGTCGAGGCCGGGGCCGGCCTGCCGCGCCTGTGGCTGCTGGATATGACCGGGGACGGGCGCGCCCCCGCGCCGCTGTTCGCCGACGAGACCATATTCAGCCAGGCCGCCGTATGGTCCCCGGATGGGCGATGGCTGGCTTCCTACGACACGCAGAACAGCGGCATCCTGCTGGTCGATATGTCCGGCGGCGATATCGCCTTTCTCCCCAGCCTGAACGGCAGCCCGGGCGCGTTCTCGCCTGACAGCCAGCGGCTGGCCTTCCCCGATGTCGTCATCGCCGCAGATGAAAGCGCCCTGAGCAACCACCTCAAGATCGCCGATCTGGCGACCGGGGCAGTCGCGCCGCTGGGATCGCTGAATGAGCCGGTGGATGACGAACGGGCGGTATGGATGCCCGACGGCCAGTCGCTGATCGTGGGCCGCCGCTACCTGGATAGCCGCTACACCCCCGGGCGACAGCTCTATCTGGTGGCCGCGGCGACCGGCGACACCAAGCCCCTGGTCGTGGATGAGCGGTACTTCCACGGCTATTTCGCCTGGGACCCGACCGCCACTCGCCTGGTCATCCAGCGCTTCCGCCAGCCAGAAGGCGGCGCGGGCAGCGCCCCGATCACGCCGGAACTCTGGGTCTACGACACCACCGATCAGGCGCTGATTAAGCTGACGACGGACGCCTTCCTGCCGCAGTGGGTGCCCTGAACGAGGAGTCTCCCTGACGCCATGCGCAAATGTATCCTTTTCGCCAGTCTCGCCGTGATCATCGGCCTGAGCCTGCCTGTTCAAACGGGACAGGCGCAGGACCGGCCCCGCCTTATCGCCAGCTTCAGCATCCTGGCCGATGTCGCCCGCCAGGTGGCCGGCGACGCCGCCGACGTGGAGGCCCTGATCCCGGTGGATACCGACCCGCACAGCTTCACCCCCACCCCCCGCGACCTGGTCGCCCTGGCCGGAGCGGATGCTGTCTTCCTGGTTGGCGCGGCTTTCGAGGAGAGCCTGACCGAGACAATCGCCAATGCCGGCCCGGAGATCGCGCTCGTGATCGCATCGACCTGCGTCCCGATCCTGCCGTTCGGCGCCAGCGCGACAGACGTGGAGGCGCACAACAGCGAGATCACCCCGACCGCGCTCCCCCCGGAACTGGCGGCGGTCGCGGAACAGTGTCAGGCTCACCAGGCGGAAATCGCCGCCCTGTACGACGAGCCGGCGGCCGGGGCGGTTGCGCCGCTGGGGCCGCTGTACGCGCTTTCCTGCGGCGGCGGACATGAGGCGGGAGGCTGCGATCCGCATGTGTGGACTGACCCGCGCAACGCGATGTTGTGGGCGCTCATGATCCGGGACACGCTCGCCGCCCTGGATCCGGCTAATGCGGAGGTCTACGCCGCCAATGCTGGCGCTTATGTCGCGCGGCTGGCCGATCTGGCCGCCAGTGTCTGGCTGCCGGCCCTGCACAGCGTCCCGGAAGCTGGCCGCAAACTGCTGACGAATCACGGCTCGCTCGGCTATCTGGCGAACTGGGCGGGCTATGAGATTGTCGGGCTGGTCATCCCCAGCGCCAGCTCGCTGGCCGAATCCAGCGCCGCGGAGACCGCCGCCCTGATCGACCTGATCCGCGCCCGGAGCATCCCGGCGATCTTCACTGAGACCACGCTCGATCCGCGGCTGGCCGGCCAGATCGCCGCCGAGACAGGCGTGACGCTCGTCACCCTGTATACCGGCACCCTGAGCGGGCCTGACGGCCCCGCGCCGACGTACGAAGCGTATATGGATTACAACATCAGGGCCATCGTTGAGGCGCTTGGTGGTACAATTCAACCCTGATGGCGGGCCTGTTTTCGGCCCCGCCGGCCGGCACAATAGTCCCAGAGGCTCCGGTGAAACAGACAGATCAAACTCCCTCCCTCTCCCCTGAAGGCTGCCCGTCCCTGCTGGTGCATGAGCTGTCAGCCGGGTATCCCGGCGCGCGCGCCGCGGTGGACTCGATCTCGTTCGCGGTGCAGCCGGGCGAAAGCGTGGCCGTGCTCGGCCCGAACGGCGCCGGCAAAAGCACGCTGTTCAAAGCCATTGTCGGCCTGCTCCCTCACCACACCGGCTACATCTCTCTGTACGGCCAGGACTGCGCGATCAGCCACACCCTGATCGGCTATGTGCCGCAGCAGGAGCGCGTCGACTGGCATTTCCCGGCCACGGTGCGCGACGTGGTCATGATGAGCCGGGTGCGCCAGATCGGGTGGTTCCGCTGGCCGCGCCATGCCGACTGGGAAGCCGTGGATGAAGCGCTGGCCCGGGTGGGTATGGCTGATCTGCGCGGGCGGCAGATCGGCGAACTGAGCGGCGGGCAGCGCCGGCGCGTCTTCATCGCCCGCGCCCTGGCCCAGCAGACTAACGTGCTGCTGCTGGATGAGCCGTTCAGCGGCGTTGACGCCGCCGCCGGTGAGGAGATCATGGCCGTGCTGGATGCGCTGCACGCCGACGGCATCACCATCATCCTGGCTACCCACGACTTTCATCTGGCCGCCACCCGCTTCGACAAAGTCCTGCTCATGAACCGGCGGCTGATCGCCTTCGGCCTGCCCCGGCAGGTTTTCACAGCCGAAGTGCTCGGCCAGGCTTACCAGGGGCAGATTGGCCTGATGATGGAGGGGCAGCAGACCGTCGTCATCGTAGACGAGCACGGCTGTCCCGACACCGACAACTGACCCGACGGGGAGCACGCATGGACCTCTTTCACCTATTGTCAGACCCGCTTGGCTACGCCTTCATGCAGCGCGGCATGGCGGCCGTCCTCCTGATCGGCGCCCTCAGCGGTGTGATTGGCTGCTATGTCGTGGTGCGCGGCATGGCCTTCTTCGGCGACGCGCTGGCCCACAGCATCCTGCCCGGCGTCGCCATCGCTTACACTGTCGGCGGCAACCTGTTCGTCGGCGGGCTGGTCGCCGGTGTCGCGGCGGCGCTGGGCATCGGCTGGCTGACGCGCGAGGAGCGCCTCAAAGAAGACACCGCCATCGGCATCGTCTTCACCGGCATGTTCGCCCTGGGCATCGCCATCATCAGCACCACGCGCAGCTACAGCGTGGATCTGAGCCACATCCTGTTCGGGAATGTGCTGGGGGTGGGCGACGCCGACCTGCTGATCATGGCCGTCTGCGGGGCCGTCGTCGGGCTGGCTATCTTCCTGTTCTACAAGGAACTGCTGGTGATCAGCTTTGACCCCAACCTGGCCCGGACACAACACCTGCCGGGGGAACGGCTGCGTCTGCTGCTGCTGGTGCTGCTGTCGATCACGATCGTCTCCAGCCTGCAGACGGTCGGCGTCGCCCTGATGGTCGCCATGCTGATCACGCCGGCGGCGACCGCCCATCTCCTGACCCGGCGCTTTCACCACATGATGCTGCTGGCGGGGGTGCTGGGCGCCTTCAGCGGCGTGACCGGGCTGTATCTTTCCTTTTACGCTAACGTGGCTTCCGGGCCGGCCATCGTCCTGACCACGACAGCCCTGTTTCTGGCCGTATTTGCCTTTCGCCGGCTGACGATGAAAACCCGGTAGGACGGCCGTATGATGGACTTCAGGAACATCGTCGTCATCATCAACCCCGCCGCCGGACTGGAAGAGCCTTCCCTCAAAACGCTGAACAGCATCTTTCGCGGCGGCGGCGCGCACTGGGATGTTTCCATCACCAACGAGGCCGGGGATGGCCGCCGGCTGGCCCAGGCCGCCGTCGCCGCCGGGGCCGATCTGGTGATCGCCTACGGCGGCGACGGCACGCTGGCTGAAGTCGCCTCCGGCATGATCGGCAGCGAGGTGCCGATGGCTTTCCTGCCCGGCGGCACGGGCAATGTCATGGCGGCGGAGCTGGGCATCCCCCGCGATCTGGCCCGCGCCGCCATGCTCCTGTTCCATCCGACCAGCCGCCTGCGCACCCTGGACCTGGGCCAGATCGGGGAGCGGATGTTCATGATGCGGGTCGGGGCCGGCTTCGAGGCGGCCATCATTCAGCACACAACCCGCGAGATGAAGGAGCGCTTCGGCCTGCTGGCCTACGGCGTGGGCCTGCTGGAGACGCTGACGCTGCCCCTCACGGCCCGCTACACCCTCACCCTGGACGGCCAGACAGTCGAGACGGAAGGCTTCTCCCTGCTGATCGCCAACGCCGGGAGCATCGGGCGGCTCAACCTCACCCTGTCTCCCACGATCAGGCCAGATGACGGCCTGCTGGATGTCATGATCCTCCGGCGCGACCCGGAATCGATGCTGTCCATCGCCGCCAGCGTCATCCAGTTGGACGGATTCGCCGCCGGGCTGGAGCACTGGCAGGTCCGGGAAGTGACCGTTGCCGCCGATCCGCCGCAGGATGTCCAGTTGGACGGCGACCTGTTTGAGACGCAGACGCCGGTGACTGTCCGCGTCATACCGGGGGCGGTCCGGATTGTCGTGCCCGATCGCTGAGCCGGCGGCCCCGATCCGCGCCTCAGAACACGCCGTATCCCGGCCAACCCCGCCGCCGCAAATCCTGCTATAATACCCGGGCCGTGGGCCGATCAGCGACGATCGCCCGCACCACAGGTTGCGCGGAGCCTCTCCGGCGCGACCTCTGAGCCTGAACAGGATGGAGGATGCAATGAGCGGAGAAACCTGGCAGCTTGGCCCCCTGAAAGTAGGACCGGGCCAGGCCCTGCGCGGTGTGTTCCAGGTCGATATCGGCGCGATGAAGGTAGACTTCCCCATAGCCTTGATCAACGGCACTGAGCCGGACCCGGTCGTGCTGGTGACTTCCGGCATGGACGGCAGCGAATACGCCGCCGTCGAAGCCGCGCTGCGCCTGATCGACGCCCTGGACGCCACCCGGTTGGCCGGGCGGGTCATGATCTGCCCGATCCTGGATCCGCTCAGCTTCGAGGCGCAGCAGAGTCAGAACCCGCTCGATGGCCTGTGCCTCAGGCATGTCTTCCCCGGCGATCTGGAGGGCAAGCCCACCCAGCGGCTTGGCTACTTCATCTACCAGAACTTCATCACAGCCGCTGACGCCTGGCTGGACCTGCACGCGGTCGATACCGCCGATGATGCCATGCCGTTCGTGTGGGCGGCGCGCGGCGATGATGCCCAGTTCAACGAGCAGTGCACGCTGCTGCTCCGCCATTCCGGGGCCGAAGTTGGCCTGCACCGCCCGCCGTACACCTGGGACCCGGCTCTGCACGCCCTGACAGCCAGCACGCCGCTGCTCGTCTCGCAGGCGGGGCGCGCCTACCAGAGCGACGAAGCCGCCACCGAATTTCATCTGCACGTGATTCAGAGTATCATGCACGGCATGGACATACTGCCGCTGGAGAACAGGCCCGGCACGCCCGCGATCTTCCTGGATACCGCCCCGGCGCTGGCGGAGTTCACCGGCCTGTGGTATCCCCGCATCAAGGCCGGCGAGGGCGTCAGCAGCGGCCAGGTGCTCGGCGAAATCTTCAAGCTGGATGGCAGCGCTGCCCTGCAGGAAGTCCGCAGCCCGGCTGACGGCACCGCCGTGATCGTGCGGGACGGTCTGGCCGTCCGGCCGCGTATGCGCCTGGCGCTGATCGCTCACCGCCCCCAGCAGGGCAACGGAGATCCGGGCACGTAACACTCTCCCGGCCGCCGCTTTCCGCATAACCCGGGCGAATTTATAGCTGGACGCCCGACCGCCGGATTATTCAGAAGCATCGGCTCACGAACATGTTCCATTAGCAGACCGGTTCCCGGGGATAAGGAAAGTCACCTATCATGGACCTGGTACGCTCTTTTACCTATATCTTTGAGGACGATGACTGGGTGGCCAAAGTGGTGCTGGTCGCCGTTATCAGCCTGATCCCGATCGTCAATCTGGCCGTCATAGGCTGGGTGATCGCCCTGATCGCCAACGTGATCGACGGGGTCGAGAAGCCGATGCCTTCCTGGGATAACTTC
>WBZO01007319.1_pt1 | contig 10280 bp, 7 predicted proteins | sample 5204261 | NCBI WGS metagenome assembly WBZO01 (sample SAMN12412400, study PRJNA552823) | activated sludge metagenome | isolation source: activated sludge from anammox sidestream of wastewater treatment plant... | place: USA: North Carolina | collected 2017-09
TGAAATCATTCGCCAGCGAGACGAACACGTCGAAGTTGCGAATCAAACGCGCCCAGCCGCCCGGACCGGATGTGTCGCCAACGGTATGATAGATGCCGAATTGCTCGGGGATCGCGATGTCGCGCGCCATGGCATCCAGCCCGCCGGTCGAGATGGTGATGATGATGTACTGCGCATCCCGCATCGCGTCGCGGCGGTCGGTCGAGAGGAACGTCGCGCCCACGCGGAGTTCGCGGGCGAGCTTCTCGAGGAACGCCCGGGTCAGATCGCTCGCGCGCGGGTTCGTGTCGAGCAACACGAACCGTGCGTTGGCGAGCGAGGGCGTCAGCAGCATGTCACGCACGACAGTGGGCGCCCAGGCGACACTGCCTCCGCCCACGATGACGATTTTGAGTGGTTTCATCGAATTTTCTGAATTTGTGCGACGATACACTGGCCAAAGACGATCGGTTTGCAAATCCAAATGTCGGCCACGGGAGGAACGGCAACACGGCCGACGACAAAGTCGTGGCGCAAGGCTTCCAGCCCGCCGAGGCCGCGAGCGCGACGATCAGTTCTCCTGCTGGTGCTTTGCGCCCGAAGCGCCGGTGTTTGGTGTCCCATGGAGACTCGAGGCCGCCTGGACGCGAGCCCCGCAGGACTCGCGAATAACGAGTTCGCAGGGAAAACAAATTGCCTCCCCATGCAGCGAGGGATCAGGAGACCCGTCAATGCGCTCCAGCAGCCATCGCATCGCGGCATCCACCATCTTCTCATTGGGTTGACGAACGGTGGTCAGCGCAACACTCGCAAACACTCCCATGAGCGTGTCATCAAAGCCCGTGATCGCGACATCCTGCGGGATTCGGAGGCCGCGCAATCGCGCGGCATGGATCGCGCCGATTGCCAGATGGTCATTGCTGAAGACCAGACCATCCGCGCTCACCCTTCGGTCGAGCATGCTCCGCATCGCCATCGAACCTGTCTCCATCCAGCCATAAGAATCGGTTGGCGCGGGCAGAATGATGATCTGCTCGTGTTCAACGCAATCGAGTCCCGCTGCATGGAGCGCCTCTTGAAAACCGCGCGCGCGCTCCGACGCGGGCCAGGGCTGATTGAACAGCGGGATTGTCGGGTGATGGCAGACGAGGATCATTTTCAGATCCCGGCGTTTTGCGGCAATAAGACGAGATGTCAGATCTCGCATCCCCTGCCGCACATCGGCCCGAATCAGAGGGACATTTGGCAATTTGTCTCCACAAAGGGCGACCACGGGAATATTTTGCTCGTGAAATTGGTGAATCTGCGACAGTGTGAGCTGCGTGCTTTGAAGAACGACACCTTCCACCCGCGCGTCAATCATTACCTGACACATCGTCTGACTTTCGCTCGGATATCCGGTGAAACCCATGAGCAGCGGATGTCTTCCTGTCGCTCGAATTGACTGCGCCAGCATTTTGGTGCGCTGTTGGGAAACCTCCAACGGCCCTTCCTGATGGATGACACCGATGAGGCCGCTGGGTCTGACTCGACGCTGGTGCGGCGAGCGATAGCCTCGTCGTCGCGCCACCTCCAAAACGCGCCGCCGCGTTGATGCAGCCAGTTTGATCGGAGTGTTCGGATTGAGGGCGGCCGCAACAGTCGAACGGGATACTTTCAGCTCCGCGGCAATTTGTTTCTGCGTGAACATTGTCGCTCAATCGGCGAAAGCCGTCTTTCGGGTTTTGCCAACCATTGCGCTGAGACAGGACTCCATCATAAGAATCAACGGGCCTCCCAGTCAACTGAAACGGATGTTTTGCTGATCGGCTCCGACACGTGGGCGGTCCATTTGCCCGGTTGCGCGGCGACCGGCCAATTTCTGTGGAGCGCCCAGACGCCATTTTCCGCCACGCGAACGCCGGAGAGGTCCGCGCGAATTGCCCCGGAAGGATCCCTGACCTCGATATCAAAAGGGAGTGTCGCATTAAGCAGGAGGCCGTCGCGCCGCAGCAATCGCACAAGCAGCCAAAAGGGTTCCCCCTGACTGATCTTCCGCGCTGCGACGCTGACCTCCACCTGGGCGGGCGGCTCGTCCAGGAAGGCCAGCGCCCTGCCCCAACGATCGGGGCACTTGACGCGAAAACGGAGGGTTCCCTCCGCCACCTCGAAGGGCAGCCGCTCTCCTGTCACGATATCAACGAGGGTGTTGCTTTTTTCGGACTCATCACTTTCGGCCAGCACTTCGGTTTCGGCCATCGCCTTGTTGTGATTGGCAATCATGAAGACCCGTTGATGATCGCGCTGCGCGCGAAAGGTGATCGCGCTGAATTCCCCGTCCGTGGGTTTTGACACAAGGCGCGCCCGTTGATTGAGCAAATACTCAAGAAGTTTGAACCGGTCCGCGCCGGATGATCCTTGGAGCGCCGCCAGCGGCATACCAAGCAGGATGACTTCCCCCCGGCCCACCGGACCACGCACGCAGGCCGGTTTGCCGTCAGGGAAGGAAAAGAGGACCTCCGCATCCTGCCTGGGCATCAAATCATTGCCGCGGCTCCACGCGGCTTTGTCCTGCATGCGTGTCTCCGAGTAATCAGCGGGCGCGTTCCGCGCCGGGCCGATTGCGGCCGGAAAAATCCGAGCAAGAACATCCGTCGGTTTTCCCGCCTCATTGAGGAGGCCGGAATCGGTGGAAACCAGCAATGTCCCGCCCTGTTCGACAAAGCGTCGCAGCGCGCGGAGTGTCGCTTCATCCGTCTGTTTCGAGTAGGCAAGAACAAGCACATCATAATTTTTCAATTCCCCCCGCCGCGACTGCTCGTCAAAGACGACGTCAAAATGGCCGAACATGCGGCGTCCGATATCAAATCCCGTTTCAAACGCGTATCCAAGATCAAGGTATTGCGCGGATTTGCCCGTCATCGCGAGATAGTCCTGGTTGAGTTCCTTGCCGGCGGCCAGCCAGAGATGAGCGGTATCCGGATAAAGAATGGCCGCCCGGGCCCGCGCGCGATCGTAATGATTCAGCATTCTGCCGATTCGCCCACCCTCCTTGTTGGTACGCTCCGCGATTTTCGCGAATTTCTCGTCCTGTCCGCCATTTTTCTCAAAGCTGGCGGATCTGAACGAAAAGATTTCGAGCCAATGGATGCCCGCTGACAGTCCCGCGAACATTTGTTCCGGATAATCCATGTAAAAATTATTGACCAGATTTCCCGCGCAGAGTCCGATGTTGGCGAGCCTTCCAAAATCCGAAGCGGACCAGAGAATTGCCAGGGATTTGAGATTTTTCTGATAAAATTTCGGCTCGCCATAACGGTATTCATCAACCGACACCGTTTCGATTCCAGACGCTTGGCCGGGGATGTCAATCAGGCAGGTCGAGTGCCCGCCAAAGCAATTCGGAGTAATGACACTGGCCAACTTCCAGGACGCATTAAAAGCGGCCGTCGTCCTCCTCGTCAGCCACACGGCATCATTCAGCGCCTTGTTGCGATAGCGAACAAACGCCAGATTCTGATTCCGTTGGATCTCCTCCGGCGAAGGCGCAGGGGAACCCGTCATTTCCGTGAATCCCTTTAACAAATCCGGACTGACGGGAAGCATTGTCGAAGTGATTTCATCGCCGATGACCATTCCCGTGGTCAGCGGCATATGACCGAATCTCCTCTCGAACCAACCTAGCCAGTAGGACTGCCAGGGGAGGAAATTCGATCCGGGGAATGCCCAATCCGGCGCTTGGGGCGTGTGTTGCGTGTAATTATAATTTCCACGTCCGTCGGGCATCAAAAAATAGTACAACATCGGGTACCAATTGGGCCATGTCCGGATGCCGGCCTCCTGCATGCGCGAGTTGAATACGATTTCCAGATGCGATCTGTACTGATTGGCATAACCATCCGCGACGATTCCGCCCAGATAGGTTGCCATATTGAAACCCGATGCTTTCAGATTGCCCGCGATCCGCTCCAGATCGTCTTGTTCGAGCATGGATTCAATAATGACGCCAATGGGGAATTCATCCTTTTCGGTTGGCGGGAACGCCACGACAAAGCGCTCCCTGGCGCGATCCAGTTCGCGCCCTTCCCGAATCAACATGCCTTCCAGCGCATAAACACCGGCATCAAGGTCTGGCAGGGTCAAGGACACCGGATCGTCGGCGGCGGTGATCGTCCGCTTCCCCAGGGAAATCGGCGTACCTGTCTGAGGAATGATTGAAAAGGCGATTTCATACGGATAGTGGTCATCCTTCTTCTTGAGGGGCCGCAAGGTCATTCTCCCTCCCGGAGAAAAGACGTCTCCGTCATTATGCTCCAAAATGCGGAGCGTCAGGAGCTCCTGGTGGTCCGGGCTTGCGGAAGAGCGGTCCGTCTCCCTCTCCGGCGATGTCTTGCCTTTGGCGGCGGCGGGATGGAGCGGGTCTTTCCCCGTCCAACGGCGGATGAGATTATCCCAAAAGATCGGGTAGAACGACGAGCGGCAGAAATCATTGCCCCACAGCAGCTCCTCCGTCGGTGCGATGGTGGAGCCGGCAGAATACGCGGCGTTCAGATGCATGACGGAGCCTTCCCCCGCGACTTTTTCAGACAGGAACGGCCACTCCTTTTCTCCTGGAGAGCCGGGCAGGGTTGCCAATGCAATCGCGCCGGGCAGCAGGGTTGACTTCATCCCCCAGACGGTCAGAGGCCCCTCTGCGGGATAGTCGGCAAAAAGGCTGTCCTGCGCTTCCCGAATCACAATCGGACGCCGTGCCCGGACAATCTCCGAGGTCTCCGGGATGGCATCTCCCAGAGCGGATTTTTGCCATGTCTCGTCACCCTTGTGGGCCGTTGGCCCGGCCAAAAGAATATGCCCGCCGAATTCCACATACTGCCGAAGAGTCTCCATTTGCCCGGCGGTAAAGCTGGAGGAGGGAATCCCCGTCAGAACAATGAACGAGTATTGTTGCAGTTCTTCGAGCGAGCGTGGCCATCCTTTCATGGAGTCGTCAAAAATTGTGCGAATATCCACGTTCTCCGCGCCCAGAGCCCTTGTAAGCTGGGAGCGAGCCTGGATAATCACATCATAGCCGCTCTCAGCCCCAAAGCATCCGATCAGCGCCCGGATGGGACCCGTTCCCGCTTTGGGATATTTTTTCACGATCCCTGCTTTCTCAAACCAAATCTGTTGAAAGCGCTCCGGATCATGGTGATTCCGCCCAGCGGGGGACAACGCGGCAATCTCCGGCGCGCTCTTGTCTGGGCGCTGACGAATCACATTCACGTACCAGGCGTCTCCCTCCTTGGGCGCTTTCGTTTTGAGCGCGGAAAAGGAAATCGCCGCTTCGCTGATCCATTCCTTATCCGTGAATGTCGTTTTTACCTCCCAAGGGAGATCGTTCACCTGTTCGAGTTGTCCTGGCGCCTGACAGCGGAATTGCAATCTGACATCCGCTGGGTTCCAAACGAGTTGAACGTAGGGGCCGTCCGTCTCCGGCTGGACAAACCATTCCACCACGTCGCCCTGCCACAGCTTGGCGCCCTCAAGGCGGGCAATTTCAGAGAGTCTGACGTGTTCCGGATCCGGTTCTCGCGCCTTGAGCGCCACATAGAGGTTCTCCGAATCAAACAGGAAAGCGACCTGCGCGGGAATCCGCGGTTCCCTCCTCCGATCGGACAGCGTCAAATCCCGCCATGTCGCGTTGATCCAAGGCTTCTCTGACAGCTTCCCGTCAATGGAGATCGAGATGTTGCTGCGTGGAACGATGATTTCCTCTCCGGGTTCCCGGGACGCGCTGGCAAGGCCGCAATGGCCCGCAAGGATCAACAGGGAAAAAATGCGAAAGACGCGGTAAGATTTCATGCCCGTTTAATCCTTTTGCGACTCCCAATGGCTCAACGCCCGCTCCATCAGGGTCGGCGCGGCCTGTGACAATTCCGACATCCTTTCTCGGGCCTCCTGCCAAGTCATCTCATCCACGAAATTGACAACCACAAACCGCTGTTCCTGCGCATCGTCCTCTCCGATGAAGGTGAGATCAATGCCGTAGTTGCCGGAGTGGGTGACAGTGATGTGTTTGACAGCTTCCTTTGCCCAGGCGAGCCCCAATTGTCCGGATGAACTGCCAGCCAGCCCATGATCGGTCAGCAAGACCCACGGGTCCGCGGCGCCCTCGAGGGGGAATGCGGCATTTTCCGTCCCCCTGTTCCGGATATCCTCCGACGCGGTATGAATCCAGCGGTCGAAGGGGCCGTCGAATCCCAGAGGATAGCCGCGAAAGGAGACCTCCAGCTCCCCCCCGGCGCCGGATCCCATGACAGAGACAAAGAGTTCATCGCGCCCCGCAAGGGCCGTGGTTCGGATCACAATGATCCCGCCCGGCATTTCATAAACCAAATCAAAGCCAATCCGGTTTCCATCTGTCTCGAGGATGCGCACCCTGCCCTGATGACGACGGATGTCACTGCCCGCCACCCCCTTGAAAAAAGCCGTAATAAACCCCTGCCAATACCAATTTTTGTTCGGCTCCAGCATCCCATACCCACTGCCGCCATCTGTCAGAAGATCCGGATTTTCAGCGGCATTTTCATCCGGGAACGTACGGTAGATGAGCTTGTAGAATCTCGTGCCTGTATCAATCGTAAAAATGTATTCCAGGTATTCCATCTCCAGCGCATTGTCCTTGTTCAGAGTTTTTCCTGCCTCCTCGACATTCAGGGTGGCGCTCACTGAGCTGGCGGCGCGTTTCAGTTGTTCCAGGGTCTCATCCGCCGCGATTCCGGACGGAAGCAGGACCATCGCAAGGACAGGAAGGAGGATGAAAGGAGTGGTGATTTTTGGCATGGTGTGGTGTTTGTTTGAGAGTGGATTGAGATTATTTTACGAACCAGAAACGCCTCTCCGGCGAGTCGGGCCCGGTCATGGGATTGGTTCTTATTTCGAAGAAAGAGAGAGGAACGGCGGCTGCGTGCCCATCGCCGAAGAGCGCATTCAAGCCCCGATTGTGCTGCGGGGGATACACGGCTCCATTCCATGGCGCGTACAAGAGACCGACGGGACGACCCACAGAGATATCCAATGCGGCCTTGCATGAATCATCCGCAACAATGCAGGTTTGCGACGGCCATTGCAGGTCGCTCAGGCGCACGGTCCGTGAAGTGGTCTGCAATTCGTTCGATACGATGTAGCTGACTCCGCGCGGCGCTCCGACATAACCGGCATTGATGCTGTAGGAAGCGCCCGTTCCGAGCCCCCCATTGCTTTGATAGTCCGTCAGATCCCGCTCCGAGGCATGAGGATCCGAGGGACAGACGAATACTTTCCAGTTGTGCCGCCCGCCCAGGTAGGGATAGATATATCCGCCCCAGCCGGCTCCGCTGCCCAATGTTCCGTCCAACTCAAAATTTCCGACATATTCCATCGTGGTGTAAGTGCCTTCGCGGAAGGGAGGAATGATGCCATTGTTTTCGGCGGCATATCCCATGATTCCCACGCCAATCTGCCGCAAATTACTGATGCATTTGGCGCTGCGCGAAGCCTCCACCACTTTCAGGTATGCCGGCGTGATGAGGGCTGCCAAAACAGCGAGAAGAGCAATAATCGCCAGCATCTCAATGAGACTCAATCCCTGTCGCCCGGTCCTGGATCCACGGAAGCGCGAAGCATGGAGGCAGCTTCGCCAATATTGTTGGCCTTTCCCTCCGTGGAGAACACCCCTCTGCATGGGAACGCCGCACCCAATGGAGTGACTTTCCATGGAACACGAAAATCGGTACCGAGTGCACTTGGGTCTTCTGGGAATCGGACTCACCCAATCCAGCGAAGGGGGGCCTTGCGGCTCCTGCGGCAGGCGCGCCGCGTGAATGCCCAGAATCCCCCTGCGATGGCGCACGCCATCAACGCGAGCGAGGATGGTTCGGGCACCGCGATCAACTGCCCCCCGCCGGAGAGATCATAAGTGAGGCCGTTCAAATAGGCGCTGCGGGGATCATCCGGACGATAGTAAATATTCAGGCCGTCCGAACTGATAATATTGGTGCCGATCAGATCGGTGTCGTCTCCCGGCAGGAGGAGCGCATTAATGTACAGTCCGCGGGATCCGCCCAGAAGATTCGTCAGTGTCAGAGTGTCGGAGCCCGAAGCGAGCGAGATTGCGTCCAGCGCAAAGTTGTCCATGGAACCGGTGGGATCATCCAGCGTCATAGCCGTTCCAAAATCACTCCCGGCCACATTCAGCGCATGCGCTCTCCCCCCCTTGAATTCCAATGTCGCTCCGGTCATGTCAAATGCGGTATTCATGGTCGAATTGTTCATGAAATTTCCGTAAATTTGCCATATCTGCGCGCCGCCGCTGACGAGATATCCGCTGGTATTGATGTTCATGTTATCCACAAGGAGTGTTCCGCCGGTTTTGCTCAACATCGCGATCCCCGTTGTATTCGCGCTCCCGATGTTGATTTCGACGTTGTGTACCATGTTTGTTGCATCCAGAATTCCGTTTCCGCTGAGGAGGTATTGTGCGGTAATGTTGTCGTAGCTGTTATGTGTTCCAATATTCAGCGCGCTGGCACCCTGTTTCCAGGAGCCACCCGTATGATCCACGATGCCCGTAATCCCATCAGCGGCCGAGCGTGAGACAATATTCGATAGCCCCTTGTTATTCGTGACGTTTCCTCCCGACAATTCAAACCGCCCATCTCCCTGTTTGCCAATATAAATGGGATCAAAACTTCCACTGGGATAACCGAGATCGGCAATATCCAGCGCGCCCCCGCTCATTGTCACCTTGCTTTCCGCGCCAGCCCCGCTCGCATCTCCGACCAGAAAGGCTCCGCCTTTGACACTCGATGTGTTACCACTGATATTCAGGGTTCCGACGCTGTCGCTGCCGACACCGCCCAGGGCGATCACCGAATAGACGCTCAATGCGCCACCACTGACATTGATGACTCCGGCATGACTCCCAGATCCCATGCCATTGTCTGCTCCGACATACAATGCAACGGCTCTTTCCGAAGAACTGCTTCCGACAGTCATCGCCCCCCCCTCTTCAATGGTAATCGTGGCATTGTTTAACTGCGCGTATCGGGAGTCCGCGGAACCCGTGGAGCGGACATTCAGGGTTCCGTCCGCTTCGATGCGCAAGGATGTGTTGTGGAGTCTGAGCGGGCTTACGTTATTCGCGCCGCTGTCCACCGTCAACGTGCTGTTGCCCACGGTGACGGTGTGGGGATTGCTTGATGTCGCATTCAGGGTGAGGGAGGAGGCCACGCCCGTACCGCTTAGCAAATTGAGTGTCACCGACGAAGGGCCGCTGGCAATGAAGGCGTCATCCGCCGCAGTCGGAATCCCATTGTCCCAATTCGACGCACTCCACCAGTCGGAGTCCACGACATTTGAAAAGGTTGTCGAGTCGCCGAAGGCGCTCCCAATCCCAGCCAGCAGCCCTGCCGCCATAACGCCGACGATCCACTTTTTCCGAGGGTGAGTCTTGATTTTCATTTTTTTATTTGAGGAGTTTGAGTTTGTGTGTTGTTGAAAGGATTCCTCTGACTGTCGCGGTAGTATCATGATAATTTATGATCGGCAAGAAAAATTTTCGAAAAAATTCACGGCCTGATTTTCTGGGGCCTCCATCGAGAGGAAAGCCCCCTTCCATCGAGACAGCAAGGATCCCGTGGTGGAAGAGCGTCGCGGGTGCGGATGGCACGCCACCTCAGGAATGGACCCGGGGGACGTACCCTGGACATCGCGCGAGCTATCATGATAGTTTGCGATAGTAGGTCAGCAGTAAACATTTTTTATGTCTTATGAATGACAAACGCCCAATGCCTGCGATTTCCTTCCCGCGGGGGCCCAGGGCGGCAAGGACTTCCCTCATTCCGGCATCCGCCGCGTCCACCCGCCAGGCAGGATCCTGTTCCATGACCCCTTCGGGGAGACCCTCGAGGAATCCATGCGTCCTGCCCCCGGACGCCAGAATTTCGCCGCTCTCCCAGTCCAAGGCAATGACCCGCGTGCTCTGGGTGCCGCAATCTATTCCCAGAAAAATCATGGGGCAGCTTTCCGCTGAAGCGGCTCCGCATCAGGACTGGTCCGGTGTCCCTAACCCGACTTCGCCAACTCGGAGTCAAAAATGACTTTTTTTGGGGTGTTTTTGGCCCTCTGGACACCTCTCTCCTATCGTGGGACGACCGCCACAGGCTCCAAAATGCCTTGTAGTGCCGACCTACCCCCCTTGCGCGATTTTCCACGAAGGTGATTTCATGGAGTCATGTTTCTGCGCTGCAAAAAACGTCTCAAAGATGGCAAGGAGCATCTCTATTGGAGCATTGTGGAGAACC
>WBZO01007320.1_pt1 | contig 10280 bp, 15 predicted proteins | sample 5204261 | NCBI WGS metagenome assembly WBZO01 (sample SAMN12412400, study PRJNA552823) | activated sludge metagenome | isolation source: activated sludge from anammox sidestream of wastewater treatment plant... | place: USA: North Carolina | collected 2017-09
CGGTATGGATTCATGGGACGACTCCCGTTGCGGGTGTCGCCGCCGGTGCGTTTGGGGCTATGCGAGCTTGACAGGGGGTGGTATACTTGGGGTGTCCAGTCCCGTATACCGTGTCCCCTGCCCGCCGCCTGGCCCGCCCGCCCGGCGGCGCGTGCTTTTTAGGCGGCCTGCCCATCGCGGGCCGCCTTTTCGTCGGCGAGTAGATCGGCGATGATGACGGCGCGGGACCACTCCGCCGCGGCCATCCCCAGGCGGCGGGCCTTCGCCCGGACGCGCTCGGCCTGTTCGGGTGTCAGCGTCAAGACGACGCGGGTTGTCTTGCGGGTCTCAGTTCGGGGCATAGGGACTCCTCTTCGCGCGAATTGGTGCTATCTTGGTGTTATTTTGTGGTACACAACTAGACGCTACGCCGACAAATGTGTACAATATCAGCAGAACGCGCGTTCACCGTGCGGACACAGGATAGGCGAAAGGCCCCGACGTGAGTCGGGTTCTTGCGTCTCGCTTCTCGAAGGGCCGCCCCTCGCCAGCCAAGCCACGGGCGGCCTTCGTCTATGTTAGCGGTGCGTGTCGCTGCAACAATTGTGCTGCGAGATTGGTAACAGTATACAGCCTACTTCGCCCGGTTGCAAGGCCGCGATGGAACATACGAGCGACGCAAGCTCGGCGAAGATGCGCCGAATCGTGTAGAAACTGCCCTCATGGGGATAGTTCGGCGCCCTTTTCGCGTCAAAGAGTGACGTGGCGCTCACTTTGGTGAGTTTTCTCAATCAGCGAAAATTTAAGCCTACGAGTCTTGTTTTCGCCACGTTGCAGCCCTTGACGTAAGCCTGGGCAGGTTCTATACTTCCAATCAGTGACGACCGGGAGGCTAGTTGCCGCCCTACCGTAATCAGCCGGTGGGTGTCTGCCTAGCATCAGCAGCCGACTGCGAAAGGCTCCCCCCGGTCATTCGCTTGCCTACACGACTACCCCTAGCAGCTCCTCCAACGTCACCCGCTTGAAACGCCGGTCGCGCCCTGTTCTGACAGCGCGGGCTTTGGCGTCGGCGGGTGACTTCTTCCCCACTCGGCGAAAGATGATACTGTCCCCATCGAAGCCCGGCGCGCTCCGCCAGATGTAGCGCAGCAGCGCGGCCTTGACGTTGGCCTCTTGCCCCTCGTATTCGACATCGATGACGACCTGCCCCAACTCGGCGAGCCGGTCTTTCAGCAGCAGGTAGAGACCGGCGGCGAACACGATCAGCCGCGCCTCTAGGTTGGTGTGCTTGCGATAGACCAGGCGGCGGATCGCCTCGGTTTTCACGTCTGAGGGTATGAGGATCGCCCAGGCTATGCCGTTGCTGAAGGCCAGGACGGTCGCCCCGGCTTGCTCAATCTTGATGGACTGGTCGACTTCGACGGTGTAGGGCATTCATTCTCGCTTGGTCTATGAAGCCGGTTGCGGCGAGTCCCGTCACCGGGTCGGTAGGGACTCGCCGCGGCCTTGACGGTCATCCTTGCCCCGTGCTTGCCTGCCCTTCGAGGGCATCGGCGACAATCCCCATTGTACGCGAGTCCTTGTAGCCGAACACAACCTGACAGATGCTAGACCGGCTCACGCCCTGGGCCGCTAGCTCGCGGATGCGCTCCCGGCGCGCCTCGGTGGTGGTGGTGGTGGTGGTGGTGGTGGCGGTCTCTGTGTCGCTTTCAGGCTCCGAATCGCTATCTTCGCTACCACCACCACCACCACCACCACGAATCACAGTCCAGGGCGACGGGGGCGGCGTCACCGTCGCGGGCGGGGGCAGTCGAAGGGCGACGGCTTCGAGGTCCGCCCCGGTAGTCTGGGGCACGATGACCAGGGAACGGGGCGCGCCTGGGCGGTCAAGGTAGGCTTGCCCCGGCCCTAGATTCCAGACATCGGCAGGCGTGCCTGGCGAGATCAGGCGGGCCACGGGCGGCTTGAGCTTGTGGACGTATGCGCCGGTCAACACGTCGCGGATGCTTCCCGCGCTCGCCTTTGTCCAGTCCTGCCCGCTGACCAGGGCGTACACGCCCAGCTTGCGACCGGCGACGCAGACACGGCGCATCACGCGGGTCAGGTCGTCAGCCCGTCGGCCGTCCTGTAGCTCCGTCCACTCATCGACGCAGACGATCACCGGCGGGCCGGTCTCGCCTGCCTCGCGGCGGTCGATGAGCTGATCGACCAGGCGCACAACGCCGCGAATGTCGTCATCGGTCGACGCGGGCGGGGCGAGCAGCGCCGGTGCTAGCGGAGCGAGGGCCGCGGCGAGGCTCTCCTCGCCCGCGTGGGCGTGGGGGTCGATCAGCAGGGCACGCGCTCCAAGTAGCACGCCCTGAGCGACCAGGCAGCGCGCCGTCGTGGTCTTGCCGCTTCCCGCCTGCCCAGCGAGGGCGACGCTGTAGATCGCGCCCAGGTCGCCCAGCACGGGGCGCAAGCTCGCGCCGTCTGGCTCGAAGCCCAGCAGCAGGCGGCGGTCGTGTCCTATCTGCCCGCGCGCCATCAGGTCGCCGAACGCGGGTACGGGCACGCCCCGGCCCAGCACCGGGGGCGGCTTGGACGCCTCGCCGATGACGTGGGGCGCGGCCACGTTGCCATACCGGGGCGCGTAGGTTCGCACTCCCTCAGGGAGTTGGTGAACGGGGTTACGGGCCGTCTCCGCCTGGGCCGTCCAGTGCCCCGCCAGCCCTAGCGCCGTCAAGTTGGCGTGTTCGCCTCGCAGCAGTCCGGCGCGGGGCAAGGGCGGCACGCCGGGGGCGACGTTGACCAGCTCCGCCCGTCGGCGCATCGCCCAGAAGCCGACGGCGGCGAGGGCAGCGACGGCGGGGGGTAGCATCAGCACGCCCAAAACACCGGCGACTTTCGCGGCGGGCAGGATCGCGTCGACCAGCTCGCCGACGGCCTGGGCTTGGCGCTGGCGTTCGGCGAGGTCTAGCCGGTTGCGCTGGGCTTCATAGTCGGCTTGCACCTGGCGGCGGGCTTCGGCAGCCGGTGAGACTTGCGACGCGGCGAAGCCGATGCCGCAGGCGGCGAGGGCAGCGGCGAGGGTGATCAGCAGCAGAAAGCCTCTCATAGCGCCGCCCTGCTGACGGGGGTCTCGTCAGCGGCATAGATGCGCGTGTCCGGCGACCAGGCCGACTCCAGCGCGGCGTAGGCGGCTTCGGCGCGCCGGACATCGGCGAGGGGTACGCCGCAGTAAGTCACGGCGGGCGCGTCGTGGGCAGCCAGGCTCGCCCCGCAGAACAGGAACGACTCGCATGTCACGACGCGGGCCATCTGGCGGCGCCGGTGGCGCGGCTCGTCGGCGAGCAACCAGTAGGCCAGCGGTCCCGGCACGACGGCCAGCACCATGACGGCGACTTGGCCGCGCCGGACGTGACTCCCGCCCGCCTGGGCCTGCCCTGCCTGTACCAGCTCGGCCAGGCAACCGGCGCGCATGGCCGGGTCTTCGGCGGGATTGGTGAGAAACGCCGCGGCCTCGCGGCCGACGGTGACGACGAAAGAGACTCCCTTGTGCATGGCTTCACGCCCTTTCTGTGTTGTGGGGCGCGGGCCGGTCGGCGTTGTGGTATACTCCGACACAGCCCGGCCCCGTGGTCCTGTCACGGGTCCGGGTCAGCCCTGGGCGGGTGCTCGTTACACCTGCTCAGGGCGCTCTTGATTTCGGTTGTCAGGTCCTGGCCGCCCGGCGGGCGGCGCGCTTGCCCTCATTGACGTGCCTAGCTCGCCCGTGGGCGCGGTCCCATGCCCTGCTACAGCACGTCGGCGAACAGTACCGGGTCTGAGGGCGTCGACCGTCCAGGGATGCGCCGCACACCTGGCACGCGCGGGGCGCGTCCAATGTCTCGCAGCACGTAGGCGGGGTGTTTCGTGGCTCAGAAGTCTTGCCACGGGCGCGGCGGGCGCTTCTGGCGGTGGACGTGGTATACTGTGTCATGTCGGCGGGCCTCCATCCCGCTGGCCGTGCCCCCGGACGTCGCTACACGTCGCGGGGGTTCTCTCGTTACTCGGCAGGGGCGTCCTCTACGTGGCCTCCACGCGCCTCTATCCAGGCGTCAACGTCCGGCGCCCAATAGTACATATGGCGGCCCGGCTTGTAGACGCGGATCGACTCCAGCTGCTTGGATGTCTGCCAGCGCCAGAGGGTTGACGGGTCAACGCCCATGCGGGCGGCCGCGGCGGATACACTCAGCCAACGCGGGTCACGGGGCAAGGTCGGATGTCCTCTTGTCGGGATTGCGAGCGTTGCGCCGTATCCTATCATGTCGCGGCCCTCCTGTCTAGGGTAGGTCAATCAGATTGCCAGATAGCGCCCCGACGACTCGCCGGGTCGTAGATGACTGTAGCCGGTGGTGGTCGCCAGCGACGCATGGCCCACGGTGGCTTGCACCAGATGGGCGGGCGCGCCCCGGTCCAGGGCGTGCGAGACGTGGGCGTGTCGCATCCAGTGGGGTGAGGGCGACGCGGTGATACCGGCGCGGCGGGCGGCGGCCTTGACCACGCGCCACGCCTGGGCGCGGCTCAGGGGGCGGCCTGGGCGTCCCTCGAATACCGGGGCGTCCGGCTCACCGACCAGGGGGCGCAACGCCCGCAGCAAGGGCACGGCGCGACTCTTGGCGTCCAGGGTGACGACGCGGGTCTTGTCGCCCTTGCCGTACAGCGTCAGGAACAACCGGCCGTCGGCGCCGGTCGCCACGTCTCGCCAGCGCAGCCCGCACACCTCGGAGACGCGGCCGCCCGTCGCGTAGAGGGTGTACAGCAGCGCGGCGTTGCGCGGGTCGGTCTCTAGCGCCAGCAGCCGGAGCACGTCCGGCTCGCTCAGGATGCGCTCGCTAGTCGTGTCGCGGCCGCGGCGTAGGTGAATCACCTGCCCAGCGTCGAAGGGGAGATAGCCCAGGCGCACGGCGTAGGCCAGTAGACTCTTGACGGCGCTCAGGGCGCGGCGCTGGGTGGCCGGGGCCAGGTCGCCCAGGCTCGCGGCGTAGGCGTGCAAGTCGCCGACGGTCACGCCAGCCAGCGGCGTACCGACGTGGGCGCGGAACCGGGCCACCTCGAAGCGATACGCGGCGGCGGTGGACGCGGGGCGGCCAGCGAGCCACAGGTCAATCAGCCGGTCGTCATCGTGGGCTTGGGTCGGTATCAGGGCCGTCATTCTCGCCTCTCAGGATGCAACGTAACTCGCATTTAGTTTCATGCGCCCTGCCCAGCGGCCAGATCGCCGGGCAGGGCATGGGGTAAGTCACTCGCGTACAGTCTGCTTGCAGTACACGGGGCGGCCTGTCCCGTCGTCGTCGGCAATCTTCACCGGGCAATACCAGCCCCGCTTGCCCTGCTTCATGGGCTTGTTGTGGGTGGGGCACGTCGGCGCGTCGCTGGGGGTGGCTGACGGGGTTCCCGTCGCGGTCCTGCCCGTGCTCCAGGCGTGTTCACTCAGCCAGCGGTCAAGGTACTCGACTCGCTGCATCAACTCGCCGACGGTGGCGGCGCGGGTCGTCAGCAGCCAGCGGCGGCCGCTGGGCGAGATCGCGTCAACGGTGGCGCTGGCGGGGGCTTCGCCGAACGACGGCGCGGCCGCCCCGGTGGGGGCGGTCGTGCCGTTGGTGGTCATCGTGGGGGCGGTCATCTTAGATTTCCTCCTCCCACTCGGTACGGGCGGGGCCGGGCGTCGGCACGGGCGCCGGGGCGGGGGACAGCAGGTTGACGGCGCGTTGGTGCTTGCAGGTCATGTGCCGGTAGGTGGCATCCTCGCAGCTACAGGTATCCGCTTCCCAGCCATCGGCCAGGCGGGTGACGGTGTAGACCTTGCCCGGCTCAGTCTGCGACTCGACCTGCCAGACCAGGCGGCCCGCGACTTGACGGGCGGTGATGTGCTTGGCCTTGCGCTCGCTCAGGTGGCGGGCCGCCAGGTTGACGGCGCTTGCGTTGCGGTTGCTATCAGCCACGGACGGGGTTAGACTTGTCATTGTCGGTGGGGCCTCCATCCCCTTCGACCAGCCCCCGGAGTGTTCCCGCACTGCCGGGGGCGTTCTCTATTTCACTGAGACCATTATAACACAGCTTTGCAAGAATTGCAAGATACAAAATAGACGCAAGGCCAACATTCAGCCGACAAACTCCAACACCGGCGACGCTATTCGCCGGTGAGCAGGCGGCGGATACGCGCCCAGGGCGATAGCGGCGGCGATTGCGGCTCCGCCGGTGGCGTAGGCGGCGACGCTTCGAGGGGCAGGGGGGAAGGGAAGTCGGGGGCGGTCGACGGCGTTTCCGTCGGCTCCGACTTGGCGGGCGGTGGCAAAAGGGGGCGGGCTTCGAGCTGGGCGCGGAGATCGTCGGCCTCGCGTTCGGCGCGTTCGGCGCGGGCGCGGGCTTCGGCGAGGGCGTCACGCAGGGCGGCAACCTCGCCGCGGTGAGCTTCCGTCAGGGCGGCGAGCAGCCCCGGCAGGGCGAGGGCGGTCGACGTGTCGGCGGCCGGTTCGGCGACGTCCGGCGCGGGGGGCGTCGTGCGCTGCTCCGGCGTCATCCCTTCGAGGGCGCGGCGGGCTTCCTCGAAGGTCCAGCCCTGGGCAAGTAGGCGCTTGACGTGGCCCAGGGTCGCCAGGTCGCCGTCGGTGTAGCGGCGTTGCCCGGTGCCCCCGGCCTGCTTCCCGGCGCTGGGCGACAGGTACGCTTGAAACTCCGTCGACCAGCTCCGAACGGTGGTCACGGCGACGCCCAGGCGTTCGGCGACGGTTCCGGCTCTGTACATCGTGCCCCCTCGAAAGCGACATCCGGCGACAGCATGGCGGGCGATGTCGGTTCCGGCGGAGTATGCCATCACCGGCGCGGGCACGCAAGGGGCGACAGCCCCAGGGGGCGATTGTGGGCAAATAACGGGTAGTAGTGGGGGAATCGCCCAGGAGCGCGGATTGTGGCGCAATACCGGCCCATTGTGGCGCGGCCTCAGAACAGGCTCGTTACACCCCCGTAACTCTCCCCTGCCTGCCTCGTTATCACATAAGGCATTTCATCGTGTCATGTTATGCATCATAAGGAGCGCCGCCCATGTTCCGCCGAGTCCTAATCGTCGCCGTCTTCGCACTGGCTGTCGCCGGGTGTGGAGGCGGCTCAACTGCTGCCCCGGCCGCCAAGACAGAGGCACAAGCCCCTGCTCCAACTGTCGCCCCAGCCGCCAAAGCTGCTGCCCCCACCGTTGCCCCGCCAACAGTTGCTCCGACTGTCGCTCCCACAAAGGCCCCGCCCACCGCTGTTCCGACGAAGGCCCCCACCGCGGCGCCAACCGACACCCCCGTTGCCAAAGTCGGCGAGGCGGTCGAAGCCAACGGGGTCAAGCTAACGGTCAACGGCGTGGAGCGCAAGACTGAGATCAATCAATTCCTGAAGGCCAAAGAGGGGCGCGCCTTTCTACTCGCCGATGTCACGATTGAGAATGTTGGCCAGCCGGAGCATGACTACAACCCCTTCTGGTTCAAGGTTCGGGACGCCAGCGGGCAAGAGTACAACATCACCATCTCAGGGCAAGATAGTCTCAGCAGCGGCAAGCTGGGCAAGGGTGAGAAGGTCAAGGGGATCGTTGCCTTCGACGTGAAGGCTGACGCAAAAGACCCAATACTCATCTATTCGACTACGCCAATGGCAAGCAGCCGCGCCCAACAGATCCGGGTTAGTCTTGGCAACCAGTAACGCCAACTGAATAGACTCACAACGCCCCCGGCTCACCACCGGGGGCGTTGCTGTATCTGGACATCAGCCGTAGCGACGGCGCATCAGCTGCTTGTATCGGGCCAACGTCCGAGATCGCGTCAGGCGGTACAGGTCGGAATGCTCGCCCGCCGGTGTCGTCCGGTGGTACAGGGGCGGATCGGGCCATCGGCACAAGCCCCCGCCTGGGCGGTGGGGCCAGTTGTAGGCCGGACAGGTACAGGGGGGCGCGGCGGCTCGCCGGTAGGGGGCGAACGGCGGGCCGCTATGCCCTCGCGGGCCGCGTGCCCCGTGCCCGGCGTGCTGGGCGCATAGCTGGCGAGGGTCGCCCCAGACGGCCCAGGCGCGGCACGGCTCGCCATCCTTGCGGGTGCCGGTGCATCGTCGCCGTTCTTTCGCTGCCTCAGTGTAGGCCATCGCTTGTCCCCAGAGTCACGAAATGCGGAATTAAGACACGCGGCGTGGACACGTTTCGCGTTGCGGGCGTCGGCTTTTGTCGCGCGGCGTGGTCATGTCCGGCGGTGGTAGCTTTCCAGCCATAGGGCGCGGATCGCCGCCAGGTCACGGGAGATCGTCGCCTCGCTCACTCCGAGCTGACGCGCTATCCATGCGCCCTTGCCCCGCTGAAACGGGTCCGGGTGCGCCATCGTCCATCGCAGCGACAGGCGGGCGACTTCGGAGCGGCGGAGCGTCGCCTCGAAACGGCGCTGGGCGTTGTAGCCACGTCGCCCACCGGCGCGGCGGGCCACGACGTCATCGGGCGCGTAGTCGCCCCAGCTAGAAACATCGTGATACATAAGCGTGCAAGGTCGCCGACTTTCACGCCGCGGCCGTCGTCGTCAGGAATAGCCCGGCCTGGACATAGGGCACGACCTGGGCGCGGGCATAGGTCAAGGACACAGCGCGGGGCGACACGTCGAAGGCGAGGGCGCGGCGGCCCAGACGACAAGCAACCGCGGCGGTCGTGCCGCTTCCGGAAAAGGGATCGAGGATAACATCACCGGGGGCGGTCAACAGCTTGACCAGGCGGCGGGGAAGTTCTTCGGGGTATGCCGCGGGATACTTGCCCCAGGCGGTCGCCCGGCGCTGGCCGGGGAATGTCCACATGCCGCACGTCCATTCGAGCCATTCGCCGTGGTCGACGTCCGGCGGCGCGGTCATCGGGCGCGCCCAGTCGCCTTTGTAGAAGACGGCGATCATCTCCACCGGGGCGATGATGTGCGGGTTACGATACGAGCCACGGGCCACGGATCGCTTGACGTTGCCCTCGTTCCAGACCACGGTAAAGCCATACTGCCAGCCTTCGAGCATCGCCGCGTCGACGACCTGCATATACGTGGGGCGATGTCCGCCCCGCGTCGTGTCTAGCGGGCCGTTGACGGCCATCCTCGCGCCTGGGCGGGCGACGCGGTACGCTTCCGCCATCCACTCGCGGGTAAACTCCGGCCATGCAGGGGCGGGCACGTCGCCCAGCTCGTAAGGGATGTCCAGCCCGTAAGGGGGCGAGGTGATCACGCAGTCGACCAACTCCGCATCCAGGGGCAGGGCGCGGGCATCGGCGATGTCAACACAGATCGGGAACATTCTCATTCGTCCGGCGCGCTCACCTTCCTGTAGCACAACGTCAGGCGGCGAGCTGGGCGGAGCGTCAACCGGCGGGCTTGCACTTGCCGGAGCAGATCGACCAGGCGGCGGCGCTGGGCGGCCGTCGGGGTGTTACAAACACTGTAAGTTACAGTTTCGGGCGTCATCTGAGCCTCACAACAGGGGCCTTCTCGAATCTTGTTACGTTGTTACGCGATGTTACGCCAAAGTCCGGTAACTTCGCCTTGAATCTGACTCGCGTAGGAGAGTATGCCGAATCTGGCGTAACATGGCGTAACAACGTAACAAATCCTCACTCCGGCAGCGCAGGGTTGCTCTGTTCGGTCGCTAGAAGGCCGATGCCTTTCCATCCGCGTGTCAGTCCGGCGTTGGTGCGTTGAACGTGGGGCGTTGCGCCACAGGCGCGCAGGGCTTTGCCATAGGTACGGGCATTCACTGGCGTCTCGCCGTTCTTCTGTGCCCAGGCCTCGTAAGCGGCTTTGAGCTTGTCGCCCGGCGCCCAGGCTTGGGGGTCGATCAGGCAGGCGTCGGCGATGAAGTCCGAAAGCGGATTCATCTCCGCCCGGTACGCTTGCGTCGCGGCTTCAACGATAGGGGGCGGGCCTAGACCGTCGTGTTGCCATTCTCGGCAGCCGCGCACGGCCCAGGCGAGGATCGCGGCGCGTTCGGCGGGGTCGCTTCGCAGCCTGGCTTTCAGCTTGGGGTCACGGCGGGCCTTCGGCACAACGCGGGTGAAGGGCACAAGCAGGATGCGCCGCCACATGGCCTCATCGTCGGCGTCAACGCGGGGGGCATGATTCGCAGCGAGCCATAGCTTGAAGGTGGGGGTAAACTCGAAGGATTCGCGGAACAGGAACCGGGCGGTGATGCGATCACCGCCCGTCAGCATCTTGACCAGGCCCTCAGCGAGTCGCTTACCCTCGTCAACTTCGATGGAGCATACCAGGCGCGCCCCATCCAGGCGGGCGATGTCG
>WBZO01007321.1_pt1 | contig 10279 bp, 9 predicted proteins | sample 5204261 | NCBI WGS metagenome assembly WBZO01 (sample SAMN12412400, study PRJNA552823) | activated sludge metagenome | isolation source: activated sludge from anammox sidestream of wastewater treatment plant... | place: USA: North Carolina | collected 2017-09
CGGATCACTGCAGATGTCTCGCCGGTAATCGTCTCTGGCGGTACTCAACCTGCGCGCTCGGTTCAAAGAGTTTCATCGGCGTCGCCTCCCTCCTACGCTGTGGCGCTGGCGGGCATCGTGGTGGCACTTTCTACGCTCGAGGGACGGGCTGTATTCGATCGCCTGCTTCTTCGTGACGTTGTGCCATATCGGCAGCTTGCGATCGTCGGTTTGCCGAATGCTCGTCTCAAGAAGACCGTACTTAGTTACCCCCGACCGAGCTCCCCCGGCAATCGGATCCGGCCATAGGCTGTACCTTTCGTCTTCACTTGGTCCCATCGTTGAAAGAGGCGGATGCTAAACAAGTGGCGTCCGGGCAGGTTTGAGCGAGTTCAGCCAGCTCCCGCAGATCCAAAACGTGGAAGAACAAGCCTTCCTCTGGATTGCTCGCCTCCGAGAGATCTGCGGCCACGCCTCTCCAATCAACGAAGGCATACATTTCTGAAAGCAAGACAATTGCATGAGCGGGAGCGGCGCGGTTGGAGATCGCGAGAGCTTCACCGCCATGCCGACGCAACTCCGCGCCTGATCGGATCTGTTTTAGCGCTCCACTGAGCTGCGAAAGGCCTTTTCGAATGTCCTTCGATACCTTACTCTTGCGCCGATCCGATGTTTGCTTCGACGCCTCGCCATTCAGCATCGACATCGCTTTCGATTCAACTACACAGATCCAGTCATCGTCATATCCGAGAAGATCGATCAATTCTCGACGGTTGGCACCCTGTTGGAGCTGCGGCGAATGATGAGCGTTACTTCTGTAGACGGCGCTGAGAGCGACGAGCCCCAAGCGTTCAAGCTTCCGGCCCTCGTCGACGTCGCCGATGGCGAACGGTTCACTCTCCGATGCCTCGGTCACCGCAACGGTCTGAGTCTGGTTCCAAAAAGTCAGGGTCAGAGGAATCGAAACCGAAAAGACGATTGACTCCGCGCGCGGTTCGGTCAGATCACGAAAGATCTCGTGCTGAAAGGCGTTCATTGCCGCTTCGAGGGCGGCGGAGAGCCTCTTGGCGTCAATCTCACGACTGGACTCTCGGGTCAATAGCCATGGACTGCAATGGGCGAGGTTTTCAGCTGCCTCCAAGGAGTGGATTCGCTCCAGCTGGCACCATCCGCTCAAGGTCGGGTGGTTCAACTCGTTGAGGCAGTGCAGAGTCGTCGAACCCGAGAGTAGAACTTCTGCTAGCAGTGTCAGGTTCTCGGGAGAAAGTGTTGGTGCCTGAATCCTGAGCGGATGCTCAGGTTCATCCTGAACCGCCATCCCCAGTAGCAGAATTTCAAGCTTGTCCACCCGCGCTACCGCCACGAGGAAAGAGGTGCTCGCCCCCAACCGGATTGCCTTGATCGTAGTCTCCGGAAGCTTGCAGGCAAGCACGGCGCGACCGTCTGAAATTCGATCTACCGAGATGCCGACTGTCGCAGCCTCCAGCGCCACAGAGACACGGTCGGAGGGAATGTAGGCCATTGGCGAGATCGAGAATATCCGGTTCTTAGAGACTCGGCGTCACGCCGCATTGTCATAGCCTGTGCTCCGTGGAGCCTGCTCGGCGAAGAGACGCGCGGTCGCGTCGGCTTGTAGGAAATATGGGAAATGCTCCTCATGACGGCGTTTCGCTGTTTATTCGACTTTTCTGCTAACCTTCAGATCGTCGCCTCATCAATGGCGGCCACTAGACCCCACTACCTACCGATGGCTGCCAGACGAAGAGGCCGCCGCTCGGGTCCGAAAACCATCTCGGGCACGGGCCTCACCGGCCAAAAAGGCGTGCATGTGATCGAGGGTGTGGTCCTCGATATGGAATCTCGCTGGACGCCGAGCGGGCCCAATGAGGTCGGTATCGACGGCTACATTGAGCTGTTCGATCCAGCCAGTCATAAGGCGCTCGGTTTGAACCTCGCCGCTCAGAGCAAAGCGTCGACGGGTATCACTTCCGACCCGCGAGCGACGTTCGACTTCTGGTGCGCGCCAGCCGATATCGAGTACTGGCTTGCCGGCAACATGCCCATGATTTTGGTGGTATCCGATCCAGCATCGAAAGAAGCTTGGTGGGTCTCGGTCAAGGACTACTTCAAGGATTGGAAGCCAGGAAATCCCACCACTGTTACGTTCAAAAAAGACGAGCAGCGATTCACGAAGGATTGCTTTGCAGCGCTCGCGGCGCTCGCGGCACCAAAGGCGGGTTTGTATCTGGCGCCCGCCCGCAAAGCGGAACGTGTGCATTCAAATCTTCTGCGCATCGATTCATACCCTGCGCGGATCTACTTTGCCGATACCGAGTGCCGCTGGCCTAGCGACGTTTGGGCTTTACTCAACAAGACTCACCAAGACCCTGACGGCGGTTGGGTGCTGAGAGGCAAGCGCTTCATTTCGTTCCATGACCTTAGCGAAGAGCCCTGGACGGCCGTATGTGAGCAGGGCACCGTAGAGAGCTTTCCGGCCACCGACTGGTCCGACTCGTCGGACCCAGACCGGCAACACCTGTTCGTACAGTTGATGAACCAGACATTGCGCGCCCAGCTGCGCGACGGAGTTCGATACTGGTCGAGAGAAGAGTGCTTTGCGCTCACAGGCGACCCAAGGAAGCTGCATTACCAGTCGCTCAAGCGTCGGAGCAAGATCACGGTGATCTCGCAGTTTTCAAAGACCGCGAAGGATGGCCGCACCTTCGAGTGGCGGCGTCACATGGCGTTCTGCTCACAGTTTCGGCTACTCGATGGACAGTGGTGCCTTGAGCTGACGCCGACTTATCGCTTCACGACTGACGGCTACGAGCTCGACCGCTTTCACGAAGACCGCCTGAAAGGGATCAAACAGATCGAAGGCAATCGTGCGGTTCTAAGCTGCGTTCTATTCTGGGCGGATTATCTCCGGCCCAAGACCGATCTCTTTGCAGGCGCGCCGCCTCCCATAGGCTTTGGTGAGCTCGTAGTGTTCGAGTCTCCTGTCGGCATCAACGACAAGCAGTGGCTGTCCGACGATCCAGAGTTTGGTAAGGCGGCGGAGCTGCAGAAGGATGCGCTGTCGCTGCCGGACATCGACGACCTGTTCACATCATGAAGTTCAACTTCTTTGAAGAACCGGATCTTGAGTTTGCCGATGGCGGCACCCATGTCGATGTGCGCTTTGGAATCAAACGCTTCGGCCCGCTCGACCTTGGCGATACAAAGGCGCCGGCCCAACTAAAAGTTGGGTTCGTCGGCACCGAGGAGACGATTGCTGCTCTCCGTCTTTGGATGGAACGTTGCCGCAACCTGATCACCGCGAAGGACAGCAAGCTGGTCAACCTTTTCCCAGAGTTCCCCGGCTTCGCGCCGGACACAGCATTCCGTTCGACGCTCGTGTTCCATGATCGCTGGTGCTCGTCCATCCGGCAGCGGGAGATCGACGCCGTGCTTGCACATAGCGACGGTGATGAGACCGTTCGCCAGTCGGTCGCCATGTTTGTTGACCGGGCAGAGGAGTTGGTTGAGCAGGGCGGTCCAATGGTGCTGATGTGTGTCCCACCGCATGACCTGCTCGCAGCCGTCGACGAGCGCCGAGGCAGGAAGGTCGATGCCGACGAACAGGAAATCGATGAGAGCGCAGAACCGGCAAACCCGCATGTACCTCCCACCATCAGCTTTCACGACTTGCTGAAGGCAGAGGCGATGCGCTTCTCTGTTCCTGTCCAAATGGTTCGCCCGAAGACCTATCAGGGCAAGCAGCCAGCGCGTAAGCGTGGCAAGAAAACGCTCTCGTTGCCGCTCCAAGACGAATCAACGCGCGCATGGAATATTCACTCGGCCCTTTACTACAAGGCCGGAGGCATTCCGTGGCGTTTGCTGCGCGATGCCTCGGCCCTCACGACCTGTTTTGTCGGCATCAGCTTCTACCGCACGCTGGATCAGAGCCGGTTGCTGACGAGTGTCGCGCAAGTCTTCAACGAGCGCGGTGAGGGCGTCATCGTGAAGGGAGGCCAGGCACAGCTGGACAAGGATGACAAGACTCCGCACCTCTCCGAAGTTGACGCGCACGCGCTCTTGAAAAACGCCATCCAGGTTTACAGGCGCGAGCACCGCACGAGCCCTGCAAGAGTGGTGGTTCACAAGACATCGCGCGTCCTGCCGGAGGAAGCAAGTGGTTTTGATGGAGCGGCGCAAGAGCACTCAATCGACAGCATCGAGCTGCTGACGGTGCGACGATCTCTGACTCGCCTGTTCCGCGAAGGCACGTACCCTCCGTTGCGTGGGACCTTCGTGGACCTGCAGCCAGGAAATGGATTGCTCTATTTGAAAGGCAGCGTAGATTTTTTCAAGACCTACCCCGGCATGTACGTGCCGCGGCCGCTTGAGTTCACTACGTACAAGGCCGAGACACCCGTCGAACAGCTTGCACGTGAAATGCTCTCGCTTTCGAAGCTGAACTGGAACAACACTCAATTCGACGGAGGTGAACCCATTACAGTGCGCGCCGCACGGCGCGTTGGGGACATCCTGAAGTGTGTTGCGGAAGGCGGCAAGGTTCAGCCCACTTTTCGGTTCTTCATGTAGGACCGTCGACGATGTGCGACGAATGTTCGAAGAAGGTCAAGGACACGTTAGCGACGCGCGTCGGGTTTCGGTCCCGTCTGCCAGACTGCCATTCAACCACGGCCGGGCCGCACTCAGATCCCGCGAAAGTCGTCGACTTGGGTGTGGCCTGTGACATTACTGCGGTATCCAAAGGCGGGCCTCGTTACGAGGCAGGTTTGTCGCCAGAGCAGGGGATGGCTCATGCGAACGGCATTTGGTTACCCCAGACGCATGCGAAGCTTGTCGAAAACGACGCGGACCGATACGCCGTTCAGACGCTCCGTTCTTGGAAAGCAACTGCTGAAGAGATGATCCGCCAGGAGGTGGTGGCGGTTAGTCATCAGAGCCGCCAGGTGATAGCCACTGGCGGAAGACTGAGGGCCATCTTGCTGGATGCTTCAGCGCGTCTTGACCGCCTTTCAGAAGTTGGTGCGTGGGAGATGCCCAACGAAATCGCCGGCGAAGTTGCTTGCCAACTCGAACATCGAATCAATGACGGGGTCAAAGACGCACTCGAGTTGAAGGCGAAGCTGACAAGCGCCATGGCGTCAGGCCGGCCGCGAGTGCGTGGGAATGGTGAACAGCAAGCGGGTGAAGGGTAACGATGGTCGCCGCTGCGGCCTACATCCTGAGAGTTCCCGAAGACCGTCGAGAAATCCTTCTAGATGAAGACTACGGCTCAAGGTATTTTTCGTATGAGACGCCACCAGCAGGACAACCGGTAAAACGGTTCGACCATAGCAGGCGTGCGCCGCTCGTCGTCTTTGCCTGCTTTGAGGACGGTGCCATCACTCACATCGCGGATGGCAGCAAGGGCGGAAGCGCCGGTCGCGGCCTGGTGGTTTTGAACATGCGCGACTTGCGCGCGCTTGACACGCCGATTCCGTTCAACGATCTGCTGCTAAGAGCGCCGGGACGTGTTCGAACGCACCTTGATCGTGTGCTGGATGTGGGCGGGAAATTGCCGCCCAAGACTCTGGGCGCGCTCGTCGATATCGTGCTCTCGCTTCAACCACAGCTAGCCAGTCAACTGGGACGGTTCTCCGAGCGACGGTCCGCGCTCATCGCAAGGCTTCCACAGATGTCACGCCAGAACCTCGCCCTGCAGAAGGAGACCGTTGCCACGGCGCTTCAGATTGCAGGATTGTCAACAAACGAGCTCCTCGCGTGGTCCCCATCAGACCGGGAGCAAGTGTCCTTCTTGGAGGGTTTACCCCAAGCTTACGTCCGCGAGGACGCGGCCGTGATTGCCGACTTCAACCAACTGCCTGGCTTCGATGTCATCAAGAACTATCCGTTTGCGGGGAAGGTGTTTCGTGATCAGCGTGATCCGTCGCGGCGCGTGACGGTGCTGATGGCAAACCACCTTCGGCTAGAAGAGCAAACCGGCGCGGATCTCATTTACTACAACGAGGCGTTCCAGTCCTTCGTGCTGGTGCAATACAAGTCGATGAAGAAGGGCACGAATGGCCCAGAGTTCCGGTGGACAGACGACGATCAGCTCGCCACCGAAATTGGTCGTCTCGATGAAATGCTGAAGGACCTTTCTACACTTCCGCAGGATTCAAGCCCGGGCAGTTTTCGTCTGCACGAGAATCCGTTCTTCCTGAAGCTCTGTCCACGCATCATCTTCAACCCCGACGACAAGGGACTGTTTCAGGGAATGTACCTGCCATTGGGGCTGTGGCGTTCCCTCGCGGCGGACCCATCCACTGCCGGGCCGCGCGGCGGCCGCGTAATCGGTTACTCAAACGTGGAACGCCGGTTTTCGAACTCTGAATTTGTGCGAATTGTTGCCAACGCGTGGGTTGGCACGACCATTCCGCAGTCCGCCAAGCTGGCCGAGATCGTGCGGTCAGTCGTTGATAGCGGGAAGACCGTGACTCTGGCGGTGAAGAGCAAGTCCGGGTTCTCGGAGCAGGCGACCGAGCCGGAGGAGCCGCACGAGTTTGACGATGTGGACGCGCCATTCTGACGCGCCGCCAACTGTGAGAACTAGCGGGACGGGTGTCCTTTCCCACGTTCTACGATGTTCCCTATGATGTCGGCATGTCGAAACAGCTGACGTTGAAGGTTCCCTTCCTTGCAGATGGCGTGGCGAGAGACGTCGTCACTGTCGTCGTTGGCAAGGACAATTCGTTCTATTGCCGTCTTGAGCGGCCTGGCAACGCGTCGTGGCGCGTGCCTCGTGTCACCGTCGAAACGGGCATCGTGGGCAGCTCGCCGCAAGGCCTCCTTGACTTTGAGAATTACGAGGAGCGCACCTTTGCGCTGAACAAGATCAGCTTCCATCCGAGTGGCGTGATTCATCAAACCGACACGGCGGGCAAGCGATGGGTCGACGGGATCAGTGGCCTGGCGTTCGCGGAGATGGAACTGCCTTACCGCTTATGCGCGTTCTTTCCGTGCCTGCTGACACAGTTCAATGAGTTCACGAGAAAGAAGCGTTGGTATCACGTCGCCCTAGTCAATTTGGGGGAGTTCCGCGACCCTTTCGGATTGGATTTCTGGGTCATCGACCGAGAACATCAGTTGAAGAGTATGCCAGGCGAATTCGTGGTTGGGCCAATGAACTTCAACCTGGACGGCTTTAAGTTTGGCTTGGCAATGACGATCCAGCCCGTTGTCGAGATGATTAGACCAGAGCCTCCGCCTTGGCCGCCCTTCCCATTCATGCTGTTTAGACATCGACCGAAGGGACCCTCAACGCCGGTCGATTCTGCTGGCGCGACCCTTGCCGAGGGGTAGGGTGCCTGCATCGTCTCCCCAAGGTCTCCACAGAGTCGATCGATTCCGCGGGGGCAGGGTGGACAACACGAGAATGAAGCCATGATCGGAAAGTGTTGACGGATCGAGCATGGTGCCAGACGTCCGACACCATCAACGAACTAGGCGAGGGGCTTCAAAGAGTTTGAATTCCTTCCTACTTGCAGATCAGACCTTGGTCGGGACGCCGGTTCGCTGACTACGCTGCGGCATCCGAAACCTTAGGATCATTCCCGGCAAGACCGTTAGGAACCAACAGGAGGCGTGGATTCGTCCTCCGGAATCTCAACAGATTTCGCATGAGGCGGCGCGTTGTGCTTTAGCCTGGCGCCGACCGGTATCCAGGCCGGATTGGTGTCTGGAACTACCCTCATCACGGCGGGCGTATTGATCGCTTCAATGCCGAAGTCGTTGAGGAGTCGCAAAGTCATCACGGGCGCCACGACGCTGAAGAACATCATTCGACGCGTCACAGGCTCGTACTCCCTACAGAACGCCCTGATCTGTGCTGCGTCTCGATCGAATCGCAATCTGTAGCCGCTACCAGTCTTCGTTTGGAATGTGTCGGCGTAACACCGGACAGAGCCAATGCCCGGGTGGGTGATGTCGCAGACCTCTCGGTAGCAACCCATAACATCCACCGACTCGGTGGTCAAAGATTTGAGGTAGTCCGTCGTCTGTTTGGCCCGCACTGCCGGGTCCACCTGTTCGCCCTTCGCGACGTACCCCGCGTGCGTAAAGTGAATGAGCGCGTCCTCAAGATCCTTGAACAGCGTCGGCTGTTCGATTGTCTTCGCGAGCGCGGCTCGAATGACCGTGTGAAAGTCGGCCAGCATTCCAGGCACGAAACGAAACGTGTGGTAGCTATCGGCCGCAGCTTCAAGGCAACCTCGGTAGCCGCTGCTGAATGCTGTGAGATTTGGATTGTCGGACAGCGCCAGCATTGCATCAACCCAACGAGCCGTCCGGATTAGGCTAGTTGCCGCGGCGAAGTGCGCTCGGTACAGAATCTCGAGCCAATAGATGCGTTGGCCCTCGAGCCAGTCGTCCTTAGCGACTATGGCGAACTCTCCTGGCGACATGAACTCGTACTTGTGCTCGCCGATGCCATCGAGGACGTCAGCGATGATCGGAATGTGCGATGCGGCGGCTGGTCCCAAGATGTCTGCTGGTTCCATTGTGCTGGTTCGACCGCGATGCTGGCGCCCATCAGGCGTTTTGTCGAGTGGCTGCTGGCGACGCTCAGTAAGAGGCGAAATAGTGTCGAAAGGCTCAAGAACTGGCCAGATCATTCCGGCACACCGTTGCTCCGCGAAATCGACAGGGTCTGGCGAAGTCACGAGTCGGGATCGTGCTGGTGACGCCTGCGCTGTTGGGCCGTCTCCAGCAGAGGGCATCGCCGACAAAGAGCTTTCCGCACTTCTGACGCGTGACCAACTCGTCCCCATTGTGCACGAGACGACGTACGAAGCTCTCCGCGAAATCAGCCCTCTGCTCGGCTTGCGAGCCGGCCTCAGTACTGCAGAAAATCCGATGGCACACGTCGCCGCCAAGCTCGCCGAGTTGGTCGCCGTGTAGCTCTATTGCGGCGTGAAGCGAAGTTTGATTTGTCGTGAGAAACATCGACGACGACACCACGACCACCATTAACGTCATCAGCGGCATGATGGCGATGCCTCAGGCCTGCGCGCTCCAGGCCTCCCGCCACGCGGTGAATTCCGCCGGCCTGATGGCATAGCGCGCGAAGTTGCCCTCGTGAAGGCCCAGCAGCTCGCTCTCGGCGATCTCCCGAAACTTCTCGCGATCGCCCTCTTCAACGTGCTCCGCCGCCCACGCCGTGACGTGCGCAACGGCCTTTTTCCTGTCCATGCGCCCGCGCACAACCTCTGCCACGGCGGCGCGCAGCGCATCGCGGTACTTCAGTTTGAAAGGATCGGGTTCGCCAAGCGACTGCCGCACGGCGGCATAGCGCGCCGCCGACCGCTCGTATGCCCATATGAACAGGTCCCTGAGAAGCTCTATTCGATTGAGCTCGTACACGCCGAGCATCGCGTGCGCGTACAGATCCTGCGGCACGTCCATGAACGCGAGCGGAGACAGGTTCCCCCGGATGAACGGAATGTTAGCGGCCATCCGCGACACACGCTTGTTCACATCGTCAAACGGCTGAAGGTACGGCAGCTGCACCATCACGAAGAAGGACTGCTCGAACGGATCCGCGATCGCCGCTGCTGTAGCGAGTAGCTGGTCGAAGCACTCCTCGATCAGCTGGGGCGTTTCGAGCGGGTGAAAGACCGACCCGTCAATGCCGACGCCGATGTGACGCAGTCGCCCGGCAGCCCCTGCATCCGCAAGCAGGTTGTTCGCGAGGATGCCGTGTAGATTGAGAATGGTGTACCGGTTGAAGCGGATGTCTGCCGCGCTGCCAACCAGAAACTCAATCGCATCCTTGTGGTTCAGAATCATCTGCGCCTCGAGCGCGTCGCGGCCCTCGGCCTGCTGACCAAACTCGATCAGCCGCTTAGTGTCGAGCAGCGAGTAGGTGTTCCCTTCAAGACGGCTCGAATTCCACGACAGCTCGATCAGAAGCCGGTTCAGGATCTGCCGGGCGTACGTGCCGGCCGGCTGGTCGGCGCGCGCGTGGCGCGTCCCGATCTCCGCAAGGCGCGCGCGCTCGTCCGCTGTCAGGTAGAACGTCTCTCCTGGACGGTAGGAGTCGAGGAAGTTGCGGTTGTAGCCGACGGGCGTGCGCGCGCCGACCGGGCGGCGTACATTGGCCCTGATTTCTTCGCCCTCTCGAGACACCGTGACGGCGGCCTCCGCTGTCAGCGCCGGTGATAGAAGTCTGTAGATCGCCGAAATAAGAAGTCCCCCAAACACCGAAGCAGAATGTCCTCTTTACCGTCGCCAAACGGAGGAGGACAAG
>WBZO01007322.1_pt1 | contig 10278 bp, 7 predicted proteins | sample 5204261 | NCBI WGS metagenome assembly WBZO01 (sample SAMN12412400, study PRJNA552823) | activated sludge metagenome | isolation source: activated sludge from anammox sidestream of wastewater treatment plant... | place: USA: North Carolina | collected 2017-09
CGAATCGGGCCCGGACTTCGATGCGGTCGATCGGGAAATCAACCATAGAGCTGGGTTGCACCGGTCTGGCTACGATCTGATCGCGCGATGGGCGGAGGATGCGGAATCGGTCCGGGCCGACCGGACCGCCATCGAACAGGCGGCCGCACTGCCGTTGCCGAATCGGGAACTGCGGGAGTGGGTGTTGGCCGATGCCACTGCTGCCGGTCTGGAAGCGCCGTCGTTGAATCGAGTGCGCAAAACCCTCCAGCGCTGGGTCCAGGCGCAGGTCCTCGATGATGTGGGGATCATCCCGCCGGAGCAGGGCGACATCGGGCGCCATATCGACCGGATTCGCATGCTGGTCGCGGAAATCGCGCCGAATGCCCGTGCCGAGACGGCCCGGATCGTGGTAACCCTCGGTGCGCCGTCAGAGCTCGCGGGTGGCGGGGGAAAGCAAATAGAGCGCCCCGAGTAGCACATTGCCGATCATCGCGGTGACCGCAATGGTCAGAGAGACCCCATAGCGGGTGGCGAGCTCGCCGATGACGATGGCGCCGATAGGCGTGAATCCCCAGGTAAGCATATAGATCGACATCACCCGGCCGCGCACCTCGTCCGAGATGCGGTGCTGGATCGAGGCGTTCACCGAGCTGACATAGGCCGATCCGAGAAAGCCGCTTGCTACCAGTAGCGGGATCGCCCAGAGCAGATTGGGCGAGACAGCGAACCCGATGATGGTGAAGCCATAGACGATCCCGGAGGAGACGAGCGCCTTTCCGGATGGCTGCGACTTGCGGGTTGCAACATAGATCGACCCGATCACGGCCCCGAACCCGGACGAGGCCATCAGAATACCGAGACCTTCGGGACCGATTTTCAGCACGTCTCGCGCAAATACCGGCAGAAATGACAAATAGGGAAAGACCAGCAGGATCGTGATCGAGACCAGGGTGATAATCGCCCGGATATCGGAACGGTTCCAGACGATACGGGCGCCATCGAAAACCGACCCGAGCGAGGTGACCGCGCCTTTGGTCGAGAGATCGGGGAATTTGGCCGTACCGAGCAATCCGAGGGCGACGATCAGGGCCGCGGCCTGACAGAGGAAGGCAGCGCCGGTGCCGGCAATACCGATGATCGCGCCGGCAACCGATGGACCGACCACACGGGTCATATTCTGGCCGGCGCTCATCAGGGCGATCCCGTTGGTCAGACGCTGGCGGGAAACGAGCGATGGCACGATGGCCTGTTGGGCCGGATTCATGATCGCTTGCAGCGACCCGTTGACGAACGCGAAGAGCAACAGGTGCCAGGGCGCCACGAAACCCGTGATGACATCGACGGAGATGAGCACCGCGCAGATGGCGGCGATGATCTGGCAGAGCAGCAGGATACGCCGCCGGTCGAATCGGTCGAGCAGCAGGCCACCCGGAATAGAAACGAAAAGAAACGGGATACCGGCGGCAAAAGCCACCATACCGACGAACGACGATCGATTGGTCAATTCCAGAGCCAGCCAGCCGATGGCGGTCGACTGCATCCATTGACCGAGCGTGGTGGAAACGGTCGAGAGCCAGAGACGGCGAAAAGCGGGATTGAGGCGCAGGACATCGAACGTGCCTTCGCCAGGCGCCGGAGCGGTACCGGTCGAGCTCACCTGATCGGTGGATGTCATCTCGCCTTCGCCACGGTGGTAACCGGCGCGACGCGCCTCCGTCGCTGAGTGGGCCGTAGCCTAGCACAGAGACCGATCACGGTTTCACAATCTATCGTTATGGTGTCGCTGTTCCGTGTGGGCGGGATATACTGCCACCACTTCTCGATACTGCGGTCACGAGCGGTGCTAACGCTGCTCGTGGCGGGCGCGGGGCGGAATCCGCGTATCGCACGGCTCCGGACTCCCGGAGAACTCGCAGCGTCGGTGATGACCGTAGAAGGAACATCGGGAATAACGACGTTTCCGATGATTTCGAAAGGAGCAGTTCATCCATGTCAACAGCGGTAGCGCAGAGTCTCGTTCCAGTTGCCATCACCGTCAACGGGGTCGAGCACACCGCCGAGGTCGAGCCGCGCCAGTTGCTCGTCCATTTTCTCCGCGAAACGCTGGGGTTGACCGGCACGCATGTCGGCTGTGACACGAGCTCGTGCGGAGCCTGCACGGTGCATCTGAATGGCGATGCGGTCAAGAGCTGCACCATTCTGACAGCCCAGGCCGACGGCGCATCGATCACCACGATCGAGGGCATGGGTTCCGAGGGCAACCTGCACCCGGTGCAGGAAGGCTTTTGGGAAGAGCACGGCCTGCAGTGCGGCTATTGCACCCCGGGCATGATCATGACGGCTTCCGCCTTCCTGGAAACCAACCCGAATCCGACCGAAGCCGAAATTCGCCATGCGCTGGAGGGCAACCTCTGCCGGTGCACCGGCTACCAGAATATCGTCAAGGCGATTCAGCACGCGGCGAAAAACAGCTGAGCCAACCGTCGCACGCGCACCGGCGCCCGGGGGCAGCGATGATGCTGTCGGTCTGGCGATCGGTATCTGACAAGGAGGTCGAGTGATGGTTGCATCCATCGACGCGCCCGAGAAGATGGTCGGAAAACCACTCAAGCGGCGCGAGGATCCACGGTTGATTTCCGGAGCCGGGCAGTTCATCGACGATCTGCGGCTCCCCGGAATGCTGCACATGGCGTTGGTGCGTTCACCGTACGCACACGCGAAGATCAAGAGTATCGATCTGGCGCCGGCATTGTCGATGCCCGGAGTCGTTGCGGCATATACGGGCGACGACTTCATGGATGTCAATCCGATGCCGGCGGCCTGGCAGGCGGGCAAAGTCGTCAACCACCCGGTGACACCCCGCGTGCTCGCGGTTGGTGAGGTGCATCTCGCGGGCGATCCTGTTGCGGTTGTCGTGGCCGAAACGCAGGAACAGGCGGTCGATGCCGCCCAGGCAGTCGAAGTCGAATACGAAGGACTGCCGGTGGTTGTCGATGCCAAAGCGGCTGCGGCCGACGGTGCTCCGCAACTCCATGAGGAAGCGCCGAACAACATCGTGTTCGAATGGTCATGTGGCACGGACGCGGATGTCATCGAGCAGGCGCTCGATGACGCCGAGGTGCGGACGAGTCTGAGTTTCCTCAATCAGCGATTGATTCCGACCGCCATCGATCCGCGTGGTTCGGTGGCCCGCTACGATCCGGGTACCGGCGACTACACCCTCTGGGCGACGCATCAGGCGCCGCACGTGCTGCGATTGCTGCTGGCGGCATTCGTTCTGGGTGTGCCCGAGCAGAAGATTCGCCTGATCGCTCCGGATATCGGCGGGGGATTCGGTAGCAAGATCGATTGCTACTACGACTATCCGCTCACCATGGCAATCTCGAAGAAGCTCGGCGGCCGTCCGATCAAATTCTTCGAAGAGCGAAGTGAGAACTATCTGACCACCACTCACGGTCGCGATCACGATACCGATATCGAGATCGGCTCCACAAAAGAGGGTGTCATCACCGCTCTGCATGTGAAGACCTGGGCCAACATCGGCGCCTATTTCTCGACGATCGCGGCCGGGGTGCCGACCACGCTCTATGGGCGCATTATCACCGGGTGTTACAAGATCCCCAATGCGCGGGTCGATGTGGTTGGGACCTATACGAACACCGCCATGACCGGCGCGTACCGGGGCGCGGGGCGACCGGAAGCCACCTATGCCATCGAGCGAGTGGCCGATGCCGTGGCGGCTGCGACCGGAGTCGATCCGGCCGAGGTCCGGCGACGCAATTTCATCCAGCCGGAAGACTTTCCGTACGAGAACGTGGTCGGCATGTTGCCGTACGACTCCGGTAACTACGAGGGCGCGCTCGACAAGGCGCTCGAGGCTGCCGGTTATGCCGATTTGCGGGCAGAGCAGAAGCGCCGTATCGAAACCGGCGAGCAGAAGCTGCTCGGTATCGGGCTTTCCTCGTATGTGGAGGCCTGCGGGCTGGCGCCATCGAAATGGTTCGGGCTCGGCGGCGAAGGCTGGGGAGCCGGTATCTGGGAAAGCGCCAATATCCGTGTCCATCTGACCGGCAAAGTCGTCGTCACGACCGGAGCTTCGGCGCACGGACAAGGCCACGAAACGACCTTCTCCCAGGTCGTTTCGGACAAGCTCGGTGTCCCGTACGACGATATCCAGATCCAGCACGGTGATACGCTCGGTACCCCGTTCGGGTTCGGCACCTACGGCAGCCGCTCGCTGGCGGTCGGTGGTACAGCCATCTACAAGAGCGCCGACAAGATCATCGACAAGGTCAAAAAGCTCGGCGCCCATATGCTGGAAGCCTCCGAGGCCGATGTCGAATTCGAAAACGGCAAGGTCTTCGTGAAGGGTTCACCCGATTCGGCCAAGACGATTCAGGAAGTGGCCGCGGCCGCGCATCTGGCCTACGATCTGCCGGCTGGGATGGAACCGTTCCTGGACGAAACCACCTACTTCGACCCGGTGAACAACACTTTCCCCTTTGGCACGCATATCTGCGTGGTCGAGGTCGATCGTGACACCGGCGAGGTCGATGTCATCAAGTACGTCGCCGTGGACGACTTCGGCAATGTGGTCAACCCCTTGATCGTCGGTGGACAACTCCACGGCGGGATCGCCCAGGGCTTGTCCCAGGCCCTCTACGAGGGCGCCTGCTACGACGAGGACGGCCAACTGCTGACGGGTACGCTGTCGGATTACGCGATTCCCAAGGCGAGTCAGGTGCCGTGGTACGAGCTCGATTTCACCGTGACTCCCAGTCCATCGAACCCGATGGGTGTGAAGGGAGCCGGAGAAGCCGGCACCATCGCCTCGACCCCGGCGGTGGCAAACGCGGTGATCGACGCGGTTCGCCACATGGGTATCGACAATATCGAAATGCCGATGACTCCGGAGCGGGTGTGGTCGGCGATGAACGCGGCAAACTAGCGGAATTCCAGACGCGGCGGAAACGCGCGGGATCTCGAAAAGGAAAGGTGAGCAGAGGGTGTATCCAACGCAGTTCGAGTACGTTCGACCGTCGAGTGTCGATGAGGCAATAGCCATTCTGGCGGCCGATTCCGACGCCAAGGTGCTGGCTGGCGGCCATTCGCTGATCCCGGCCATGAAACTCCGCCTGGCTGCGCCGGGCACCATCGTCGATATCGGCAAGATCGACGGGCTGAAGGGTGTCAGCAGCAACGGATCGGTCACCATCGGCGCGATGACGACCTATCGCGGGATCATCGATGCCGATGGACTCGATCAGTTTCCGGTCGTGCAGGCAGCCACCAGGCAGGTCGGGGATATCCAGGTCCGCAATCGTGGAACGCTGGGCGGTTCACTCGCGCACAACGATCCCGCGGCCGATCTGACCGCGGTCATGCTGGCGCTGAATGCGTCGGTAACTGCTCAGGGCTCCAATGGGGAGCGAAGCATTCCCGTGGACGATCTCTTCGTCGGGTTGCTGACGACCTCGCTCGAGCCGAACGAGATCATCACCAGCATCACTATTCCGGAAGATTTCTCTGGCGCCAAGCAGGCATATGTGAAGCATCCGCATCCGGCATCCGGCTATGCCGTCGTGGGCGTGGCCGTCGCGGTGAAGGAAAAGGATGGCAAGGTCGAATCGGCCCGGATCGCGGTCACCGGCGCTCCTGAGCATGCCAAGCGGGCGACCTCGGCCGAGCAGGCATTGATCGGCAAGGCGCTCGACGCCGATTCGATCGCGGCGGCAGCCGCCCTGGCCGCCGACGACCTGGGCGAGCTCAATGGCGATGTCTACGCCTCGGCGGAATACCGGGCGCATCTGGTGCGGGTACTGACCAAGCGCGCGCTGTCGCAGGCAGCTGGGCTGTAGCTGCGCCAGTTGTTCCATCTGAACTGAGAAACAGGAGAAGCAGCCATCGCTGCTTCTCCTGTTCGGTTCTTATGCAAAATCCGGATGGTGTCTTGGGCAACCGAGCGTGATCGGTAGACGGCCGGCCCTGTGCCGGCGAAGGTCGCACCGCCGGCACAGGGCCGGCGTCTATGGGCGGCCTTGGTCGCGCGCGATCTCGGCGACGGCATCGGCGAACAGATCTATCTCGCCGGCGGTCGTGAAATAGTGGGTCGATGCGCGGGTCATCCGATCGATACCACGGGCCTCCATATCGAACCGCGTGCTGGAAACGCTGGCCCCTGAAGTATTGATCGACCGCTCGTGCAAACGGCGCTTCGTATCCGACGGATCGACTCCCTCGATCTCGAAGGTGACGATTCCGCCCTTGACCTCTCCGAGGTCGCGGACGCTCACGCCGGGAATCGTCGAAAGCGCCGAGCGAAGGGCAGCCGCACTGTGCTCTATTTGCGGCCAGATTCGCTCCAGACCGATCGAAAGCGCGTAATCGACCGCTACCCCCATACCGAGATGATTGGCGTAGTTCTTTTCCCAGTTCTCGAAGCGTTTCGCATCGGGCCGAAGCCGATAGCCATCGGCCGAGGTCCATTCGGCCGCGTGCAGATCGAGCATGGGCGGTTCGAGCTGGTCGATGACTTCGTCGCGGACATAGAGAAAACCGACTCCGCGCGGACCGCGCAGGAACTTGCGGCTGGTAGCCGAAAGAAAATCGCATTGCAGCTCCGCGACATCGAGCGGTACTTGTCCAGCCGTCTGGCAGGCATCCAACAGGAAATAGGACCCGTTCTCCCGTGCAAGCTTGCCCACGCCGGCCGCTGGTTGCAGCAGGCCGCCGTTGGTCGGCATATGGGTGAGCGCCACCAGCTTGACGGTCGAATCGAGCATGGCGCCCAGTGCTTCCAGCGAGATCTGCCCGTGTTCGTCATTGGGCACGACATCGACCTGCACCCCGCGTTTGGCGATTTGCAGAAACGCGATGACATTGCTGGCATACTCTGAAACCGAAGTGAGGATCCGGTCGCCGGGAACGAAGGGGATGGCATAGAACGCCATATCCCACGCGCGGGTTGCGTTCTCGACGAGGGCAATCTCGGTTGGCTTGGCGTTCAGAAGCCGCCCGACCGAGTCGTAGACGGCCATGTATCGTTCGAGTGCCGCGTCTTCGGCTTCGTACCCACCGATCTCGGCCTCCAGCCGGGTATGGTCGATGACGGCATCGACGACCGGCTGCGGCATCAGCGAGGAGCCCGAATGATTGAAATGAATGACATGCGCGCAGCCGGGGGTGTCGCTCCGGAAACGGGCGATTTCCTCGGGGGTAAAGAGCTGGGGCATCCGGGGCGCGTCCTTTCGGGTTCGGTCGATGTCGAATCTCACCTATCGTACGTGATTCGGGCCCACTCCGAATGATCGACGTCCGCCTGCTGGGAACCGGCGCCATGATGCCGCTGGTCGATCGCTATCTCTCCTCGGTGCTCGTACGCTGCGAGGGAGAGATGTTTCTCTTCGATTGCGGGGAGGGCACCCAGGTGCCGATGCGGGAATCCGGCTGGGGATTCAAACGGCTTTCCAGTATCGTTCTGTCTCATCTGCACGCCGACCACGTCATGGGGTTGACCGGTATTCTCTTTTCGGTGGGAAATGCTGGCCGGTCCGAACCGCTGACCATCTACGGTCCGCCCGGAACGCTCGCCGTCGCGCAGGCCTTGACCATCGTGGTTCCGGGCTTGCCATTCGATGTTCGGGTGCACGAGATCGAAGCGGGTGAGCGCCTGCGGCTGCCAGCGGAAGTCGAACTGACCGTGGGTCAGGCCAACCATCGCGATCGTTGTTTCTTCTACCGGATCGATCGTTCCAGAAAACGTGGGTTCGAAGCGCAAAGAGCGCGGGATGCGGGGATCCCCGTCCAGTATTGGTCGTTGCTGCAACGAGGGGAAGCGATCGAGTGGGAGGGTGCTCGTCATGAGGGGGCCGATTTCCTGGGCGACGAGCGCCACGGTGTATCGCTGGGATTCGTTACCGACACGCGCCCGGTGCCGGAGATGCCCGAGCTCTTGCAGGGTGTCGACCTGCTGATCTGCGAAGGCACCTACGGGGACGATGCCGATCAGGAAAAGGCCATCGCCAAAACGCATATGACCTTTCGGGAAGCGGCCACGATCGCCCGAGATGCGAACGCCCGCGCACTGTGGCTGACCCATTTCAGTCCGGCGGTCGCCGATCCGGATCTCTATCTGGGAAATGCAACCTCGGTCTTCCCGAATACGACCGTGGGATATTCGGGGCTGGAAACGACCCTGGCGTTTCCGGATGATTCAACTCCCTGATACCGGGGCGGCCGCGCCCGGATCGTCCGTGCTGAGCGCATCGCGCACGAACGATTCGATGGCCGCTGGGTCACCGGTATAGATCCAGAGCCCATCCTCACTCCAGGCAGCCTGGAGCAGCGGTTCGCCCAGTGTCGTGAGGTGAATGTCCGCGTCGGTCATCTGGAAGGCGATGCGTGCCAGAGTGAGTTGCTCTTCCAGATCGAAACTGGTCTGGATTGCTCCGCCGGCCGAGAGGATGACCTGGTCGGCATTGGCAATCGATTCGATCGACTTGCCCTGCTCGAAAATGGCGCGGATGACATCGAGTTGCCGCTGGCGACGGGCATCGTCGCTATCGGCGTGACGAGTGCGCACATAGATCAGCGCCCGCGCGCCGTCCATCTCCTGCAGGCCGGCGTCGAAATGAATCGACTGGATACCGTAATCCTCGGTCGGATATTCGTCGTCGACGATTTCGTAGGGAACATCGACCGTGATCCCGCCCATGGCGTCCACGACATCGCTGAACCCGGAGAAATCGACCAGCACATATCCGTCGATGGGAATACCGAAGAGCGATTCGACCGTGTCACGCACCTTCGCCACGCCGGCGACCGGATCATCTGGGCTGGCCAGGACGCCGTCGTTGTATGCGCCATTGATCTTGCCTGGTCCAACGCCGGGAATGTCCACCTGCAAGTCTCGTGGCAGGCTGACCCCGGATAACCGGTGATTCACCAGATCGAGATGGGCGAGGATGATAACGTCGGCGTTCTGGTCGCCGCCGTCGGCCCGTTTGTCGACCCCCAGTACGAGGATATTCAGCGCCGTCTTGCCGCCCCATATGTCAGAACTGCCCGGGTCTCCGCCTCCGATCCCGGCATCGACCAATTGGCGCGCCACTTCGAGCTGGGAGAGCTGATCGGACTTGGGGATCTCAGACGTGGGAGATGCGATTGCGGTCGCACTCGGCGCCGTCTGGGGTGCTTGTGCCGCTGGTGTGACGAGTGGCGTTGCCGCGGGAACGATGGCGACCGATTGGTTCGTTGGCGGAACGTTCGTCGCGGTCGCCAGCTCGATATCGCTCGGAGGCAGTGGAACGACCGATGAATGCTCGACATCGACGATCGCGCTCAGGATTCGCCAGCTCTGGACCGCCATGATGAGCACGGCGATCGAGAGAAGCACGATCAAGGCAGCGGCAGCTTTGCGCCGCCGGTTGCTGAGAAAGCCAAACCGTGCAGGCGCCGGAGACGGAACAGGTTGTTCGGGTAATGCTGGGTTCATGCGAGCCCGTCGATCGACCATGTACGCGGCGCCATCGCATCGACCCTGCAAGGTCGGCCCGGCGATCCACAAAGATACGTGCCAATTGTAGCGATGCAGCACCCGGATATGACGACTCGGCCGTTTGACCGAGTTCGAACCTCAGCGTATCCTGCCGCCAAGGCGGCAGCGGCGCCGCACCGGACGCTTCCTGTCAGGAGTACGAATACGTGGCGATTACGGTTCCAGGTGTAACGGTCGACCTCGATGTGCCGGTTCCCATGCGTGACGGAACGATCCTGAGGGCGGATGTCTATCGCCCCGAGGAACCGGGGACGTACCCGGTCTTGTTGATCCGCATTCCGTACGATAAAACCCAGGCCGAGAACATCGTCTATGCCCATCCGAGCTGGTATGCCCGGCAGGGATACATCGTCGTCAGCCAAGACACGCGCGGGCGCTACCGCTCCGATGGCGAGTTCTATCCGTTCGAATATGAGGCGGAGGACGGCTACGACACCATCGAGTGGTGTGGCAAGCTGGAGGGTTCCACGGGCAAGGTTGGGATGTTCGGGATGTCCTACGGCGGCGCGACGCAGCTTCTGGCCGCCACGCAACGCCCGCCCTCGCTCGGTACGATCATTCCGGCCGAAACTGCCTCGCAGTATTACGAGGGCTGGACCTACAACCAGGGTGCACTGGCGCTCGCCTTCACCCTCTCCTGGGCGCTCAGCCTCGGTATCAATACCGCCCAGAAACGGGGTGACGATCAGATGGCGGGCAACTATGCCGGTTCGTTTGCATCGTCCCTTGCGCTCGATTGG
>WBZO01007323.1_pt1 | contig 10278 bp, 12 predicted proteins | sample 5204261 | NCBI WGS metagenome assembly WBZO01 (sample SAMN12412400, study PRJNA552823) | activated sludge metagenome | isolation source: activated sludge from anammox sidestream of wastewater treatment plant... | place: USA: North Carolina | collected 2017-09
CAGTACAGTTACGCGACTTTACGAAGAGCCCGTTATACCCTTCTTTCACGGCGAGCGGAATACCGCCTTTCCGCGTCACGACGACGGGGGTTTGACACGCCATGGCTTCCAAGATGACAAGTCCCAACGGCTCATCCCAAATACTCGGAGCGACAAATACATCCGCACGGGAGTAATACGGTACCAATTTTCTCACCCCCGCTCCTTTATGCCCTACCCAATGGACATTCGTTAGATTTAATTGTTTGGCTTTTTCCATGAGCCGGGCTTTTTCCGGACCGTCACCCAAAATAACGACTTCACCATGAATGTTTTTGGCCGCCCCGACGAGGTATTCCACTCCTTTATACTTGGTGAGTTTGCCGGCAAACACGACGACGGGCTTGCCGTGCAGGTTGAGCTCTTTATCCACCGCTTTTGCCCCCGCTTCGCTATAGACAAATTTGTCGATGTTCACGCCTCCGGGAATCACCCGGCATTTTTCATGGAAATTGTGCTTAAAAATTCTGAGAAACCAATCTCTGGTATAGCCGGAATTAGGAAATATTCGTTTTGCCCGATACATGGAATCGAAGGTACGCTGATAGTATCGACGGTCTTTTTCCAACGTCGGGAGCTCGGAGCCGTGGATGGTCACGACATAATTGATGTTATACGTGTCTTTGATAAATGCGGCAAGCCAAGCGGTGGGAAATGCATGGTGGGCATGGATAATATCGGGTTTAAAATCTTCGACCGCCTTGATGGTCGCCCGCAAAAATGCGTCATAGATCTCCCAAATTTCTTCACTGGATAAATCGGTGTACAGCTTACACTCCGCCCACTCGGGATGCCCGGTAAAAGCGACGGGAAACGGTAATTCAACCGTGTAGAGCTTGCACCGCTCAATTGCCCTGGTATCAGGGGCAAGGATGGCGACTTTGTGCCGCTTCCCTATTTCGCTCGCCAGATGCCTGGCATACGTGCCCGAACCCGATCCCCAAAACGGAAACGTCTGTAAATACAGAATCCGCATGATCCTGCCATTATACCCTACCAATCGCGCAAGCGACAATAGCGCGCTGGAGGAATATGGGGAAAAGCGCTATACTACCCGGATTGTTTTTATAAAACCTATGCCGAAAGTCATTGAAATTGCCGACAGCGGGGCGACCCCCGAGCAACTTGATGAAGTGACCGACGCGTTTGTCAGTCTCAGGGTGAGTCGGGACCGACAGCCGACGCTGGTGTTTGAAAGTGATAATCAACCTCTCGAAACATATCAAAGAACATCGAACGGTACATGGTTGTTTGGGAGTGTCCCCGTCAAAGACCGTGACACCTTACGGGATTGTTTGCAAACATTGCTCACCCGTCGAGGAAGGGTGACCATCGGGCTTACCGAGGGAAGTGCCGCCAGGGAATGATAGTTACCGCGAAGGGAGTTTTTGCACCGCATTCCGGAGCGCATAGTCTTTTCTTCGACAATGCCGACTGATATATCCTTCCGCAGTGCTCCGCACGTTGGACAGTTGGGATTTCCGTATTGCGGCGGCGTCAACCTGTTGGGTATCTCCCCGATATTGCTGTGCGGTGACCGCCATCCCCTGCCAGAGCTTACGATTATTAAAATACTTTGCTTCCTGACGCACGGTTATCGCGTAGCTACACTTGCCCATCGTTTGTATCGGACATTCGGTATTTTCGCATGCCATAGGGAGGAACTATAGCATAGTGTTCGGCGCAAAACTATCGTAACTTTTTTCACTCCGACTCCGGAGATCGAAGCTAATACTTCACAGAATTGTCTAAAGATTTGCCTTATGTACGTATGGCATCGCACAATAGTCTGTGATATATTAGCTGGCAAACGTATGGGCACACAAGGATTTTATTCCGCTGAAGGCACCCCGCTTTCCCGTCGGGATTTGGCGACGCTCCCCAAGGACACAGTTATTCGCTGTCACACCCATGCGCAACACACGGATGGGAGCATCGCACGTATGATTCGCTCTGCTGAAAAACATCATGGTACCGCAAATGTGCTCCCCAAACGCGCCGCTTCACTCGGAAAAGGCATTCTCGTCACCCCGAATGAACACGGCGATATGTTCATCGCAACGGATTATATAATCACCCTCACGTCGGATCCGCTCACGGTGCGAAGCAATTTCGGCACGGCAAAGCCCGAATTTCACGGCGGACGGAAAAAAAGGATACCGAGGGAAATCACCTGGCTTACTGCCCCCAAGGAACGACCGCGAGCGCCGTCGAACCGCTCGCTCCGCAGACTCAAACGAAGCGACTGGTTCAAATGAAACGTAACGTATGAATAAAACGGTTGAAAAAATAGTGAGAAAAGGACAAGAGCTCGTGATGAAGACCACCCGCCCCGTTCGCGTCGGCATCCGCTCGTTAGAACATTTGCTCCATCCGACTCGGTGGAGTTTGGGAAAGCGCACGCGTGAGCCTCGCGGTGAAAAATTCACCGGATTCTACAGAAAATGACTTTCTCTCTTCTTACTTGCGTCGCGTCGGCACTACGGCAACGATACGCGCCTCGCAAACCAACCAGATAAACCGAATCAACGCTATCTGACGTTTCCATCGCCACGGCTCCTGCAACAATCGCCAAAACCACTCAAACCCTATCGATCTAATAAATAATGGTGCACGATGAAGTTTATCTGCGATCATGGTAAAGCTTCCCCCCACCGCCATGCAGACAACGGGAAACGCCACGTGTTTTTGTGTGAGTGCTGTCGTTATTTTTTCTATGGCATATTCTTGCTTCGGCGCACCCAATCCCACAAACACGACAGACGTCTTCGATTCGATTATCTTTTCGGCAATGCGCGACCAATAGGATGCGTCCGGACCCTCAACTATGCCGTTTTCGCGGTAGAGTAGCTCTGGCCCGTCAATCGCCCATCCCGTTAGCTTCGGATGCTCATACGTTAAGCACTCGAGAGCCTTGACTGCCAAACCATTGAAACCGCCTATAAGTCCTATTCTGACGCGCTGTTTTGCCGCAAGAGAAACCAATGACCTCATAAAATCTATCCCTGCTATCCGTTTCCGTATGCCGGCAGATCTTTCGCCCCGTTTTCCGAGATTCAATATTTTGGCCGCCATGATAACGCCGATACCATCCGGGAGCGTTATATCGGCCCGATTGATAAATCTCTCGAACCATTTATCATGCGTTGCCAGCACGATCTGTTCCGGATTCGGGGTGACGATAATCAACGGTTTTACGGTATTTTTGACTGTTCTTTTTGTCGTCGCGAAGGCTGAAGATAAGTACTTTTCGAGATGCTCTAGGATTTTTTCTTCAGAAGCGGCGGTTATCGAAATACCAAGAATTTTTTGCTGAATCAAGCTCATATAAAAATATTATGTACAAATATTATTTCTTGAAAAACGGTTATTCCCCGCGAGATGAACACTAAAATATATGGTCAATACCGAGGTATATCCTTCGGAAAATATCGTTCAACCATTTATCACTATAAGATTATATCAAATCTGTTGATATTTACCGCATTTTTACCGTTTTTTGATGATTTTCTCAATATGTAAATATACTATGAGTCAATCAATATATGTGAGGTGTCTGCCGCGCTACTTTTTACTGACGCTCCGTTTATACAGCTCGATGTTTTCTATAGCCACGCCGGTACCCCGAACCACGCATAACAGCGGCTCGTCGGCGATGTGTGCGGGCACGCCCGTAATTTGGGTGACCAGCTTATCAAAGTTGCGAAGCAAACTGGTGCCTCCGGCCATCACGATCCCCTTGTCGATAATGTCCGCCGCAAGTTCCGGGGGTGTTTCTTCAAGAACGGATTTAATCGCATTGACGATATGCGTCAAAACGGGGGCAATGGCCTGCGTCACTTCTTCTCTGGTCAGGTTGACGATACGCGGAAGCCCGGAAATCGCATCACGACCGCGGATTTCCATAACGTCCACGTCTTTCCCCGTACTTTTGAGTTGCTGTTCTTTGCCGAGCGCCTTGACAACACTCCCCTTGGGTAACGCATCGCCGATGGTTATTTTGATGGCTTCCGCCATGCGTTCGCCGATAATCAGATTGAAGTTCCGTTTGACCGCATTTGCTATCGCCTCGTCAATCTTGTTGCCCGCCACCCGGGCGCTTTTATGCACGACAACGCCGCCCAGTGAAATAACCGCCGCTTCCGTGCTCCCGCCGCCTATGTCGACGATCATGTGTCCTGAAGCCTGTGCAATGGGGATTTTGGCACCTATTGCGGCGGCAAGCGGTTCTTCGATAAGATAGGCCACCCTGGCGCCTGCGGCGAGCGTTGCATCGACCACTGCACGCCGTTCGACCTGGCTGGCGCCTGTCGGCACACAGATCATCACTTCGGGCTTCAATATACGGTTTCTCCCTACCGCACGGTCGATAAAATACGAAAGCATGGCCTCGGTGATCCGGTAATCGGCTATTACCCCGTCGCGCATGGGACGGCTTGCCATGATGTTGCCGGGCGTTCTCCCTAACATGTCTTTGGCTTCATTCCCCACGGCAACGACCCGTCCGTCATCGGTCGTGACCGCAACAACGGTCGGCTCGTTGAGCACTACGCCGCTTCCTGCCAGCCACACCACGCTATTGGCGGTCCCCAAATCAATGCCGAGTCGCTTTGTCAGTCCGAACATAGTTGTATTTATCCGAAAAAACCGAGGGTTTTGTCTCGAGTTCTTTTAATAGCATTCTATCACAATGTGCGCTATACTTAGACCGTTTCATACACCCGTTTTTTATGTACGCAAAAATCCGATCATTCCTGATACCTTTTGTTACTGTTTGCATCATTTTAGGTGTTGCCACGGCAATTATCGCCTATGGACGGGGGTACCGTCTGGGACTTGACGGCACGGTCAAACCGACCGGACTTATCGTGTTACAGTCAGACCCGTCGGGCGCCCAAATAATCATTGATGACAAAGTCAAAACGGCGACGCAGGCAACGCTTACGCTTGCACCCGGATGGTATGACATCACGATTACGAAAGACGGTTTTCAGCCGTGGCAAAAACGGATGAAGGTGCAAGGCGAAGTGGTTGCGAAAGTTGACGCATTGCTTCTCCCCACCAATCCGTCGCTTACCGCTCTCACGGCAACCGGCGTCGTCAATCCCACCCTTTCTCCCGACGGCACCAAACTCGCCTACATCATCCCGGATTCCACCGCAACAACCTCGGCCGCTCTTCCCAACACCAAGCCGGGCGTGTGGGTGCTTGACCTTGTTGATAAACCGCTCGGGTTAAATCGTGACGCCCGACAATTGGCCAAATCAACCTCGCAATCAGTCAGCGGCATCAATTTTTCCAAAGCAACGCTCGCCTGGTCGCCGGATAGCAACGAAGTCTTGGCCGCCGTATCACCGACGATACAGTACCTGCTTGATGCGACGCAACTGACGCCATCACCCATGCCGGTTGCCAATATCAAACTATTACAAAATGAATGGAATGATATAAAAGAACAACGATTTCAAGATCAACTGCTGACGGTTCCCCCGGAATTTACGGCAATTGCCACCACGGCGGCAAAGCTCGTGTCGTTTTCGCCCGACGAGACAAAAATTCTCTACGAAGCAACCGCCACCGCCGAATTAGCGCCCGTTATCGTACCACCGCTTATCGGAACCAATCCTACCGAAGAGCTCCGCAAACTCACACCCGGCAATATTTACGTGTATGACATAAAGGAAGATCGCAACTATCTCATCACCAAAACGACCGCGATACTTCCGACACCGGCAAGTAAGACCGCAAAAGCGCCCGCCATGGATATCGCGCAGGTACTTCACTGGCTTCCCACATCACGACACCTCGTGATCGTTGCCCACGACAAGGTGGAAATCATGGATTTTGATGCGGCAAACAGACGAACCGCATACGGCGGACCGTTTTGGGACTCGTTTGCGGTACCCTGGGCCTCGGGAGGCAAACTGGTGATATTGACCAACTTAAACAGTGCGGCATCGGCGGTTAATAATCTCTACATCGTCAACCTCCGTTGATGATCCCACAACCCTTCTATGGCATTTACCTTTTCTCCACGATGGCGCACCCATGAACGCACCGCGGCAATGCGAACCATGCCAGAACATGCATCGGTAGGCATCAATCCCCCACAGGAAGTGTGTAACGGGTCACACCGGCCACTACGAAGAATAGAGCCGCAATTTGCGGCAGGGTTCGGACAAATCGGTTTTTCCGGCCGTTGCGAGGCGTGTGAAGAAACGGCGATCTATAAACCGCGACTCAGCAAATGGATCCTCTCGAACTCCTGATCCTCGTGGCAAAAAGCAAGATCATGAAAAATTTATATAGCCGCCATGGCGGACCGTTGTCCCCGCGTGACCTTTCCGAGTTTGCCTTTTTTGCTCGATATAGGGGGTGTTGATTCACCGTTTTTGGGCATCCAGAAAAAATCGGAAAGCGACAGATTCCCGGTCGCGGTATCGAATGCGGTGGCAAACTGCACCCCGACCTGACGGGTATTCGGGTCATAGATCATACGGATGACGGCGGGGTTCACCTCGGGATGCGCCTTTTCCACCTCACCGAGAAAAGTAAGGAACGCATCACGGGTAATCTTTTGCATGCGCTCCCCGGTCGTGATCACGATGTCGCCGATATGCTTTATATCTTCCCTCACATGCTTCTGAAGGCCACGTTTGCCGAGCGCCTCATAATCATGCCAGTTCACAAACTCGAGAAGCCGCACCGATTCCGTGTGTGTCGGCTTGATCGCAAATTCCAGGGTGCCGAACGACAGATCCGGCTTGGCATTTTCCTGCCATAGTTCCATCGGCCAATACGTGGGATCGCCGATCACATCGTTGTCCCAATAGGGCTTCACCACCATTGTGGCAAGTCGTACGGACTGGTCTTTGTCCATATTCACGCTCCAGGCATTGACGTCATAGGAACTGCCGTTAATGAGGATATTGGGTCGATTTCCGGGCGTCTGATCGCCTTGATTGGTCCATATCGCCGTCCCCTTACAGTAACGGATATCACTGTTCTGCACGGAAATAAACCCTTTGCGGTCGTTAAAGGTGGAGGCAATCGCCACCCCCCGTTGTTGCTTGTACGCGGCATCCTGGTATAACCGAACCGTATCAACCACCATTTGCGCTTTTCCGTTGGCATAAATGCCGTCCCACTGTAGCCCGTGCAACGCGCTGTGGGTTATCGACAAATGGAGCGGCATATTGTTTTTGGTGTTGTGGAGCATAACTCCCTTGGTAAGCTGTGCATTCGTTTCGTTGATACCGTCGGGGAGCGACCCTTTGTGGTCGATCAACACTCCTTCCAGCGTGAGGTTAACATCGTCCCCCACGATATAGGCAGGTGACGGGAGATTCCCATCGCCGTTTTCCGTCTGTGCGTAGGACCGGAGTCCTGAGATTTTTATATCCTGTACCGTTACTGTCGTTGCATCTCCATCGCCATGAAACTGAAACGCCCGATCCAGATTGTCCGCCAAAAATACGGGGGGTCTCCCCACGTCGCCTTTGATGGTGAAATTGCCGTTAAACACGAGTCCCGCATCGACCGATCCGAACGCTTCGCCGCTTTTGTATTTGTCCCAAGGCGCATTACTCCACGCGGCAGTATCCTTTGTACCCGGCAGTCTGATTTTTTCTCCCGCAAGAGAACTAAAATCCAGCACAAACGGGTTTGTTTCTGCATTGTGGAATTCAAATCCGTCCTTGGTGTGTTTCACAAGATGTGGCGCATCGATGAGAAGACGGGGAAAGTTGATGCTGTGCTCGTTATTGAGAGGATTTTTGATCACATATGCCGACATATTGATCGAACGGTCCGACATCTCAACCATCGCCCGCACCCGATCACCCGCAACTACAGCGGCGATTGCCGCGCCGCCGATTTTCAGAACATCCCGTCGGCTCAATGTATGCTTCCCTGCACCGGATTCACTCATATACCAAGTGTACACGATGGAACCGATGACGGAAAAGCAAGAGCCATGAGCGGAGATGAATTCCTCTTATCGGGGGGGATCGGTCATGTTAATCGTCACTTTTCGTGAACGTTGCATCAGATCGATGAGGTTTGCATTACCAAAACTGTATATCGAAATCTCCCGGGTTGATAATGCGTCGACATCAACCATGGGAAGTGTAATTCCTTCACTTCGCGTAATATCCTCCACCAATACCTCAAGTCGGGCAATTTCTTTGTCGGTAAAATACAACAGCCAACCCGCGGCATTAAACTGTCGGGGCTTCGACCGATGTGCCCGATAAATTTCCAAGGCGGCCGGGTGACCGCCATGCTGTACATTGGCACAGATACTGTATTTTTGTTCGGGACTCATATTTGCGAATCGACGACGAAGAAACAATTGTACTATAGGATAAAAAGATCGACAACAGGAGTTATCGCTGTTCTCTGCGGGGGGAAGCGGGTTTTTCTTTCCCGAGTCGCTCCAAAGCCGCACGAATAAGCTCGGAATCTACGCCTGCCTGAAGCAGTTCTTCCATACGAGCCGCCTGCACTGATGATTCACTTGCAAGATAACTTGCCACCTCCTCCACTTGTGCGGCGGGAAACTTTTTTTTCTTATGACCAAAAGTGAATCGCGGATCAGGTACGGGTTTTCTATTGAACATAGAGTGCCCCCAGAAGGAATCGAACCCTCATCTTGCCCTTAGGACGGGCCTGCTCTATCCATTGAGCTATGGAGGCAAAGGATCAAATTATGCGATCTTATTGTATCGATTTTTATGCTACAATACCAACGTTCGTGTTTTAACGGGGTGTAGCACAGTTGGTAATGCGCACGGTTCGGGACCGTGAGATCGAGAGTTCGAATCTCTCCACTCCGACAAAAATATGTACATGGCGTTGTATAATGCGTCTGTATGGCAGGCACGAAATCAGTAACCCATGTCTCCGTCCGCGGTGAACACGGACTTCCTGTCGTGATTCCCCTCTGGGAGCGGGAAAATATTCTTGCCGCGGCTCGTGAAGAAACTCAAGGCGAAATTACCGACGAGACGACCGATGCGCAAGTGTTAGCCAGCATCCGGGCCAAAGCACATCGGGGAGTACGATTATGGGCACTCGGGCATGACGTACCGTTTGTGCCCGACGAATGAACCGGGAACGACACCCCATCATCCACCCCCTGGCTATTTCCTTCAAAATACGCTATACTACCGAAACGATGAAATTATCCTTCTCATCCAAAAATCAGCCCGACATCGTGTTGGCGCCTGATGTGATTCTTGCTTCCCAATCCGTCGGCCGAAAGAGTCTTCTTGAGAAACTCGGTATCCGCTTCCGCGTTGCCGTTACCCGTGTGGATGAGGACAAAATCACCGATCCCAATCCGTTAAAAACCATCCAGAAACGTGCGATTGCCAAAGCCAACGAAGTCGTCGAGAATCCCCGTGTCTATATGGTGCCCGACGATCGCGAGGTTATCGTAATCGCCGCGGACAGTATGGCGGTTGTGGGTAAAAAGATATACGGCAAAGCAATTGATCGCGCCGATGCAACCAAGATGCTCAAGGAACTCATGGGTAAATCCCATGTATTCACGACTGTTGTGCATATCGTCCATATGGATCACGGTAAGGTGAAAAAGACTTGGACAAAGGTCGCCGAAACCAAGGTCACCCTTCGCAAGATGACCAACACAGAGCTCGAAAGCTACGTCAATCGTTACGATTTCACGCGATTTGCCGCGTGCTATGCCTTAAACGAAACGCCGTGGGATTTGGTAACCAAGGTGGATGGTTCGTACACCAATGTCATCGGCTTACCGTTCGAAATTCTGTTACCGATTCTTCGATCAACCAAAATTATCGACCCGCCTCCCGTTACTCCGTAAATCGGGCGTCATTTTATCCCTATGGCAATGAAAGGTGAAGTTCCGCCGACTCATATAGGTTCCCAAATGCTCGCAGAATACGCACACAAGTCGTTTCGGGCACTGAGGAAAAATCCGTCGCGAATTATCGGTGTCACTATTTCCAAAAATCGGACTACGCAGGATTTCCACTTCGATGAACCTATCAATGTGACTCCGGAAGACGATATCGATGCGATCATAGAACGGCAAACCGGCAAATCACGCAGTGCCTGGGAAACCGAGGGCTTTACCATCGATATCAACGGATCATAACACCTATGGGCATTCACTTTTACAATGGGAAAGAAGCCGCAATTACCGTTCGTCTGACCAAGTCTCCCTGGAGGGAAACCGGAGATACCGTCATGCCG
>WBZO01007327.1_pt1 | contig 10275 bp, 10 predicted proteins | sample 5204261 | NCBI WGS metagenome assembly WBZO01 (sample SAMN12412400, study PRJNA552823) | activated sludge metagenome | isolation source: activated sludge from anammox sidestream of wastewater treatment plant... | place: USA: North Carolina | collected 2017-09
CTCCGCAGCGATGTCCGACGAAGCGTCCGAGCGCGAGCTCGACGACGACGGTCCCACCATCGCCTCCACCGCACCGGCGATGGGCGAGGACGAGGACGAGGACGACGACGACGACGACGAGGACGACGACGACGACGACGACGACGAGGACGACGACGACGAGGACGACGACGACGACGACGACGACGACGACGACGACGAGGACGACGAGGACGACGACGACGACGAGGACGACGACGACGACGAGGACGACGACGACGACGACGACGAGGACGACGACGACGAGTGAGCCGTCGTTCCCGGACCTCGCCTACGCGTCCTCCGCGGGGTCCGGATACGCGCTGGCGAGCTTCGTCACCTCGTCACGCAGCTTCTTGTGAGCGACGATCTTCCGCATCAGCTCCCAGAGCGCGGGATCGGCGAGCACCTTCATCGGATCGGCGCCCTTCGCCTTCTTCGGGATGGCCCCTGGTCCCTTCGCCCGGAGCGCGTTCATCTTGTCGATGATCGGCTTCGTGGGAAAGAGCTCCCCCTTCTCCCAGGCGAGGACCGTCGCTTGCTCGATGCCGAGCGCCTGCGCGAGCTCCTTCGCCGTGCACGACAGCTCCTTGCGCAGCGCCTTGATGTCGTCGGGCGTCACGGAAAAGCGCTACCATGATGGCGCTTCGTTGGCACGCAGCTTCCGCTTCCTCCTCCTCTGCTTCGTGGCCTCGGCCGCCGCGGCGGCCGCACAGGCCTGCGGCGACGAGGGCGCTTCGTACAACGTCGTCGACGACGATGCGGGCCGCCGGACCGACGTGCCGGATGCGTTCGCCGCTGGACGCGACGGCGACGCCCCGCTCGCGACGCTGCGGCTCGCGCACCTCGCGCGCGAGCTCGGTCCGGTCGACTTCTGCTACCAGGCCGCGCGCGCCGGAGACTTCGAAGGACCGGTTCTCCGCGCCGGGAGCCCGTCCCAGGATGCCGCGGCGGACGGATCCGTCGACGCGGAGCTCGACGCCGAGGTCGTCGACGACGGCGGAGACGCGAGCGACGACGCGGGCTCGCGTGCGCTCGCCTACGGCACCGTGTCGAAGTACTTCACCGTCGGCGCGACCGGCACGCTCGTCGTGGCGATCGTCCCGGCTGGAGCGACGTCGTGCGGGGGCGCGATCGCGACGGGCACCATCACGCTCGATCCGGGGAAGCTCTCGACGGTGGCGCTCTTCGGCGGAGACGCCGTCGACGGCGGCGACGCAGGCGACACGGGAGCGACGATCGTCGCGCTCACCGACGATCGCGAGACGAAGCCGGACAAGGCGCGCGTTCGCATCGTGCACGGCGCCGCCGGAGGTCCCCTGGCGGTGCAGGTCGTCTCGGCGCAGACGACGGTCATCGCCGATCCCGTCGAGCCGCACCGCCCCTCGTCGCCCTCGGCGTCGATCCCCGTCGATGCGCTCGGGTTCGCGACGATCGTGCCCGTCCCTCCCCCGGCGTCGCTCGTCGTCGCCCCTCGCGCCGACGGCGGCGGTTCGTGGCACAGCGAGCCGCAGGATCTCGATCTCCGTGGCGACTCGCTGCACACCGGCTTCGTGCTCGGCGGGCCGGGCGCGTTCGAGGTCCTGTGGTGCGCGGACAAGAGCACCACGGGCGATCGCACGACCTGCACGATGATCCGGTGACGATGCCTGGGAGCCTCGTCGGCCGGACCCTCGCGGGGAGCTACCGTCTCGAGCGCGCGATCGGCGAGGGCGGCATGGGCGCCGTCTACGAGGCGACCGATCTGAAGCTCGGACGCCGCGTCGCGGTGAAGGTCCTCCTCCTCGACGCCGACGAGAAGATGGTGAAGCGGTTCGAGCAGGAGGCGCTCGCGACCGCCCGCCTCGCGAGCCCGAACATCGTCGCGGTGACCGACTTCCGCGCGGAGCCGGGCGAGCCGCCTTTCCTCGTCATGGAGCTGCTCGCGGGCGAGTCGCTCCGCGACCGGATGAAGCGTGCGCCCCGCATGCCCGTGCGCGACGCCGCGCGGATCGCGACGCAGCTGCTGGGCGCGCTCGCGGTGGCGCACGCGGCGGGCATCGTGCATCGAGACGTCAAGCCGCCGAACGTCTTCCTCGTGAAGACCGCCGGGAGCGACGAGGAGATCGTGAAGCTCCTCGACTTCGGCATCGCGAAGGTGCACCGCGAGCTCGCGAAGATCCACACGACGCAGGGCACCCTCATGGGCACGCCGGTGTACTTCGCGCCGGAGCAGCTCCTCGGCGGCGAGATCGACGGGCGCACCGACGTGCACGCCGTCGGCGTCGTCCTCTTCGAGATGCTCGCCGGGCGGCGGCCATTCGATGCGGAAAACCCCGTCGACCTAACGGCGGCCATCCTGCACGCTGCGCCGCCGTCGCTCGGCGATCTCCGGCCCGATGTGCCCGAAGAGCTCGCGTCCGCGATTGCCGATGCGCTCGCGAAGGAGCGCGCGCTCCGCCCGACCGCCGAGGAGCTCGCTGCGCGGATCGCGCCGTTCGCGTCGCTCTCGGCGGCGGCCGCGCCGGCGATCGTGCGCATCGAGCCGGTGCGCGTCGAGCCCCCTCGGACGAAGGCGGTCGCCGTCGTGGCGCCGGCGGCTCCTCGCCCTCGACGGTCGGTCGCGCCGTGGCTCGCGCTCGGCGTCGCGGCGCTCGGGGCTGCCGGAGCGGTCGTGTACGTCACGGAGGACGTACCGATCGTCGTCGGTGCGAGCGCCACCGCGGTCGTCGATGCCTCGCCGGCGGACGTCGCGGTCGATGCACCGACCGACGCGACCCCGGACGCGATCCCCGAGGCGAGCGCGCCGACGACGAGCGACGAGGACGACGCGCGCCGCACGAGGCTCTACAAGGCGCGCGTCGCGGGCATGCGCGGCGAGCACCAGATCGTGCGCGATCTGCTCTACGCGACGGTGATGGACGGCGGCGCCGATCCCGAGGAGGCGCGCCTCCTCCGCGAGGCGTGCAAGGTCCTGCGCGACCGGGCGTGTGCGACCGCCGTGCGGGAGAAGTACCCGCCGCCGGACGCAGGCGAGCCGGACGCCGAGGCCGATGCCGGCCTCGAGCCCGAGTGAGCGGGCTCGACGACGTCCGAGTGGGTGTGATCAGCCCGCACCCGCGACGGTCATCTTGCCGACGCGGATGGTCGGCGCGGCCGTGGCGGTGCGGAGATCGAGGTCGGAGCCCACCGCGTCGATGCGCTTCCAGAGATCGTCGACGTTGAGCGAGATCGTGACCTCGCTCACGGGGAAGGCGAGCTGGCCGTCCTCGATCCAGAAGCCCGCCGCGCCGCGCGAGAAGTCGCCCGTGACCGCGTTGAAGCCGAAGCCCATCATCTCGGTGACGTAGAGCCCGCGCTTCGTACCCTTCACGATCGCCTCGTTCGAGTCGGTGCCCGGCTCGAGGATGAAGTTCGTCGTGCTGCACGAGACGCCGGCCGAGCCGCCGCGCGACGCGTTGCCGGTGCTCTCGCGACCGAGCTTGCGCGCCGAGTAGCTGTCGCAGAGATAGGTGCGCAGTACGCCCTTCTCCACGACCACGTTGCGACGGCTCGCGAGCCCCTCGCCGTCGTACGGGCGGGAGCCGGGCGCGCGCTTGATCAGCGGGTCGTCGACGACGGTGACGAGCGAGCTGGCGACGTCGGTGCCCTCGCGTCCGACGAGGTAGCTCGACTTGCGCCAGATCGAGCTGCCCATGATGCAGCCCGCGAGCATGCCGAGGATCGAGCGCGCGGCGTCGGGATCGAAGACGACCGGCACCTCGCACGTCGCGACCGAGCGCGCGCCGAGCTTCCGGAGCGTGCGCCGTGCGGCCTCCTCGCCGACGCTCTTCGGATCCTCGAGCTCGTCGAGGAAGCGCTTCGCCGTCCAGTGGTAGCCGCGGCGCTTCTTGCCGCCCTCGTCTTCGGCGACGGGGACGACGCTGAGCGACTGGTACGAGCCCTTGTACGCGGCGCGGAACCCGTTCGAGAGGACGAGCGCCGCTCCACCGGCGGTACGGCTGAAGGTCGCGCCCTCGCTGTTCGAGATCCGCTTGTCGAAGTCGAGCGCCGCCTGCTCGCCGATCTTCGCGATCGAGATCGCTTGCGCCGCGTCCACGCCGCCGCCCTTCGGATCGAACAGATCGAGATCGGGCGTGGTGCTCGGATCGACGATCCGCTTCGGATCCGCCGGCCCGGCGAACGGGTCCTCCTGCGCGAGCTCGACGAGCTCGAGGGCGTCGCTCACGAAGCGCTGGATGCCGGCCTCGGTGAGATCGCTCGTCGACGTCGTCGCGACCTGCTTGCCCTTCATCACGCGGAGGCCCGCGGACCGGTGCGCGGCCTCCTCGACCAGCTCGGGCTTGCCCAGGCGCACCCGGGCGCTGAGCTCGGCGCCGGATCGGAGCAGGCACTCCGCGACCGTTGCACCGCCCTTCGTCGCCATGGCGATGATGCGGTCTCCGAGCTCGAGGAGCTCGTTCAGCTCGGCGTCGCGGGAACTCATGTCGCGCGCGAGCCTAGCACACCTGCCATAATGGGGGCCGTGCGGGATCCGCGCGTCAAAGGGATCGCATTCCGCGAGTTCGTGCGCTGGTACGACCAGACGCACGGGCACGACGCGCTGCGCAGGGCGTGGCAGAGCCTGCCCGACCCGCTCCGCGCGCAGCTCGATCCCGAGCGCGAGTGCTTCGGCCTCCTCGCGGGGTCCTGGTACCCGATCGCGATCGTCACGCGCCTCCTCGAGTCGATCACGCAGGGGCTCGATCCGAAGGCGCGCACGACGCTGCTGCGCCGCGGGATCGAGCACACGCTCGACGTGGCGCTTTCCGGCGTCTACCGGACCCTCTTCGACACGTTGATGACGCCGGAGCGCGAGGCGAGGTACGCGCAGAAGATCTGGTCGAGCTTCTACGACACCGGCGAGCTCGAGGGGCGCATCCTCGGCCCCGGCCGCTCCGAGCACGTCGTCAAGAACTGGGACGGCCATCATCCCCTGCTCTGCGAGCTGACGCTCTGGGCGTTGTCGCTCATCCACGAGCGCATGGGGTGCAAGGACGTGAAGGTCCGTCGCACGTCGTGCCTGCGCGACGCACCGATGTGTCGCTTCGCGATCTCCTGGACACCGGAGAGCTGAGGCCGCTCAGCCGAGCTGCGCGATCAGCTCGGCGATCTGGGGCAGCGCGAGGACCTTGTCGGGGAGCCCTGCCCGCACGGCCGCACCGGGCATCCCGTAGACGACCGCGGTCTCCTGCGACTCGGCGACGACCATGCCGCCGGCCTGCTTGATCGCGCGCGCGCCCTCGACGCCGTCGTCGCCCATGCCCGTGAGGATGACGCCGATCGCGCGCGGCCCGGCGGCCTGCGCGACGCTCTTGAGGAGCCGGTCGGCGCTCGGCACGTAGCGGTCCTCCGGCCTCGGCGCTCCCACGGTGATGCGGAGCTCGACCCCGTTCTGGACGACCTCCATGCACTGGCGGCCGGGGCACACGAACCCGGTGAGCTTGCCGAGTCGATCGCCGTCCTGCGCCTCGCTCGTGCGTACGACGCCCTTGCGATCGAGCCGCTCGGCGAACGTGCGCGTGAACTTGTCGGGCATGTGCTGCGCGACGACGATGCCTGCGTTGCTCGACCTCGGGACCTTGCCGAAGATCTCGAGGAGCGCGCTGGGGCCGCCGGTCGAGCTCGCGATGGCGACGACGTGCTTGGGCGGCGCGTAAGCCAGGGCCGCGCGCATCGACGTCGAGTCCGGGTACGACGCGCGGCTGTCCGGCGGGTACGGGATGCTGTTCGGGCTGCGCCGCGACACGGGCGGCTGGAACGTCGAGCGGAGCTGCCGGACGAGCAGCACCTTCTCGACGATCTGGTCGCGAAGGTCCTGCGCGTCGGGCGAGATCTGCGCGGTCGGCTTGGCCACGAAGTCGAGCGCGCCGAGCTCGAGCGCCTTGAAGACGTTCTCCTTCTGCGAGTAGCTCGAGACCACGATCACTGGCGTCGGCTGGCGTGACATCAGGATGCGCAGGAACGTGAATCCGTCCATCCGCGGCATCTCGAGATCGAGCGTGATCACGTCCGGCTTGAGGAGCGTCGCGAGGCGGAGCGCCTCCTCGCCGTCGGCCGCCTTCCCCACCACCTCGACCTCCGGGTATCCGGCGAACACGTCGGCGATGTTCCGCCGGTTGTAGGCGGAGTCATCGACCACCATGAGGCGGATGGGGGGTTTGCTCATCGCGCGGACGCGCCGCTCGATGCGAGCGGCTTTCGATAAACGAGGTCTTCTTGCAAGTGTAACAGCTCGAAGGCGGTCGACACATTCAACAGTGACTCCGCGTGGCCGAGCAAGAGCACGCCCCCGGGCACGAGCCGATCGTAGAACATGTCGATGACGCGCCTCCGCGCCGGCGGGTCGAAGTAGATGACGACGTTGCGGCAGAAGATGACGTCGCAGCGTCCGACGAGGTGCGTGCGCTCGTCGTCGAGCAGGTTCATCTGGCCGAAGTGGCAGAGCGCGCGTACCGCGGGAGCGACGCTGAACGAGCCTCCTCCCGGCGCTGCGCCCGATTGCTCCACCGGCACGAACCATCGCGCCTTCGCCTCGTCCGTCGTGGTGCGGAACGATGCCGGCCCGTAGACGCCGCGACGGGCCGCAGCGATGCACCGCTTCGACAGATCGGACCCGTAGACGCGCACGTCCCACCCGTCGAACAGCCCCGACTCGAGCACGATCATCGCGATCGTGTACGCCTCTTCGCCCGTCGAGCAGCCGGCGCTCCACAGGTGCAGCCGCTTGCGGGCGCGCCCGCGCTCGGCGGCCAGCGGGAGCACCTCGTTCTTGAACGCGCGCAGCTGGTAGTCCTCGCGGAAGAAGTACGTCTCGTGGGTGGTGAGGAGCTCGGAGGCCTCTTCCCATTCCTCGGCCGCGACCGGACCGTACTTGAGGAGCTGGTAGTAGTCGCCGAACGAAGCCGCGCCGCGAACGACGAGACGTTCGCGCAGGCGGCGCTCGAGCGAGAGCCGCGACTCCGGGCCGAACCAGACGCCGAGCCGCTCGCTGACGAGATCGCGAAGCAGGCGATACTCGTCGGCCTTGAGCTGTGGCTCGCCGCTCGCGCCCGGGGGACGGAAGCGCGCGCCGGGCGCGAAGGGCCTCCGCGTCACGCAGGCTCCCCGGAGGCGCGTAGCCTCGCGCTCAGCGCCTCCATGATCGCGCGGCGCACGACGGCGCTCTGCTCGCGATCGAGGCGCGCGCGGAGCAACCCCTCGGCCTCGCTCCCGCAGTCGGCGCCGAGGAGCTCGGCGGCGTACTTGCGGACGGCATCGGCCGGGTGCTCGATGGCGGCGGCGAGGGCGGTGTGCGCGCGCTCGTCCTTGCTCGCCGAGAGCTGCGCGAGCGCGAGCTTCACCACCTCGTGGTCCTCGTGATCGGTCGCGCTCATCAGGGCCTCGATGCGGCCTTCGAGCGGGCTCGATCCGACGACTTCGACGGCGGCCGCGGCGATCGACGGCTCGCGCGAACGCAGCAGCGGCCGCGCCGCGGCGTATGCGCGCTCGGGGTCGGCGTCGCGGAGGGCGCGCAGGACGGTGCCGAGGCGGATCGGATCCTTCGTCGTCGCCGCGAGCGAAGCGAGCTGCTCCGCGCGGCCGAGGCGTCCGAGCGCTCGGATCGCAGCGAGCGCGACGGCGCTCTCCTCGTCGGCGAGAGAGAATGTCACCGCCTGCGCGGCCGCGTCGCCGCCGACCGACGCGAGCGCCTCGATCGCGGCGCGTCGAACCGCGGCATCGCGATGCGTGAGCGCGCTCGTGAGCAGCTCCGTGTCCTCGGGCTCGTCCGCATCCACGCGTGCGAGGGCGTCGATGACGATCGCCGCGATGCGTGCGTCGTCGCTCTGGGGATCGGTGCCGGTCACCATCGCCCGCGCCGCCTCGAGATGACGCGACGCGATCGCATGGAGCGCCGCCTGCGCCACGGCCGCCACCTTCGGATCGGGATGCGCCACGTGGCGCGCGACGGCCGCGAGGTCGTCGGGGCCGCCGACGATCGCCAGGCTCTTCAGCGCGGGCGCCACGACCTCGGGCGACGGATCCGAGAGCGCATCGCGCACCGCCGCGAGCGGCTCGGACTCGGACGGGGCGAGCGCGGGGAGCATCGAGAGCGTCGCGCCGCGGAGAGGCGGCGCCGCCGTCCGGCCGGCGACGAGCAGCGGCTCGACCGCGTCGTGACCGAACAGATGGATCGCGGCCTCCGCGCGGTCGGCGACCGCGTCGTCGGCGAGCGCGTCGGCAATCAGAGGCACGTCGTCCGGGTCGCGCACGAGGCCGAGCGCGAGGACGGCCGCCCCGCGAAGCGCGGGATCGCCGGCGTCCTGCACGGCGGAGCGAAGGCGCGCTCGCGCCTCCTTCGACGCGCGGAGCGTCTTTGCCGGCACGTCGAGGAGCTCGTCCTCGCCCCAGGCCTCCTCGAGCGATCGTCCGAGCGCGACGATCGCCTCGTGCGCCAGCGACGGGTTGGGATCGGCCACCGCCTCGGCGAGCACGCGCAGCGCACGCGGCGTGCGGTTGCCGCCGGCCGCGGCGAGCGCATTGCGGCGGAGGAGCGGGTCCGTCGTGAGCGGCTCGAGGCTGCTCCACGGGACCTCGGCCTCGAGCTCGCGCAGGGCCGCCAGCGCCGCGAGCCGCACGAACGCCTGCCTGTGATCGAGCAGGCGCACGAGCGTCGTCGTCGCGAGGTCGCGCGACTCCTCTCCTGCGAGGCTCGCTTTCCCGAGCGCCTCGGCCACGGCGACGACGACATTCACGTCGGGATCGGCGACGGCCTTCGCGAGCGTGCGCATGCCCGCGAGCGTGGGCGCACCGGCGAGCACCTCGACGGCGAGCTTGCGTCCGTCGGCGTCGAGACGGGAGAGCGCATCGATCGCGCCCGGGACCGCGTCGGGGCCGATGTGGATCAGCGCCTCCACCGCCGCGTTGCGGAGCCCGACGTTGTCACGCTCGGCCAGCGCGCGCGCCACCGCGAACACCACCGCCGTGCGCGGCTCGACGCGGGGAGCGACGACGGCGGCCTCCTTCCGCACGCGCCAGTCCTCGTCGCCGAGTGCCGCGAGCAGGAGGTCGCACGACTCGGGCGCGGGGAGCGCCGGGATGTCCTGCGTCGCGCGACGGCGCACCTCGACCTCGGGATCGGCGAGCCGCTCGCGGATGTCGCGCGGGTTGTCGCTCACAGCGTCTCCGAGGCTCGCCCCGACGCCAGCTCGGCGCCGAGCGCTGCCTCTGCCAGCGCCCCGAACGCGCGCGCATCGAGCACGAACACGAGCCTCTCGCGCGGCTCGGGGCCGAACGTCGTCACGCCCTCGATGCCGCGCAGGTCGTCGCCGGAGCCGAGCGGCGGGGCCGGACGGATCCCGCCGGCGCCGTAGCCGAAGACCTCGGTGACGGCGTCGACGACGAGCGCGGCGTAGCTCGCCGTCGCCCCGGACGGTGATCCGGGCGGAGACACGTCGAGGACGATCCACTTCGTCTTCCGCGAGATCGGCACCAGCGGCAGGCCGAAGCGCTCGCGGAGATCGATGACCGGGACGACGACACCGCGATAGTCGGCGACGCCGCGGACCGACTTGGGCGCGCGGGGGAGCGCGACCACCTCGAGCGGGTTCACGATCTCGCGCACCATCTCGATGCGCACGCCGTACATGACGTCGCCGACGAGGAAGCCGACGAGGTTCTTCGAAGGGTCGTGACGGTGCCTCGGCATCGCTCGTTCTCCCTACCCGATGAACAGCGGCGCGAGATCGAGGAGGAGGAGCACGGCTCCTCCCGGCGGGCGGCCGATGCCGACGACGTGCGGCTGCTGCTCGCTGCCGAGCACCGCGGACGGCTCGATCTCGGTCTCCGCGAGGCGGTAGACCTGCAAGACCTCGTCGACGAGCAGGCCGATCTCCTCCTCCGGCGCCGACACGAGGAGGATGCGGCTCTTCTTGTCCATCGAGAAGGTCGGCGCGAGGCGGAAGCGCCGGACTCGCGAGGCAGCCGGCAGCGGCGGTCGCCGCTTACGTTCCTGCGTTTCGTTCAGCGTTTGCATCCACCCTCAGCACAGGATGACGACAGCATGTCCCATCTGGACATCACGACGGATTCGCGGAACAGCCCGCTCGCGGTGGTCGAGGAGATCGCCGCCTCCAACAACTGGTCGTTCGAACGCTCGGCGGAGGATGAAGTCACCATCCTGTCGCGCGGCCAGTGGACGGACTACCAGCTCTCCTTCACCTGGATGGACGAGATCGACGCGCTGCATCTCGCCTGCGC
>WBZO01004459.1_pt2 | contig 10274 bp, 9 predicted proteins | sample 5204261 | NCBI WGS metagenome assembly WBZO01 (sample SAMN12412400, study PRJNA552823) | activated sludge metagenome | isolation source: activated sludge from anammox sidestream of wastewater treatment plant... | place: USA: North Carolina | collected 2017-09
GGCCGGACCGCGCCTGGGGTCGGCGGTGGCCTTCACCTCGCCGTCGGCGAAGCGCAGCGACAGGCGGGCCCCCGGCTTCACCGCGGCGGCGCTGGTCAGCGGCTTGCCGGCATGGTCCGACACCAGCGCATAGCCGCGCCCCAGCACCGCGAGCGGCGACAGCGCCTCCAGCCGAGCGGCGGTGCCGTCGAGGCGTGCCTGGGCTTCCCGGAGCGAGGCGCGCAGCGGGGCGTCGCTGACGCGGCCCAGGACCCGGTTGGCCCGGTTGTGAATGCCGCCCACCGCCTGCCGCAGCCCCGCGACCAGGCGCTGCGACATCAGCCCGAGCTCGGCGCGTCGCGTGCCGGCGAGGTTCGGCAAGGCGAGCACCAGCCGCAGCCCGCGTTCGCGCATCCGCTCCCGCGCCGCCTCGACGCGGGCGGCCATGTCGGGGAGGCGGCGCTCGACGGTGACCAGCGTCTGCCGGCGGCGGGCCACCAGGTTCGGCAGGGCGAGGTCCAACCGCTCCGACCGGTCGTCCAGCCGTTGCCGCGCGGTGCCCAGCAGCGCAGGCAGGTCGGGCAGGCCACGTTCGGCGCGGGACAGGCGCAGCCGCACCTCCTGGATCGCCCGGTTCAGCGCCCCCACCAGGCGCGAGGCGGTCTGCGCCAGCCCGGCGATCAGCTCCGCCCTGGCGGGCACCGCCATCTCGGCTGCCGCTGTCGGCGTGGGTGCCCGGCGGTCGGAGGCGAAATCGATCAGTGTCGTGTCCGTCTCGTGCCCGACGGCGGAGATCAGCGGGATCGGGCAGGCGGCGGCGGCGCGCACCACGATCTCCTCATTGAACGCCATCAGGTCTTCCAGGCTGCCGCCGCCGCGGGCGATGATCAGCACGTCGGGGCGGGGAACGGGACCGCCGGGCGGCAGCGCGCCGAACCCCTCGATCGCGGCGGCGATGCGCTCGGCCGCGCCCTCGCCCTGCACCGGCACCGGCCACAGCAGGACGGTGCGCGGGAAGCGGCGCGCCACTGTGGTCAGGATGTCCTGGATCACCGCCCCACGTTCACTGCTCACCACGCCGACGACGCGCGGCAGCATGGGCAGGGGCCGCTTGCGGCCGGCATCGAACAGGCCCTCGGCGGCGAGGCGCTTGCGCAGCATCTCGATCCGCGCCAGCAGGGCGCCGGCACCGGCGAACTCCATCCGCTCGATGATGAGCTGATAGGAGGAGCGTTCAGTGTAGGCCGAGATGCGGCCGGTGGCGATCACCTCCACACCGTTCTCGGGCGTCATGCCCAGGCGCGGGACGGCCGACTTCCAGATGACGCCGGCGATCTTGGCCGATTCGTCCTTCAGCGACAGGTAGATATGGCCGGACGGGTAGCGTTTCAGCTCGGTTATCTCACCACGCACGCGCACACGGCCGAAGGTGGTTTCCAGCGTCCGCTTCACCGCGCCGGAAATCTCCGAGACAGTGTATTCCGGCAGGTTGGTGATGGTGGCGGCGCGGGGTTCGTCCATGCCCGCACCCTATGCTAGAGCCAGCCCGTCGTGAACCAGGAGGGTGGCAATGCGCGTGCTGGTCGTCGGATCGGGGGGGCGGGAACATGCGCTGTGCTGGGCGATCGCCGCCAGCCCGCTGCTGACGAAGCTGTGGTGCGCGCCGGGCAATCCGGGCATCGCGCAGGTGGCCGAGTGCGTGCCCATCGGCGTGCTGGACATCGCGGAGCTGGTCGCCTTCGCACAGGACAACGAGGTCGATCTGGTCGTGCCGGGGCCGGAGGCGCCGCTGGTGGCCGGGATTGTCGACGCGATGGAGGAAGCCGGGGTTCCCTGCTGCGGCCCGACCCGCACCGCGGCGCGGCTGGAAGGCAGCAAGGCCTTTACGAAGGAGGTCTGCGACGATGCCGGCATCCCGACCGCGCAGTGGGAGCGGTTCGACGACGCCGAGGCAGCGCGGGAGTTCGTCCTCCGTCGCGGCGCTCCGATCGTGATCAAGGCTGACGGGCTGGCCGCCGGCAAGGGTGTGACGGTCGCTGAGACCGAGGCGGAAGCGCTGGCCGCCATCGACGCGATGATGGATCAGCGTGTGTTCGGGGAATCCGGTGCCTCGGTGGTGATCGAGGAATGCCTGACCGGCGACGAGGTGTCGCTGTTTGCGCTGTGCGACGGGACGAACGCTGTGCTGCTGGGTTCGGCGCAGGACCATAAGCGGGTCGGTGACGGCGACATTGGTCCGAACACCGGCGGCATGGGTTCATACTCGCCGGTGCCGGCGTTTCCCCCGGCGCTGGAGCAGGCCTGTTTCGACCGCTTCATCAAGGCGGCGTTGGCCGAGATGGAGCGGCGCGGCACGCCGTTCCGGGGCATTCTGTATGCCGGGCTGATGCTGACCGACGACGGGCCGAAACTGATCGAGTTCAACGTGCGTTTCGGCGATCCGGAGTGCCAGGTGCTGCTGATGAAGCTGCGTTCGGACCTGCTGCCGGCGCTGGTGGCGGCGTGCGATGGGGAGCTGGGGCATTTCGATCTGCGCTGGGATGACGTGGCCGCGATCGGCGTGGTGATGGCGGCACGGGGCTATCCCGAGGCGCCGCAGCGCGGCAGCGAAATCCGCCGCCTGGCGGAGGCGGATGCGCTGCCCCGGGTGCAGATTTTCCACGCCGGGACCAAAGCCACGGCGGATGGCCGCATCCTGGCGGCGGGCGGCCGCGTGCTGACGGTCTGCGCGACGGGCCGGACGTTGCGGGAAGCACGGGACGCCGCCTATGCCGCGGTGGACAGGATCGATTGGCCGGAGGGCTTCTGCCGCCGCGACATCGGCTGGCGCGCGCTGGCGCGATGAGGGGGGGTGGCCGGCGCCCCGGTGTTGCGGTCGGCTCTCCCTTGTGTCGTGGTCGGCTCTCCTCTGTGTCGAGGGCGGCCTGCGCCGGCCGCGCCACCAGGGCGCCGGCGATGCCGCAGGGGCGTCGCCGCCCCCGCCGCGCAGCGCCCTACGCCCGGGCCAGGCTGTGCAGGCGCTTTTCCAGCCACCAGCCATATTCCTCGGGCCAGAGCTGGTAGCTGGGATCGCAGCCCAGCGCCTCGGCCGCGTGCACGGGCCAGAACGGATCGCGCAGCGCCTCGCGGCCGATCGCGATCAGGTCTGCCGATCCCTCCTGCAAGATCGATTCGGCCTGCGGCCCGTCCAGGATCAGCCCGACCGCCATCGAGGCCACGCCCGCCTGCCGCACCGCGCGTGCATACGGCACCTGGAACCCGGGATAGCGCTTGATCGGCGCCGCCACGGCCGAACCGGTCAGCCCGCCCGAGGAGCAGTCGACGACGTCGACACCCGCCTTCTTCAGCTCCTGCGCCAGGACGATCGTGTCTTCGACCGTCCAACCGCCGGCCCCGTCCTCGGACGAGACGCGGAAGAACAGCGGCTTGTGCGCCGGCCACACCGCGCGAACGGCGCGCGCGACCTCCAGCGGGAAGCGCATCCGGCCGGCACGGTCGCCGCCGTAACCGTCATTGCGGGTGTTCGACACCGCGGACAGGAAGCTCGCCAGCAGATAGCCGTGCGCGCCGTGGATCTCGACGATATCGAAGCCGGCGGCATCCGCCCGCCGCGCGCCGTCGGCGAAGGCGCGGGTGATGCCGGCAATCTCCTCCGGCGAAAGCTGGTGCGGGGGCTGATAGCCGGGGCCCACCGGATCGGTCGTCGGCCCGACGACCGGCCAGGGCGGCAGCCCGGCGTCGGCCGACGTTGCATCATACGGCTTGCCGCCATCGATCGCGCGATAGGTCGCCGCCTTCCGGCCGGCATGGGCCAACTGCATGGCCGGGACGCTGCCTTCGCGGCGGATATAGTCGGTGATGCGGCGCCAGCCCGCGATCTGGTCGTCGTGCCAGATGCCGGGGCAGCTATGCCCGACCCGCCCGCGCGGTTCGACCGCCGTCGCCTCGGTCATCACCACGCCGAATCGGCCCAGCGCGAACTTGCCCAGATGCACCAGGTGGAAGTCGGTCGGCAGGCCGCCCAGGGCTCGGTACTGCACCATCGGCGCCAGCACCGTGCGGTTGGGCAGCGTGATGCCGCGGATCGTCAGCGGCGTGAACAGCAAAGGCTGGCCATTGGCCTGTGGTGTGGCGTCCATCGTGATCGTGTCCCGGTTGGTCAGAGGGTGGGGGATTGTATCGGCGCTGCGTCCGCGGTCTATGCCGGGGCCTGGGTGATGCGCCATGTCAGTCCGTCGCGCGTGGCCGACAGATGCCGGTTGTGGGCCGACAGCGCACCGTCCAGCAGGCAGGCCCAGATATCCAGCACGACGGCCGGGGCGTCGGCCACACCGTCCATCAGCTTCCAGCCGGTCTGGCGCACGACCGTCGCGCCGCCTTCGGTCGCGACCTCGACCCGGTCGCCCTGGGCCTCGGCCAGGTGGCGCATGAACACCGCAAAGGATGCCGCATCGCCCGCAGTTGGCAGGCCCATCGCGCCGGCGACCCGCTCATAGGTCTGCATCCCGACCAGGCGCGCCGCGCCGCCGGCGACGAACCGGGCGGTATCGGCGCCCCAAAGCTGCACTGCCTCGGGCAAAGACGAGCGGATATACTCCATTGCATAGTTGCGGTGCGCCTTGGCCAGCCGTTCCGCCGGCCAGTCGTCCGGGTCCAGTGTGGGGGCCAGGGCGGGGTCGAAGGGCGGCGCCTTCTCATGCCGCGCGAAACGGAGCCGCTCGTCCGGCAGCAGGTCGCGGTCGTATTCGTAGAAATAGCCTTCCAGCCCGGGATCGCCGTCGGTGGTCTGCCCGGTGCAGACGAAGCCCAGCCGCGGATTGCCCAGCGAGACGCCGTTATGCGCCTGCCAGGCGCGCAGAAAGGCGGTGGAGACCTCGGACGGGATGCCGCAGATCGCAATATCGCGCCAGACCCAGCGCGGCGGCGGGAAACGCACCCAGGCCTTGCGGTCCGACTCGGGCATGAATTCGACCGATACGCTGCCGATCCGATTCGACAGGTAATGATACGAGGCGGCAGCGACCGCGTCCGGCAGCCCGGTCAGGCCCAGCTTTTTCAGGCCGGGCAGGAAGCGCTGATGGTGCTGCCGGCGGAACGTGCGGAACATCAGCTCGGCGGCGTCCCTCGCGCCGCGCTGCGCGACGGTGCGCAGGATCATCCCGGTGAAAAACCCATGATACCAGTCGGCGACGGCGCGCCACCCCTGCGGTGCATTCATGGGATCAGTCGCGCTCGGCGTGTGAATAAGGCATGGTGCGGCTCCTGCTGCTTTGCCGTCCGGAGGGTCTCATGGCCACCTACGAATATGTCACGGTCGATGTCTTCACGGAAAACCGCTTCGGGGGCAATCCGCTGGCGGTGATTCCCGACGCCCGTGGCCTGACCGACGCGCAGATGCAGGCCCTGGCGAAGGAGTTCAACCTGTCGGAAACGACCTTCGTGCTGCCGCCCGACAACCCGCAGCACCATGCGAAGGTGCGGATCTTCACGCCAACGGCCGAGCTGCCGTTCGCCGGTCATCCCAATGTCGGCACCGGCTTCGTGCTGGCCTGCCGCGATCTGAACCCGCCCGAGCATTATACGTTCGAGGAAGGTGCCGGCCTGGTGCGCGTGCACATCCTGCGCGGCCCTGACAAGCAGGTGACCGGCGCCCGCATCTCGGCGCCCCGCGCGCTGTCGATCGACGTGGACGTGCCGGTCGAGACGGTCGCCGCTTGCGCCGGCCTGTCGCCCGAGGACATCCGGACGACCGCCCATACGCCGCTGGTCGCCTCGGTCGGCACGCCGTTCGTGATCGCCGAGGTCCGGAGCGTCGAGGCACTGTCGCGCGCGCAGCCCGACCTGGCCGCGTTCCGCCGCGCGGCGGCCGAGATGCCGGACTCCGACCTTCGTTTCGCGCTGCATCTCTATGCCTGGGTCGACGGAGAGGCGCGGCGCCTGCGGGCGCGGATGTTCGCCCCGCTGGGCGGCGTGCTGGAGGACCCGGCGACGGGCAGCGCGAACGCGGCGCTGGCGGCGCTGCTGACCTCTCTGGCGCCGGGCGACAATGTCGATCTGCACTATGAGATCGAGCAAGGGGTCGAGATGGGGCGGCCGAGCCAGATCGTGGCGGGGGCGAGGAAGACGGCGGAAGGGCCTGTGCTGGCGACGGTAGCCGGCACCTGCGTGCCGGTGAAGCGGGGAACCGTCGAAGTCTAGAGCGGGATGACATCGCTTTCGCTCAGCCATCCCGCTCCAGCTCATTGTTCAGTTGCGTGATTCAGACCTCCGGCGATTCCGCCTCCGGTCATCACGCTCTGGCCGGCTTGTCCGGGCCGGGGCTCGTCGCGGCATTGGCGAAACGGCCTGCCCCGACCCTGCTGGCGGGAGGGTGGGGCAGGTCGCACCGTCAGGCGACCGGCGGCAGGTCGAGATTCACGATCTCGGGGTTGCCTCGATAGGCCGGGAAGGTCTTCAGGATCAGCGGATCGTGGCCCGGGATCAGATGGTCCGGGCTGTCCGCCAGCCCGTTCAGGATGTCGAAGCCGCGCAGCATCCGGGCGATGTCGACAACCACCGGGAACGGGTTGCGGTTGCGGATGTTGCGCCAGAAATGGGTGGCATCGCCGGCCAGCACCACCCAGCCGCGCTTGGTCGGCACGCGAATCGACTGGATGCCGCCGGAATGGCCGCCGATCAGGTGAACGGTGATGCCGGGCGCGATCTCGACCGTGCCGTCATAGACTTTCAGCCGATCGGAATACAGGGCGCGGACCGCGCTCTGCACGTCCTCGACATCGAACGGGCGGCGCAGGAACGGTTCGCACATGCAAGGGCCGGTGCAGTATGCCATCTCCGCCGCCTGGATGTGGAACGTGGCCTTGGGGAAATATTCCATTCCGCCGGCATGGTCCCAGTGCATGTGGGTCAGGATGACGTCCTTGACCTCGGCCGGGTCGATGCCCGCATCCAGCAGGGCCTGCGCCGGGGTGCGTAAAATCCTGCGGCCCCGTCGCTCTCCGGATTGCGGGGTGAAGCCGGTGTCCATGACGATGGTCCGGCCGTTGCCGCGAATCGCGAAGACGTAGAAATCGAGCGGATCGGGTGCGGCGTGATCGTCGGGGACGAGGAAGTTCTGGTACTGCAGGCGGCCGTCGAAGATGCCGTAGCGCAGGGCCAGAATCTCATAGGTGATGCCCGGTGTGCTTGCCATGATGCGTATCTCTCCCACTCTGCTGCCACGCGGCGCGGCCGGTGGCGGAAGCGATGCGCCATCGCCCCGGACCGGCCCGCGCGAGGCGACCGGTCCGGGGCATAACAAGCTTCGCTGCGGGCGCCTACTCCTCCTGCAGCCAGCGGGAGACCCAGCCGGCGATCAGCCCGCCGACGATGGGTGCGACCCAGAACAGCCAGAGCTGCGAGACATACTCGCCGCCGGCGAACAGCGCCGGGCCGGTGCTGCGCGCCGGATTGACCGAGGTGTTGGTGACCGGGATCGAAATGAGGTGGATCAGGGTCAGGGCAAGGCCGATGGCAATGGCTGCGAAGCCGGCGGGAGCCTTGGACGACGTGCTGCCCAGGATGATGAGTAGGAAGAAGAACGTCGCCACAACTTCCATCACGATGCAGGCGGTCAGCCCGTACTTGCCGGGGCTGAGCTCGCCGTAGCCGTTCGAGGCGAAGCCGCCGATCGCGAAGTCGGGCTTGCCCGAGGCGATGACGTACAGCACTGCGGCAGCGGCGATAGCGCCGATGACCTGTGCGATAACGTAGGGAATGATATCGCCCGCCTTGAAACGTCCGCCGGCCCACAGGCCGATGGTGACGGCCGGATTGAAGTGTCCGCCGGAAATGTGACCGACAGCGAAGACCATTGTCAGGACGGTCAGGCCGAAGGCGAGGGCGACGCCGGCAAAGGCGATGCCCAGTTGCGGAAATGCGGCGGCGAGAACGGCGCTGCCGCAGCCTCCGAACGTCAGCCAGAAGGTGCCGAAGAACTCGGCGCCGAGACGTCGACTCATATCCATCATTCGTTCCTCGATGTTGCCACCCCACTCTTGCAGGCAGTGAGTCTGCGCAAGCGTTGCGATCGTATCACTGTTGCTTGTGCTTCTGGGGTGACACGACAACGAAAACGGCAGGTTTCCGACACTTCTCGAAATCGTTATTGAAATAAAATGCAACGAAACGAATTGGTGGCGTATCGGCGGCGTTCGGCCGGCGCCGGGCGGCAGCGGCGGGTGCCCGGCGACGACGGCGGGCCCGCCACGGCCTCGCCTTGTCGGCACGCCCCGCAGTCTCTAGGGTCCGGCCACCACGAGCCAGAGGAGACCCGACATGGTCGATGTTCCCAACCGTCCTGAATACCAGAGCGAGCTCTTCAAGCAGGGCCTGAAGGTCCGGCGTGAGGTCCTGGGCGCCGACTATGTCGATGCGTCGCTGGCGCGCGCCAACGACTTCAACGCCGTGTTCCAGCAGATGACGACCGAGATCGCCTGGGGCCTGTGCTGGGCCCGCCCCGGCCTGGACCGCAAGACCCGTAGCATGATCAACCTGACCATGCTGTCGGCGCTCAACCGCGGGGCGGAGCTGCGGCTGCACCTGAAAGCCGCGCTGACGAACGGCGTCAGCCGCGACGAGATCAAGGAAATCCTGATGCAGGTCGGCGCCTATTGCGGCATCCCGGCAGCGCTCGAATCCTTCAAGATCGCCAGCGAGGTGCTGAACGAGTGGGACGAAGCCCAGAAGAAGAAGGGCTGAGACAGATGGCGGACAAGCCAACCGTCGGCTTCGTCGGCGTCGGCAACATGGGCTGGCCGATGGCGGCCTGCCTGGTGAAGGCCGGCTTCACGGTGAGCGTGAACGATTCCCGCCGCGAGGTCGCCAACAATTTCGTCCAGCAGGTCGGCGGGTCGGCGCCCGATTCGCTGCGGCAGCTCGCGGCCGGGTCGGATGTCATCGTCACCATGTTGCCGACCAGCACGATCGTCGAAGCCGTCCTCGGCGCCGGCGACGACAATGTCTTCGCCGGCATGAAGCCCGGCACGATCGTCATCGAGATGAGCTCGGGCGTCCCGTCGGTGACCCAGGCGCTGGCCGAGAAGGTCGCGGCGCTGGGCAGCGTCATGATCGACGCGCCGGTCTCGGGCGGCGTGCCGCGCGCCCGCACCGGTGAGCTCGCGATCATGGTCGGCGGCGATGCGGCGGCGATCGACAAGGCCATGCCCGTACTGTCGGCGATGGGCACCTCGGTGCTGCGCACCGGCGGCGTCGGGTCGGGCCAGGCGATGAAGGCGCTGAACAACCTGGTCTCGACCGGCGGGTTCCTGATCGGGATCGAGGCGCTGCTGATCGGGCAGCGTTTCGGCCTGGACGCAGGTGTCATGACCGACGTGCTGAACGCCGCGACGGGCATGAACAACTCGACGCAGAAGAAGTTCCGCCAGTTCGTGCTGTCGCGGAAGTTCAATGCCGGTTTCACCATGGGGCTGCTGGCCAAGGACCTGTCGATCGCCTTGCAGGTGGCGCGGGAAACCGGGACGGCGGCGCCGCTGTCGGCCCTGGTGCGGGAGATGATCGTGTCGGCCGAATCCATCTTCGGGCCGCAATCCGACCACACCGAGATGGCGAAGCTGTGTGAGCGGCTGGTCGGCGGCGACGAGCTGAAGGCGGACTGACGGCGGGCTCCGGAGCCGCCCTGCGTTCCCCGGCAACCCCCCTGGCGGGTCGGTCGTCAGGCCGACCCGTAGACCCGGTACAGCGCCTCGGCAAGCGCCTTCAGGGCATCGTCGGCCTTCGTGTCGCCCACATTGGTCGTCATCACCATGGCGAAGTCGCGTGAGGGCTGCAGCCACACCGACGCGAGGTTCATCGTGTTCGAGCCGTTATGGGTGATCAGCGGCTCGGTTGCCCAGACCGGCTGGTAGACGCCCCAGCCGAGCGCATAGCCGCCGCTTTCCGGCGTGCCCGGCGCGGCGTCGGGCCGTGGCGGCAGGTCAAACACCTTGGTGTGCAGCTTCCGCACGGTCTCCGGCGTCACCAGGTGCGGCGCCCGCTTGCCCTCGCCGGCGTGCCAGCCGGCCCAGGTGGCGAAATCCAGGATCGACAGGTGCACCGTGCCGGCGGGCCCGATGATCACCGGATTGTCGCCGTTCGGCCCGGCGAGCATGGGTTTCAGCGTGCCGTCCGGCAGCGTGGCATGGCCCAGCGGCGCATCGACCCGGCCCATCGTCGATTGCGGGCCGAAGCCCGCGGTGGCAAGGCCGAACGGGGTGAACAGCCGCTCGATGATCAGCTCCTCCCAGGTCCGGCCGCTG
>WBZO01007330.1_pt1 | contig 10273 bp, 9 predicted proteins | sample 5204261 | NCBI WGS metagenome assembly WBZO01 (sample SAMN12412400, study PRJNA552823) | activated sludge metagenome | isolation source: activated sludge from anammox sidestream of wastewater treatment plant... | place: USA: North Carolina | collected 2017-09
GGCGACCAGCAGCAGCGTCGCGGAGAGCTCCACCGCCGCGGTGGCGAAGCTGGTGACGAAGCCCGCCAGGATGCCGCCGGCCATCAGCGGCACCACGATGCGCGACAGCGTCGTCATCTTGCCGGCGCCGAGACTCTCCGCCGCCTCCTCGAGGCTGACGTGCTCCACCGGCCCGCCGCCGATCGAGCCGGCCGTCTCCCCGTCCCTGTTGACCGCCATCTTGGATCCGACGCCCCGCGGGGTCGGCCCCTCCGCCGCCACGACGGTGAGGAGGGCGCACGGGATCCCCCGCGCCTTCCATTCGCTCAGCGCGTTGAGCCACATCTCCATTCCTCCCTTCCCGGCCGGGGCGCCTCCGCCGCGCGCGCCACGATCCCCGGATCGCGCGCCAGCATCACCCGCCGTACGACCCCCTCGGGCTCGAAGATTTCGGACCCGGCGCCCATCCGGCAGTATTCGACCATCCGCCCCATGTCCTGGATGATCGCGGAGCCGACCAGGTGTATCCCGTAGTCGAAGAAGACGGGGGAGAGGGGGACGGTGGGCCCCATCAACACCCTGTACCTGGCGTTCGGGGTGCGCCGGATCACCTCCTGGAACGTCCCGTTCACGAGCGTCAGGCCGGTGATGAAGACGATTTCGGCCCCCTCGAGCGCCGCGTGCGAACTGTCCCAATGTATCTCCCCGGGGCCGGGGAAGAGCTCGATGACGTCGACGGGGCACCCCTCCCTCCTCAGGCGGTCGGCGTCAGGGAAACGGCCTATGAAGCAGCTCTTCATCCGCCGCGCGCGATCCAGAAACGGCTCGACGGCGTTTCCATCGAGAATCCCCCCCGGGACGGGCAGGGCGCTGTTGAGGCACGACATCCCCGTTGAAACACTCAATGTGTCCCCGCCGGCGAGGAGCTCCGGGACGAGCCGCCTGACCGGCCTCCCGATCAGCCCCTTCAGGTACGTCCCGCCGCGCCGGCGCCCGTCCATGCCGGGCATCCCATGGAACAGGTTCGAGAACGCGTAGCGGCGCGACCGGGCGATGATCCAGTGGAGGAATATGGAGAGGTCCTCGAGCACCGGCCCGTCCTCGATGCCTCCCCAGATCGCCTCAAGCGCCTCGAGATGGCCCATCCGCCCCCCCCCGCCGCCCGGCCCCGACGCGGATCCCCCTGATGAAGAAAAGGATAGATATCCGCTCGGCGACCAGGGCCGTGTTCCGCGCGATAGCCCCGAGCAGGATGTGGCACTCCCTCGCGGCCGCGAAGAGGGACGGCCGCGTCATCCGGTACGTCCCGTACGTCTCGCGGACCATGAGGCCGAGCATCTTCGCCGTCGCCGGGCCGAGCGCGACCCGCAGGCCCATATCCTCGGCCCCGAGGCGCCCCGCGGCCCGCATCGCCCCGTTGAGCGTGAACGCCCTCGAAATGTAGGCGCCGAACACGACGAAGCAGTAGGCGTGGAAGAGAAAGACCGCCCCCCGTTTCAGCCGGCCGGCGGAGTACGCGCCCCCCCCCGCCGCATCCCCCCCCCCGGTCCAGAACGGGGAGAGGAGAATGAAGAGGAGGGGGAGGATCCACAGCTTCCATGAACCGAACGCGGCGAGGGCGCGGCGGTCGCTCAGCGCAGCGACGAGGAGGAGGCATGCGCCTGCGGCGACGCGCACGCGGATATCCCGCGCGAAGAGCGACGCGGCGAAACATGCGGACGCGAACGCGATTGCGGCCTTTTTCATTTTCGCCTGAGATACCCCCCGATGCCGACCGCGCACAGCCCGGCGGCGACCCCGATCGCCGCGTGGCCGGCAATCCAGATGGAGAGGAGCTGCACCCAGAGGCCCTCCCCCAGCCCCAACGCCGCCTGGATCCTGTCGACGACCCCCCTGTACGCGTCGAACACCCCCACGCCGTAGGTGAGCCGCTGGGAGATGAGGAAGTGGGGGATCCCCTCCATGCAGCAGGCGACGGGGGCGAGGAGGAGCCCCGGCCCCCCGGCCCCGAGGGATGTGAAGACGATCTCGGCCAGGAGCGCCTCCGCCCCTATCCCGATCGCCGGCGACAGCCTCGCCGCCCCGGCGGAGAAGCATTTCAGGACCGCCGCCACGAGCCCCGTGGAGATCGTCGCGCCGAAGACGGGGGTGTAGATCCTCTCGGCGGAGAGGATGATCGCCCCGATCGCCGCCATGACCGCGCCCTTGAACGGGACGTCGAAGAGATGCAGACACGTCCCCAGCAGCGTCTCCACGACGCCCCAGAGGACGCCGAAGACGGTCGTGTAGACGAGGAGCCTGATCCTATCCGCCCTGTGCATGGGGCCCCGCGTTCATGGTGATCACCTCCTCGGAGATCCCCGCGATCTCCGCCTCGAGGTGCGAGATGAGGAGGGCGCTCGAGCCGGCGTCCCTCACGGCGGAGAGCGCCGCGCACAGCGCCTCGATCCCCCCGGCGTCGAGCGCCGCGAAGAGCTCGTCCACGATCAGGAGCTCCGGCGCCCTGAGGAGGGCGCAGAGGAAGGCGACCCTCTGCGCCTCGCCGAAGCTGAGCGTCTCTACGTCCCTGCCGAGCAGCGGCTCGATGGAGAGGGCGAGCGCGGCGGCCCCCGGGGGGGCCGCCGGCTTCCGCCCGGCCGGGGAACGCGCCGACTCGACGTTCGCGCCGACCGACTTGTAGAGCAACTGGTGGAACGGGTTCTGTCCAACCATCGCCACGCGTTCCCGGAGCGTCGCCGCGCCGGCCGGCCGGCCGCCCCACGTGATCACCCCCCGCGAGAGGGGCGCCGCGCCGCAGAGCGCCCTCGCGAGGGAGCTCTTCCCCGAGCCGTTCGGGCCGGTGAGGCCGTATATCGCCCCCCTGCGGATCTCGCAGGAGAAGCCGGCGAACGCCTCCTCCCCGCCCTCGTTCACGAACGCCGCATCGTGGACGGCGCAGAGAACGGGCCCGAACCGCGCCGCCCCCGGCCGGGGCCCGGGGCGGGGGGCGGGGCCGGCGGCGCGTCCCCGCGCCTCCACGAGCCGCCCCCCCTCGAGCGCGTACCGGCTGTCGATCAGGCCGCCGAACCGCCCGCAGTCGTGCCCGATGAGGAGGATGGAGGAGCCCTCCGCCTTCCGGCGCGAGAGGAGGCGGGCGATCCGCTCCGCGCCGTCGTCGTCGAGATGGGCCGACGGCTCGTCCAGCAGGATGACGCGTTCGCCGTCGCCCCAGAGGGCGCACGCCGCCACGAGCCGCTGCTTCTCGCCGTAGGAGAGCTGGTGGACCTTCCTCGCCCGCAGGGCGCCGAGGCCGGCCGCCTCCGCGATCTCGGCTGCGGACCCCCGCGCCTCGCGGCCGTTCGAATAGGAGGCGAAGAAGGATATCTCCTCCTCCACGCCGTCGCAGAGTATCTGCGCCTCCGGGTTCTGGAGGATCACGGCGGGGCGCCCCCCCGCCCCGGGCCACTCTATGGCGCCGGAGAGCTCCCCCTTGACGAAGGCCGGGATTATCCCGGCGAGGACCGCCGCCAGGGTGCTCTTCCCGCTCCCGTTGGGGCCTGTGACCGCGGCGCACTCCCCCTCGGCGAGGTCGAGGTCGAGGCCGTCGAGGACGAAGCCCCCGGAAGAGGCGTATCTGAAGCGGAGGTCGCGCACCGTGAGGGGCATGGGCCGGTTTCGCCGCCGTGCTTGCGGCTCAGTACTTGGCGTCTATCCCGAAGAGGACCGTCCTACCCCGCTGCGGGAAGCCGTAGACCGTCTCGTAGTTCCGGTCCCAGATGTTCTCGATGGAGATGTAACCGTCGAGATAGCGGGTGAGCGGCTGCGTGAACTTGACGTTGCACAGATAGTAGCCCTTCGCCACCTCCTCGTCAAGCCCCGGGTCCTGCGCGGTGGGGAGCTGCGAGAATATCTTGCTGGTGATCTGCTGCGTGAGATCGATCCTGGTCTCGGTGTACGGGAGCTTATAGCGGAGGCCCATGTCGATCTTGTGCGCAGGGAGGTCCACCACGTAGTCGGAGGCGTGACCCCTGCTCCGGTCGCGGGCGTGGTTGTAGGTATAGCCGAGGGTGAAGGCGGCGCGTTCGAACGGTTTGAGCTCCGTGTTGAGCTCGATGCCGTTCATGATGATCTTCCCGTAGTTCCGGTAGATATTCGTGGGATCGGGTCCGTCGCGGCTGATGTAGTCCCGCAGGTAGTGGTTGAAGTACGCGACCTCCGCCCACGCCATCCCGTCGAAAAAGGAGCGGGAGGCGCCGAGCGTGTAGTTAAGGCTGGTCTCGGGGTCGAGCTCGGCGTTGCCCCCCTTGCTCGAGTAGAGCTGCTGGAGGGAGGGGAAGCGCCCCTTCCTCGCCAGCGAGGTGAAGAGCTTGGTCGTGTCCGGAAGGCGGTACTCGAGGCCGCCCATCGGCGTCAGCATATCCTTCAGCCCCGGCCGCTCGTTGTTCCGCCGCCCGGTGAACGCCCCGTCCATCTTGCTCGTCGTGTTCCGCTGCGACTTCCAGACGTCGAACCAGTCCCAGCCCATGCCGGCGACGGCGGTCAGGTTCCTGACGAGACGGAACTCGTTCTCGGCGGCGACCGACCCGGTGTTCGAGAGCGACTCGGAGAACGGCAGGTACGAGTCGTCGCGCTCGCGGTGCGAGTCGATCTTGTAGTGGAAGGCGAGCCGGAACGTGTCCCACTTCGTCAGGTCGTAGTCGGCGATGACGCTGTCCCCCACCGAGTAGTCCCTGTAGGCGCTGCGGGCGAGCTTGTCCGTGTAGTCCTCGTCCGTGTACGACACGAGCGCGTCCTGGTGGTTGTGGAAATAGGCGTTGTTGCGCAGGAGGAACTTCTCCGTGATCCGCTGCTTCGCGTTGAAATCCACCCCCCAGTCGTCGTACCTGTCGAACCGGGCGAACTGCGAGAAGGCGGGCGGGTCCGGGAAGACGGTGGTGTCGGCGACCGACGGCGGCCAGCCCCACTTGGACATGATCCAGTAGGCGTTCACGAAATACTCGGAGTCCTCGGCAGGCGTCACGCCGAATTTCGCCCAGAAACTGTCGGTCTTGAAGCTGGAGTTGCTCCGGAAACCGCCGTCGTCGATGACCGCCCGCCGCGGCCCCCCGGGCTTGCTGACAATCGTCCCCTCGGTCGCCTTGAAGTTGTCGGACATCCTCCATGCGCTCGTCTCGTTGTGCGTGTAGTTGAACCAGTATTTGAAGACCCCCTCCTCCCCCCCCGTCGCCGCCGAGACGCGGTTGTGGTCCTTCTCGCCGAGCTCGACGTTGCCCCCCAGCGTGAACGGCTTCCCGGCGTTCTTGGTGACGATGTTGATGACGCCGGCCTCGGCGTTCGGGCCGTATATGACGGAGGGGGCCCCCTTGATCACCTCGATCTTGGCGATGATGTCGGCCGGGATCTGGTTCAGGTTGAGCTTCCCGTAGTTCGTCTCGTAGTACGGGACGCCGTCGATCAGAACGAGGACCTTCTCCTGCCCCATCCCGTGGATGCTCACGTCGGGCTCGTTCTTGGCGCCCTGCAGCACCTCCACACCCGTGGCGTAGCGCAGCGCCTCGGCCGCCGTCTTGCTGTTCGTGGCCGCGATCTTCTCCGCGGAGACCTCGTTGTAGAGGGCGATCTCGTTCGCCTTCGTCTGCCCCGCGACCACGATCTCCCCGAGCGTGTACGGCACGTAGCCGCTCTCGTTGAAACCGGCGGGGGCGCCCTGGGGGGCGATGATGGAGAGCGGCCCCGCGGGGGTGGCGGCGGGCGACGGGGAGGGGGCGGCCGCCTGATCCGAGCCCGTCTCCGCGGTCGCGTCCTGAACGGCCGCCGCCGCATCCGCGGCGGGGGCGCCCGGCCCGGTCGCCGGAACCGCCGCGTCGGCCGGATCCGAAGCCGCCTGGCAGAACGCCGCGCCGCATGGCGCGAGAGCGACACCAAGGATGATCATCGACACCGCCAAGGAGACCCTGCCCGTGCGCATCAATGCCCCCTCCCTCTGTCCGGCGTCCCCCGCGACCCCCCGCGCGGGGGCGGCGCGGTATTTTTAGAGGCCGATATATATACCGATATATATCGGGGTGTCAACATTATTTTCGGGCATTATTCGGACACCGCGATTTCCGGCGCGGCGGACGTGCGGATCGTCTGCGCGCAGGCCGCGCGCGGCGCGGAGGGCGGGGGGGGGATGGATCAGCGACGGGAGAGGAGGCGTCGGCGGCTGAACGATTTTTCGGCGTGCGCGTTGAGCGCGGAGAGGAATCTGTCGTACTCCTCGATGTAGCGTTCGGCGAACGGCGTGATCTCCGCCCCGCCGTGTTTCGCGCCGCCCCTCGTGCGGATGACGACCTTGCGCCCCAGGTTCTTCTCGAGGCGGTTGAGGATCTTCAGCGCCTTGACGTAGGAGAGCTCCATGTCCGCGGCGGCTCGATGGATCGACTTGAATCGCTTGACCCGCCGCAGCAGCCAGACGAGCCCGATACCCATGAACCCCTCGCCGCGGGCGTTGACGATGCTCACCTTCAGGCGGAGTTTCATACGCCGCCAGTATACCCCCTCCCCCTGCGCGGGCACAAGGGGAACGCGCCCGGGGAAACGCCGGTTTTCACGATCCGGGGCGCCATGACCGGGATCCGCCATGGATCTGCGGAGGCCGCGGGGACGCACCCGCGCTGGCGCGCCGGCGCGCCGGCGCGAAACGACAGCCCCGCCGGCCATCCGGTTTCACGGGAGGGTCCGGCGGACGCCCCCGCGGGGCGGGGAAACGGGCCCGCCGCCCCCGATATACAAGGGCAACTATATCGGTTGCCTCGCCCGGCGCCGGTATGGTACATACCATGGGGGCGGGGTCTCCGCGAGGGGCCCCGCCGAATGCGGCGATGCGGAGGCGGGCCATGATCGGCGACAAGAGGCTTGGGGCGGCGCTCCTGCTCTCCCTGCTCGTCCACGCCGCCGCGTTTGCGGCGGGATGGACGGCGCGCCTCCCCGCCGGGACGGCGGAGGAGGAGTGGGCGTGCGCCTTCACCGTGGGCTCCGTCTGCGAGACCGCCGCGGCCTCCCCCTCCAGCGCGGCGTTCATCCCCGCTTCCCCACGGCCGGCCGGCGAGGCCGAATCTTCGCGGGACTCCGATCCGGAAACGGACAGGCCCAGCGAGCGGCGCCTCCGCGCGGCGGCGATCGCCTCCGACGCCGCGTCCGCCCCCTCCCGGGAAGAGGCGGAAGGCGGCGCGGCGCCCCCCGCCTTTCTGGCGTCCCTCCCCTCGCCCGGCAACGACGGAAGGGCGGCCATGACGGGGGGCGGGGGGCGCGACAACTATCTCGCCGCGGTCCGGCGCAAAATCGCCACGCGGAAGAGATTCCCCTCCGAGGCGCTCAACGAGGGGCGCCGGGGAACGGCCCTCGTCGCATTCAGGATACTCACCGACGGGGACGTCTCCGGCGTCCGGGTCGTGCAAAGCTCCCTCTCGCCGATCCTCGACGCCGAGGCGGGGATGACGGTGCGCCGCGCCGCCCCGTTCCCGCCGCCCCCTCCCCGTCTCGGCCCCTCCCCGCTGGAGCTCCGGGTGCCTATCTCCTTCGAGATCGAGAGGCGGTAGGGGCCGGGCCCGGGCGCCCGCCCGGCGGGCGGGTCGGCGCGCGGCGGGGAAAGAAGGCGGCCGCCGACGGGCAGAGTTTCCTCAGGACGCATTCGGGGCAGCGCGGCCCCCTCGCCCGGCAGACCGCCCTCCCGTGGTTCACCAGCAGGTAGTTGAAATCCAGCCAGTCGCCGCGCGGGACGATCGACATCAGGTCGCGCTCGATCTTGACCGGGTCCTCCTCGGCGCTCAGCCCCAGCCGCCGCGAGAGCCGCCTCACGTGCGTGTCCACGGCGATACCCTCGGCCTTTCCGTAGGCGCTCGAGAGGACGATGTTGGCCGTCTTCCGCGCCACGCCGGGGAGGGTGACGAGTTCCTCCATGCTGTCCGGGACCCTGCCGCCGAACTCGCCCGCTATCTTCCCCGCGGCGGCGATGATATTGCGCGCCTTGTTCCTGAAGAAGCCGGCCGGGCGGATCTCCGCCTCGAGGAGATCCTGCCTAGCCCGCGCGAAGTCGGCGGCGGCCGGGTACTTCTTGAAGAGGGCCGGGGTGATCCGGTTGACCCTCTCGTCGGTGCACTGCGCGGAGAGGATGGTGGCTACGAGTATCTGGAGCGGCGTCTCGTACGCGAGGGCTGTGCGGCTCCGCGGGTAGGCGCGCCGCAGCGCGGCGACGATCCCCCCGATCCTTTTCCGGGCGTCTTTCACGTCCGTCCTTTCGCGCTCAGAATCCGTATCGCAACCGCGCGAAGAGCTGGTTGTCGTTCTTGAACTGGCCGAACATCGTGTACCCGTGCCTCCCGGCGCAGACGTCCGCCCCGACCGTGACGCTCCACCGGTCGGTGGCGTTCCATGAGAGGCGCGGGCGCAGGTGGAAGTCCGCGTCGGTGGGGCTGAAAAAAGCGAATATGGAGGCGGCGGCGTTCTGCTGGAAGAGCCGCTGGGTGAGGCGGGCGGTGAGGAGCTGCCGGAACCGGTCCCTCGAGAACGGGGCCTCGGGGGGGGCGCTCCGCCTGTACTCGCCGTACCCCAGCATCTCCTCCGCGTAATACTGGAGGCCGAGCGTGAAGTCGCGCCAGAGGTCCCGCTCGTAGCCCGCCAGGTAGCGCAAGCCGGGCGGCTCGACAGCGGGGTTGTCCCCCCTCCGGTTTTCCTCGGAGTTGTACCAGGCGAACTCCATGTTCCCGATCCCCCCGGCGCGCGGCACGGGGCCGCGAACGCTCGATCCCAGCGCGGCGAGGCGCGGGTGGTAGAGGTCGCCGGCCGACGGGTCATCCACGCCCAGCGCCTGCTTGTAAAACCCCTTGAACGCGTACGCCGCGACCTCGTAGCTCCCCACGGAGCGGTACAGCCTCCCCGCGTACTCCATGTGCTTGAGCGCCGTCGCGGGGCGGTTGAAGTGCAGGTCGTTCTCCCGGCCGGTGATCCCACCCTGGAGGGGGTCGTAGAACGAGAGCCGCTCCCCCCGTATCGGGTTGTCCGGCGTGAAGAACGGGATCAGCACGAACTCGCCGTTCGCCCATTCGTGGAAGGCGCCCACCTTGAGGGCGTCGGACGGGCGCTTGAGGTACTCGTCGTCGCGCCCGCTGAAGAAAGAGACCCAATCCTTGGGGAAGAGGTCGTTCAGGAAGACCAGGTCGCCGGTCCCCCATGTCAGGATCTGCCGCCCGACCTTCACGTCCAGCCACCTGAGCGGCGTGAGCCGGGCGTTGAGCTCCCTGAACTCGGCCCTGAAATCCTCGGAGATCCCGTCCCCCACGAGGTCGAGCTTCGCGGAAAGGGCGGCCCCGCTGTCGGCGAGCGGCGCCCAGAACTCCGGGTAGTACAAGGTCTTGAGCTGCGTCCGCCCCTCCATCAGGTTGAAGCTGTGGTTCCGGAGATAGCGGTTCTTCGCGGGCAGCCAGCCGATCGCCCCCTCGCCGAATCCGTGGATCTCGAACGGAAGGGCGGAGCGCGCCGCCCTAAACGCCTCCGCCGCCCGCCCGGCGGCGGGGGGTTCGGCTGGCGCCTCCGCCCCCGGGAGGGGCCGCGGCAGGAACGACGCCGCGAGGAGAAAAACGGTCCGCTTCCTCATCGGGAACGCCCGGTCGAAAGGCCGCGCCCGGCGCCGCCGGGCGCGGGCGGGGCGGCTACTTCAGCCACTGGCGCGGCGCGGCGCGGAGGTATCGCTCGGCGAAGATCTCGTCGGGGACGCCGATGTCGTACTGCACTCCGGTGAACTCCGAGACCGTGTCGCCCCCGGACTCGAGGTTCGACGCCTTCGACCTCGTCACCGTCGGGTTCCCCTGGATCTCCTTCACCTCGAGCGCCTCGACGACCCGGTACTTCCTTCCGCCCTTGTCGAAATACTCCGCCCTCATCGGCATGAACGTCTTCTTGTCGATCCAGAGGTCGTACCGGTCGAACTCCACGGACCCCTTCTCCTTCGGCGTGTTCCGCAGGACGTACGAACCCCCCTCGCTACGCAGGAGCTCGTGGTGGTCCTCGTCGACCCCGCGCCCGGAGACGTCCTCGTAGAGGAAGTCCGAGCCGACGAAACTGGTGCGCTTGTCGCCCGCGGCGATCCTCTTGACCAGGTCGAGCGCCGGCTGGTAGAGCCACCGGTCGTCGTCCCCCCCGGCGTGCTTCCAGACGAGGTACGCCATGTTCCGCACGTCCGCCGGGCGGTGGAAATAGACGAAGAACTTCTGGTCCCCGCCGTCCGCCGAGTCCCGGCGCAGGATCGTCATCTCGCGCTCCCGCGTCCGCCCCCCGC
>WBZO01007331.1_pt1 | contig 10269 bp, 8 predicted proteins | sample 5204261 | NCBI WGS metagenome assembly WBZO01 (sample SAMN12412400, study PRJNA552823) | activated sludge metagenome | isolation source: activated sludge from anammox sidestream of wastewater treatment plant... | place: USA: North Carolina | collected 2017-09
AAGCGCACCGGCTGGCGTCAGCAGGCGATCCGCCCGCACTCGCTTCCGCTCACCATCCTCGGCGCGGGCATGCTCTGGTTCGGCTGGTTCGGCTTCAACGCCGGCTCCGCGTTCGACGCGAACGCGGCCGCCGGTAACGCCTTCCTGACCACGCAGGTCGCCGCCGGCGTTGCCGCGACGGTCTGGATCATCGCGGAGGCTGCGATGCACGGGAAGCCGACGACCCTCGGCTTTGTCTCCGGTGCGGTCGCCGGCCTCGTCGCCATCACCCCGGCGGCGGGCTTCGTGGGCCCGCTGGGCGCGATGGCGATCGGTGCGGCGGCGGGCGCGGTCTGCTTCGCGGCGCTGCGCCTGAAGTTCATCTTCAACTTCGACGACTCGCTGGATGTCGTCGCGGTGCACCTCGTCGGCGGTATCCTCGGCGCGCTGCTGCTGGGTCTGCTGGCGGAGGAGATGTACGGCGGCGTGGCCGGCGGCATCGAGCAGTTCGGCCGCCAGGCGCTGAGCGTGGTCATCGCGCTCGTCTACTCGTTCGTCGTCTCCTTCGTCCTGGCGAAGGTGCTGGACATGGCCATGGGCCTGCGCGTCTCGGAAGAGGCGGAGCGCAGCGGCCTGGACCTGGCCCTGCACGACGAGCAGTCCTACGTGCTGGCGGAATAGGAGCGAGCAGCCATGAAACTCGTCATTGCCTACATCGCCCCGTTCAAGCTGGACGAGGTCCGCGACGCGCTGAAGGGCGCGGGCGTGACCGGCCTCACCGCCATGAACGTGCAGGGCTTCGGCCGCCAGTCCGGCCACACGGAGACCTACCGTGGCGCGGAGTACGAAGTGGACATGGTGCCGAAGGTGCGCATCGAGGTGCTGGTGGACGACACCCTGGCGCCGACGGTGATCTCCACCATCGAGACCACCGCCCGCACCGGCTCCATTGGTGACGGCAAGATCGCCGTGATGCCGGTGGAGGATGTGATCCGCATCCGCACCGGCGAACGCGGCCGCGACGCCATCTAGGCGCGTGGTCGGGACAGCGGCGCTCGCACGCTTCCTGCAGGCGCGCTCGGACACGTCCGAGCGCGCCTCTGCGCGTGCCGGCATCGAACAGTGCGCCTACCTCGCCGAGTTGCTGGATGCCTCGCTCGCGGTGCTGACGGTGGCCTCCGGCCAGCCCGGCCTCGCGCTCATCGCCGTCGGTGGCTACGGCCGCGGCGAGCAGTCCCGGCACTCGGACGTGGACGTGATGCTGCTCGTCGACCGAGGGGTGGAGGAGGGCGCAACGCGGCTCCTCTATCCCCTGTGGGACGCCGGGCTGAAGGTCGGCCACTCCGTCCGCACCGTCCCACAGGTCGCGGAGGCGGCGCACGCGAACGTGGAGACGTTCACGGCGCTCCTGGATGCGCGCTTCATCGCCGGTGAGCCGCGCCTCTGGGTGGAGTTCGAGGAGGCACGCCGCCAGTGGGCGCGCGGGCAGCGCGAGTGGCTGCGCGCACGCCTCGCGGAGCGGCGGGCGGCGCTGGTGGCGCGGGAGCCGTGGCAATTGCTCGCGGTAGACCTGAAGAACGGGCGCGGCGGGCTGCGCGACATCCAGGCCGTGCACTGGCTCGCGGCCGTCGAGGCGGCGGCGACCGGCGCTGAGGAGGCACCGCTGCCGCCGGCCCTCGTCGCCGCCCGGGAGCATCTGCTGGCGACCCGCAACGCCGTCCACGCCGGCGCGGAACGCCCGACCGATGTGTACCGCCCGGAGACGGCGGTGGAGGTCGGACGCTGGCTCGGCGAAGACCCATTCGAGTGGGGCCGCTCGCTCTACGCCACCATGCGGACGGTAGACGCGGCTGCTGCGCTCGCCCTGCAACCGCCGGAGGAGCGCCGTCGCTGGTGGCAGCGCCCTCGACGGCCCGAGCCGGCGCCACCGTCCGAGCCGAGCCACCTCGCACAGATGCGGGCCGCGCTGTCGGCGGTGCGCCAGGGCGGCCCGCTGGAGCCGCTGCCGCGCGCGCCGTGGCTGGAGCGGCTGCTCCCGGAGTGGGAAGTCCTCCGCGCCCGGCCGCACGTGGCGGCGTTCCACGTACACCCCGTGGACGTGCACGCCGTCCGCACCGTGGCGGAGGCGCACCACATCCTCGAACACGACGAGTTCGAGGCGGGGACGCCGGCCGTGGGGCGGGAGTTCGGACGGTCCCACGAACTGCTGCTGGCGGCGCTGCTCCACGACATCGGCAAGGGGCACGGGGTCGACCACCCGGAGGCCGGGGCGGTGATGGCGGAGCGGTTCGCCGCGCGTGCTGGCCTGCCGGCAGAGGAGGCCGTGCGCCTCGTTGCCGCGGTGCGCCACCACCTCCTGCTGCCGGGTGTCGCCACGCGCCGCGACATCGCGGATACCGAGGTGATCCGCGAGACGGCGGCGACGGTGGGCGACGCGAACACGCTGCGTCTGCTGTATCTGTTGGCGGTCGCGGACGCGCGCGCGAGCGGCCCGGACGTCTGGAACCAGTGGAAGGCGCAGCTGATGCTCGCCCTCTACCGGCGGGTGCTGGCCGTCCTGCAAACCGACCGGCCGGACGCTGCGATCCCGCGCCTCGAAAGCGTCGTGGAGGCGCTGGCGGGGCGTATCGCCGAGGCGGACGTGCGGGCGCACCTCGGCGGGCTCGCCTCGGACTACCTGATGAGCACCGCGCCGAAGGCGATTGGCGACCACATCGAACTGATCCGGACGGCGGCCGGGCGCACCGCCGCGACGATGGAGCCGCTCGGCGCTATCGACCGCCTCACGATCGTCTCGCCGGACCGTCCCGGCCTGCTCCAGGACGTGGCCGGTACGCTGGCCGGGCTGAACGCGAGCGTCCTCGGTGGCGTCGCCTATACGCACACGGACGGGACGGCGATCGAAGTCTGGCACGTGCGGGACGCGCTGGGCGTGGGGCTGGACGACCGCCGCCGCCAGCGCATCCTGGACGCGATCCCAAGGGCCGTGGAGGGCGCGTACGACATCGACGACCGCCTGGCGGAGGTGGCCCGCTCCTATCCGCAGCCGGCGCGCCGGGGGGACATTGGCACCCTCGTCCACCTCGACAACGCTGCGTCGCGGGAGTACTCGGTGCTGGAGATATCCACACCGGACCGCCGCGGGCTGCTGTACGCGGTGACGCGGACCCTCCACGAGATGGGGTTCGATATCCACCTGGCGAAGGTGGACACCATTGGCCCGGAGGTCGTTGACGCCTTCTACATCCGCCGCCAGAACGGCCGGCGTGTGGAGGAGCCGGACGAGATCGAACGCCTCGAACGGCGGATCACCGAGGTGCTCTCCGCGCTCGACTGACGCTCCAGCGACGCCCGGATGAGCATGCGGGGCGGGTGATAGGATCGTGCGCGCGCCGGGGGGAGGCGCACCACATCTCCCATTCCCAGTTACGCCTGACGGCGTTTGAGCAGGGGTGAACATGCCCGAGAAGAAGGACCTCTACGAGCTGGGTGAGACGCCGCCGCTGGGCCACGTGCCGAAGCAGATGTACGCGTCCCTCATCCGCCGCGAACGCTACGGCCAGCCGAAGGACGCCTTCAAGGTCGAGGTCGTGGACGTGCCGGAGATCGGCCCGAAGGACGTACTGGTCTACGTCATGGCCGCCGGCGTGAACTACAACAACGTCTGGTCCGCGCTGGGCTTCCCGGTGGACGTCATCGCCTCCCGGCAGCGCGCCGGTGAGAAGGAAGACTTCCACATCGGCGGTTCGGACGCGTCCGGCATCGTCTGGGCGACCGGCTCCGAGGTCCGCAACGTGAAGGTTGGCGACGAAGTCGTCCTGTCGTGCGGCATGTGGGACGACAACGCGCCGGACATCCAGGCCGGCGCCGACCCGATCACCTCCACCTCCAACCGCATCTGGGGGTACGAGACCAACTACGGCTCGTTCGCCCAGTTCACGAAGGTCCAGTACCACCAGTGCTTCCCGAAGCCGAAGCACCTGACCTGGGAGGCCGCCGGCGCCTACATGCTGGTGGGCGCGACCGCCTACCGCATGCTGATGGGCTGGGAGCCGAACGTCGTCCACGAGAACGACCCGGTGCTCGTCTGGGGCGCCACGGGTGGCCTGGGCGTCATGGCCCTGCAGATCACCAAGGCGAAGGGCGGCATCCCGGTCGCCGTGGTGTCGGACGAGGCCAAGTTCGAGATGTGCTACCAGCTGGGGGCGAAGGGCGTGATCAACCGTCGCGACCCCTCGTTCACGCACTGGGGCCGCCTGCCGGACCTGGACGACGCCGCCGCCTTCGGCGAGTGGATGAAGGGCGCGCGCGCCTTCGGTGCGAAGTTCTGGGAGGTGCTCGGCGAGCGCCGCAACCCGCGCATTGTCTTCGAGCACCCCGGTGAGTCCACGGTGCCGACGTCCGTGTTCATGTGCGACAACGCCGGCATGGTCGTGATCTGCGCCGGCACCTCCGGCTACAACGCGGACGTGGACCTGCGCTACCTGTGGATGCGCCAGAAGCGCCTGCAGGGCTCGCACTTCGCGAACACGCAGCAGTGCGCCGAGTTCAACGACATGGTGGACGCGGGCCTGGTGGACCCGGTGCTGTCGAAGGTCTTCCCCTTCGAGGGCACGGGTGACGCCCACCAGTTGATGCACGAGAACAAGCACCCCGCCGGCAACATGGCGGTGCTGGTGAACGCCCTCAAGGAGGGCGAGACCACGCTCGCCGTCTCGTAACGCGCGAGGGCCATGCGGCCCTGTGAGCGATCGGGAAACGGACGGGGCGCCCATCGGGCGCCCCGTCTGCGTGTTCGGCGTGTGAGAGCAGAGAGGCGGGCCGGCGCCGGTGGGGCGCTCGTCGTCCCGGGGAGAGCAGCGACGACGAGGACGGTGAGGAGCACTCGCGAACGGCACGCCGCCAACGGCGGGGCCGCGCACAACCTGCACCCCATCGGACCGGCCCGCCGCGCCGCGAGCGTACCGGAATCAGGTACTTGGGTAAACACCTGAGCAGATCTTGATTATCAACAGTCCGGTGGAGCATCGACCCGCGCCGAGGTGCGGGCGGGCCGGCCGGGCCATGTCACGCGCGGGCGATATCCTCGATCCGCACGGAGAGGCCAGCGACGCATGATCATGGTGCAGCGAGAGTTCCGCGTCCCGCGCGAGCAGCGCGTGGAGTTCGAACGGCAGAGCCGCGAGGGCCTCTGGCCCGCCTTCCTCCACTTCGGCGCGCCCATGGTCGCCTTCGGCTCCTGGGGCTTTGGCGGCCCCTCCGACCTCTTCGTCACCCACACCGCGTACGAGGACTTCCGGCACTGGGAGGCGACGCGCATGGGCGGCGCCATGTACCAGGACCCCGCGATGCGCGCCGAGATCGAGGGCTACCTCGCCATCTACGGCCAGCGCGCTGACATCGTGGAGTCGTCTGAGGCGCAGCTGTTCGAGCTGTTCGACGGGGTCTCGCGCCCGCAGCCGTTCTATCGGAAGCCGGGCCAGGCTGTGCCGGAGCCGCCGCCCACCTTCGGCCGGGGCTCGGTCATCTCGGAGCGGACGATCGCCCTCGCTGAGGGCGCTCGCGAGGAGTTCCTGCGCCTGTCGCGCGACATCGTCTGGCCGTGGCTGGAGACGCAGGGCGGTCGCGGCATCGCGATCGGCCACAACCTGATGGGCGCCTCCAACGAGATCACGACGTGGTTCGCGTTCCGCACCTACGCGGACTGGCACCGCTGCACCCGCCCGGCGACGGCGCACGCGCCGCAGCCGGTAGTGGACGCCTACAACGCCCGCGCCGGGCTGGTCCGCCACCAGCGGGGCCGCATGCTCGCCATCGGCACGGACTTCGGGACGCGCGTGTGACGCCGGACGTCGCCACGCTCGAAGCGGTCGAGGCGCTCGCGCTCGACCTTGCCCGCGCGGCCGGCGCGGAGGTGGAGCGCGCGCTGCGGCGCGAGATCGCCATCGACTACAAGCCGGACGCGCACGGCAAGCCCGCCGAAGTCGACCCCGTCTCGGAGGTGGACCACGCCGTGGAGGCGCTCGTGCGCGCACGCCTCGCGGAGGCGTACCCCGACCACGGCATCGTGGGCGAAGAGGTGGAGGCGCACCCGCAGGCGGACGCCGAGTGGGTGTGGGTGATCGACCCGGTCGACGGCACCGCGAACTTCGTCAACGGCTTCCCGCTCTTTGCCGTCTCGATCGGCGTGCTGCACCGCGGCCGTCCCGTCGTCGGCGCGGTCTGGTGCGCCGCCACGCACGCGCTGCACCCCGGCGTCTACCACGCGCGCGAGGGCGGTCCGCTCCGCCTCGAAGGCGTCGAGGTCGTGCCGCAGCGCGGGCAGGTGAAGCGCCGCCTGGCCGCCGCGCCCGGCGGGTCTTCCGCGGGGACGAAGGGGTGGGACCATCGCGTCACCGGCTCGATGGCGATCGAGGCGGCGCTGGTCGCAGCGGGGGTGTTCACCTGCGTGCCGTTCTGGGCGCCCCGTCTCTGGGACATCGCCGGCGGTGTCGTCCTCGTCCGCGCCGCCGGGCTGGAGGCGTGGGTGCGCGAGCGCGGCGAAGACTGGCGGCCGCTCGAGCGGTTCGATCCACCCCCACACCTGCCGCGCCGCCGCGACGGCGTGACTGAGGACCGCGCGCCGACCCTCCGCGACTGGCGCGGCTCGGTGATCATCGGCACCGCCGAGGGCTGCGCCCTGCTCCGCCACCGCCCGCCGCAGCGCCCGTGGCTCGCACGCATCGCCTCGCGCATGCCGGGGAAGCGTCGGTGAGCGACGCGGCCACCGCATCGCTGCTCGCGGAGATCGCGCGCGCGTTCCGCTGTCCGTTCGTGCCGGGTGCGCTCACGCGCCTCGCACGCGCGGAGGGCTACCTGGAGGTGGTGTGGCCGCGCGTCCGCTCCTCCGTGGAGACGGCGGGGTTCCTCGGCAGCGGGCTCTACATGGCGGACATGGCGCTGGACGCGGTGGAGGCGGTCTACGAGCCGGTGATGACGCGCGAGGACTTGCGCACCGCCGGGCTGTCGGACGCCGACTTCGACGCGCTCGCCTCCGTGGTGGACGTCTTCCACTACACGCAGCCGCAGGTGCTGCTCTTCCTCGCCGCGCTCGCCGAGGCGTTCGAGAAGGACCGCGTCGGCGGCTACGGGAAGCCCGAGCCGCGCGCGGCGAGCGAGCGGGAGTCCGCGCACCTCGCCACGCCGGTCGCGTTCGCGCCGTCCGAGGCGGGGCTGCTGCCGGTGATCGCGGAGGCGCTCGGCCTGGCGGAGCCGCCAGACCTGTACCGCGCGGCTGGCGTGTGGCCGGGGTACCTCGGCGTCGCGTGGGAGGAACTCCAGCACCTCGTCACCTACCCGGACTTCCGTCGACGCGGGCGCGGCCTCTACTACTACGCCCGCTCCGGCGCGCGCTTCCTCGCCGAGCCGCTGGAGGCGAACCCCACCGCACTCCGAACCGCTGGCCTCACCGAGGCGGCGATCGCGGAGGCGAAGGCCGCGCTGGACGAGGTGCTGCCCGCGCAGGCGATGATGCTGATGCACGCCGAGGCGATCCGCACCGGCCTCGGCCTCCGCACCCGCGAGGTCGTACGGCCGGCGTAGGTGTGGGGGCGCCCGCCGGTGCGTGCGGGAGGATTGGGGACGAACGCCGGGCGGCCCCTCCCCCTGCCCCCTCCCCTGCGCGGGGAGGGGGATGAGATTCGATGGGGGTTGCACCCCCATCGAGGCTTCGCCCCCGCTGCGGGACGCCTGATGCGTCCACGCCCGCACCAGCGGCAGCCCCTGGCCGTCGCGCCGAGCGACCCGAGCGACCCGAGCGAGCTCAGCCCTCCACGCACGCGCCTACAATCGATCGAGGAGGGCGCTCGCACGATGCCGGCCGAGGACAGTCCGCTCGTGAACGCGTGGAAGCCCGGCGACCCGTGGGCGCTCGAGGCGCTGCGCGAGGCCGAGTTCGTCGACCTGCGCCTCATCTACCACTCCTCGAACTTCGTCTACCTCGCGCGGCTGCAGCACCCCGACCACGGCGAGGGGCTGGCGATCTACAAGCCGGCGGACGGCGAGCAGCCGCTGTGGGACTTCCCGGACGGCCTCTACCGTCGCGAGGTCGCCGCGTACGAGTTCTCGAGGCTCCTCGACTGGCCGCTCATCCCGCCGACGGTGCTGCGCGAGGACGCGCCGCACGGCCCGGGCTCGCTGCAGCTGTTCATCCAGCACGACCCGGCGGAGCACTACTTCGTGCTGCGCGACCGCGACGACTACGACGAGCAGTTCCTGCGCTTCGCGTTCTTCGACCTGGCGGCGAACAACGCGGATCGGAAGGGCGGCCACCTGCTGCTGGATCCGGAGGGCCACGTCTGGGGGATCGACAACGGGCTCTGCTTCCACGTCGCGGAGAAGTTCCGCACCGTGATCTGGGACTACGCCGGGAACGCGCTGCCCGAGGACTGGGCGGAGGACTTCATCCGCGTGCGCGGCTGTCTCGCCCTCGCCGACCCCTCGACCAAGGCGTTCCGCGCGCTCCTCTCCCCCGAGGAGATCGAGGCGCTGGTCGACCGCCTCGACCACTACATCGCGCACCCGGTGCTGCCGGAGATGGAAGACTTCGCACGCCGCGTCCACCCCTGGCCGCTGGTGTAGGGTTCAGGGATGAGTGACGTCGCGCCGCTTCCGGAGTACCTGGTTCGTATGGTGCGCCGGATCCCGCCAATTCCGGAGGTGGTGCCGGGTTCCACGCCTGTCGTCGCCTTTGGCGAGCCGCGAATCGCGAGGGTCGCTACGCTCGGCATCAATCCGAGCCACCAGGAGTTCATCGGGCGTGACGGTCTGCTCGCCGGACGGGATCGGCGGCTCGCCACACTGGAGTCGCTGAGCGCTGATGGTTTACCGAATCTCACGGACAGTCAGGTCAGAACCGTCATTGATGACTGTGGACGCTACTTCTCCAGCGATCGAAATCCGTACCGCCGCTGGTTCGATCCCCTCGACGAGATTCTGCGACGGGGTGTCCACGCGAGTTACTACGACGGCACCGCCTGCCACCTCGACCTGTCTCACTGGGCGACAGATCCAGTCTGGAGCGGGCTTTCCGCGTCATCACGGCAGCGCCTGCTCGACGAGGGCGTACCGCACCTCCGCGACCAGATCCTTGAGGGCCAAGTCCGTCTCATCGTTTTGAATGGACGCCAGGTGCTTGATCAGGTGCAGGCCGTACGGCTCGTCCGGCTGCGCCCGACCGGAACGATTCAGATTGGTACCGTTCGGGGCACCCTGGTTGAGGGTTTGGCGGATGGTGTGCGATACCTCGGTTGGTCGACCAACATCCAGAGCAGCTGGGGCGTCACATCCGAGTTCCGGCGTCAGCTCGCCGCGTGGCTTGCGAGTGCCGCAGCACCGAAGCACGAAGCGGAGGAACAGCCCGTGGCGCACGATGCGATTGGCCCTGACGGATACATCCAGGACGTGCAGGTCCGGGGTAAGGCGGAGTTCAACCGGCTCCTGTCGGACTGGTTGTGCGTGTCGGATGCGAAGACGATCGGCGACGGTGGGACGTTCAGCCGCCGTGCGACCATCGTTGCGGAGGTCGAGTCCGGTCACACCATCCGACTGAACTCCGACACGAAGCGTGACGCCGTCGAGGCCTACGTGGACTATGCCGCGCGCCATGGCATTAGCCAGCCGTGGCCGGTGGTCGCGAACCAGCGTGGTCGTCGGAACAAGGTCACCTATCGCGCCGACGGTACGGCGCCACGGGGTTGGTACTGCTACCTGCAGGGCACTGCGGAACTCGCAGGGAGCATCTAGTGGTGCAAGACACCCTGGATCGGCCCAGCTGGGGGCGCCGCTTCATCCAGTTCCCCCATCCCGGCAACGAGCATCGCCCGGATCGGCGCTCGGATCGGCGTGCCTGGAACAGTTACCGCTACAAGCATGCGCGCAAGTTCGTTGAGGTGAACGGGGCGTGGTCGGACGGGGTGAGTACGCAATCCGGGCCGTTGTGGGCATGGGCCGAATGGGAGCCCGAGTCCGAGGTGATCCGCACGCTCGATCAGCCGTCGCCCGATCATCCGGGGTACCTGTGGCGTCCGTACTGGGTGCGCAAGGATGACTACACCGGACTCCACAACACCGATCCGTTCATCTACGGCGGCTTCTACTACACCGACTGCAAGCAGGCCGAGAGCGCCTCGCCGGAGGGGCTGCGGCGGCTCGACCGCGGTTCTGTTCTGGTGTTCGGGAGTTTCCGAGGCGGTGCTTGGGTACTCGATACGGTACTCGTGGTGCGGGATTTCATCGATCACGACGCAGACT
>WBZO01007332.1_pt1 | contig 10268 bp, 7 predicted proteins | sample 5204261 | NCBI WGS metagenome assembly WBZO01 (sample SAMN12412400, study PRJNA552823) | activated sludge metagenome | isolation source: activated sludge from anammox sidestream of wastewater treatment plant... | place: USA: North Carolina | collected 2017-09
CGGCGGTCGAGGCCGACCGCTACAGCCGCTTCTGGCGCGGGCTGCCGCCCAAGTCCAAGGGCGACTACGCCTTCATCACCCACATGATCGAGACCGCGCTGCCGCAGGAAGGCCGCGTGGCGGTGGTGGTGCCCCACGGCGTGCTGTTTCGGAGCGGTGCCGAAGGCCGCATCCGCCGCGCCCTGATCGAGGAAAACCTGCTCGACGCCGTCATCGGCCTGCCGGGCAACCTCTTCCCCACCACCTCGATCCCCGTCGCCATTCTGGTCTTCGACCGCGCCCGCGAAAAGGGCGGCGCGCGCGAAGACTGCCAGGACGTGCTGTTCATCGACGCCAGCCGCGATTACCAGAGCGGCAAGAACCAGAACGCCCTGCTCGACGAGCACATGGCCAAGGTGCTCGCCACCTTCCGCGCCCGCCAGCCGGTGGACAAGTACGCCCATGTCTCCAGCCTGCAGGAGATCGCCGACAACGACTTCAACCTCAACATCCCGCGCTACGTGGACACCTTCGAGGAGGAGGAAGAGATCGACGTTGCCGCCGTCGAACGGGAGATCGAGCGCCTCGAAGGCGAACTGGTCGAAGTGCGACAGCGCATGAAGCAGTACCTCAAGGAGCTGGGCGTATGAGCGGCGGCGAACTGATCCTCTACACCGCGGAGGACGGCAGCGCCGCAATCCAATTGCGTGCCGAGGGCGGCACCGTCTGGCTCACCCAGCTGGAGATGGCCACCCTGTTCGACACCTCCAAGCAGAACATCAGCCTGCATATCAAGAACATCCTGACCGAGGGCGAGCTGGCCGAGGCGGCAACTGTCAAGGAATCCTTGACAGTTCAAACCGAGGGCAAGCGACGGGTTCAACGGACCAACCTGCTCTATAACCTCGACATGATCCTGGCCGTCGGCTACCGGGTGCGCTCCCCGCGCGGCACCCAGTTCCGCCAGTGGGCCACCACCCACCTGCGCGAATACCTGGTCAAGGGCTTCGTGCTGGACGACGCTCGCCTCAAGGAACCCGGCGGCTGGGACTATTTCGACGAGCTGCTGGCGCGCATCCGCGACATCCGTACCTCGGAAAAGCGCTTCTACCAGAAGATCCGCGACATCTACGCCACCGCCGTGGACTACGACAACAAGTCCGAGGCCGCCCAGCTGTTCTTCAAGAAGGTGCAGAACAAGATGCTCTGGGCCGTCACCGGCCAGACCGCGCCCGAACTGATCGCCGGCCGCGCCGACCCCGCCCTGCCCAACATGGGCCTGACCACCTGGGCCGGCGGCCGGGTGCGCAAGCAGGACGTCACCGTCGCCAAGAACTACCTCAGCCAGGACGAAATCGAGGCGCTGGACCGCATCGTCGTCATGTACCTCGACTACGCCGAGGACCAGGCCCAGCGCCGCCGCACCCTGACCATGCGCGACTGGGAAGACAAGCTCGACGCCTTCCTGCAGTTCAACGAACGCGAGGTGCTAACGCACGCCGGCAAGCTGCGCGCCGACGTGGCGGAAAAGCTGGCGCTGGAACGCTACGAGAGCTTCGACGCCGCCCGGCGCGAGGCGGCGCGTCTAGCGGCGGATGCGGAGGACATGGCGGCGCTGGAGCAGACCGAGCGGCAACTGGAAGGCAAGGGGCGGGGGAAGAAGAAATGAGCACTGAACGCCTAACCCCTCTACTTGTGGGACCGTGCGCAGCTGAATGGAAACAGCCGTACATCGACGAAGTCACTGACCTTCTGACCAACGGCTTCGTGGGTACTTCCTTGCCGCATCAGACCGAGAACAGTGAGACTGGCATCCGTTATCTGCAAGGCTTCAACGTCAGGCCGAACAAATTGGACCTGACACGTACCACCTGGGTCACACATGACTTCCATGCAAAGAATCGGAAGAGCCAACTTCGCGAGGGGGACGTACTTGTAGTTCAGTCCGGACATATCGGAACGGCCGCCGTCGTACCCAAGGAGGCCGCAGGTTCCAACTGCCATGCGGTGATCATTTGTCGGTTCACATCTGAGATCGTCGATCCGGATTACGCTTCTCAGTATCTGAACTCCTCGATTGGCCAAACCCGCCTGCGCGGCCTGCATGTGGGTTCATCACTGCCCCACATCAACACAAGCGAACTCGGAAGGTTCAAGCTTCCGTTGCCGCCGCTGCATGAGCAGAGAAGGCTCGCACAGCTGTGGCTCGCCTGGGACACCGCCATCCAGAAAACCGAGCAACTGATCGCGGCGAAGGAGCGGCATTACAGCCACGAATTGTCGCGCCTGATCAGCCGGGGCCAGCATCCGCACGGCCATGTCGGCAGCTTTTCCGAAGAAGTCTCCGCACGCAATCGTGGCGGCAACGAGGCCCGCGTGCTGAGCGTGACCAATTCACGCGGCTTTGTGCTGCCGGAAGACCAGTTCGAGCGCCGCGTCGCCAGCGCCGACCTGTCCAATTACAAGGTCGTTCGTCGCGGGCAGTACGCCTATAACCCGTCGCGGATCAACGTCGGCTCCATTGCTCGCCTCGACGGCTGGGACGATGGCGTACTCAGCCCGATGTATGTCGTGTTCCGGCTCGACGAGGCCAAGGTCGATTCGGACTACTTCTTGCACTGGCTGAACTCCCACGAGGCACGCCAGCGTATCAAGAACAGCGCCCAGGGCAGCGTCCGCGAAACCGTGTCGTTCTCCGAGTTCGCTGCGATCACGATTCCGCTGCCGGATAAACACCGCCAGAACGCCATCGCCCGTTACCTCAATGCCCTGCGCCAGGAAATCGACCTGCTCGGCCAGTCCGTCGCGGCGCTAAAGACTCAGAAACGCGGCTTGATGCAGAAGCTGCTCACCGGTCAGTGGCGCCTGCCTATTGCTGAGGAGGTGCCGGCATGAGCGATCTCATCACCAAACTGGCCGACGAGGCCAGCCGGATCGAGGAAGACACCGAGCATTCTTTCAAGGGGCACTACAACGCGGCAGCGCGCTGGGCCCGCTATCACCTGTGGATCGGGTTACCCGCTGCGCTGGTGGCGGCAATCGCTGGCGCGGCTGCCTTCAAGGGCCACCCGGAATGGGCCGGCGCGCTAGCGCTGGTATCCACCGCGCTGACCACTGTCTTGACGTTTCTGAAGCCATCGGAGCGCGCAGAAATACACAAAGCGGTAGCAGGTCAGTTTCAGTCGCTGCGCAATCAGGCACGCATCTTTCGAGAGATCGAGTTGCTGGACGGACTTTCGCCTGAGGAAGCCAAAGCACGCCTTTTGATGCTTGCAGAGGCACGCGATGAACTGAATCAACGGGCGCCAGCCATCGCACGCGGCGACTACGAGCTGGCAAAGCAGGATATCGACGGCGGCCGTGCCCGCTACCGCACAGACGAGGCGAACTCATGACCATCAACAGCTACCTCACTGGCCTCGCAAACCTCGCCATTCTGCGTGACGACGAGAAGGCAAGCGTGCAGCGTTCCATTACGGCGCTGCAAAGCCGCCTGACCAATCACTTCGGAAATCAGATTGGTCAGCACTTCGTGTTCGGTTCCTACAGCCGGGGAACCATCCTGCCCCGTTCGATGGACCCGCAATCCGACATCGATTACATGGTGGTATTTGCCGACACCGGACTACAGCCGCAAAGCTACCTGGATCGTCTGCGTCGATTCGCAGAGGTTCAGTACGCCCGCTCCGAAGTGGCACAGTCGCACCCAACCGTCGTGCTGGAACTCAACCACATTCGCTTTGAACTGGTTCCTGCTGTGCAGAACTGGTTCAGCGGCTTGCAGATCCCCGCTAAAGGCTCCGGTTACCAGAGCTGGCAGGATACCGACCCGAACGGTTTCAACCAGACGCTGAGCAGCGCGAATCAAGCCAATGGCAATCTCATCAAGCCGCTGGTCCGTGTCATGAAGTACTGGAACGCGACGGCCAGGTACCCCTTCGAGTCCTATGCTCTGGAACAGCATATTGCCGCGCAGGGATATGGCATCTTGGGATTACTTGGCTCTCGCCAGTTAGCCGACTACTTCTTTCAGGCTGTCGAATCCTTGGATGCTGGCTGGTCGGCACCACAATGGAAGCAGGAATCGGTAAGCCGCTTGAAGCAGCTCGCATCGCTTGCGCGGTCCCAAGAACGTTCCAGCAGTTCCATTCAGGCGGAAGCCACCATCAAACGCCTGCTACCGGCCGTCGGCGGCCTGCTGGGGGCCTGAGTCATGGACAGCTTCCGCTTCGACGAAAAATACCTCTCCCAGATCCCGGCCCTGCAGGTATTGGTCAACCTGGGCTACCAATACCTGACGCCGGCCGAGGCGCTGGCCGCGCGGGCCGGCAAGGCCGGCAACGTGCTGCTGGAAGAGATCCTGCGCGAGCAGCTGAAGAAACTGAACCGCATCCAGCACAAGGGTGGCAGCTATCTCTTCAGCGAGGAGAACATCCAGAGCGCCATCCAGCGCCTGAAGAACGTCAAGTACGACGGCCTGCTCAAGACCAACGAGGCAGTGTACGACCTGCTGACGCCGGGCGTGGCGTTGGAGCAATCCATCGAGGGCGACTTGAAGAGCTTCACCCTCAACTATGTGGACTGGCGCAGCCCGGCCAACAACGTTTACCACGTGGCCGCCGAATTCGCGGTGGAGCGCACCCGCAGCGTCGAAACCTGCCAGCCCGACATCGTGCTGTTCGTCAACGGAATCCCCTTCGCGGTGATCGAGTGCAAATCGCCCAAGGTCGAGGTGGCGCAGGCCATCTCGCAGACCATCCGCAACCAGCGCGATGAGTACATCCCGCGCCTGTTCACATACGTGCAGATGGTGCTGGGGGTGAACAAAAACGAGGCCCGCTACGCCACCACCGGCACCCCGGCCAAGTTCTGGTCGAAGTGGAAAGAGGATGTGGCGGACGCCGACCTTGCACCCCTGCTGGAGCGCCCGCTGCCGGAATCGGTCAAGGCCTCGCTATTCGATCTGGCCTTTGCCGAGCTGGGCGTCCGCGAGGAAATCGCGCCCTATCTGGTCGGCCGGCAGGTGACCGAGCAGGATCGTGCGCTCTACGCGCTGTGCCGACCGGAGCGCCTGCTGGATATGGCCTGGGCCTTCACAGTGTTCGACGGCGGCGTGCGCAAGATCGCGCGCTACCAGCAGGTGTTCGCCATCCGCGAGGTGCTCGCACGCGTCAAGCAGACGGACGACAGTGGCAAGCGCCGGGGCGGCATCGTCTGGCACACCCAGGGCTCGGGCAAATCGCTGACCATGGTGATGCTGGCCCGCGCGCTGGCACTGGAACCGAGCATCCGCAACCCGCGCATCGTGCTGGTGACGGACCGCGTGGACCTGGACAAGCAGCTCGGCAATACCTTTGCCGCCTGCGGCCTCTCGCCCGATCGGGCAGAGAGCGGCCGCCACCTGGTGGAGCTGGTGTCCGACGGCAAGGCGCACATCGTCACCACCCTGGTGCACAAGTTCGACAAGGCGCTGGCCTACAAGAAGTTCAGCGATGCCTCGCCCGACATCTTCGTGCTGGTGGACGAAACCCAGCGCACCCAGCTGGGCGGTTATTCGGCCCGCATGCGGCAGATGTTCCCCAATGCCTGCTACATCGGTTTCACCGGCACGCCACTGCTCACCCGCGAGAAGAGCGACGTGGCCAAGTTCGGCGGTGTGATCCACACCTATGCCATCGACCAGGCGGTGGCCGACGGCGCCATCGTGCCGCTGCTCTACGAAGGGCGCATGGTGGAGCTGGAACAGAACCAGGCTGCCATCGACATCTGGTTCGAGCGCCACACCCAGGGGCTGGGCGACCAGCAGAAAGCCGATCTGAAGAAGAAATACGCCCGCGCCGAGATGCTGAACAAGGCCGAACAGGTGATCTACATGCGCGCCTTCGACATCAGCGAGCATTACCGCCAGAACTGGCAAGGCACCGGCTTCAAGGCGCAGTTGGTGGCGCCCAACAAGGCGGCGGCGTTGCGTTACAAGGCATTCCTGGATGAGCTGGGCGCGGTCAGCAGCGAGGTGATCATCTCCCCACCCGACGAGCGCGAGGGTTTCGACGAGATCGACGCCGAGGAATCCACCGATGTCGTCGTGGCGTTCTGGCAACGCATGATGAAGCGCTACGGCTCAGAGGAGGACTACAACAAGCAGATCGTCAACGCCTTCAAGTTCGGCGACGAACCCGAGATCCTGATCGTGGTGGACAAGCTGCTGACCGGCTTCGATGCGCCGCGCAACACGGTGCTCTATCTCACCCGGAGGCTCAAGGACCATTCGCTGCTGCAGGCCATCGCCCGCGTGAACCGCCTGTACGAGGACGAATCCGGCAGCAAGGCCAAAGACTTCGGCTACATCATCGACTACGTGGGCGTGCTCGGCGAACTGGACCAGGCGCTGACGACCTACAGCGCTCTGGAAGGATTCGAGGCGGTGGATCTGGAAGGGGCGCTGACCTCGATCCACGAAGAAACCAAAGCCCTGCCGCAGCGCCATGCCGAGCTGTGGGACCTGTTCAAGACGGTGAAGAACCGCCAGGACGAAGAAGCCTTCGAGCAACTGCTGGCCGACGAGAAACTGCGCGCCGATTTCTATGAGCGGCTGTCGGCCTACGCCAAGACGCTGGCCATTGCACTCTCCAGCGAACGCTTCATCACCGACACACCCGAGCAGAAGCTGCGCGCTTACAAGAACGACCTGAAGCGCTTCGTGAACCTGAAAGCCGCCGTGAAGCTGCGCTACGCCGAATCCGTGGACTACCGCGACTTCGAGCCGCGCATCCAGAAGCTGCTGGACACGCACATCTCGGCCTCAGAGGTGGTGCAGCTGAACGCGCCGGTGAACATCTTCGACGAGGCCGCATTCCAGAAGGTGATCGAGGAGCAAGGCGCGAGCAGCGAGAAGAACCTCGGGGCCAAGGCCGACATGATCGCCCACGCCACCAGGCGCGCCATCAACGAACGGCTGGAGCAAGACCCGGCCTTCTACGAAAAATTCTCCAGGCTGATCCAGCAGGCCATCGACGACTACCGCGCGAAGCGCCTGTCCGATCTGGAATACCTGCAGCGGGTCACCGAGATCAAGGAGGCTGTGGTTTCGCGCAAGGGCGATGACCTGCCACCAGCACTGAACGGCGACGCCGACGCGGCTGCCGTCTATGGCCTGTTGCGCCCCTTCGTGGCGAACCACCTTGGCGACGACGAGCAGGCCCAGAACACCGCCGCCGAGATGGACGAGATCATCGAGAAAACGATGCAGCTCGCCCGCCACCGGATGGCCGGGTGAAGACGATGACTGGAACGCTGACCTGGGGCACCGACACGATCCGCTACGAGGTGCGATTTCTGGCATCGCGGCAGACCCTGGCCATCGAGGTCCACCCCGACAGCCGCGTGCTGGTGCGCGCACCACTGGATTGCCCGGAAGCCTTGATTACGGAGCGGGTGCAGAAGCGCGCCCGGTGGATCAGCCGGCAACTTGCCGAATTCGAGCGCTATCGTCCCCGCACACCGGTAAGACAGTACATCAACGGGGAATCGCATCTCTATCTCGGCCGGCAGTACCGACTGAAGCTGATGCAGGGCGACACGTCTGACGTGAAACTGACACGCGGCCAACTGCTGGTCAGCCTGCCCGGCGAGTCAGCCCCGGACCGCGTCAAAGTGCTGCTGCACCGGTGGTATCTCGACCGCGCCCGGGCTGTTTTCAGCGACGTGCTCGACGCCAGCCTGCGCCACTTCAAGGGCGTCGAACACCCCCGCCTGAGCGTGCGTGCCATGCAATCCCGCTGGGGCAGCCTGTCCCGCGCGGGCACCATTACCTTGAACGTAAATCTCGTGCGCGCCCCGCGCGCCTGCATCGAGTATGTGGTGGTTCATGAGCTTTGCCACACCAAACACCGCGACCACGACGCACGGTTCTTCAAATTGCTGGGGCAGGTGATGCCGGACTGGGAACAACGCAAGCAGCGGCTGGAAGCGGCGCTGCTGTGAGGAGACACAAGGAGAGCGCATGACCAATAGAACCCCGATGATCACCGCCAGACTTTCTGTGCCAAGTTCAGCCACGAACGCGATCTTACAGACCGCCACGAAACCCGATCGTCAGTCTCCGCAGTATGCCGCGTGGATTGAACAGCAGGACTTTCTTGAGTTTCTGCGCGCCGAACGCCAGCGTGAAGATGTCGTCCTGTATGCCGGACTGACGCATTGCTTTCTCTATGGCATCGCGGTGCCCTCGTCGGCGGTGACATCAGTCGATGTCGATGACCTGCTGGGCTGGAGCTGCAACCCGTTTTCCTCGTGGGGGCTATGTCACGGCTACCGAGAAGGCGTATCGGAGCGGCAGATGTGGATCGAACCGCCTTTGAGCAGCTGCGGATCGAGGACGCTTGAGCTTGGTGAACAGTTGCTGTTCATCCGCGAGTTCGACGGCCACCGGGACGACCGAACCTACGTCGAACTCTCGCAGAAGGTGGCGCACCTTTTGGGGCTGCATTTCGTGGCTGAGCGCAGCGCCTATTGCCGGCTGGACGAAAACGGTGACGTCGAAGAGGTTGTGCGTATCCATAAACTGCAGGATGGTCGCGTGGTCACGATCAAGCGCGAAGACCTCGATGTGCTGCTCTTGATGTTCGAATCGTCATACGTCTTGCTGTTCGACTCCACTCGGTTCGACCCTGGAAACTTTACTAGCTGGGGCGATGGACCCGAGGAACATGTCAGCCTGGTCGAGGAGAACCTCTATTACCGTGGTCGCGCCAACCCGGGGCGTGAAAGCTATCTGCGCGGATTTCAGGTGATCGCGCCTGTCATCAACGATCGGCTTCGGCGACGCCCGATGTGGGAATCCCCCGAACCAAAACAATACGCCACCTTCATAGTCCAGGACTGGAAACATGGCGCAGTGCACGAGTGCTCATGCGATCCCTCCCAGCTCGGCAACTACTTCGTCGAATCCGATCTGCCGTTTCAAACCAGCCCTGCGTTTTTCCGACCGGAAGTGCTGCTGAAATACAAAGCAGACCCGGACAAGTACCAGATCGAAGGACGATCGATTCATTGCCGCGGGGCGTGGTTCCTGAAGAGCTACGACATCAATGAGGCAGGCCAAGTGCACGCCTATCTATGCGATCTCAGCCTGCTGCCCTTTGCTGAACAACTCTACTGGAAGTCATTCAACGAGGCGCCGAAAGCGGGAATCTCTACGCGGGCTTACAAATCCGACTTCCTGGCACAGTGGGACACCTCCCCGGACCCGCTGGCAAGCCTGAAGAGACGCCTCGAAGCGTTGAACGGTGCAGGAATAGCGTGGTGGAGCCTGAAGAATCCACAGTTGCCAGATCGCGTGCACTATCCGGTTACGGCCAGCCAAGAAGAGTGGGCAAATGAACTGATGGCCCTCGACCAGTTGGTCGTGGAGGGGTTGAGCAGATGAACTGGTCCCCGAAAAACGGACGCCACGAGGTCTGTTATTTTGACCTTGTGGAGGATCTATGAAAGCAGGACCAGATCGGCGGTACACGCCGGAGTTTCGAGACGCGGCCGTGAAGCAGGTGATCGAGGGCGGTCGGCCGATTGCGGCGGTGGCGCGTTCGCTGGAGATGTCGAACAAGTCGCTGGCCAACTGGGTGTATCGCGCTCGCAAGGGCCAAGAGTTGGTCAAGCGGGCGCCGGCGCAGCCAGTGTCGGAAATGCAGGCCGAGTTGAGTCGGCTGAGGCAGGAGAACGCCAAGCTCCGACTCGAGAAGGAAATACTAAAAAAAGGTTCTTCACCGATTTCCGGGAAACGCGGCGCGGATCTTGAGGAAGAAGTATGCGTCGTCGCGGAAGCCGTAGGCCATTCGTTTGATGACCTTGATCTTGTTGTTGATGCCCTCGATCAGGTTGGTGCCGAGGGGCCAGCGGCAGTGGGCAAGGATGCCGGGCAGGTACGGCCGGAGTCGACGCGCGAAGGTCTTGAGGGGCGCGATGCGACTGCGCATGGCGCGGCGATACCATCCTTGCCAGAAGCGCTGCGCGTAGCCTGCGTGCCGGTACTCCCAGAGCGCCTTCAGGTCGTCACGCAGCAAGTAGACCGTTAGCAATGCTCGGTTCGCGGCCAGCAGCTCGCGCAGGCGAACCTGATCCTCGGGCCGAGTCACGTTGTCGCGATTGCGCAGCAACAGCCAGCGCGAGCCTTTCACCAAGCGCCGCGCCGGCCGATCCTGGCGCAGCCGGTTCGCCTCATCGACCCGCACCCGGTCGATCACCTCGCGGCCGTACTTGGCCACGACATGGAACAGGTCGTAGACGATCTC
>WBZO01007334.1_pt1 | contig 10267 bp, 9 predicted proteins | sample 5204261 | NCBI WGS metagenome assembly WBZO01 (sample SAMN12412400, study PRJNA552823) | activated sludge metagenome | isolation source: activated sludge from anammox sidestream of wastewater treatment plant... | place: USA: North Carolina | collected 2017-09
TGAAAATGGAAATGAAAATCCGGTAGATATGGGTATTAGAGGTATGATTCCAAAAGTTCAATATTAATTTAAAAATAAAAATATTATATCAAGTTCTTCCATGAAAAAGTTCTTCATATTGACAAGTAGTTCTTTGTTACTATTTTTAGCTTGTCAAAAAAATGCAATTACTGGTCGTCGTTCTTTAAACTTAGTTCCAGAGTCTGAAATGATGTCACTTAGTTTTTCGGAGTATGATAAATTTTTATTAGAAAACAAACCATTACCTGATAATAACAAAGATGTAATAATGGTACGAAATATTGGTATGAAGATTAAAGGTGCAGTTGAAAAATATTATTCCGAAAGAGGTCTTAGTTCCGAATTAAATGGCTTTCAATGGACATTTAATGTTGTACAGAGTAATGAAGTAAACGCTTGGTGTATGCCAGGTGGAAAAGTGGTAGTTTACACAGGTATTTTACCAATTACCAAAGATGAAGCCAGCCTTGCCATTGTTATGGGACACGAAATAGCTCACGCAGTAGCACGTCATGGAAGTGAACGTATGAGTAACGCTATGTTAGTACAAACAGGTGGAATGGCCTTAGGCGTAGCATTACAAACTAAGCCTCAATTAACTCAACAATTATTTATGCAATCATTTGGTATTGGCTCGCAATTAGGTATGCTTAAATTTAGTCGTAACCATGAAACCGAAGCCGATAAAATGGGTTTAGTTTTTGCAGCAATGGGTGGATATAATCCAGAAGTAGCAGTTGGTTTTTGGGAAAGAATGGCAAGTGTTGGAGGCGCTACCCCTCCTGAAATATTAAGTACTCATCCAAGTGATGCAACTCGTATAGCTAATTTAAAGGCATTTATGCCCGAGGCTTTAAAATATTACAAAAAATGAGTTTATTTATAAAAATTAAAGGCAAATAGAGTATTTTAATAAATTTTTATCAGTAAATTAGCGCATCAAAAATAAACAGTAACTAAAAAAATAATATTATGGGCGTATTAGTCGGAAAAAATTCAAAAGTAATCGTTCAAGGGTTTACAGGCGGAGAAGGAACTTTTCATGCTACTCAAATGATAGAGTATGGTACCAATGTTGTAGGTGGTGTAACGCCTGGTAAAGGAGGAACAAAACATCTTGATAGACCCGTTTTTAATACAGTAAAAGAAGCTGTAGATAAAGCAGGCGCTGATACTTCTATAATTTTTGTACCAGCTGCTTTTGCTGCTGATGCTGTAATGGAAGCGGCTGACGCTGGAATTAAAGTAATTATTTGTATTACAGAAGGCATTCCAGTTAAAGATATGATTGCCGCTAAGGAATATATTAAAGGAAAAAATTGCCGTTTAATAGGTCCTAACTGCCCAGGTGTAATTACAGCCGAGGAGGCTAAAGTAGGTATTATGCCTGGATTTGTATTTAAAAAAGGACGTGTTGGTATTGTTTCTAAATCTGGAACATTAACTTATGAAGCAGCTGATCAAGTAGCTAAAGCAGGCTTAGGCGTAAGTACAGCAATTGGTATTGGTGGTGATCCAATAATTGGAACACCTACTCGCGATGCTGTTGAATTATTAATGAACGATCCTGAAACCGATGCAATTGTGATGATTGGTGAAATTGGTGGAAATTATGAAGCAGATGCTGCTCGTTGGATTAAAGCTAATGGTAATAAAAAACCAGTTGTTGGATTTATTGCTGGGCAAACAGCGCCAAAAGGTCGTACAATGGGACATGCAGGTGCCATTGTTGGTGGACATGATGATACAGCTCAAGCTAAAATGGCTATTATGCGTGAATGTGGATTGCATGTGGTAGATAGTCCGGCTGCAATCGGAAAAACTATGGCTCAGGTATTAAAAGGCGTAAATGCGTAATAGGTAAATAATAAAGAGTATAAGAGCTGTCTGTAGTTATATAAGACAGCTTTTTTTTTGAATATGAAATATTATGCTTCATAAAATTAAATACCAATTCGTTTTTATTTGTTCATTAGCTGTTTTATATGCAAAGGCACAATCAGTTAAAGATTCGAGTTTTCGTATACTAATGGTTGGCGTTCATTTTGGAGGGCAAGTTCCATTTGGCGATTTACAAAAACGATTTGGAGAAAACTTAAATGCTGGAGCAAATTTTGTGTGGAAAACCAAACACAATATTTTATTTGGTGTAGAGGGAAGTTATTTTTTTGGTTCTAATGTTAAAGAAGATGTGTTATCTAATCTAAGAACAGATGATGGACATATCACCGATAATGAAGGTTATCCTGCTGATTTACGAGTTACCGAAAGAAGTTGGAATTTTTATGCGAATGCAGGGTATTTAATTAATAAATTGGGACATAATCCTAATTCGGGTGTTTTTGTAACTATAGGGGCAGGTTGGACTCAACATAAAGTAAAATTGTACGATACAAATAAGAAAATTGCAGCTATAAATGGCGACTTAAAAAAAGGCTATGATAGACTTACAGGCGGATTTGGATTAAGTCAATTTATTGGCTATAAATATTTTGGAAATACACGCTTAGTAAATTTCTATGCTGGTTTTGAATTTTATGAAGCATTTACAAAAAGTTTAAGAGGCTACAATTATGATACCGGCTTGTTTGACAATAAACAACGTATGGATATTTTAGTAGGTTTCCGATTTGGTTGGATATTGCCTTTATACAAGCGTACTAAAGATATGTACTACTATTAAAATTACTTCGTTACTTCTGTATAGCTAATTGATTCTTCTCCCACTTTACAAATCCACCTTGAAGATCAACTATTTTTTTAAAACCCATTTTTTTCATTTTTTTAGATGCTAATGGACTTCTATGTTGTGTTTGGCAATACATATATATAGTTTTGCTCTTATCAAGTTTTTGAATGCTATCTGTAAACCATGAGTGAAAATAACTCATGTTAATTGCATTCTTTATGTGACCTTTAAGGTATTCTCTAGGGGTACGAACGTCAATTAATAGATAATTACTGTCTAGTTTGAGTTGTTTTTCGAATTCTATATAATTTAGTTCATGATAACTGAAATTAGTACTATGTTTCCAATTATTACAACCTAAAGTTAAAAAAATGATGATAACTAATAAAGTAGAAGTGCGCATTTAAAAATTTAAACTTTTCTAAAATTAAAGGTAATTAAATTTGTATAAAATCAGACCTTGTAAACAAAAATTAAACCCTATTTTTGTTAATCAGAAAATGAGTAAATCTTTTCAAATAAATGAGTATGTTGATGGTATTTTAGCATCAAATATCACGTATGTTGGCAGGGCAATAACTTTAGCCGAATCTACAAAGCCCGAACATCAGGAACAAGCACAGCAAATTATTAATCAGTTATTAAAACATCCTGTTACTTCATTTCGTTTGGGCATAACGGGTGTGCCTGGTGTTGGTAAAAGTACGTTTATTGAGAGTTTTGGCTTAGAAGTGGTAAATCGTGGACACAAGTTGGCTGTGTTGGCTATCGACCCAAGTTCTCAAAAAAGCAAAGGCAGTATTTTGGGAGATAAAACGCGCATGGAACAACTTTCAATTCACCCAAAAGCCTTTATTCGCCCATCGCCTAGTGCAGGAAGTTTAGGAGGTGTTGCTCGTAAAACCAAAGAAAGTATTATCATTTGCGAAGCGGCAGGCTTTGATTATATTATTGTGGAAACAGTGGGAGTGGGGCAGAGCGAAACAGCGGTTCATCAACTGACCGACTTTTTTCTACTATTAATGTTGGCAGGTGCAGGCGATGAGTTACAAGGAATAAAACGAGGAATAATGGAGATGGCTGATGGTATGGTTATTACCAAGGCTGATGGTTCAAATATTGAAAAAGCTAAACATGCCAAAACTGAATATGCAAGAGCACTTCATCTATTTCCACCAACTGATAGTTTATGGAAGCCTCAGGTGTTAACGTGTTCGAGTACAGAGCAAACTGGTATTAAGGAAGTGTACGATATGATAGAAAAATACAAGCATCATACGTTAAATAATCGTTTTTTTGAACATAAGAGAACGTCTCAAAATGTGCAATGGCTTCACCAAACTATTCATGATGAACTAATTGAACGCTTCTACTCAAATTCAAAAGTAAAAACCGAGTTGATAAAAATGGAAAAACAATTATTACAACAAAACGTTAATCCTTATCAATTAGCTATGGATTTGTTAAAGAAAATAAGTTGATTAATAATTTGGTTCTAGAATTCTAGTTTTAAATGGTAAAGAAAAGAGTGATAGTTTCTGTAATTAATGATTTAGCAACCGATCAACGTGTTGCGCGTACTTGCCAGGTATTTGTAGATTTAGATTATGATGTGTTGTTGGTTGGGAGAAAACTGAAGCATTCCAGTCCACTCGAGAAAAGACCTTACATTTGTAAACGCATGTCTTTGCTTTTTGAACAAGGCCCAGTCTTTTACTTTTGGTTTAATATTCGGTTATTTTTTGTTTTGCTATTTAATAAGGCTGATGTTTTATTTTCAAACGACCTTGATACCTTACTACCTAACTATTTAGTATCAAAAATAAAACACATACCTTTAATTTATGATAGTCATGAGATTTTTTGCGAAGTTCCTGAGTTACAAAAAAATTCATTTAAGAAGAAAATTTGGGAGTGGATTGAATCGTGGATTGTACCAAAACTTAATAAATGTATTACTGTAAATAAAAGTATTGCCAATTATTTTACAAATAAATACCAGGTGCCATTTATTTTTGTGAGGAATATTCCGCAATATCCCAAACTTCAAACCATAAAAACGAGAGAGGAGTTAAAGCTTCCTTATGGAAAAAAGATAATCATATTTCAAGGTGCAGGTATAAATGTGCAAAGAGGTGCAGAGGAATTAGTAGAATCTTTTAAGTATTTAGATGATACGTATTTACTTTTAATTATTGGCAGTGGTGATGTAATCTCAACTTTGAAAAATATGGTGATTTCGTTACAATTAAGCACAAAAGTAATGTTTCTTGATAAAATGTCTGCAACCTCGTTACGCCATTATACTGCTAATGCAAATATAGGAATAACCATTGATAAGGATACGAATTTGAATTACCATTTTTCATTACCAAATAAAGTATTCGATTATATTCATTCGGGTATTCCAATTTTAGCTACTCAGTTACCAGAAATTCAGATGCTTATTGATAGATATAAAATTGGATTGTTTATTCACAATCACCAACCTTCACATATTGCTGAGAAAATAATCGAATTAATAAATAGTCAAAATTACCTCGAATATAAAAGTAATACCATTATTGCTGCAGTAGAGAATAATTGGGATCAAGAAAGGCAAAAGTTAATTCAGCTTATTACACAATAATCAAACTAATTTGTTTTTCCAGGATAGATTTTTAATGCTTCTTTTAAACAAATAATGGCATTTTTTAAATCTTCTTTGTTTAGTACATAAGCTAATCTCACTTCGTTGGTTCCAGCCCCTTTGGTTGAATAAAAACCTGATGCTGGAGCCATCATGACAGTTTGGTTATTGTAATTAAACGATTCTAACAGCCATTGACAAAATTTATCGGAATCATCAATCGGCAATTGAGCAATACAATAAAAGGCGCCACTAGGTTTAGGGCAAAAAACGCCTTCAATTTTATTTAGTTCATCTACTAAGAAATTTCGTCTTTCAATGTATTCTTTTTTAACACCTTCAAAGTACGAAGTAGGTGTGTCAAGGGCAGCTTCTGCACCTATCTGCCCGTAACTTGGTGGTGATAGTCGAGCTTGTGCAAATTTCATAGCCGCCGCCATTACTTCTTTGTTTTTAGTTATCATAGCACCAATACGAGCACCACAAGCGCTATAGCGTTTTGAGATTGAATCGAGTAACACTACATTGTTCTCAATACCAGTGAGGTGCATAACAGATACATATTCTTTTCCATCATAACAAAACTCACGATATACTTCGTCGCTTAATAAAAATAAGTCGTACTTTTTTACCAATTCTTTTAAGGCTTCAAGCTCGGCTTTGGTATATAAATAGCCTGTTGGATTACCAGGATTACAAATCATAATCCCTTTTGTTTTAGGCGTAATCACTTTTTCAAAATCGCTGATAGAAGGTAAAGCAAATCCGGTTTCAATATAACTTCTTACAGGAACAATGGTTACATCAGAGGCTCTTGAAAAACCATTGTAATTGGCATAAAATGGTTCAGGAATAATAACCTCGTCTCCTGCATTAAAACAGGTAAGCATTGCAATTTCAATAGCTTCGGAGCCACCGCAAGTTACAATAATTTCAGAGGCATCTACGGCAATTTGATAAGATTGGTAATAACCTGCTAATTTTTTACGATAGCTTTCGTTACCTGCACTATGACTGTATTCTAAAACTTTAATATCGGCTGTTTGTACTGCTTTTAAGAAAGTAGATGGAGTTTCAATATCTGGTTGCCCAATATTTAAGTGATATATTTTAGTTCCTTTCTTTTTAGCTGCATCAGCAAAAGGTACTAATTTACGTATTGGTGAAGAAGGCATTTCATTAGCCTTCACAGAAATTTTAGGCATAATTGTTTTATTTGTATAGTTGCGCAAAAATAGTCATTTTTATGAGTAAAAGTGTAAATTTGCTTAAATACTCTTATGACAATAAATAAGCGAAAAATAATCAACGACCCAGTATATGGTTTTGTTACGATTCCCAATGATATTGTACACGATTTAATTAATCACCCTACTTTTCAACGCTTAAGACGGATTAAACAATTAGGACTCACTAATTTAGTGTACCCTGGTGCATTACATACTCGTTTTCACCATGCCATTGGGGCTATGCATCTAATGACCGATGCTTTACAGATATTAAAATCTAAAAATATTCAAATTTCCGAAGAAGAAAGTGATGCAGCTATTATTGCCATTTTGTTGCATGATATTGGTCATGGTCCTTTTTCTCATGCTTTAGAACATAGCATTGTAAAAGGCGTTCACCATGAAGATATTTCGGCAATGCTGATGGATGAACTGAATAAACAATTTAAAGGGAAATTATCTTTAGCTATAAAAATATTTAAAAATCAATATCCTAAAAAGTTTCTTCATCAATTGGTGTCTAGTCAATTGGATATGGATAGACTTGATTATCTAAACAGAGACAGCTTTTTTACTGGCGTATCGGAAGGTGTGGTGAGTAACGACCGAATTATAAAAATGCTGAACGTGAAAAATGGAGAATTGGTAATTGAGGCTAAGGGCATTTATAGTGTGGAAAATTTTTTGATTGCTCGACGATTGATGTATTGGCAAGTTTATTTGCATAAAACTGTTTTAAGTGCCGAAAAATTATTAGTAAATATTTTAAAGCGGGCTAAAGATTTATCATTACAAGGTACTGATTTGTTTGCCACACCAGCACTTTCGTTATTTCTTAAAAATAATTTTACTAAGAAGGATTTTATTAATAAACCTGAACTAATAGCTCAATTCATTTTGTTGGATGACTACGATATTATGGCATCAGTAAAGGTGTGGGCTTCATATCAAGATGTGGTACTATCAACTTTATGTCAAAATTTGTTGAACAGAAAATTATACAAGATTGAAATACAACAGAAAAAATTTAGTCAAGCTTATGAGCAATCTATCCGTGAAAAGATAATGAAAAAATATAAACTTGATAAACAAGAAGTGGGCTACTTTGTTTTTAGTGAGGCGGTAAATAATAGCGCTTATAATACTCATTCACAAATTAAAATACTTCAAAAAGATGGTAATTTAATAGATGTTGCCAAAGCATCCGATCAATTGAATATAAAAATGCTTAGTAAAAAGGTAGTTAAGTATTTTATTTGTTACCCTAAAGACTAAGCTACTTGTATTAAATGAAAAATTCGCAGATTGAATTAGAACCTGCAGAAATTGCAGCCAAATATATTAATCAAACGAACTGTCCGGTTTTTTTAACTGGTAAGGCTGGAACTGGTAAAACTACTTTTTTAAGAAAAATTATTGAGCATACTCTTAAAAATGCAATAATTGTAGCACCCACAGGCATTGCTGCTATTAATGCTGGAGGTGTAACCATTCACTCACAATTTGGCTTGCCATTTGGCTCATTTGTGCCTGATAGCACTTTTCAAATCACTGAATTTAATGTTAAAGTAAATACGCCTTTTACGCTTATCAAACATTTAAACATGCGCGAACAAAAGCGCCGATTGTTGCAAGAATTGGAGCTTTTAATTATTGATGAGGTAAGTATGCTTCGTGCTGATTTGTTGGACATGATTGATTTTGTATTAAAGCATATTAGACGACAACAGCATAAGGCATTTGGTGGAGTGCAGGTACTGTTTATTGGTGATTTAATGCAGTTGCCACCTGTTGTAAAAGAAGATGAGTGGCATGTTTTAAACCGTTATTATCAAAGTATTTATTTTTTTGATGCTCTTGCGTTAAAACAACATAAACCTGTTTATATTGAACTAGATAAAATTTATCGGCAATCCGATATTGTTTTTATTGATTTGTTAAATCATTTAAGAAATAATAAAGTTACACAAGCTGATATTGACTTGTTAAATACTTTTTACAAACCAAATTTCGATGCTTCAAAAGCTTTAAATACAATAACACTTACTACCCATAATTATAAAGCCGACGAAATGAATAAAACGGCATTACAACAATTAAGTGGTAAATCTTTCTTCTATCGAGCAGAGGTGGAAGATGAGTTTAGTGAATCGGCTTACCCAGTTGAGTATTCGTTGGAATTAAAAGTTGGAGCACAAATTATGTTTGTGAAAAATGATCCAAGCGGACAGCAATTATTTTTTAATGGGAAACTTGCAGTTGTGTCTAAATTAACCGATGAAACTATTGAAGTAGATTTTAAAGATGGCAGTAAGCCATTTGAAATTACTAGATACGAATGGAAAAATATTAAATACGAATTAAATACCATTACAAATGAAGTAGATGAAATTGAAATAGGCATCTTTAAACAATTTCCTATAAAAACTGCATGGGCAATAACCGTTCATAAGAGTCAAGGATTAACTTTTGAAAATGCCATTTTAGATATTAATAGAGCGTTTGCACCAGGGCAAGTATATGTTGCATTATCTCGCTTAAAATCTTTACAAGGTTTGGTTTTAACTACTCCCATTCAATTTCAAAGCATTCAGCAAGATAAAACATTGCTTAACTATGTGGATGATAAACCAGTTAATAGTGATCTACAGCAAAATATACAGAATGAACGAAAATTATTTTTAAGAGATTACTTGCTTAAAACATATAATTATACATGGATTGATACTCAATTTTTGAAACATATTGAAAGCTACCAGTTAGATGAAAATAAATCAAATAAACAAAAACATAAGTTGTGGGCAGAACAGGTGTATGACCTATTTAAACCATTGGCATTAAATGCTAGTAAGTTTTCAAATCAACTCATGCGATTGTTTGAAACTCATGATGATGATTATGTGAAACATATTGCGGAAAGACATCAAGCTGCTAAACATTATTTTAATCCTATACTGAAAGATATCTCTAAGAAAATATTAACTCAGATAGAATTACTTAGAGAGGAGAAGCAAATAAAAATATATCTTGAAGAACTACTTCAATTAGAAAACTTAATTTATTATCGTATTGTTTTATTAGAAAAAACAACCGCTTTATTAGATACTGTATTAACTGGAAACGATTTTAATAAACAGTATATCAAACAGTTTACAAACCAAAAAGAACGATTAGAATTAATTAAAAATACCATTGTTTTAACCGAGAAAATGGCTTTTGAGGAGCGAAGAGCAAAGAAGAAAACATCTAGTGTCAAACCAAAAAAGGAAAAAGCACCAAAGAAAGACACCAAAGAAGAATCGTATCTTTTATATAAGCAAGGATTATCTGTACACGAAATTGCTAAGGAAAGAAAGCTAACATCTCAAACAGTCGAAAATCATTTATTAAAATATGTTAGTCTTGGTTTAATTCCTGTAACTCAGTTTGTACAAATCGAAAAACATCAAGAAATATTGGCCTGTGCTAAGAAATTGAATTCAAAAGCACTGTCTACACTTAAAAATGAGTTGGGCGAAGATTTTACATTTTCTGAAATTCGCTTTTCAATTGCTACTCAAGCCTTAATAGATGGTGATGCTGATTAGTTGATGATAGTTACTGAACCTTTATATTGAGTTCCTTTCCCATCATTTAAAATATAAAAATAGGTGCCGTTTGGGAGTTCATTTCCCATATATTTTCCATTCCATAGGTTAT
>WBZO01007335.1_pt1 | contig 10264 bp, 12 predicted proteins | sample 5204261 | NCBI WGS metagenome assembly WBZO01 (sample SAMN12412400, study PRJNA552823) | activated sludge metagenome | isolation source: activated sludge from anammox sidestream of wastewater treatment plant... | place: USA: North Carolina | collected 2017-09
GCGAATGTTTGCGCCGCAAAAAATAAAGTCGTTGGCCTAATCACACAAGGGTTAATGCAAACGATTTCTTCCGCATCGGGAATGCCATTTTTCATGCTTCAAGCAAATGTGCCCGGCCTTCTTTCGTGCGATGAAGGCCGCGCGATGATTTCCGGTGCTTTGTATGCTTGCATTTCAGCATATCGCGGTGGCTCAACAGATATTTTATTAGGCATTGGTGATCTAAATTCGGACGGGTCTTTAATTGATGCACCATATGGTACAATTAATATTTTAAGAAATGCTAGCGGTTACAAAAATGTTTATCCATCGCTTGCAACAAATGACTCACGGTCAGATCAGAGAAGACATCGCTTTGCAGATTTAATCGTCGATGCTTTATCGATTGGCCTTGATATGCAGCAAGGTATTGAAGCAGCTTTAAGTAGATTAGGACGAGAAGCCGCTTATCAAGCGTGGCTCAATGATCCTACGACACAGCAACTAAGTTCTAATCAACGCGATACTTATATTGCACAACAATTTTCTGATGTGGCACTTCCTTCAAATTGGACTACCTCGTCTTACAATCAAAATCCGATGGAATTTCGAGATAAGGCTGGCTATTATCTTAATGCCTTAACTCCAGCAAATATCGCTTATGTTCGGTCAAAAGGTGCCGATGGTACGTTATCCCCTGATGAATTAAATTATATGAAAGAGAGCGCTGGCGGCATAAGCTCAGGCACACCATTTCAGTGGATCGGCGCCTATGAAATGAAGCTCCTTTTAGAATCATGTTTACTTAATCTTGTGCGCGATATTGCAAAAAATACCGATCCAGCGAATTACAATCAATTTGCCAGTGATGCTTTTAAGCAAGGCGATTATTCATATTCCGGAATTTTTGCTTCAAAAAGTCTTGCATGGCTTTTTGCTCTTTCAGGATTATTGGCGTTAGGAATTGCAAAGAAAGGTAAAGCATGATCGATCCTACACTTTTGCAAAATGCCTTAAAATCTTCAATTTCACCGACAGCTCAAATCATTGGGTTTGATTTAAAAATCGAACCTTCACATATTGCATACGTTATGCAAATGATGCTTTCTCAAGATGCTTATCGATCAGATCTTGAAAATCTTTTGAAAAAATGTTTAGGTCGTGATGCGATTTTATCTCTTGCCGGAAATCCTGCCGACTATGGTTTAAATGATTCAAACAATCCATCAATTTCTGTGCAATTTGGGTACGGCATTTTTACTATTTTTGGTGCGAGTGGCGCTCAAGGAGGAGCGGGAAGTTCTAATATTTCAGTGTCAAATAAACTCCTATTAGAAAAATATTGGTCTGATTATTTTCCGCAAGCATATAGCGTAGGTGCGCCAGCGGAAACAAAACCAGGGATTCAATATTTGCAAGGAAGATTTTATCTTTATGGAAATCATCATGCGGATGAAAGAATCGACCGTTTTATTTATATTATTTTAGAGCGCACAAAAATCGGAGATTCAATCATCAATGCGATTCAAACCGCAATTGAAGCCATGCCTATTTTTGGAATGGTGAACTATTCATTAAAGCAAGAGGATTGGCGCGGGAAACTTCCCCCACAAGTGGATTTGATGATTCCCAGTGATCTTGCTGGTTTTTATACTTCATTTTTAAAATGCTTTTATGCAATCGTGATTAAATTTTACAAAGACATCATGCCTGATGAGTATGCTACCTGGGCTCAGATGATGGGCGATAAAGCATTAACCGCGATTCCTGAAAACATCGGTGTTGGATTACCAAAGCAGACAAAAGCGAGCAGCAATATTTTACCATGGCTTATCGGTGGCGCTTTGTGGAGCTTTGCTGTTATAAAGAAAAAGAAAGGGTAATATGAGGGTCACTGGAGATTTCAATCAATACAATTCAAACGGAATGGGCTGTGGTAATGATGGACCTTGTTATGATTGCCAAAAAAGAAAATTAGCTCAAGCGATGGGGTTTGACATCAATTCCTTTATTTCCCCGATCGCGCAACAGGTTGATCAATTCGTGTCTGATCCGATTGGTGTGATTACAGGAAGGCCGCTTCCAACAACGCAAACTCAACCTGTTGCTACACAAACACCGTCGACTCAAACTACGGCAGCTACTGCTGCGGCTCTTGCAAGCCAAAATCAAACCACAAAATATTTGATATTTGCGGGTATCGGAGTAGTGGCGCTTCTTGCTTTATATGTGCTTTTACCGGGAAAACGTGGTGAGCGTGTTGTGATTCGAGAAGTAGAAAGAGCGCCATCGAAAGAATTAGAAAAAACAGGAGCGTAAAAATGGCTATTATCAAAAGAAACAAAGATGGTTCAGAATATGTTTTAGGATCGACATACATGGGACAAACTGATCCTTCTTTGGTGAAAGAAGATGATGCAACGGTTAATCAAAATCGTCTTGATGCCATGAACAAATTTTTTAGCCGTGCTTCGATGATGAGTGATATGAATCAGAAAGCATCAAGTGTTTTAAATGACAATAAAAAAGCAAAGGCCGCACTCAATGCCACCGCGCAATTAGCGATTTTACAAATGATCAATAAAGCATTTCCGAAAGTTTAAGAGGAAATTATCATGGATGAGTTAACAACGAAATTTAATGAAGCTACCGATCTCACTGACCAACTCAAATCAAAGCAAGATCAAGTTGATCAATTGCTCGAGATCATGCCGAAAGTCAGTCCTGATTATCAACGTTTAGCGAATATGCGCGCCGATAGCAGAGGATTTTTTCAGGATTATGTTTTACCTGCTTGGCAAACCGTGACCGAGTATATTCAAAATTTGACGGATGGCTTTGGGATCATACCGCTTTTAGTTGCCGGTGTTGCAGTAGCCACGGCATTAGCAGCGATCTATGCTTACAATATGCAAGCAACCGCTGCGATCGAACATGAAGATAAAATTTTAAATGATCCATCGATTCCAACGAGTTTAAAACAACAGCTTCTGACAAAAAGCGATACATTTTCCTCATTAAGCTCGATCTCATCGAATGTAAAATATATTGCTTTAGGCGGTGGTGCTCTTTTTATTCTTTATCAAATTTTAGCGCACACAACATTTAGGAAAAGAGCATGAAAACAAAAGTTCTCGAGCTTCTTTCCTGGGCGAAAAAAATGATGGGTTATGATGCGTCGACCAGGGTAAACTTTGCCGAGGATGTTTTAGAAAGCTTAAAAAAGTATTCGGAAGATGGCGAAGGCGGCAAAAATAGCTCTAAAGGGAAAGCTTTGTATGAATGGCTAACGGACCAAAGTCAGTTTGAAAAAGTAGGCTTTATTCCTAACGTAATGTATATTAAAATAAATGCGAAGGATAAGAAAGACTTAAAATATTTATGGGTTCATCCTTTTGGTTCAGAAACGTTGCTTTTTATGCACAAAAAACTTCCGATCATGGTGATTGCAAATCCGATGATCCGATTCAACAAAACGGTTTTAAGTGAAATGAAAATTTCAAAACAAGAATCTCAAATATTAGGTATTTCAGGTTAATTGGAGAAAGAATATGGATATTCAACTGCTTTTCGGGAATCCTAAACATGCAAACAAAAAGAAAACCCGTAAATCAAAAAAGCAAAAGAAAAAAAGGGGTTCTTTTGTAAAACATAACCGAAAGGAAAAAGCTAGTATGGCCAAACGAAAGAAACGCAAATCCCATCATAAACTTGCAAATCCTGGATTACATGGACATCGCAGAAAACATAAAAATCCGGATCGAAAGCATCATCGAAAACACCATCGCAAGCACCGCAATCCAGCATTTCATTTGTTGAATGAACAAGGGCAAATGGAAAAAACAATTCAATTCCCGGCTCAATCTGCCATCAATCGGCTCGAGCATCTTGTAAAAAAGGGTCGTGAAGCATTAGCTAAAACCAGTCCCGGCGCGCTTCAGAATCAACTGAATATCAGAATGCGTTATCTCGATGATGCATTAGTAAAATACAAAAAGATCGCTGAAGAAGCACGCGATGCCGCTCGTTATCACAAAAGACAAGGCGGTAACGTAAAACTTGAAGCAGTAACGGAATTTGATAAAAATCTTTCTTCAAAACTTGATCAATTGGCAAAATTTGTTGCCGAAGCTCAAAAACAAACCGGAGGCGAAGTCGTGGCAAAAAAACACAAAGCAAAACATGCAAGGAAGCGTAAAGCAAAACATGCAAGGAAGCATAAAGCAAAACACGCAAAAAAGCATAAAGTTAAAAAGCATCATAAAGTTAAACATGCCAGGAAACACAAATCTCGGCATTCACGCAAGTCTTCAAGGCGACATAAAGCTTTGAGGTCCGCTCATAGAAAGGCGGCTTCAGCTCTAAAAACTGTTTCGGTGATCAAGAAAATGAAAAAAGGTCATTCGAGAAAAGTTTCCGTGAGCGGAAAGAAAATGACACTTAAACGTACAAATCCAGATGGAGGAAATATGACGAAAGAAGTGAAATTAATCGGTCATTCCGGGGCTGAAGTCGGTGGCTTGGCTCTCGGGGGTGCCGCAATTGCTGTATTGAATAAATTGGTCAATCAACATTTGCCTCAAGTCAGTCAAATGTTGAGTAAAGTTCCGGTCGTTGGCCCGACTCTAGGTGAAGTTGCCGTTCCCGGTGTTTTAGCTGTGCTTGCTCATAAATATGTAAAGGGCGAGGCTGCGAAACAAGTCACTAAAGGCGTGATCGGTGCGGTAGTCGTAAAGGCTGCTTCGGGTCTTGTTGAAAATATGACTAAAAAATCTGTGACTGCTTCAACCCCTGTTAGCGGTGTTCTTGCTTTCCCGAATCGTCGTGGCATGGGTGACGTGCTGGCGATGCCATCTGGAAAGGCTGATTTCGATTTGGGTGCTATGCCGCAACTGGGCAATATTCCGCAACTTGGCGGAGTGCCAACGGTAGCAACAGCGCAAGATTTCGGTTATCGCCCGGATCAAATGAACTATGAAGCTGATTTCAATGGCGTTCCTGTTCGAGAAGGTTTCGGCATGGACGGTAGCGACGGTTCGGAAGGGCAGTTAGGATAAGCCAAAATTTCCCTATTGAATTGAAATAGGGATAAGGCTTAAAATATAAACACTTGTTTTACAAAATCCGTATTGAAAGGATTACCCCCTTAATAAATACGGTCTTGGATTTCACGGTGAAATTTAAGAAAAATCTAATGGAGTAGAATGTATGCCAAGAGTAAGAGAAGTCGGAGCCGAACTCCGCGACGAAATTCGACAACCCCTATTTGATGGAATTTACATCAGTGCGGCGGAAAGTCCTGTGGGATCGCGCGAGTTTTTCTCAAACGTTCAAGGTAAATTGCCTTATTTAACCAACCTTCGTCAAAATAACTTGCTAGAAGCAACGGTTTCGTTTCGGTTGATGGGACTCGTGATCGATTCTCAAAACTGGTATGAAGCAAACCGCCAGGCGCTTCCTTTGATTATGGAGCGTTCCGCTGTGACGCTTAAAATCGGAGAAAAAAATTACTGGCAAGCTAACGGCTTGTATGTTTTTGGTCGGTTGGATCAAGAATCGGCAATTTCAACAACTGTTGCTGCGACTACGGAAGAACGCATTTATCAACGCTATGGTGATCCTGCGGTACAATCCGTAAGCTTGACGGGGCGTCATGTGGTTGACATTCCGCCGTTGCAATCTTTTCGCGTGCAATGGGCAATCGATGCCGCTGCGATGAATGCTGCTGAAATTGCGGCGGCTACCCCTGCTGCAAATACCCGGTTGCTGTTCCTTTGCAGTCTGAAAGGTCTTCAACGTCGTCCGGTTCAATAATCGGAAAGCTATCTTGGATGGAAATCACGGTTATCCGTGGTTTCCTTCCTTGATACCCTAAATCTGATTCATAAATTTGAACCGGATTTAGGGTGCCAAGGAAAAAGGTGCCGCATAATGATCCCTACGGAAGAGATGAATGTTTAAGATTCTCCTTTCATTCATCTCTTCCGATAACAAAGCTGTTAAGCTGAAAGGGTAAAAAATGGATCAAAACTCCTTAAATCAAAGTTGCCAAGAATTAATTTCTTTGATCAACGAACAAGTCAAAGAACGATCACGACTTCGTGGGCAAGAAAAAAATCTTTTGTTGCGTGAACGAGCGCTTGCTTCTGTACCGCAAGTTAAAAATTCCACAAGAAACATGCTCGCTCAAATCTTACCGCCTCATTTAATGCCGCAAAACGTCGGCGATATCGACATGGTGGCATGGCCTTTTTACTATGCCTTTGATTTAGATTTTGGCGACAACCCGACCTTAACAAATCTTTCAAGGCAAACAGCCGCGATTCAAGTTTCGCAAGAAGCAGGTTTTCTTTTAATCGGTCTTTCACAAAATTTTCAAGGTGAAACTGAAGCTGGCCCGCTAGGACCATATCAAATCACGATCCGAGATAATCAATCAACACGTCAATTTAATGATTTGTCGATTCCTATTCAAGCAATTGGTTCAAATTCAAATCCAACGGTACTTGATACGCCTCTTTTATTTTATCCGAATGCTTCAATAACTATCGAAGCTACAACATGGTTATCAAGCACAGAAAGTCTTGTCACTGTAGGATCATCACAAATGCAAATTATGGCATATGGCGTGCGCATCAGACTTGATGATGCAAATAGTGTTCTTTCAACCGTTTTTGGATCGAGGTAAAAAATCATGGCTGATAATAATGGAACAAAAAATGTTCAAGCAACGCCTGAATTAAAAAATTATTTGGAAGCACAAGCAAATCAACTCGCGGACCAAGTCGGACGAATGACTGTTGCTGTGATCGGAAAAGAAAATAAGTTAAATCAAAAGGAAATGCAGCTTCGAGGAACAGCAGGACCAGGCAATTGGACCACTGATAATCGAATGACAAAGCTTCCTTTTTATCTGGCTCCCGGCAACGTCGGCGACATCAACAAAGTTATTTGGCCCTTTGTTTATCCGACGACTAGAGCAACAGTACCCGCGCAAGGAAATGCAAATGCAAGTTTTTCCGTGACCCAAGAAGCCGCTTTCATTGCCGTTTCATATATGAAAACGGTCTTTTTACTCACTGAAGAAGATGCCGGGCCGCCGCCGGTTCCTTTCAACGTGCAATACATGGACCCGAATATCCCAGGCAATAAAGCAACTGGTCTTCGATTTTCATTTCGCGATCTTCAAAGCACGCGCGAATTTACAAACCTGTCGATTGACGTTGATCATGTCGGCAATCCCAGGTTTCCGACAAAGTTACCTGCACCGATGCTAATCATGCCGCGAGCAAACGTGCAAGTTTCATACACGAATTCAAGCGATAATATTTACGTGGTTTTCATGTCATTTGTCGGAGTACGCATAAGGATCGAGGACGCATACAATATTTTGTCCACTGTAACCGAAGGACAATAATTTCATGAGTAAGGAAAGACGGCCACCGTTAACACCGAATAGATTTTTCCAAGCCATGAGTCAGGGGCAAGGATCAAAAACATTAGGTACGGAAGCCCCAATAAATCAACAAAATCAATCCATAAAAAGCACGTCAAATGATCAGGCGGTCGTCGATGCGATTAAAGAAGGGGTGCCGGTCACTCTTCCACCCCATCTTTACATTCCAAAGGATGCACAAAGCCTTGATTTAAAAAATTTGTTTGACATTAATCCAGGCGTTACTCAAACGTTGATTGAGTTTACGTGCCCTAAAGGAGCAATTACCGTCATTCAATATTATTCGATTTTCAATGACGGGCTTTTAGCGGCTGATTTTGATTTTTTCCCAACTGTTGATAATCGAAGGATCTATCAATTTCATGGTGATTCGCTCGATAATTTCAGAATTTATTTAGGCACTGGTCCTGACTTGTCAAACAATACTTTAGTGGTCGGCACACTTTATTTACAACCCGGTCAAACCTTACGATGGCAGGCACAAAATAGATCAGGCGTTGTTACTTCGATGGGCGCTCGAGTAGTAGGTTATGTTGATTACGCCACAAACAATCGATCGCAAACAAGATTTGGTGGTTAAAAATGAGTTTTCTTTTAACATTGATTGGAATTCTCTATGGATTATCCGGCACAAATGACCCAAGTCTTGTAGCTACAAGCGGAAATCAAAATAATCTTTACATTAAAACGAATGCTCCACGCGGAATTTTTGTAAAAACAGATAGCGGATCAACGACAAATTGGCTAGCCGTTGCCGGAGCTTCATCGATCAGCGGTGTAGCTAATCAAATCCCGTATTTCAATGGATCAGGAAATTTTAGCTCACCAACCGGCGTTGCTCCGAATAGCTTAACGTGGGATTCAACAAAATTTCTTTTAGGAATTGAAAACGCTACTCCTAAATGCCGAATTCATGCAAGCACCGTAACTCCAACATCAGCTCCTGTTGATGGCAATTGTTTTATTTTTGGAAATATAGTTGCAGCAAGTACGATCGGAAATAGAGCTGCTATTTTTGGTTTAAGCACGACAGCTAGCGGTGATAATTCAATTGCTTTTGGAGCAGGCACTATTGCTACCGGGCAAAATTCCATTGCCGCTGGTTCTAATTGCACTACACTCGGCAATCAATCGCTTGCTATTGGAAGCGGTTCAAGTACGCTTGCCGGTGGTCAAAATTCTTTATCTATAGGCACAGCGACATCCGTTTCTGGAATCAATGCTTTTGCCCAAGGTTCTACAGCTAACGCTAGTGGCGCGCAAAGCTTCGCTAGTGGCGCAGGTGCTACTGCTTCGGGATCAAACTCACAAGCCTTTGGTTTAAATACACAAGCTACGGCATCAACTGCCCATGCGGAAGGCTTAAGCACTGTAGCAGCAGGCGCTAGTAGTCACGCCGGTGGAACAAGTTCACAAGCAAACGGTCAATATAGTTTTGCGCATGGGAATAATATTATCGCGCAAAATATCGGAACTGTTTCTTTGGGTGATTCACAAGGTTCTGGACTTTCTAATGCAACTTCAAATAGTTTTCTTGGACGATTCACTGGTGGCTATCGCTTTTCCGCTGGTGATGCTGTTAGTCCAATTTTCGGACCGAATATAAATTTTTTACAAGGAAAAGTTTTAACTGATAGCAACGTACAAACAACTTTACAATTAATTCCTACTGCTACCGATACCGTAAGCCTTATTGAAGCAAGAGTTACGGCATGGCGCACTGGTGGTGCTGCGGGAACTGCGGGCGATTCAGCATCATACATTGTTTTAACAAGATGTAAAAATTCCGCAGGCACTGTTACAGCAAATGATATAACTCAAAGTTATATATCAGAAGATAATGTTTCTCTTAATGCAACAATCGATGCTTCAGGATTAGATTGCCGAGTACGTGTGACGGGCGATATTGATAATGTTTATGAGTGGAATGTCACATCAATTGTGAACATCATGTCAATTTAACGAAGGGAAAAACATGACAACGATAAACTCGCTTTTAAAAATCAGACGATCAACGGTTGATCCTTCAGCAACGGCTACTTTCGGCAAACGCGGCGATCTTTTAATGCGTGAAGCAAATGGTGCTGTTGCTCTTTATCAAAAACAAGATAATGGCGCGTCTGTAAATTGGCTTTTAGTTGGTGGCGCTGGCGGAACAGGACTTCCAGTTTTTGTTGCTTCTGATCCTATCGGCCCTGCCGCTGGCGACCAATGGCTTAGATTTGATCCCGGTACTAATCCAACATCAATCGCTGGTGTCATTAATACAGGAGCGCTTGTGCCAGCAATCGATATCAATATACCTACGCCAACACTTGCTGATGTTCTTTGGATGGCAGGACAAGCAACAAGTTTTCCAGCCCCTGGAACACCTGCAACGTTACTTATGCAAGGCGGTCTTGCTGAGTCTCTAGTAACAATAACTGGAGGATGGAGAATTATATATAACGCTGGTGTATCAACCTATAATTCCATCATCACATTAATTAATACTCAATCTATGGCTGATATTGGCAAAAATATTGCTACTCTTAATGGCGCAACACCGGGAGGAGATATTTACAGCCCAGAATTCGCCAGTCAAGTGTTGAACGATGCTGTAGCACCAAAAACTCAATTAAAATTATTTCAAGGCGGCTATTATAACATTACTTCATTAACGTCGTACAGTGTTGCTAACCCATAAAAATTATGAGTAAAGAGTCGATAAACGCCATTCTAAAGTTAAAGCGAGGAACACAAAATCCTAGTGTGACCGCTACTTTTGGAAAAAAAGGAGATCTTCTCTTGCGAGAAGCAACACCTTTTGGCCTTTATCAAAAACTTGAC
>WBZO01005577.1_pt2 | contig 10263 bp, 5 predicted proteins | sample 5204261 | NCBI WGS metagenome assembly WBZO01 (sample SAMN12412400, study PRJNA552823) | activated sludge metagenome | isolation source: activated sludge from anammox sidestream of wastewater treatment plant... | place: USA: North Carolina | collected 2017-09
GGCAACCGCGATGTCCACGATGTCCTTGGCCTTCGCGCCGGAGGCGGCACACTTGTCGGCCGCCCGGACCGAGGCAACGCAGCCCAACGCGATCGCAGCCACAGCCAGTCCACATACAAACCTTCTCATTTTGACCTCCTCGCAACAGGTTAGAGCCGGGCGACCACGCCGGTCGCCATGAAACATTCGTCGCACACCTGATTGTTCGCAACGGGCGGCCCGGCGGATTCAAAAAAATCGCTGTCAGCGTCCTAGCGCAGAACTAACCCGAAGCTAGCACGCGGCACACGGAAACCTTACGCGGCTGTGGACAATTGCTGCGTGTGAGGGGCATGCGGCGGACCAACTCGGCCCTCGGCCCCTGCGAAAGGAGAACATCCATGCGTGCGACTAGGAACCAAGCTCGCGCGCGGCTGCGAACGCCGCGCGCGGGGGTGACGTTGGTCGAGCTGCTGACCGTGATCACGATCATCGCTATTCTCATGGCCATCCTCATGCCAGCGCTGAATGCCGCGCGGGAGAGCGGCCGGCGCACCGCGTGCCAGAACAACTTGCGCCAGTTCGGCGTCGGGTTGCAGGAGCACGCCTCGCGCCACAACGGCCGGCTCTGCTCCGGCGCCTTCGACTGGCTGGAGGACGGCTCGGTGACGGAATACGGCTGGGTGGCCGACCTGGTGGCCGGGGGGCAGATGGTGGGGCAGATGCTGTGCCCCTCGAACCAGGCCAAGCTCGCCGTCACTTTCAACGACCTGCTCTCGGCCAGCACCGCGGGTTTCGACACGTACACCTGCGTCAACCGCGCGGGCAATCCGCCCGTGACGCTGCCCGACGGCACCACCCGGGACAATCCGTGCCGCCGCATTATCGCCGGCATGACCGCGCCCTATGCCGACCGCCGGGCCCTGGTCGAGCAGGAGATCATGCTCAAGGGATACAACACCAATTACACGGCCAGTTGGTTCCTGGTCCGCTCGGGGCTGGTGATTGACGACCCGACGGGCAACCTCGTGGCCACCCCGGCCGGCTGCCCGGCGTCGAGCTGGTCGCGGAACTCGACGTTCGGGCCGCTGGTGCAGGCGGTCTCCGATTCAGCCGCGGGGCCTTGCAGCCTGATTCCCCTGTTGGGGTGCGGGGCGCCCGTCGGGGTGCTTTCGCAGGACCTGGGGCCCCACCCGGCCGGCACGCCGGTGACGGCCTCGTACACGCGCGGCCCGGTGCAGGGCCCGGGAATGGACCCGCTCCCGGCCGCGCTCGGGGTCCCGCGCGAAGGTCCCAGCGGCTGGTGGGCCCGCTACAGCGCGACGCTCCAGGACTACCGCCGCTTCGCGCCGGTCCACAAGGGGCTGTGCAACGTGCTCTTCGCCGACGGAAGCGTGCGGACGCTCGCCGACACCAACCGCGACGGGCTGGTGAACAACGGCTTCGCCGTCAACGGCGGGGCCAACGGTTTCGCCAACGACACGCTCGAGGCCGGCCAGGAGCAGATTTTCAGCCGCTGGTCGCTCCGCGATGCCTACTAACGGAGATCTAACGGCAAAACCACGTCCCCTCCATCTTCTCCTAACCTGGCTGGGGAGAATTGGGGAAAACGCGTGCGGCCTTCCGGCGGAGGCCGGCCCGCGAGAAAAACCATCCATACTGCGGCGGGAAAGAAAGGAGGTGGGAACGGCCGGTATCCGTCGCGTGCGTCCATCAAGTATTGTCTGCAGAACCAGTTCTTTCAGGAGGTATTCATGAGTCGCAAGAGAAGTCTCGGTTTCACCCTGGTGGAGATGCTGGTGGTAATCGCCATCATCGGCATTCTGATCGCGTTGTTGCTGCCGGCCCTGTCGCGTGCCCGCGAGGCCGCCCGGGGCACGACCTGCCAGAACAACCTTCGGCAGTTCGGCATCGGCATGTTCGAGTTCGCCAATGTCGATCCGGCGGGCCGGATTTGCAGCGGCGCCTGGGACCAGCGGCGCGACGGCTGCTTGTTCGAGTACGGCTGGGTGGCCGATTTGGTGAAGATCGGCGCTGCCAGCCCGGGCAAGATGCTCTGCCCGACCAACCAACTCCGGTCGCTGGAGAAGCTCAACGACCTGCTCGGCCTGAACACGACGACCACCCCTGCGGACGACGGCTACGCGAGCCGCTTGACGGAGGGCAAGTGCGCCGCCAATTCGGCCCTGGGCCACGGCGGCTGGACCAACTCGGGATCGGCGAGCACGGGCTGGTTCGACTACGCCTCGAAGATGGTCGTCGAGAACGGCTACAACACCAATTACGCCTCGAGCTGGTACATGGTCCGCAGCGCCCCAAAGATGCAGAACGGGTCGGGCAACGTGTTGCAGACGATCACCGGCAAGAACCTCAAGGGCCTGGGCGGGGCGATTGGCCCGGCCACGCTCCAGATGATCGAGTCGGCGGACGTGCCGTCGTCCACCATCCCGCTTCTGGGCGACGCCACCCCGGGCGATGTCCGCGAGGCCGTCCTCTTGGCCGACGTCGATCCCGCCCTGGGTTTGACCACCGGCGCCCGCCTCGGCGAATCGTTCAATGACGGACCGTCCCGCTGGGACGGCTCCAAGCTGATCATCATGCCAGGCGGGACCGGCATCCTCGGCGCCATTCCCAAGCGCCTTCCCAGCAAGAGCGAATACGTCGGCGTGGCCAAGGCCGATGGCTCCGGCAACTACGCCGAAAGCGACTTCGCGGGCGACGACGGGTACCTTTGGCTGCAGGACCTCCGTGACTGGCAGGCCGTCCACGGGGCCGGCAGCCAGACCTACGTCAACATTCTGATGGCCGACGGGTCCGTGAAGCAGTTCTACGACCTCAACGGCGACAAATACATCAACCCCGGCTTCCCGTCCGTCGGCGGCACCACCGCCGGCGACGGCTACACCGACGCGAAGTGCGAGATCGACCCGGGCGAGATGTACAGCGGTCCGTGGATCGACAAGGCCATTCTCAAGGGCAACTTCGAGTAGTTGATACCCGAAAGAGGTCGTCACCCGCCCGTCTCGGCCTCCACACCCAGCGCCCGTCCTGGAGCGGCCCGCCCGCTCCGGGACGGGCTTCTCGTCGTCAAACCGTGGCCGCAGGGCCCAGGATAGATTCCCGGGGCAAACAAGGATCGGCTCAAAAACAACTTCCCGATTTGGCAATCTTATTGAAGCAACTGCGCGGTGATAGCGCGTTTCAGCGGGTCAACGTCGCCCGCAGTTGCTTCAAGAACAGGGCACACGACAAATCCCGCGGCCGATGAAAGGCAGATTCCGCTTGCCGCCTCCTTGTGAACGACCCAGGCGAGGACGCGCGGATTCTGCCTTTCATGTTTGCCAGATCGGGAAGCTGTTCTTGAGCCGATCCTAAGGAGAAACCAGCGATGCGCCGGTGGCACACGGTCCTGGCAGTCGGGGCGACGGTCGCCCTGGCCGTCTCGTTTTGCGGGCAGGCCCTGCGTTCGGGCATCCCGGCCCGCACGGTTGACCCCGCGCCCGAGGCAACTGCGCCCGAGGCCGTCCTCGCCGAGACCACGCACGACTTCGGCATCCTCGACCCTTCGCAGCCCTGCCGGCACTTGTTCATCGTCCGCAACCAGGGGACCGCCCCGTTGAAGATCGCCAAGGCCGGCACCTCGTGCCAATGCACCGTCTCCGTGCTGCCCAAGGGCGACATCCCGCCGGGCATGGGCGGACCGGTGGAAATCGAATCCAAGATCGACCAGGCCGAAGGGCCGTTCCGCCACACGGCCGCTTTCGCAACCAACGACCCCCGCAGGCCCAGGTTCGAGCTGACCATCGAGGGCAACGTCCGCAGATACCTCGCGGCCAGTCCGCCCGAGATCGACTTCTCCGAGTTGCAGCGGGGAAGGCCCGCCCAGGCCGCCACGATCGTCTATTCGCAGGTTTGGGAAGCGTTTGCGCTTCGAGACGTGCAAGTCTCGATGCCCGGGCTGACATGGCACATCGAGCCTGCGCCGCCGGAGAAGCTGTCCGAGCTCCATGCCCGGTCGGGCCACGTCCTCACACTGCGGCTCTCCGCCGAGGGCGCGTCCAAGAGCCTCTCCGGGTGGGTGGAGGCCGCGGCCGAACCGGAGGGGCAGACGCGCGCCGCGCGCGCGCTTCGCCTGCCGGTCTCCGGACGCGTCCCTCCCGTCCGATCCGTGTATGGCAAGCAAGTGGACCGCGAAGGGGTGGTGACCTTCGGCAGCCTGGCGCGGGGGGAAGGGGCCCGCGCGCAACTGCTATTGGTCGTCCGCGGCGAGCATCGCCAGATACGCGTGGAACGGATCGACAAGACGCCGGCATTCCTGAACGTCTCCGTCGAGCCGCAGGGCCCGGGACTAGAGAAGAAGGGGCTCTACCAGATGCTCATCGAAGTGCCGGCGAACGCTCCCATGTGCAACCACATGAGCGAGGACAGCATGGGAGAAATCCGCGTCCACACCGACCACCCCGAGATGCCGGAAATCGTGCGGTTGAAAGTGGCCTTCGCCGTGTTGGACCGCTGACCGCACTCGCCGCGCTCCGCCCGGCGGGCAGTCCCCGCGCAGGGCATGGAATGCTCCCGAAACCGAGGAACGCGCTTCGCTCTTGCGCTTTCCTAACGCGGCCCTAAGCGAAAGCTAACGCGGGTCGCCTACACTTGGCCGGAAACTGGCCCCATGTACAACGTGGCGAGGGAGACACGCTCGTGACGGGAAGCGCGCATCTGGACCGCCCGGTTTCCCTCCGGTGCGGCAGAAAAACCTGGCAGTGGCTCGCCGTGGCCGTGGTTTCGCTCGTGGTGGCCGGGGGCGGGTGCGGGGGTTGCGGCGGGTGCGGCTGCTCAAGCGGGGACCGAAGTGCGAACCGAGTCAGCCTCGAAGAGGTGGAGAAGATCAAGCAGCGGAACCGGGAGAAGGCCGCGGAGGAGAAGAAGGAGCAGGAAGCGGCCAGGAAAAAGCAGGAAGCGGAGAAGGCGCGCAAACACAAGGAGGACGCTGAGAAGGCCGTTGCCGCCCGCATGGCACAGGAGTCAGCCAAGCCGGCCGCAAAGCCCAAGCCGCCGCCTCGCCCGGAGGACTTCTCGCAATGGAGAGACCGGGACTATCTTGCCGCGCGATCCGAAGGAGACCCGCGGCTCGTGCAGGCCGTGGAGGCCCGCGCCAAGGCCCCGCAGGGCAACATGGCCGAGGCGGAATTGCTCCGTTCCCTGCTTGCATCCCCTCCCCCGCAAACGAACGGCGACGACGAGGCAGTCGCCCGCAGCGGCGCGGCCTGGACGGCGATTTCCGGGCCCCTGGTCCGCGCCGTGGTTGCGGCCTTGGCGGCAAACAACACCGACGCCGCGCGGCAGACTCTCGGGCAGATCGCCGCCGGCGAGTTCCCGTCGGCGGACAGCCGCTCGTCGGCGGACCTCCACTCTGCGGTGGACACGGCCCTGGCGGCCTTGGTCCGCCGGCAGACGGCGGAGTGCGATCAATTGGTCGTGCAGATCCTGGCGGAGTCTCGCTTGGCAGGCGGGCCGTCGACTCCGCCGCGGCAGTCCGGGCCGCTGGGGCGCGATGCACTTGCCGCGCTCCAGTCCGGGGCGTCGCCGCGACTGCGCAAGCTCCTGGCCGAGGCGTGCCTGGGGCCGTCCATGCCCGCCGCCCAGCGCGAGCTGTTTCTGAAAGTGCTCCTGGAGCCGAACCCGCTGAACCTGGAAGCCCAGGTGATGGTGTATCAGGGGCCCGTGACGGACGCGGCAACGCGCGGGACGCTCGAAAAGCAGTGGGCCGCCAGTTGCGCGGACGCACTGCGGATGTTTCTCGGGTTTGCTTCACGGCAGCCGGGCGCGGCGCCGCTGCCCCCGGACTGGCACGAGCAAGTGGCGGCCCGGCTTTGGGACCCGCGTCTCGCGGCGTTCCTGGACCTGGAGCACCAGGCGATGGTGAAACTCGCGGACCGGCCGTCGGCGATTGCCCTGGCCGCGGCGATTCCCACGACGGCCATGCGGACCCGCCTGCGCCGGACGCTGGTCCGGCACTGGCACGAAGGGCCCCAGACGATTCGGGCGGCGTGCCTGACGGCCAACGGGCAAACCGAGCCAGGCTTCCTCGCGGTCCTGAAGTCGGCAGCCGCGGAAAACTGGGGCGGCAAGCCCGTCCGGCCGCGGACTGGCAGGCCGGGCCCCGACGCGGAAACCAGGACAGGCGATCGGGAACGCTCGCGTCCGGGAGACGAATGGACCCGGCTGATCGGGGAAATCGTGCGGGACTACTGCCGGAGGTGCCACTTGGCGGCTTTGGCCGAGGCGGCGGCCGCCAGGAAAGGCGGGACAGCCGCTCCGCGCGACCGCGCCACGCCGGACGCAGCCCTGCCGCTCCATCCGGGCGCGGCGGTGAGGGCGGAGAATCACGTGGATTGGCCCGGCGCGCTTGGGGCCCGCCTGCCGCAACTGGCCGGGGACGGCTGGCGCCTGGACTACGTGCGCATCGAGGAACGGACCAGGCTAGCCAAACCCCTGGCCTACTATCGCCGCCAGCTTAAGTCGGCCAGCGAGCGGGCGCTCGTTGACGGGTTGTGGCTGGACGGATGGAGCGAGCCTGTGGGGGAGGGCCGCGCCCGCTCGATCGACGTTTTGATGACCCTGGGCAGGCCCAGCCCGTACCCGCCCCTCGACGAAGACCAGCTCTGGACCTTCGAAATCCTCTCGGTGGAGGTCCCCAAGCTGGGCGACTAGGCGCATGACTTCGTCCCTTGAAAAACCGCCTGCCGCGACCGGTCGGCGGCCCGATGCTCTGCCGGCGCTCAACGGCGCGGTCGGGTTCGATCCCTACCGGGCATGGCTGGGTGTGCGCGAAGTCCACCGCCCCTTGACGGCTTACCAGCTTCTCGGTCTTGCGCCGCTCGAGGAGGACGACCAGGCGATCCGCACCGCGGCCGGGATCCAGCGGATGGCCCTGCACGCCCACCGCTTCGAGGCTCCGCCCGAAGTCTGGGACCAGGTCCACAGCGAATTGGAGGAGGCCGTCGCCATCCTGCTCGACCCGGACCGCAAGACGGCCTACGACGTCACGCTGCGTCTCCAGGAGAAGCCCGACACGGCGCCGCAGGGTTCTCCGGTGGCCATCACGGGCCACGGCACGGCGGCCACGGTGCGGTGTGGCCATTGCGGCTCCGCCTCCTCGGCCATGCGCCGGTTCTGCGCCAACTGCGGCGAGAACCTGTGGGAGCCGTGCTTCAAGTGCGGCACCCTGAGCATGTCGTGCGAGAAGTTCTGCGGCGCGTGCGGGGCCAACCTGGCCGGCGTGATCCAGGAGCAGCTCGCCCGCATCGAATCGGCCGTCACCGACGCCCGGCGATTGAGCGACGAAGCCCGTTACGATGAGGCCATCGAGCGGCTGGCCACGGTGACCGGCCTGAACCACGTCCGGCTGGCCGCCGCGGTGAAGAGCGCCGCCGCGCTGCTGGAAGAGATCACCGCCCAGCGCGACCACCGCAAGGCCGCGACCGAGGCATCCTGGCAGGAGGCCCAGCGGGCCATGGCCGAGGCCGACTACGAGGCGGCGGTCCGCGCGCTGGGCGAGGTCCCCCCGGCCCTGCGAAGCCCCGGCATGGAGCGGTTGCTGGCCGAGGCCCGCGACCGCATCGGTTCCGTGGCGGGCCTGGAGGCGGAGATCCGCCAGATGCTCGCCGGGCGGCAAACGGCCGACCTGCTGCCCAGGGTCGGCCGCCTCCTGGAACTTCGGCCCAATCACCCGCTGGGCCAGCAGTTGGCGAAGCGCTTGCGCGGCCGCCGCTACCAGGCGGCCCTCAAGAAGCTCGAGGAGCATCGCTACGACGCGGCCCTCAAGCTCGTCGAGCATGTGCCGCGCTCGGCCTGGTCGCCCGAGATGGAATCGCTGCACGAGCGTCTGTCGGACATCCTCTCGATGATCGAGGCGGTCCGCCGCGCGCCCGTCGTCGACCAGGCGATCTTGGGGATCGCGGCGCGCCTGGCGAAGATGACGGCGGGCGACGAGCGTTTGGCCCGGTGGCACGCGGACCTGGCGGCGCGGGCCGCCCAGGCCGCCCAGTCCGGCGGCCTCCGTCCGGCGCCCTGGGCCAAGGCGCCGCCGGAGACCCATGTCGGCCCGGCGGTCCGGTGGATGACCGACTTGCGCCGGATCGCCGTCAAGGACGAGGCGCGTGAGAGACTGCGGGAGCACCCGGGGCGATTCTACGTAGCCTGCGGGCTGGCGCTGCAAGGGTTGGGGTTGGGACCGGCGCGGACCAACCTGGCCATACGCGAGGACCGCGGGTTGGTGCAGTGGGTATCGCAGTTGGCCTCCACGCCCATCCTCTTCAGCCGCCCGGCGCGCTCGGCCTGGGGCCTGGACCTCAGCCCCAGCGGACTGAAGGCCGTCCGCCTCGTGGCGGAGGAGCCCGACCGCACGGCGACCATCGCGGCCTGCGATCTGGTGGAGCACCGCAAGACGCTCGGCCAGGCGGTCAACGACGAAGAGCGCAAGACCTTGATCGCCGAGACGCTCAGGACTTTCTGCGGGCGGAACGACGTTCAGGCAGAGCGGGTCTCGGTCGGACTGCCCGGCCGCGTGGTGCTGGTCCGCGAGCTGACGGTGCCGCGGACGGAGGGCAAGAAGCTGCCCCGGGTGGTCGAGTACGAGGCCCGGCGCCAACTGCCCATCCCCCTGGACGACCTGGTGTGGGGCTTCGAGCTGCTGGAGGAGCAGGGCGGAGAGCCGTCGGCCGGCGGCGAGATGAAGATCGCCGTGGTGGCGGCCCGGCGGTTCCTCCTTAAGGACCACCTGGCCCGCTTTTCCAACGCTGGCCTGACCGTGGACGTGGTGCAGAGCGACTGCGTGGCGCTCTACAACTACGTGGCCTACGACCGCCTCGCCTCCGGCGGCAACGGGAGCGCAGGGGCGGGCAAGGCCCCTCCCATCGCCGTGGTCGACGTGGGGAGCGACGCCACGCACGTGGTCGCCGGCGTCCCAGGCTCGGCCTGGTTTCGCACCAGTGGCTTCGGCGCCCAGGGGTTCACCAAGGCTTTGATCCAGCAGTTCAAGCTGACCACGTCCCAGGCCGAGGCCCTCAAGCGCGACCCCGCCTCGGCCGAACGGACGGACCGGTACTGCCGGACCCTCGAGCCGCTCTACGACGAGCTCGCCCGCGAAATCCGCGCGTGCCTCGACGCCTACGGCGAGGCCCGGGGCCGCCGCCGGCTCGAATGCGTGTACGGCGCAGGCGGAGGGTTCCAGACGCACGGGTTGCTGCGGTATCTGTGGTGGGGACGGTGACGCTATGAATGCCGCGTCCACGGCGCTCGATCCCTGGAAGGTCTCTGCCGCGCAACGGCCTCGCAACGCCAGCGTGACCGAGGCGATGCGGTTCGCCTTGAAGTACGCCGTGCTGGCCCCTTCGAGCCACAATACGCAGCCGTGGCGGTTCCGCATCGGCGACCGTTCCGTTGAGGTCCACGCCGACTTGGAACGCTGGCTCCGCGTGGCCGACCCGGCCCAGCGCGAGTTGCACATAAGCTGCGGCGCGGCGATCTTCCACCTCGAGCTGGCCCTGCGCTGCCTGCGTTATGCGCCGAGGGTCCAACTCCTTCCGGGCGGGAGCGAGGGCCTGTTGGCGCGGCTGGAGGCCGAACCCGGCGCCGGCCCCACGCCCGAGGAAGACCGCCTGTTGTTCGCCGTCGTGCGGCGGCGCACGCACCGCGGGCCGTTCGAGCCCCGCGCGGTCCCGGAGCCCCTCCTGGCGCAGTTCCAGCAGGCGGCGGCTAGCCTAGGCGTGTGGGTGGAGCGGATCGGCTCGGACGAGGGTCGCGCGGCCACTGCGGAGCTGGCCGCCGATGCCGACCGCATCCAATGGGCGGACCGGGCCTATCGCGAGGAGTTGGCTGCCTGGATCCGGCCCAATTGGGGCGACTACCGCGACGGCATTCCAGGGCGGGCGATTGGTCTGGGCACTTTGGCCTCGTTTTTGGCGCCGCTGGCCATTCGCTCGCTCGACTGGGGAAAGCGGCAGGCTGCCAAGACGCGGCGCCTCGTCCTTGATGCGCCGGCCCTCGTGGCCCTGGGGACCGACGAGGACTCGCCGGCGGCGTGGTTGGCGGCGGGCAAAGCATTGGCCCGCATCCTGCTTTTGGCCCGAAACCAGGACGTGTACGCCTCGTTCCTTGGCCAGGCCGTCCAGATGCCGGAGGCCCGCATCCGGCTCACCGAAGTGCTGGGGCGCCGCGAACACCCGCAACTGCTATTGCGAATGGGGTTTGGGCGCGAGCCGCCCCCCACGCCCCGGCGCCCGG
>WBZO01006589.1_pt1 | contig 10262 bp, 13 predicted proteins | sample 5204261 | NCBI WGS metagenome assembly WBZO01 (sample SAMN12412400, study PRJNA552823) | activated sludge metagenome | isolation source: activated sludge from anammox sidestream of wastewater treatment plant... | place: USA: North Carolina | collected 2017-09
CGGCCGGATGAGGTGGCGGTGCAGGTGCGCCTGGGCGAGAGGGTGCGCGGCGGACTCACGGTGCTCGCCGCCTTCACGCCCGCGCCGCTCGACGACGTCCTGTACGTAGCGGCGCGACCGAAATGTCGTTTTGCGACACGAATTGTCGCTTGCACCCTGCGCAGGGCATCGCCCCGGGGGGGTTTCCGGGGCTTTTCAGGGCCAGCGGGGCCGGCCCTCATCGGGTTGTCGACGCCTCGTTGAACGGTCGGTGACCGGCGTTCGACGAGGCGTCAAAACGCCCTATGCGTGCTCACTCGAGTACGCATGGACGATGATCCAGTACCACGCCGCCGTGACGCACACGACAGCCATCCACCAGGGCCAGACGCCGGCGATCATCGACGCCGCCAAGCCGGTCCAGCACGACGTGCACAGCGGGCATGCGAGCATCGAACCAAACACCGTCCCTTCCACCCATCGCCTCAGCCAGGCGAAGGCATGAGCCCGGCAGAGCACGACCACGACCACGGCGTTGCCCGCGGCCACGAGCATGACGGTGATGAACAGGTCAATGCGGCTCACAGGCAACACCCCTTCTTCTTGCGCGCGGTGATCGCCGCCACAGCCCCCGGCTCATCAGTGCGCAGCGACTCCATCAACAGCGTCTCGCCGCCGCTTCCCATCGGGCCGGCGCCGCCATCGCAGGCCGGCAGGTCGCATGCCAGGGCGAGCGTGGCATTCCCGCCCGTCGCCAGGGTGTGCTTACCTTCTCCGCTGGCGCCGCACACGCAGGCGATCGCGCCGATGCCATTGCTCACCGTCAATGGCCACGCTGAGTAGTTGCTGCACTGCCGGGCGTCGAAGCTGACGGCCCCCAGGAAGATGGGAATCTGGATCGCCGAGCCGACTGAGGCGGTCACGTACAACACGAACCGCCGGGTTGCTCCGCTGGCGGAGACCTGGTACTTGAGCCACGCGCCGGCGATGCGCAGCGCCGCCGTATTGCTTGACCCGGTGCAGTTTGAGTTGGTGTACTGCGTGAAGGTGATGCCCGTGTCCGGCAGGCTGACGCACATCTTCCAATGCTCGCACACCGGCGTCAGGTCATCGCAGATCGAATCGGGGTCGGGCACGGCGGCGTGAGGGGTCTCCGTGTCCCAGCAGAACGGCAGCTGGAGATCTGCCATGCTCGATGAGTTGAGCTTGTACGACGCGAACGTGCCGGGCGCGGCGTTGCAGTTGGCGTCGCGGTAGGTGCGGCAGGCGGTGCTCAACGTCAGGCTGCTGAGCGTGATGAGCAGCGTGGCCTTGGTGGGAGTGAGGTTGCAGGCGGCGGCGTCGGGACGCGGCAATGCGTACTTCAGTCCGTCGGCGCACTCGATGCAATAGCAGCATGGGCACTGCCCGCACTCCTCATCGCAACAGCAGCACTTCTTGGAGTTGGCGAGCCCGGCCGGCGCCAACAGCAGATTCCCGGATGGTCCGCGCACGAGTGTCATCAGGTGCATTCATCCAAGTTGAGGTCGGAGGTGACGCTGCTCGTGCCTGCCGCGCTGACGCCGACGAGCACGCCGCAGGCGTTGCGGCTGAACGTCACAATGGATCGCGTGAGCGTCAGCCGCAGCTTGTTGGGAGTGCCCGCGACGATGCTCAGCGAGCCGCCGGTCACGACCGTCGCCTGCACCGTGCTGTTCACGTCAAGGTCGAACACCAGGCAACCATTCGCGTCAAACTCCAGGCATCCGCCGCTGCCCAGGCACAGGCCGCCGCTGCCCGAGTCAAACCAGTACTCGAAGGTCACGGTGCCGTCGGCTTTGAAGATGTCGATCACGAACATCTCGACGATGGCATTCGCCGCGACCCTCGCGGCATTGAACTCGCGGGCGCTTCCCGTCACGGCGCCTGTGGGCGCGGTCCACACCGAGCCGACGCCCGTGTTGCTCTTGTAGACCTCCGTGAATGACCAGACGTCGGGCGTCGTTTCGCTGAGGATCTTCGCCCAGAAGCGCCGCCGTACCTGCATCGTGGCGCCCGGCAGGGCGTTGACGGCGACGCGGCTCGCATCGCGTGCGCCGCTGCTCGCGCCCAGGGCGCCGAGCGCGGCGGCGACGGCGGTGGAGCGACCGACCCCCGAGGCCACAGCACCCGCCGGGGCGCCGGCCCGGCCGCCGTGCGTCGAACGGCTGTCGATGAGCCGGGCGACGTAGTCGCTCGAGATCGGCTGATGGCGGCCGAGGTGCACCGTCGTCATGAGGTTGTTGGGATCCCAGACGATGAGCGTCGAGCTGTGGTCAGGGTCGAGGTTGTGCAGCCCCGGGTACTCCTGGACTTCGAAGACGGCCTCCTGCGCCGTGATCATCGCCTTGGCGTAGCCGAGCGCGAGCGCTTCAATGGCCGCGCTGTTCTGCACGTCGATATCCGTGCTCGGGTGGGCCTGCTCGATGTAGTTGAGTTGCAGGTCGGGGAAGCGGTAGACGGGAACGCCCTCGGCAAGCGCATCGGTGATTGCCGTTTCCGGGTCGGGCGTCTCGACCTTCACCACCTGGCTCGATCCATCATCCCACTTGTAGACGCCCATGAAGTAGTCGGTGTGATCGCCCGCGCTGGGATGATGGCCGAAGGTGATCGAGAGTTGGGCGCCGACGAGTTCCTCGGCCTCCTGCTCGGGGGCGTAGGAGCGCGGGAGGTTGAGGCGCACCTGCGGCCGCGAGAAGATAAAGACGCCGCGCTCCAGGTCGAAGCGCACATCTTCCACGGGAACCGGACCCGTCGGATTGATCCACGCGCCGAGATGATCCTGATACGAGGCGTTGCTCTTCACCAGGACGCCCAGCGGCTCGCCGCGCGCCGACGGCGGCGCGGCATTCTCATCCACGAGGCGCTGGAGGAGCGTCCAGTCCTCGGCGAGGTCATCGTCGTGCAGCCGCACCATGCGGAAGACGCACGACTGCGCGAGGCGGCGGTGATCGTCGTCGACGTCCTTGAACTTGTTGCGGAACACCTGGAGCGGCGTCTTGCTCACCGGCCACCAGGAGAGATCGGTGAGCGGCTGCACGCTGCCATCGGTCTCCACTCCGACCCACTGGAGAGGGCGCGGCGGCTCGTAGGGCGAGGACTGGTAGAGCGTGCGCACGCGCTGGATGAGGTGCCGCGTTGGGCAGGAGGCGATGATGCACTTGCCCTCGTGATCCGGCGGCGTGATCGTGTGGCGGCTGCTCGGGAGCTTGGCGACCTCGGGGATGTAGGGGTTGCTCGGGACGTTGGGAGGATCGACAAGCGTGTGGATGGAGTAGGTGCCGCCCTGGTTGTAGGCGAAGCAGCAGCGCGTCCACTCCAGGAGGCGCTGGAGTTGAGTCGGAGCATGGGCGCCGCGCCACACGAGTTCAGCCGGCGGCTCAATCGCGTTCATCTTCGCGATGACGGGTGCGCTGAGCACGCCTTCGCGGAAGGTCATCGGAATCGCCGCGATGCACAGCGCGACGAGCTCACTGTTGGTCTTCTTGAGGCCGGGGACGATCGACCCGTCCGGAAGCGTGGGGTTCAGCACGCCCTGCATGAGCAGTCCGCCGCGATCGCCCTGGAGGCGCCAGCGGCCGTCCTCAAGCGTGAGATCCCATTCGAGGGGCCGGTTCGTCGGATTATCATCGGTGGCGCCGTGCGTCACCGGCGTGACGTCGATGAGACGCCAGTCGAAGATCTCCACGTTCTTCGCATCCGTGCCGATCACCAGCGAGAAGGAGATGCCGTGCAGGTCGCTCGGCAGGAGGAAGCGCTCGACCTCGTTGATGCGCACGGTGACGTGCTCGGGCCAGATGCCGATGCCGCGCGAGACGAATCCCATGATGCGCACCGCGGCGGTGTAGGTGCCCTGGGCGCCCACGTGCTTGAGAAGCGAGATGATCTTCTCGTCGGTCATGGCCCGGGCTCCGGACGTCCACGCGGCTCGGGGGCGACGGTGCCCGGCGGGCAGATGAAGGTCATCGACCAGGTGGTTTCGCGCTCGATCTCGCTGAGGCGGTTCCGGCTCACGTCGGGGTCGCCGCTCTGGTACGTCTCGATCGACGAGGGGGCATCAGGCGGATCGGCATAAGCCCCGGTCACGGTGACGGCCTGGCCGCTGACGGTGATGACCACGGGGCCCGGCGCGCCGAGGTAGATGAAGGGGTAGCGGTCGGGATAGACGGAGACGAGCCGGGGGCGTCCGCCTCCGCTGCGCCTCACAACCTCGCGCCAGTGGATGATGCCGCTGGGGGGATCGCCGTGGTTGGTCGTGAGCGCTGTGAAGCGGAAAGACCAGCGCTGGTCGTTGTAGATGTCCTGGCGGACTTCCTCGAAGATGATCGCGCCGAGGGCGGCGAGCGCCGATCGCACCGCGTCGACCTGAGTCTGGGCATTGTTGCCGATGAAGTAGCCGCGCCGCTCCAGCGTCACGCGGCCCTGCGTGTCGACGCTGCGGCTCGCCTCCAGTTGCGCCTTGTCGATGCCGGGGATGGCGCTCCACGTCGCGCGGGTGTCGGTCACGCTGTACGTGCCGTCGCGGTCATCGTCGCTGTTGCTGATCGAATACGACCGCGCATAGCCCGGCGTGGTCGCGGGCAGGTTGGCCTCGATGAACGCGGCGGCGCTCTGACCCTCGACCATGCGGACCGTGCCGCTGTAGGCGATCGTCTGGAGCAGGCCGTCCTGCCAGGTGCGGGTGCGGCTGAACTTGTGATCGCGCACGTTGGCGTCGTAATGACGCCGATCGGTCTTGGCGTCGGTGAGGGTGTAGGTGGCGCTGGAGTCGGTGTCATCGGCCTGGATGTCCAGCGTGCGGTCGTAGCCCGCCGGCTGGGCGGGCACGTTGGCATTGATCCAGTCTGTGGCCGACTGCGCCGCTGTCGTCGTGACTGTTCCCGTCTGCACGATCGAGGCGACGTTGCCCTCGTCATCGACGACGGTGCGCACATTGAAGACGTGGTCGATCAGGCCGCCGGCCGTCGAGACGGGCACGAGGCACTCGACGGTGATGGTGATCGTCTCGAAGGTGCCCGACTGCTGGTTGCCGTTGACGCTCAGCGTGGCGACGGGCCCGAAGTGGCAGTCCGCGGCGAGGTGCTCGTGGACCTTGGTCCCCGCGCGGAAGATCGCGAAGTCACTGCCGGAGTTGATGAGTCCACTCTTCGCTGAGTCGAGCAGGGTTTTGAGGTTGCTGAGGCTGCTTCCCTCGATCTCCGCCTCGATCGTATAGATGAAGCGGCGGAAGGCGTTGTGGCCGACGCCGGTGCGTTCGAGCGTGGCGGCGCAGGTGTACTTCTCGACCCGGTGCGTCGCGGCGCCGAAGGTGAACTTGCACACCCCCTGAAGTTGGGCCTGCGTGACGGTCATCGGCGCGCTCGCAGACTCCGCATGCGCTCCTGGTTGCGGTGCAGGATGGCGAGTTCCTCTTCCAGCTCGTCGGGATAGTGCCCGCGGGCAGCGCGGAGCACCGCCTCACGCGACGCGCCCATGTTGAACAGGTCCGCGTCGAGCTGCGCCTGATAGACGCGAAACGAGATTGGATGGGAGCCGAAGGTGCGTTCATTGAGCAGCGCGTTGGCGCGGCCGCTTGCATCCAGCGCATCCAACTGCTTCTGGGCGATCTCGTCGAGCTGCTTGGACCGCTCTTCCAGCGCCTCTCCGATGATCCCGAGTCCCTCGATGGTGTCGGCAAGCCACCGCCCGAACGCATTTCCGGCGCGCGTCGCCGCGGGCTCCAGTTTCCCGAGGCTCTCGGCCAGCGCATCGACAGCGGCCGGCCCGCCGGCGAACTCGTCAATGAAGGACTCGATGAAGCGAGTCGCCAGCCTCTTTCGGGCTCCGTCGACCGCGAATCCGAGATCTCCCAGCGCGCTGGCCAGTTCATTGCTCGCCCGCGCCGCTTCATCCTCGACAACCTGTCCATAGCGCGAGGCCCGTTCGATCGTCTCCTCGATCGCCTTGCCGCCCTCGCCGAGAATGTTGAGGACTTTCACGAACGATTCGCCGAAGAGGAGGTTGCCGATCGCCACCTTCTCCTGCTGACTCCCGAGGCCCGCGAGACCGTCGCTTACATCTCGGAGGATGTCATCGAGCGGGCGCATGTTGCCGGCCGCGTCCTTCACCGACACGCCGAGGCGCTCGAAGAGCTTCAGGGATGTTTCATTCCCCTGGCTCGCCTCATCGGCCTTGATGGCGAGCTTGGACAGTTGCTTCTCGAACTCCTGCACCTGCACGCCCATGTCGCGGTACGCCATGTTCAGGCCGGAGATGGTGCGCGTGCTGACGCCGAGCCGCTCGGAAGTTCGGAGGTACTCCTGGTTGAGGAACGCCGTCTCTCGAACCGCGGCGGCGGTGCCCGCGGCCAGTCCCTTGAGCAGATTGATCGCGCCCAGGAGCGGATTGTTAACGAAGTTCGTGACGCTGTGACCGAAGACCTCGTTCGCCACCTGGGCGTCGAGGATGCCCTTCGTGTAGTCGCTGCTGTCGAGCCCGAGGAAGCCGCGGATTGACCCCAGTCCGAAGGCGCTCATGGAGCACCTCCAGGCACTTGGCACTGGGCACCAGGCATTCGGGATGGGTGACCCCAGCTGCTCAACTGCTTGCCTGCTCACCTTTCTGCGGCGCTGCCGCCGCCGCGCCGACAACGCGTCCGGCCGGGAGATTCGCCGCCGCCGCCGCGCGGGCCTTCGTGACGCCGTCGTCCTCGGCGATGAGTGAGAACGATCCGGCCGCGAAGGGGCCGACGTCGCCGCCGGTGAACTTCGTCGCCACAGCCAGGTACTGGTAGACGAGGACGATCGCTTCCTGGCGGCTGAGGGGCTCATCCCTCAGCGCGCCTTCCTTGAGCGACTGCCACTCGGGGCAGGACGCGAAAATCGCATCGACCATGCGCTGGGCCAGCAGGCCGACGGCGCGGCGCAGTTCAGCCTCGTCGGGATGCTCCGCCCGCTTCACGCGTCGATCGAGCGTCGCCATATCCACGCGGCTCGGGTGAGCGGCCTCGCAGATCACGCCGCGAATGCGCACGGCGAGGAGGAAGTCCGCGGTGCCGTCGAGATCGATGAGAATGGGCTGCACTGCTCAAGCCTCCGAACGCCCAGGGATGGCCATCCCTGGGCGTTGCATCACGGCACGTAGTTGAACTTGCCCAGGTCGATCGTCGGCAGGTCCGCGGCGAGCGGCAGGGTGATGAACTCGATGCGATGGACGTGATTGCCGGCGCCGTTGAGCACCTTCGTGGGGCCGCGGTCAAACGTCAGCGCATCGAAGATGAAGTCCTTGCTCGTGTCGGCGCCCATGATGCGCGGGTGAACACGGATGCGCTTCGTCGGCACCGATGACCCGAGCGAGCCGGGATGCAGGTCGATGACGCCCGCGTTGTCGGGGTTGCCCGTGAGCCACCAGTCCTTGAAGTAGGTCGCCTGCCCGACTTCCTTGAAGTCGATGGCGACGCGCCAGATCTGCGAGTCGAGGCGGCGGTCGAGCGGCTGCTGGCCCGTCTGGCTCGCTTTCACGTCGAGGTAGGTGCGCTCGATGCCGATCGAGACGTCGCCGGTGAAGCCGAGGTCGGTGCCGGCGCCGGCGCCTTCGAAGAGTTGCGCGCTCACGCCGTCCCATATCTTGCTGATGTCGTACTGTGCCATTGCGTTTACTCCGGCAGAAGTCCTGCGCTGAGGTTGACGTTGATGACGATCTGCGCCCGCTTGCCCTCGTCGTCGCCGATGGACTGCGGCGGGCTGGCGTCGATGAGGTGGAGCATCCAGTGCGCGTTGAGCGTGACGTGGCGCAGCGGCCTTCGCTGTTGGTCGCGCAGCACGTTGTGGATCGCCTGGGCGCGGGCCCACGCGGCCACCGGCGGCTTGCCGCGCGTGAGGATCTGCACACCGACGCGGTCGAAAGGATCGAACTGCGGCGGCGACGCGGCCCCGAGGCGGACCACCGTGGCGACGTCGGCCATATCAGGGCCGTCGGGCAGGTGATGCGCGATGATCTCACGCTTCTGGCCGATGCCGGGATTGACAATGAGATTGCCCCGCGTTGGATCGGCGATCCAGGCGGTCAGCGCGATAACCAGGCCGTAGAGGTCGCGGTCGGCCATCAGTTCAGCCCCATCCTGGCGGCGTAGTGCTCGGCCTGCTTGCGGAAGATCTCCGGACCGTCCTCGCGGATCGCCCGCTCGAAGTACTTCGCCTGCCCCTGGTCGTGATGCAGGTCGAGGCGCTCATGCACCGCGGCGGCATAGGACGCGTTGAAGCCGATCTCGACGGCGAGCGGATGGGCGCCCTCGACAAGCAGTCCGCTTGCCTTCAAAAAGCCGGTGTCGATCGGAGCGTAACCCGCGGCCGCGGAGATGAGGGCGTGTCCGACCTCACGCACCATGCGCCCCGCCTCGACGGCGTTGCGCTCCTGGAGCAGGTGCAGGTTGCGGTTGAACTCGGTAAGGTCGATCGTGAGGCCGGTCTCCTTGGCCATCAGCGCACCTCCCCGCAATAGAGCATCACGCCGCGCAGGCCCGGCTTGCTCACGTCGGCTCGCTTGCGCACTTCCAGAGTGCGGCCGGCGACGTCAGGGTGATCGCACACGACGAGATCTCCCGTCGCCGGAGCGGTGGCCACCTCGACGGTGAGCATGATGTCGACGGTGAAGTTCTCGCGCTCGGCGGTTCGGGCCTGGCTCCAGTTGGGCGCCGTCGCCGCGCAGCGCACCGGCGCGGCGAGCAGCTCGGCGCCGTAGGTCGGCTGACCTTCGGCGTCACTGCCCGTGCGGGCCTTCCAGGAGGTGATGTGCGCGTTGGTGAGCATCAGATCAGCGTGCCTCCAACGCGCCAGAGTCCCGCCAGGCGCGACCACACCTGCCCGACGACTGAGAGGTCGGCCTTCACCTGCGAAGCCCCGCCCGCGGGCACGTACGCCTCACTGAGGCCGGCGGTGCCCTGGCTCGCCAGCCCGCCGGCGATGGCCTCACGGCGAGACCAGATGTCGGCTCGGTCGATCATGGACCACGCGAGGAGCGCCAGCGCCTCGCGCACCGCGAGCGGGGCGAGCGGGTCCGGGTCGGCGTCTTCGCCGATGAGGTTGTCATCATCATCCAGACGCGGGAAGGCGTAGTCCTGGCTCTCGTCATACTTGCGCCCCTTCCACTGACCGGCGTCGATCATCGCCTGGGCGCGATTCAGGAGCACCTGCTTGTCGGCGGTGACGAGCGCATCCCAGCCAGCGCGCTGCGTCGAGAGGACGAGCGTGTCGAGGAGGGCGTCGGCTTCGGCGGGCGTGATCTGCGAGGTCATAAGCACCGCTCCGGGGCTTTCGCCCCGGCGCGGCGGTGAAGGAGGCAGGTCAGGCGGCGGGCTTGGCGCCCCTGGGCTTGGTCGTACCCGGGAGAGGCGCGGGGGCATCGACCTCCTGGAACTGGCGGCGGTAGGCGCCGCTGCGCCGCATCCCGGCGATCTCTTCGGCGTCGCTCGTCGTGTAGCGATGGTTCTGGAAGCGGATCGCCTTTCCCCCCTTGTATTCGATCGCGCCGCCGACACCCGCGACGGGCGTGGGGCTTTGCAGGTAGAGGGTGAAGTTGGGCGAGCGGCTCACGAAGGTGACGGCCGCGGAGGGCGCCGCCTGGGAAGGGCTCTCCGGCGCGTCCGTCGTGTTCCTGGAATCGGTTCGGCTCATGGTGATCTCCGTGCGTTGGTGTGTGGTTGTGTGTGTGTGAATCGCTGATGCGCGGATCGACGGGTTGCCGGCGACGCCCGCGCGTGCGCCGCCGGCCCGCGCGTCAGGATCAGCCGGCGGCCTGAATGTTGCTCAGGATGCCGTGCGCGTCGGGATTGCCCCAGGTGAAGCCGAGCTCGGCGAACCACTTGTCGATCTTCGCGTCGTCGGTCTTGTTCTGGAGGTCCTCCAGAAGGCGCAGGCGGCGATCCTCGCCGTTGCCGACGAGCGGCCGCACCGCGGCCTGCTCCGGATCGACGACGAGCAGTTGCCTGCCGTGCGTCGTTCCCGTGAGGTGCGGGTTGACGATGAGGTCGAGGTTGCCCCAGGGCGTGGCGATGCGCTGGAAGGTCAGGCCGACCACCTTGCTGTCGACCGTGCTGCGCTCCGTCGAGGACCAGAGGCTCGTCAGAATGGCCGCGGTCGCGTAGCCGGCAAAGCCGAGCTTGCTCTGACTCCCCTTGGCGAAGACCTGCGAGAGGAAGTCCAGGAACTCCGCCTTCGTGATCGTGCCGTTGGCATCGCTCACGTTGGCGTTGGCGAAGCGGATGAAGCCGGAGGTCTCGCTTGCGCGCG
>WBZO01007336.1_pt1 | contig 10262 bp, 7 predicted proteins | sample 5204261 | NCBI WGS metagenome assembly WBZO01 (sample SAMN12412400, study PRJNA552823) | activated sludge metagenome | isolation source: activated sludge from anammox sidestream of wastewater treatment plant... | place: USA: North Carolina | collected 2017-09
GAGATACGTCCCTACGTCGGCATCGTCGATATTGAACCAGAACTGGTAGAATCTGTAGGGCGAAGTGTATTCAGGGCTAAGCCAGACACTAGTACCCTCGGCCGTCTTGCCGAACTTCGAACCATCGGCGTTAGTAATCAGCGGATAGACTAGCGCGTGGGCTCGCTCGCCTCGTGTCCGGCGGATGAGTTCCACACCGGCCACGATATTACCCCATTGATCGCTGCCGCCCGCCTGCAAGACGCAATTCCTCGTATCGAACAGATGCTGGTAATCGTAGGCCTGAAGAAGCATGTAGCTGAATTCGGTAAAGGACATACCGCTATCCTCACGGTCCAGTCGAGACTTGACCGAATCCTTGGCCAACATATAGTTGATAGTGAAATGCTTGCCTGTATCGCGCAAGAAGTCGACTAGCATAAGCGGCCGTAGCCAATCGGCATTGTTGACCATCTGTGCCGGATTACTCTTAACTTCGAAGTCGAGAATACCGGCCAATTGCTTCCTGATTTCGCCGACATTGTAATCGATGACGTCCAGCGAAAGAAGGTTGCGTTCGGTGCTCCGACCGCTGGGATCCCCGATCATGCCCGTGCCGCCGCCGGCCAGGGCGATAGGCGTGTGGCCAAAACGTTGCCAGCGGGCCAGCTGCATCATCGGCACGAGGTTGCCGACATGGAGGGTATCCTTGGTGGGGTCAAATCCGTTATACAGCGTGATTTTCTGCTCGCTCAGCAGATCATCAAGCCCTTCCGTCTTGTCGTAGATAAGTCCTCGCCAGCGCAACTCATCGATAATCGTCATTGCCATCTCTCACTCCTGTCAAACGGATTCCCGGATTTGCAGATTTCTCACAACAATAAAAAAGACGCGGTGGCGCCGCGTCTTTTGCTCTCGTTCGCCGTCGTTCTTCAGCCGCCGGCAACCGTCAAGCGCGCCAAAAGCGCGGTCGTTACAGATTGCCAACCATAATAAGCTTTGTGAACGAATATTAACCGTCTCATGACACGACCATCATAACACGCGGCCCGCGTATCTGTCAATTACGATCGGACGTCAGACGCCGGCCATCAGCTTGTCGACCGCGGCCGACAACTGGGCCAGATTACGCACCATATACACCTGGTCACATAGAGGCGCGTATTGCAACATATCGCTGTCGCCGGTGCCCCATTGGCGGGGGGGTTCCGGGTTGAGCCAGATCAGGCGACGCGCGCGCTGTTGCATGTCCTTGATCAGATCGAGCCGCGGATCGTTGTAATTATTGCGGCCATCACCCAGAATCACGACCGTCGTCCGGCTGTTGATGCTATCAAGCCAGTTATCGTAGAGCGTGTCCAGGCTGCGGCCGAAGTCGGTGGCGTAATGCTGCGGCGAGCGCCGGTAGAAGGCATCCATGACCTCATCGATCGCATCACCGGCTCGATTGCCCGACATCACCGGGCTGATCTCTTCCATATCGCTATAGAAACCAAAGCTGCGCGTCTTGGCCACCTGGTCCTGCAACTCATAAGTCAGACGCAACATAAATTCGGCCACGGAAAGCATCGATCGGGAGACATCGCAGATCAGCACCAGGCTCGGCTTCAACTTCTTGCGCTTGAACTTCAACTCCATGGGCACGCCACCATAACGCTGATTAGCGCGGATGGTGCCTTTCGAATCAAAACGCCCCGCCTTGCCCCGCTTGCGACGCAACGCGGCCCGGCTGCGCAACTGCGTCACCAGTCGCTGCACTTCGCGTCGCAGGATATTGGCCTCTTCCTGGGTCAACGCTTCAAACGGTTTATGCATCAGGTCAGATCCGAACAGCTCGTTCGGCCGGTTGGCGCGCTGCTCGGCAATCTGTCGCCCAACCTGTTGGGCTACCTGCTCGATCAGAGCCTCTCGATTGGCTTCGACGATGCCCATCAGTTTCTCGATAGCGTCGCGGCTCATACCCATCTCGGCCAGGCGCTCCATCAACTCGCGTAGCTGCTCTTCCAGGTGGGCCAGGCCCATCTGCTGCAGCATCCGCCGTGTCACCCAGCGCCCCTCCTGCTGGCTATCGGCCCACTGGATACCGGCACGCTCGGCTAATCGCTCCAGCTCTTCCCGGGTCGGCCCCTCGCCGCTGGTCAGCCAGTCCATCAACTTCTGGAGGCGGCCGCTGAGGGCCTCCAGCGCGGCCTTGAGCATCGCCTGCTCATCCTCGCTCATGTCTTCCAGAGCGTTCTGTAAAGGCGGTCCGCCGGTACCAAAGTAAAGAGGGAACAGTTCTTCAAAGGCGGCGAAGTCGTCCGATTTCTTGATGAGGGTCGTTCGCAATAATTGGCGGAATAGTTCTTTATCGGTGATTCCGAGGAGCTCGACCGCACGCATGGCGTCGGCCGATTCGGCCATCGACACACGCACCCCGGACGCCCGCATCCCCCGCACGAATTCTATAATCCGATCGTCCATCTCGTCGCCTCCAGGCCCGGCGCCTAGCGGGTGGCTGGCCCCCTCCGGCCACCATTGCCCATCATGCGCCTGGCCTTCTGCACGTCCGCCTCGTACTTCAGCAGAACAGTCAGGGTATTATTCATCGTCTCTTCGTCAATTGAGGCGGCATTGAGGGCGACCAGCGCATGCGCCCAGTCGAGAGTCTCGCTGATGCTGGGAACCTTGCGCAGGTCCATATTGCGCAACTGTTGCACCGTAGCGACTGCCTGCCGGGCCAGTTCCGGTCGCAAGTCGGGCACTTTCAGGCGTACAATATCGAGTTCAGCATCGAGGGTGGGGTATCCGACATAGAGATAAAGGCATCGCCGTTTGAGCGCTTCGCTCAATTCGCGGGTGTTGTTGCTGGTCAGCAAAACCATCGGCTGGTGTTTAGCGTGGATCGTGCCTAGTTCGGGAATGCTGACCTGGAAGTCGCTGAGAACTTCGAGCAGGAAAGCCTCAAACTCCACATCGGCGCGATCGATCTCGTCGATAAGCAGAACCACTGGCTCGTCGGACGTCAAAGCTCGCAGAAGCGGCCGTGGCAGCAAGAAGTTCTCCGAGAAAAAGACGTCTTCCTCTTGGGCAAGGCGATTGGCGGCTTCGGCCAGGCTGTTGACATCACCCAGCACGTTGTGAAGGGTATCGCGCAGGAGCTGAGTGTAGAGCATCTGCTTGGCATACTCCCATTCATAGAGCGCCTTGCCTTCATCCAGACCCTCGTAGCATTGGAGGCGGACCAACGGCGCGCCCAGCGCGGCCGCCCAGGCCTTGGCCAGCTCAGTCTTGCCCACGCCGGCCGGCCCCTCCGCCAGCACCGGTTTGCCCAGCGATTGCGCCAGATAGATCACCGTAGCGATCTCATCGGAAGTAATGTACTGCTGTGCGCTCAACCGTTGGCTGACGTCGGATCTATCGTTGAACATCATTCGCTTGGTCTCCCATTTTTAACATACAGCCCCAGCCACTGTGGGGCAAACTCATCACTGTGCGATTGATAACGATTCTAGGAATAATCGGATATCGCGCAAAAGGTTGGTTCCGGTTCTTATGCGGCCTTCAGCCCCACAGCCTTATAAATCACAGGCCAGAAAGTACCAATGGTCAGTTTCCGAGAACCCTACGCTGCTGTACAAACGCATGGCGGTGGCGTTATCGCGCCACAGGCCTATCTCGATTACGTTCGCGCCACGATCGCGCAAACGACGGAGCGCGGCCAGGAGCAAGCGCCGGCCGAATCCACGTCCCTGATAATCGCGTGATATTCCGATCGGTTCGATCCGACCGCGCCCGTCGGGCAACAGCTGATGCCAGGCGACGCCGATCGGTCGCCCACCGACGACCGCGAAAAGCAAATCCTCCGGCCGATCCAGCAGCGCCATAACCTCCCCGCCGGTATACGGCTGCGACCACGGCATGCCGTAGAAGCTCTCGTCATAAAGACGGCAGAATTCCGTGACCGCACGAGTCCACGAAAAAGTCAGCAATTCGCACGATGGCTCGACCGGAGTGAGAGGAAGCTCGCTCGTGGCCGGCAATTCCAGCAAGCATTCTTCATGTTCCACAACAAAATCACGCCGGAGCAAGAAAGCGGCCACATCATCATCGAGGCTGTCTACACGATGAGACAATCGATTAAAGCCTATCGCCGGCGCTGTATCCTGAACATGGCGAAGCAGCTGCGTGCCCAGCCCGTTCTGCCGGCACATCGGAACGACGCCTCCCGTCAGGTCACCCACACCCGGCAGCCCTGGAACCGGATCAATCACTGCATAACCGACCGGCCGTCGGCCATGCGTTATGATCCAGGCGCGCGCGCCCGTTCCCAGTCGCACTTCCAGTTCTTCCGTCCAGACGGTCAGCCGCCCGGCATCGGCCGGAACGATCGCGGCATGGACGGCATAGAGTGTCGCGGCTTCTCCCGAACGATAATCGCGGATCTTAACGTGGATGCTGAACGGCCTCCTCTAATGATCTTGATATAGGCGACTTGATATTACAGCGCCCTCATGGTCAAAACCACAAAACGCGAAAATTTTTCCAGTTATTGACCGGTTCTTCCTCTGGTGTTAAAATTCCCGTCGTTGCCCTCATCGTCTAGGGGACCAGGACGTAGCCCTTTCAAGGCTAAGACCGGGGTTCGAATCCCCGTGAGGGCATCCGCCAGCCGCTCTTGTCCAGGAGCGGCTGTTTGCTTTCCGGCTTTGACCATCATACCGACATCGTATACATTAACGCAGAAATGAACAATACGACGCTGATAACTTTTGACCGCCGCCATATTCCAATGCTCAGGAACATTCAGGTTCCTTATGAGGGGTAATCCATGCGCATAGGTCTGATGCTCGGCTACTCCGCCGGCAAAGTTGAACTACCAATCGAACTGGTGCAGGAAGCCGACCGGCTTGGCGTCTACTCTGTGTGGACGGCCGAGGCCTACGGCTCCGACGCCGTGTCGCCTCTCGCCTGGTTGGGCGCGCTAACCAAGCGCGTCAAGCTGGGCACGGCCATCATGCAAATGTCCGGTCGCACCCCGGCCAACACCGCCATGACGGCCATGACGCTCAATCAGCTCTCCGGCGGCCGTTTTCTCTTGGGGCTTGGCCTCTCGGGTCCACAAGTTGTGGAGGGGTGGCACGGCGTCAGCTACGCCCACCCGCTGAATCGCACGCGCGAATACGTCGAGATCGTCCGGCGCATCTTCCACCGCGAAGCGCCGCTGACCTTTGACGGCACACAGTACCAGATCCCCTATCATGGTCAAGACGCCACCGGTCTGGGCAAGCCGCTGAAAAGCACGCTGGCGGCCGCGCCGGATATCCCCATCTATCTGGCCGCTATCGGCCCCAAAAACGTCGAACTGGCGGCTGAGATCGGCGACGGCTGGTTGCCCATCTTCTTCGCGCCCGAGCGATATGACGACGTCTACAAGCCCCATATCGAGGCCGGGTTGGCCAAGGCGGGCAAGAATATCAGCGATTTTGATATCGCCCCCACCGTCTCGGTCGTCATTAACGACAATCTCGACATCTGCTACAACATGCTGCGGCCGATGCTGGCCCTCTATGTCGGCGGGATGGGCGCACGGGGCAAGAACTTCTATAACGACCTTGCGGGCCGATACGGTTTCGCCGCCGAGGCCGCCGAGATTCAAGACCTCTATTTGTCCGGTGACAAGGGCGCGGCGATGGCGCGCGTGCCGGCTGAGTTGATCGATGCTGTGGCCCTCGTCGGCCCGAAGGAGCGCGTCCGCGAACACCTTCGTCTCTGGCTCGACAGCCCGGTAACGACGATCAACATGACCGTTTTCGACATCGAGACTCTGCACGTGATGGTCGAGTTAATGGCGGAGATAGCGTGATTTCGATAGACCAGGAACAGGACGCGGCCTGGCGGCTCCGTAACGAGCCAATCGACATCGGCGGCCGCGAGGAGCTGCTCGTCGAGCTGATCGGCGCACTGGCCCGGGCACGGCCGCTGACCAGTAACCGCTACAATCGTACGATACAATCTTTCGTCCGGCGCGGGCTCCCCTGGCTCTCCAAGGGGCAGGTGCAGGCGGTCTATCGGGACTTGTGCGAGGCCGGCTACCTGACGTTCGATCCTGATCTGCGCGCCCATTTGCAGATGAAGCCCATGCGAACGCAGTCGGGCGTATCTACTGTCACCGTCCTGACCAAGCCCTATCCTTGCCCCGGCCAGTGCGTCTTTTGTCCCACCGACATACGCATGCCCAAGAGCTACCTGCACGACGAGCCGGGGGCGCGACGGGCCGAGCGACACAACTTCGACCCTTACGACCAGACCGCATCGCGGCTGCAAGCGCTGGAAGCCATCGGCCACCCCACAGAGAAGATCGAACTGCTCATCCTGGGCGGCACATGGTCAAGCTACCGGCGCGACTATCAGGAATGGTTCGTCAAACGCTGCTTCGACGCCATGAACGGCTTCGATTCGACCACGCTGGCCGAGGCGCAGACAGCCAACGCCATCGGCCGTCGCCGCAATGTGGGATTGGTCGTGGAAACGCGGCAGGACCGCATCGACATCGACGAGTTGCGCTGGTTCCGCACCCTGGGCGTCACCAAGGTGCAGGTCGGTATCCAGTCACTCGACGAGCGCGTACTGGCGCTGAACAAGCGCGGGCACGACGTTCAGAGCACGCGTGACGCCTTCCGCTTGCTACGGCTAGGCGGATTCAAGATCCACGGCCACTGGATGGCCAACTTGCTCGGCGCAACCATCGAAGGCGACATCGAGGATTTCGGCCGTCTATGGAGCGATCCCGCCATCCGCCCCGACGAACTGAAGATCTATCCCTGCATGCTGGTTTCCAACGCCGAACTCTATGATTATTGGCAGCGCGGCGAGTATACGCCCTACACTGAAGATGAAGTGGTAGACGTACTGGCAGCGTGCAAAGCCCAGGTGCCGCGTTACGTTCGCCTCAGCCGCGTGGTGCGCGATTTTCCGACGACCAACGTCGTCGCCGGTAACAAGAAGACTAATTCGCGGCAACTCGCCCAGGAGAAACTACACGAACAAGGGACGCCTTGCCGTTGCATCCGCTGCCGTGAAGTACGGCGAAAAGCGATCCGCTTCGAAGATCTGGAACTGCGCGACCTCATCTATCATACCGATGCGACGACCGAACATTTCCTGAGCTTCGAGACGCTCGACGACTACCCGACGGCCGATCGACTGGCGGGCTTTCTGCGCCTGTCGCTGCCCGATCGCTCGCTCCCCCATCCCCTACCCGAGCTGGACGACCACGCCATGATCCGTGAGGTTCACGTCTACGGCCCGGCGCTTAATCTGGGCGACGATAGCCGGGGTGAGGCGCAGCACATCGGGCTAGGGACACAACTGGTCGATCGCGCCAAACAGATCGCTCGTGAGGCCGGCTTCCGACACATCGCCGTCATCAGCGCCATCGGCACCCGCGAATATTACGCTCGATTGGGCTTTGAGCTGAACGGTCTGTATATGACTTGTGCGCTGGATTAAGCCATTCTCTCGTCACCCACCGATTTCTTTACATCGAGCCGGTTTTAGTTGACAATTTGCCCTGTCTATGAACACGATTCGCTTTTCGCTCATACGCCTATGGCTCTGGTTGCTTAAGGGGCTATCTACCGACAAGGCTGATCCGGCTGATGTGTACTTCAGCTACCGGTTGCTGTTGGGGCGCGAACCGGACGCTCCCGGTTGGCGCAATCAGTTACATGCCCTGAAACGCGGCCGCAGTCGCCGGGAAGTGGTGGAAGGCGTCATAAATTCGCCCGAGTATCGCTCACGTAACGAGCCGAGCGAGATCACCTGCGTCGATGTCGGGCGTTTCGCCATGTGGCTGGACAAGGAAGATAACCTCATCGCCCAAGGCATCATAGCTACCCGAGCTTACGAGCCGCATGTCACGGCCACGCTGGAGCGAGAACTCACGCCGGAGAGCACATTCGTCGATATCGGGGCCAACATGGGTTGGTTCACCCTTCTGGGGGCGGGCCTCGCCCGACGAGTGATCGCCATTGAACCAAACCACAACAACGTCCAGTTGCTTTATCGCAGCTTGTTGACCAACCAGTTCACGAATGTACAGGTGCATGAATGCGCCGTGACGGATGAGCCACGACTCCTGGAACTCAATTTCCTGCATTCCAATGGCGCGGTGATGGCCATAGGTGAGATGCGAGAATCGACCACGGTTGTCCGAGGTGATTCGTTAGACAATCTGTTGCGCGATGTCGACCACATCGATGTGATGAAAATGGATATCGAAGGGCACGAACCAGTCGCCCTGCGCGGCATGGTCCATATCCTGACACATCATCGTCCGGTGCTGTTGGCCGAGTTCCACCCGATGGCCATTCGCGCCATTTCCAACGTCGAGCCGGAGGCATTCCTCAGATCATTGAGCGACTATGGTTACCGCGTGTCGGTCATCCGCCATGGCGGCACGGAAGTCGGCCCCCTTGACGTCGCCGGGATTATCAGTGAGTGGGAGACCCTGAACCGCAAAATGAACGGCCAAGGGACTATTCACCTCGATATTATCTGCCGGCCGAGCTGAGATAACCATCATGGAATCGACGTCTCGCAGAACCATCGATGAAGCCGCCATCACGCTCCGGGAGGGGCGCCCCGAAGACGCGGCCGCCAATATCGACTTCTTCCGTCGCATGTTCAGCGAGCCGGGGATCAACCTCATTACCGAGGCCGATGAATACTTCCCCACCATAGCGGGAGAAGCGCGCGCCATCCGCGATATGAATCAAGCCGATAACAGCCTCTACCTCGTGGCTGAAACCGGCGGCCAAATCGTCGGTGTATTGACGCTGAACGGAGGCAAACGCCGTAATGTAAGGCATTCGGCCGTCCTGGGCATTACCGTGGCTCGGGAATGGCGCGGCCGAGGCATTGGCCGGCGCCTCATGGCCCACGCCGTTGAGTGGGCGCGCCAAACCGATATCCTCACACGCATCGAACTCCACGTCTTCGCTCGCAATACCATCGCGATTGCCCTCTATGAGTCGCTCGGCTTCGAGGTGGAAGGCCGATTACGAAACGCGGTCATTCGTGATGGTGTGTACATCGATGATCTAATCATGAGCCTGCTGCTCTAGCGCTCACCCGTCGAAAGACAAATAAAACCCAAACCTTGCAGGGAGTAAATAAAATAGTGGAAAACAAGAGCATGGAACCGGCCGACGTGACCAAGCTGATCGAGGAAAAAGGGCTTGAGTTCGTCGATGTTAAATTCACCGATCTTTTTGGGCAATGGCAACACTTTTCGCTGCCGATCGAGGTTTTCAGCGAGGAGGCTACTTTCGAGGCCGGCTTGGGTTTCGACGGTTCCTCCATCCGTGGTTTCCAGGGCGTCGAGTCGAGCGACATGATCCTGATCTGCGATCCATCGACGGCCATCATCGACCCGATCTGCGAGACGCCAACGCTCAGCCTGGTAGGCGACGTCTATGACCCCATCAGCCGCAAACCTTATTCGCGCGACCCGCGTTACGTGGCCCGCAAGGCGCTGGCCTTCTTGCAAGGCACCGGCATCGCCGACACGGCCTACTTTGGCCCCGAGGCCGAGTTTTTCGTTTTCGACAAAGTGATGTATTCGGCGGGCGAATACTCCTCAGCCTATCAGGTCGACAGTGTGGAAGGGCCCTGGAACAACGGCATATTCGGCTTCGGTCACTCAGTGCCCCACAAGCGCGGTTACTTCCCCGTGGCGCCCTTCGACACGCTGCAAGACCTGCGCGCGGAGATGGTGCGCACGCTGATCCGGTCCGGCGTACCGGTGGAACTGCACCATCACGAAGTCGGCACGGCCGGACAGTGCGAGATCGATATGCGCTTCGATTCGATGCTGAAAATGGCCGACAACGTCCAGCTCTATAAATACATCGTCAAGAATGTCGCCCAGAAGCACGGCAAGACAGTCACCTTCATGCCCAAACCGATCTACGCCGACAACGGTTCGGGTATGCACACCCACCAGAGCTTGTGGAAAGATGGACAGCCGCTGTTCTACGATGAAAACGGCTATGCCGGATTGAGCCAAATGGCCAAGTGGTACATCGGTGGCATCCTGAAGCACATTAATGCCCTGCTGGCCTTCTGCGCGCCAACGACTAACTCCTACCGTCGTCTGGTGCCGGGATATGAGGCGCCTGTCGTGGTGGCTTACTCGGCCGCCAACCGCTCGGCCGCGATCCGCATCCCGATGTATTCCAAGTCTCCCAAGGCCAAGCGCATCGAGTTCCGCTGCCCCGACCCAGCGGCGAACCCCTATC
>WBZO01007037.1_pt1 | contig 10261 bp, 10 predicted proteins | sample 5204261 | NCBI WGS metagenome assembly WBZO01 (sample SAMN12412400, study PRJNA552823) | activated sludge metagenome | isolation source: activated sludge from anammox sidestream of wastewater treatment plant... | place: USA: North Carolina | collected 2017-09
GCTTCACCCGCTCGTCGATCCGTTGCAGGAAGACCTTGAACACGTCGAAGGCGAAGGACACGTCGCCCCGTTTCGCCATGTCGTCCAGATCGTCCTTGTGCTTCTCAAAGGCGTCGGCGTCGGACTGGTAGAAGTAGACCTTCATCGGGTCGAGCATCTTCAGGAACGCCTTCAGCGACCGCTCGGAGATTTCGTCGTCCAAAGGCCGCCGCGACAAGTGGTCGCGACGCAGAAGCGTGGCAATGGCCAGCGTCACCTGCCGGTCGTCGCGCGTCGGGGCAACCGGGTCCGCACAGGCCACCGCGCCCAACGACAAAAGGACCAGGGCGACAACGAAGGCACGCAATCGAAGGTCTGCAGTGGCGAGTCGGATCATGCTCTCCCTCTTGACACCAAAAAGGGTGGTCGAAATGCCCATTTGCGAGGGCCTGAGACGCACAGTTCCCCTATCCTACCCCGAACGCTAACCGGGAACAAGGTCGAATGTCACTCCCGGGAGCGGGGCACATTCCGGCCGCGCGAAGGGATGGGTCTGTTCCGACACGGCTTAATGCGCGGTCCGGGCTCGGGATGACGCTACCCTCTCTTCTGATAGTTGCCGATCGGCCGCGTGCGTTTCGCCTGCACGAAGACTCGCTAACACAGGCTGGGCGGCGGGCTGCCTCGCCCCGGTCGATTCTTCGCACCCGCCCCGGCCGCAGGCAAGCCCCGCCGCTTCCAGGACTGCCTCAACCACAAGCGGGCTCGGCCCGAGCGGAGCCGGCACAACCCAGTCCACCTGCGGCCGAGACTCGCGGGCCCGAGCCACTTCGCGCTCCGTCTGCGCAACCAGCGCCCCGTGAAAGAGCAGGTGCGGCTGGACCACCACGCGACGAACGTCCGGTCCCGCGGCGCTCTGGAGCACCTCGGACAACGGCGGCCGCGCCATGGCCAGGAACCCAACCAACACCGCAGTCTCGCGCTCGCGGGCCCGCCGCAATTCGGCAAAACGCCGCATCTCCTCGGTCGCGCGCGGATCGCGGCTCCCGCGCCCGGCCAGAACCAGACTGGTCTGCCGCGGTGGGACCGAAGGGAGCGGCCCCAGGGCTTCGTCGCAGCGGCGGGCCGACAGTTCCACGATGGACCGGCGGCAGCCGAGATGTGCCGCGTGGCGCACGGCCACGCCCGCGTGCCGCGCGGCGGCCGAGGCCACGGCCGCGGGGATGTCGCGCCGCACGTGGGCCGCGGCAAAGAGCATCAGGGGCACGGCCACGATGCGCCCCGCGCCGGCCGCCACGAGGCGATCGAACCCCTCGGCGATGGTGGGACAGCCCATCTCCAACAAGGCGGGCTCGACAGGCGTCTCCGGGACAGCGGCCGTCACGCAATGGGCAAGCTCGAAGAACTGACGCGTCCCCAAGGCGTCGCGTGTCCCGTGGCCCACGATCAGGATTCCGAGGCTCCTCGCGCCGGTGCTCATGGGGACATTGTTCGCCGCGAGGGCCAGGGAGGCAATGTCCCCTATGCCCGGGCGATGAGCGGTGCCCCATCCTGGTTGTCGACGCCGCACGCGGCGAGCCAGCGGGCGAGCAGATCGTCGCCCATCCGGCGAACGCGGTCCGGATCGCCGGACACGCCGCGGATCTTGCCGCCCGCGCGATGGAGGTGCCCTCCCCCGTGGCCCAGGCCGGCCAGGGCCGTGCGGACCAGGCGCGTGGCATCGTCGCCCGGGGCGGTGGTGCGGACGGAGACGCACAGGTCGTCGCCGGCCACGGCCCCGCACAGAACGCGGTCGATCCCCTCGCCGCGGATGAGCAAGTCGGCCACCTCGCCGACGATTTCGGGATTGGACGCCCGCGGGAGCAGGCAGAACGCCGTGTGGCCGAAAAGCAGGGTGTTGCGCAAGGCCGTCTCCAGGTCGACGAAGTAACCGCGCGAGAGCGGGGCGTCCACGATCTCGGCGAGCACGGTGAAGTCGGCCCGCTCGCTCAGCCACAACGTGGCCGAGCGGTCGTGGCGCGAATAGGCCGTGGCAGCGCCTCGCACCTCGGTGCGGACGGCATACAACAGCGCCGTGGCCAGGCCCGGTCCCGGCTCCACGTTCTGCTCGCGGAGATACTCCGTTACGATGCTGGCCGAGGCCACCACGCGGGGGCGGATGTCCTCAAAGGGCAGACGCCTTCGGCCCGGCACGTCGGCGTGGTGATCGATGACCGCGACGGGAAGGATGGGCTTGTCGTCCAGCAGGTGATTGCTGGAGCCCGGATTGCAGTCGACGAGCACGGCCCCCGTGCCGGGCGGCATCTCCAGGTCGTGGACCATCTCCAGCGGAGGTCTGAGCAACTCGACCATGTGCCGGTTCTCCGCGCGGAGGATCGCCCCCCGCGCCACGAACCGCGCCAGGCGCCCCAATCGCTCCCGCACCAGGAGCCACAGTGCCCAGCCGCTGGCGATCGAATCGGGGTCGGGCGTGTCATGGGTGACGATCGCCACCTGGGCGTAGCGGCCCAGAAGCGCCAGGAGGCGGTCCGAACGGCGCGCGCGCCGGGTGCCGGCCCGGGCGAGAGAATCGGTCGAGGCCTGCATCGGGGTATCCACCCTACTGGGGCAATTCGTCACGTCCCCGCACTGCATCCTAGAATATTCTGAGGGGAACGCCAATCGGCCCCTGCCTGGGAAACCCCGCCACGGCCCGGCGCACGCCATGCTGCCCCCCGGCGCGGCGGGACGCGGCCCGAAAAACCGAGGGTTCCGCGAAAGGCGGCAAGGTTTGTCCCGCCCTCCCGCGGCGCCTATAATTCCCAGGTGAAGGCGCGAAACCGGAACTCTTTTCCCAATCCCAGTCACACTTCGCCAGTCAAGGAGGCCGTCGTGCAGCTTCTCATCACGGGCAAGAACTTCAAAGTCGGCGACGAGCTCCGCGATCACATCGATCGCCGTCTTCTTTTCGCCCTGGGCAAGTTCGATCCGGAGATCGACCGCGTGGAGGTTGGCCTGGCCGACGTCAACGGGCCCAAAGGCGGCCTGGACAAGCAGTGTCGCATCGTGGCCAAGGTGCGGTCGTTGGGGAGCGTCGTGGTCGAGGAGCAGGACCTGGACTTCTACACGGCCGTGGACCGCGCCGCCGACCGGCTCGGCCGGGCCGTCCATCGCACCATCGACCGGCGGCGCGATCCCAAGTACGCGCGGCGCCGCGCCGGCAACCGGGACGTCGAGCCGCCCCGACTCGCGGAGGGAGAAGACGATCACGCGGCGGCCGGTTCGTAGGACGGGTCGCGCGGTCTACGTCAACTTCGCTGCCTCGTGCGAAAGCACTCCCAGCACGATCTTGCGGAGCTTGGGCTCGGCCTCGGCCGCCGTCTTGAGGATCTCCTCGATGCTCGCCGGCTTCAGGGCGTCGGGCAGGCACATGTCCGTGACGATCGACAGCCCCAGCACCCGCATCCCCGCGTGGACGGCCACCAGCACCTCGGGCACGGTCGACATGCCCACCACGTCCGCGCCGATCGCCCGCAGAAAACGGTATTCCGCCCGCGTTTCCAGGTTCGGCCCCACCACGGCCACGTACACGCCCTTGTGGGCGACAAAGTCCTCGCGGCGGGCGACGGCCAGGGCCACGTCGACCAGTCCCCGGTCGTAGGGGGCTGACATATCGGGAAAACGCGGCCCCAGGCGGTCGTCGTTGACGCCGACCAGGGGATTGCCGGTCATCAGGTTGATGTGGTCCTCCATGACCATGACGTCGCCTCGCGAGTACTGCGGGTTCAGGCCGCCACAGGCGTTGGACACCACCAGCATCTCCGCGCCCAGGGCCCTCATCACCCGCACGGGAAAGGTGATCTGCTTGTACGTGTAGCCTTCGTAGGCGTGGAAGCGGCCCTCCATGGCCACCACGTTCAGCCCCTCCAGCCGACCGCAGACGAACTGGCCCGCGTGACCGACGACCGTCGAGCGGGGAAAATGCGGTATCTCTTCATAAGGAATGATGGCCTCGGTGGCGATCTGGCCCGTCAGGCTCCCCAGCCCCGTGCCGAGGATGACGCCGGCGTGGGCATGACCCGACCAGCGGCGGCGCACCGCCTGGACGGCCTCGTCGATCTGGGGCGCGAGCTCTCGCATCCTAGAAGTCCTCGTCGAATTCGTCTTCCTCGTCGTCTTCCAAGTCGTCGTCCACGACCGCTGTCCCGAAATCGTCGTCCTCTTCGAACGCCTCGGTGGGGAGCACCTCCGGAACGGTAATCTCCTCCTCGACTTCTTTCTCCTCCTCTTCCTCGTCGTCGAACGTCTCGTCGAGATCGTCCTCGAAGTCCTCCTCGAAGTCGTCGTCGAAATCGTCGTCGAAATCGTCGTCGTCGAATTCCTCGAACTCCTCGTCCTCGTCGTCCTCTTGGGCCGTCAGCCAGCCGCCGGGCAGGTCTCCGAGCTCGGGTGAGCCGGGCAGATCGGTCTCGGGCCGCTCCCAGTCCATTCGGGGAGTTGAATGCTCCAGCGCCATCAATCGGTCCTCTCGGGATGAACGGACATACCAGCGACAAGCGAGAGAATCTATCAGTCCGGGACAGGACGTGGCAAGCCCCAAGAAACGAGCAGGGCCATCCGGGATGGATGGCCCTGCCCAAACACGGGGGTGAGAAAGCCCAGTTTTTGGGGTGGGGCGGCCCGCACAGCGAACCGCAGCCCCACCGGACAACTCTAGATTGGAGCCGAGAAGAATCAAACTGAGGTGTTTAGAAAAAATGGGTATTTTGCGAGAGGCGCCGTTGCAATGTTCCGGTTGTACGGATAGCGCCAACTTGCCGGCCCACGGAAGCGCAGACTGCACAACTTGCGATAGGTATGAAGGCGGTCTTCAATGCCTGGCAGCCAAGTGCCCAGCCTACTGCCTGCGCCGCCGTCGCCAGGTTGCCGGCGCGCACAGCGCCAAGCCGAGCCCCAGGATGACAAAGGTGGATGGCTCCGGCACCAGTTCCAGCGTGAAGGCGTTGAGGATCGGATCGTGGTTGCTGAACAGCGTGGAGGTGGGCAAGAGTTCAATGTTCAGCTTGTTGTCCAATGGCCGGACGATGGTGCTGAAGACTATGCCTATGGTGGGATTCCCGGGCACCATCATGGCCGTCGCGGAAAACTCATCAAAGAGATTTTGCCCTTCCACCAGGATATCAAATGACCTGCCCGTGGCAGGCGGCGTAAACGCGTCGTTCTCGGAGAAGAGCAGTTGCAGGTGGTAGGTGTAGCCGGGCACAACGTCCAGATCGACCTTCACGCCGTTCGTGTTTGTCGAGGGCGTGTACACGATCGAGTGCATCATGGTTTCGAGCGAGTTGGCCTCTGGTGTGTTGCCATATTCTGGCTTTGTGCCCCAGGTGGATAGGAGCGTCCCATAGGTGATCGTTGCTCCATCTCTCGGTACGCCCGAAGCGGCATGGCCGGTGAATACGGCATCGCCGATTTTGCCCACCGTGCCGGTGGACAAGTTGCCCACATCAACCGCATAGACGAAATGCCCCTTCAAATCCAAGGCAGGGGAAGTGGGACCATCGAAGACATTGGCGCCGAAGGCGGCCGAGTAGTGCTGGCGCATCTTCTGCGGCGTCAGATCGGAAAGGAACACGGCCACCTCGTCCAGCCACCCGTCGCCGCGTCGATCGGCTGTTGTGCCGGCGCTGTCGCGGCCCATGAGCACGTTGACGAGGCTCGTGGCCGCGCGCACGCTGGTGGTCCCGGTCTTGCTGGCCACCAGTACACCGTCGAAGTAGACGCGTCCGACCTTGGCGACGTCGTCGTAAGTGATCGCGTAGTGGTGCCAATCCTGGATGTTGGTCGCCGTGGGCTGCCCGCCCAACTGCTCGAACGCACCCGCGTTGCTCACAATGAAGCCCCGCCACGTAGCGACCCCATTGTCCGGGTGGAGCAGGAAGCCGTTCGCCCCGCGGTCGTTGGGCAGCCAGCCCCAGGCGTTCCAAAGCGGGGTCGCAGACTTGGCCCAAGCCTCGACGCTGAAACTGGCGGTCATGTTCACGCCGTTGGCGCGGACGTAGCCGCCATCGGCCCCGGCCAGGTTGGGCACGACGCGAACGGCCTGGCCGACCTTGCCCTGCTCCAAACCGGCAGGGCCGATATATGTCCCGTTCTGCGCTCCGTCGGCCGTGGCCGAGTCGGCCGCGGGCTGGGCCGTGCTGGTCTCCTCGAAGCGCCAGTAGGCTGTCGGGTTGTCGGCCAGGATCACCTGCTCATAGGTCAAACCGGCGTGGCTCTCGCCGGCAGACACCAAGACCAGGAAAAAGGTCGCAAGGGCGACGGGCGCAGCCGCCGCGAGCCGCGCGGCACGAAAGGACTCGGCAAGGCGAGATTTCATAACGTAACCCCCCAACAGCAAAAGGGCCTGTACGACGAGGCGGACCGAAGCAGCTCGGCTTCCCCGTGAAGTTGTTCCACGTGCGCGAACGCGAATTCCCCAGCGCGCTTCAGGATAATTGACAGTCCCAGCCGACGCAAACACCTTGCGGGGCAACCATGGGCGAAAGATGCATAAGAATATGGGGGGTGGAACCTCGGGGCCCGAAGGGACGCAGCGCAGAGCGAGACGCGCACTGCCGCGCGCAGACCCCGACCCGAAGGCAGCGTCTACGGAGGCAAGTCAATACCCATCCGTAGAGTTATTCTGGCTGCGTCGCCCGCTATTTCTCGGCCGGCTTCTCTTCGTCGAAGGGATTCGACGCCTTGGACTTCTCCGCCGGCTTCTCGGCCGGTTTCTCAGCAGGCTTCTCCGCGGGCTTCTCGACGGGATTCTCGCCGGGCAGCTCGGGCAGTTTGGCCGCCGGCTTTTCCGCGGGCTTCTCGGCCGGCTTCTCGGCTGGCTTCTCAGCCGGCTTTTCGCCCGGCAGATCGGGCATCTTCTCGGCCGGCTTTGCGCCCGGCTTCTCTTCGGGCTTGTCCGCGGGCTTCTCGGCCGGCTTCTCTTCGGGCTTGTCCGCGGGCTTCTCGGCCGGTTTCTCGGGCGGCTCGGGCACGTCTAAGGGCGGCATCTTCTCCTTTGGCTTCTCCTCGGGAACGGGCGGCTTCTCGCTGGGCTCTTCCTTCGGCTTCTCCGCCCCCTTGCCCGGTGTCTGGGCGGCCTTGTCCGGCTTTCCCGTCTTGGCGGGCTCCTTGCCGGGAGGCGACTTCTTGGGCTCTCCGCCACAACCGGCCACGAACAGCCCCACGGCCAACACGGCTGCCAGCAAACCTAGAATCCTCATACCACGTCTCCTGAAAAAGAAAGGACAGTGTTTCCCGGTGCCGCCAACATAGCGGCTGGCCGCAACCAAGTAAACCAGGGGGCCCTGGGGCGCACGCCGCTCGGTCCCTCACGACGCTGGGCCAAGATCGAAACCGAAGTACCGCGCCGCGTTGCCGTAGCAAACGTCGCGGACCAGCGACCCGATCAACCCGAAGTCGTTGGGCAAGAGGCCCTTGGTCATCTCTCGGCCGAGCAGGTTCGAGAGAATGCGGCGGAAGTACTCGTGGCGGGTGTAGGAGAGGAACGACCGGCTGTCGGTGAGCATGCCCACGAACTGGCTCAACAGACCCTGGTTGGAGAGCGAGTCGATCTGCCGCTCCATGCCGTCCTTCTGGTCGAGGAACCACCAGCCGCTGCCGAACTGCATCTTGCCCGGCGTCTGGCCATCCTGGAAATTGCCGATCATCGTGGCCACCAGGTCGTTGTCGGCCGGGTTGAGGTTGTAGAGGATCGTGCGGGCGAGCTTGCCCTGGCGGTCCAGCCGGTCGAAGAACCGCGCCATTGCCGGCCCCTGGGGCCAGTCGCCGATGGAGTCGAACCCGGTATCCGGGCCGAGCGTGCGCAAGGCGCGGGTGTTGTTGTTCCTCATGCAGCCGAAGTGGAACTGCTGGGTCCAGTTCTTCTCGTGGTCCATGACGGCCAATTCATAGAGCAAGGCCGACTTGAACTTGGCGATCTGCTCCGCCTCCAGCCTTCTGCCGGCGCGGAGCTGACGGAAGGCCGAGTCGATCTCGGCCCCGGTGTACTCGTCGGCGAAAAACGTGGTCAGGCCGTGGTCCGAAAGGCGGCAGCCCGCCGCGTGGAAGGCGTCGTGACGCTGGCGCAGGGCTTCGACCAGCGAGTCGAAATCCTTGACGGCCGTGCCGCTTGAGTCGCTGAGGCGATCAATCCAGGCGTTCAACGCCGCGGGGTCCTCGGCGGCGAGGGCCTTGTCCGCGCGGAACGTGGGAAGCACGCGGATGGGAAACGACCGGTCGGCCGCGATCCGGGCGTGGTGCTCCAGCCGGTCGGTCGGGTCGTCCGTGGTGCAGACCAGCACGACCTTCATCTGGCGCATAATGCCGCGGCACGAGAAATCGTCGCGCGCGAGCATCGCGTTGCAGTGGTCCCAGATGCCCTGGGCTGTTTCCGGGCAGAGCAGGCGGTCGCTGATGCCGAACGGGCGCTTGAGTTCCAGGTGGGTCCAGTGGTAGAGCGGGTTTCGCAGCGTCTTGGGCACGGTCTCGGCCCACTTCTGGAACTTCTCCCGGTCCGGGGCGTCGCCCGTGCAGTACTGCTCCGCCACGCCGGCCGCGCGCATGGCCCGCCACTTGTAGTGGTCTCCGTGCAGCCAGATCTGGGCGAGATTGGCGAAGCGGTGGTCGTCGGCGATCTGCTGCGGCGGCAGGTGGCAGTGGTAGTCGATGATGGGCAGATCGCGGGCAAACTCGTGGTACAGACGCCTCGATGCATCCGTTTCAAGCAGAAAGTCCTCGGTGATGAATATGTCGGGCACGGCGGTCATGTCCCCAAAGGAGGCTCGGCGGTTGAGAAAGCCGCGTAGGCCGCGGCCGCCAGCCGGGCGTCGTGTTCTCGCGGCAGCACCAGCCCGCGCACCCGGGCGCGGAGCATTACCCCTTTCTCCAAAGTATGCGGAAACAACCGGTAACACAGGCCGATCGGGCCGCCCGCACCGTCCGCAGGCAGGATGGTGGCAAGGTGAAAATCGGCCGGATGGACCATCTCAGCGTAGCTGAGGCCAGGCTGGAGCAGGCGCACCAGAATGCACCCCGGCCCATCGCCCGGTCCAAGAGAGAGCGGCTCGCCCTTCCCCACGTCAAGCGAGCGGAAGTCCGCCTTCGGGCCAGATTGCAGCCACAAGACGTCCGCTGCCGCGAGCCGGCTGCTGACTTCCAGCGAAGGCTGCGCGTCCCAGAGCGCGGTGCGCAACGAGACGATCAAATCCACCGCCGCAAGCCATCCTCCTGCCAGGGGCGGCTCCAACGACCGCCACAACGCGTCGACGCGGACAGGACGTTCCTGCTCGCCGCCGTAGGAGACCACGAGGTCGGCGCCGCGGACGTAGTGCTCGCTGGGGAGCCTTGGCGCAGTCCGCGGCGATTCGGCGCCTGCCACGCCCAAGAGCGAGCCAGCCAGGGCCGTGCCCGCGGCGCGCAGGGCCGTCAATCCGTGGTTCGGACGGCGGAGATCAACAATTGCCTCGAGCGTCTCGCTCAAGAGCGTCGCGCGCTCATCCACGAGTCGCCAGCACTTCGACGCGGTCATTTCGGCGTCAAACGGCCCATGGGGAATCGATGCTCAAGAATCCAGGCCGCAGTGTGCCGCGCGCCGGGCGGGCCTTCAAGGGAGGCACGAGAAAACAAAAAACCCCGCCGCTCGCAGCCAGGGCGAAACGGCGGGGCCGGAACAGAGAAGAGGCCGAATACTCTAACCGGCTTCATCATACCAATTCCGACAGGCTTGTCCAGAGTCTCGCCAACAAAATTCCGAACAAAATCGAACGATATTTCGAGTCCACCCTCCAGAGGGATTCTGGCCGCCAGTCTTGCGAGGGCCCACACGGACCCTGATAATGTTTGTGGGAAAGCAAAATGGGATTTTAGTCGACGAATGCCTGATTACATAACCGTTTGCGAGCGTGCTGCCCGAGCGGGCGGGGCCGTGCTTCTGGAGAAGATAGGCCGGGTCGAAGTCAGGGAAAAGGCGCCAGCCGACCTGGTCACGGAGGCCGACGTGGCGTCGCAGGCAGCCGTGCGTCAGATCGTGATTGCGGCATTCCCCGATCACGACGTTCTTGGCGAGGAGGATGCGTCGCTGGGGCCGCACGCCGGGGGGGACTCGGGCTATCGGTGGCTTGTGGACCCGCTGGACGGCACGACCAACTACGTTCACGGAGTGCCCCACTTTGCCGTGTCTGTTGCCCTTGAACGGGCGGGGCAACTCTTAGCCGCCACGGTCCTGGATCCCGTGGCCAACGAGTGCTACACGGCCACGGCGGGCGGC
>WBZO01007337.1_pt1 | contig 10261 bp, 7 predicted proteins | sample 5204261 | NCBI WGS metagenome assembly WBZO01 (sample SAMN12412400, study PRJNA552823) | activated sludge metagenome | isolation source: activated sludge from anammox sidestream of wastewater treatment plant... | place: USA: North Carolina | collected 2017-09
CTTGTCGACGCCGTCGGCGAAGATGCGGTCGCGGGTCACGGCGGCGGCCGCGAAATTGAGGTTGCTCGATCCACTGACCGTCTCGCCGAAGATGACGTAGCGGTTGGGATGCACGACCATCCCGTAGGCCTTGTCCCATTCTTCGCTTTCGAGAATGTCGATATCGATGCAGCCGTGCGGGGCATTGAAGCTGATGTCGAGCTTGCCGGAAGGAGTCAGCCGGAACACGGCAAAATTGAGATTATTCGAGGGAAGGGTGGTGTAACCGGAAACCACCAGGCTGCCGTCGCTCTCGAGCCAGGCGTTGCGGCTTATGAACTCTTCATTCTTCCAGAAGTACGCGTTCCCGTTGTTCGCGTAAAACAACATCACGGATCCGGCACTGGTCACCTTGGTGACCCAGCCGCGACGGAGGAAGGCGCCGTCACCGTTCGTAGTTGTTCCGACCGCATAGATGTTGTTGTCCATGCCGTTGCCCAATGCCGGTTCGAGCACGAGATCGGTGAACATCGATTGCCGGAGCGGGCTGCCATAGAAGTAATCCTTGAAGGTTGAATCGATCTCGCCCGTCGGCTTCAGCCGCACGAGCAGTCCGTTCTTGATACCCGCCGGCTGCTTGCTGGAATCACCTGCCAGCACGATCTTGCCGTTAGGTGCGACCACGACGGCCTGGAAGCGATTGCGGGCGTGCCCGGAGGTGAGGATTTGCAGCGTGCCTCCGTTGGCGAAGGAGCTGTCTGGCGTGCCATCCGCGTTGAGGCGCACCACCGTGCCCATGGACATCTCGGAAGAGAAATCGGAATAGCCAGCCAGCACGATCTTGCCGTCGGGCTGCACGGCGATATCACGCAGGTAGTTCTTGTTGTCGAGGTTGTTGTCGAACGGGATCGTGACGCAGCTCGCTTCGGAAGGGTTGCCCTCGAACGCCACGGGGTTGCCGTGCGGATCGAACCGGCACAAGGCAAAATCGGTGTGGTATTGGCCCGAATATGTGCGCAAGCCACCGACCAGCAAATCGCCCTGGGCATCGAGCACGGCGGCGTCGCCGCCCGTGGCTGGATAGGTCGAGATGGTCGTGCCATTCGTTCCATAGCTGACGTCGATGAGACCGTTCGTCAACAAGCGGGTGATGCCGATGTGATCGCCATCGAGCGTGTGCACGGTACCGGCGATGTAGGTGCGGTCTTGTGCGTCGGCAACGCCAGCGTGGCCAGAATCGGAAGGAACGGTCGGATTGGCGTCGAATGCCACCACGTTGCGGCCACTGTTGAACAACCCCCAGGTGGTGGAGAGCAGGCCGTCTGCGGGTGGATCCGCATGCACGGTCGCAGTGAATGCGGTGAGAAGACAAAGTGCGAGGGCTTTGAAGCGCATGTCGTGATCCTCGTGATCGAAGTTGGCGGCCAGGCGAATGCGGCCTCGGCCGCATCAGCCTGTCTGGGCTTGGTTGCCCTCCATGCCTACATACGCAAGGCACTACCCGCGCAGATCACGAGACGCGGGAATGCGGCTCACAAGTGCTGTTTGAAGCCGTCGGCGAAGATGCGGTCGCGGATCAGCGCGACGCCTGCGTAATCCAGGTTCGTCGGGCCGGATCCGCTGACCGTGCTGCCGGCGATGATGAAGCGGTCGGGATGCACGGCCATGGCGTAGGCGGTGTCCCGGCTGCCGTTCTGCAGGACGTCGATCACCGTAGTGCCAGCCGGGGAATTGAAATCGGGATCGATCTTCCCGTACGAATCCACGCGCGTGACGTAGAAATCCTCATCGGTATTCGGTGCACTCGAACCGGAACCGACCAGGATCATGCTTCCATCCTGCTGGCGATGGATGCTGCGATAGACAAGGGATTCGCCTGGGTTGGCATGCCACTCACCATTGTTTCCGAACGGGGCCACCAGCAGGCCTCCGATGCGGATGACACCAATCGCCCAGCCGTCGTAGCGGCGGCTCTTGGGCGCGGTTTCACTGCCTCCGGCGGCGTAAATGGCGTTGTCCAGATTGGCGTCGTTGTCTATGTCGGGTTCGAGCACCAGGTCATTGAAGAAGTTGTTGCAGCCGTCACAGCCGCCGTAGATGTCCACGCCGGCCCCGTCGGCAAAGCTCTGGTCTAGCTGCCCCGCGGAGGTCAAGCGCGCCAGGATGGCGTCACGATCCGTTTTGCCGGTGGCCACCGACTCGCCGGCGAGCACGATCTTGTTGTTGAGCTGTAGTGCGATGGCCTTGAAGCGAATGACGTCCTGGCCCGGAGTATGGACGGTCAGCGTGCCGTTGCTGCCGAAGCCGGCATCAAGCGTGCCGTCGGCGTCCAGGCGTGCCACGGCGCCCTGGACGCTGGTGCTCGAGCTTTTGGCGTCGCCGACCAGCACGATCTGGCCGTTGCGTTGCACGATCATGTCGCGCAAGGTGTCCTTGTTCTCGCCGCCGACGTTGAACGGCACGGTGACGCACGTGTCGCCTTCCCCGTTGCCGGTGAAGGCCACGGGATTGCCGTTGGCATCGAAGCGGCAGACGGCGAAATCGGTGTCGTCTCCGGTGAATGGACGATTGCCGCCGACCAGCAGGTCGCCTTCGGCATCCAGCGCGGCCGCGACACCGGTGGACGGATAGGTTCCCACGACCTTGCCGTCGTCACCATAGCCCGTGTCGATGGTGCCATCGCGCAGCAGACGGGTGATGCCGATGCGATCCCCGCTCGGGGTACTCACGGTGCCGACGAGGTAGGTGCGCCCCTGGCTGTCGGGCACGGCGGCGTACGCGACATCGACGGGATTCGCGGCATCGACGTCGAAGGCCACCACGCTGCGCCCGCTGTTGGAAACACCCCAATTGGTGTCGATCCGGCCGTCGGCGGGGGGGCCCGCAAGGGCGGTCGTGGTGATTGCGATGAGCAGGCAAAGGACGAGGGCTTTGGAGCGCATGCTGGAATCCTTGAGATAGCAGGGAAGATCCGGCCACTGGCGGCTTGCCGCCGCATCGGCCCGGACGGGCGAACGTGCCCTCAATGACGGCATACGCAGTGGGATGACGTCACAGATCATGTGGAGATGGACGCGGCCGGGACGCGCGCGCGGTGTGCGGCAGGGCCAGCCAGGACAGGCCGCAACGCCGGGCCCCGCACTTTGGCGGGGTCCGGCAAGGGGCGTCAGTTCTGGAGATCGACGCCGTCGGCGAAGATGCGGTCGCGGGTCAGGGCGACGCTGGCGAAATCCAGGGTTTTCGGAATGATCTCGGAGCTCGTGCTGCCGGCGATGACGAAGCGGTCGGGGTGGGCGGCCATGGCGTAGGCGACGTCCTGATGGTCGTCCTGCTGGATGTCGATCGCGATGATTCCGTTCGGGGCGTGGAATTCGGGGTCGAGCACGCCGTCACGGGTCACGCGCATTGCATAGAAGTCCCCGTAGGCACCCTGCTCATTCGAACCGGTTCCGGCGGCCACCAGCTTGCCATCCGGCTGCTGGAAAATGCTGCGGAACTCGAGCGTTCCGCCGGGATTGAACAACACGTTGCCGTTGATTCCGAATGAAGTGGTGACGGATCCGGTGAAGTCGATCCGGGTGATCCAGCCGTCGAAACGTTGCGAGGCGGGCGCTGTTTCGCTGGCGCCGACAGCGCTCTCGTTGTCGGGGTTTTCGGCGTACGGCGGAGGGGTGATGAGCAGGACACGGGTGAAGTAATCATCGGTGTCGGCATGGGTGAAGTAGGTGCACTCCACGGCAAAGCAGCTGAGGCTTTCGTCAGGGAATCCGGTGGCCAGCAGGCGCATCATCAGGGCGTCGCGCGGGCTCGACTTGTTGACCCTGACTTCACCCACCAACACGATCTTGCCGTTTGGAGAGACGGCGACGGACCGGAAGTTGTAGACGTCATGACTCTGGTACTGCACGAGCTCCTTGCCATCGACGCCGAACGTATTGGTGTCGAGCGTGCCATCCGTCTTCAGGCGTGCCACGGCACCTTTGACGATCGTCGCCGAGGCCTCGGCCTCGCCCGCGAGGATGATTCTGCCGTCGTCCTGCAGGGCGATGGCGTGCAGGGTATCCTTCCAGTTGCCGCCAAGGTTGAACGGAACGGTGACGCAGGCGTCGTTCGATGGATTGGCGGTGAAGGCAGCGGCCTGGCCATTGGTATCGAAGCGGCAGAGGGCGAAATCGGTATCGCCGCCATCGTTGGTGCGATTGCCGCCGACCAGCAGGTCGCCTTCAGCGTCGAGCACGGCGGCGACGCCGGTGGACGGATAAGTCGAGACAACCTTGCCGTTGTCGCCGTAACCGGTGTCGATGTGGCCGTTGCGGAGCAGGCGGGTGATGCCGATGCGCTCGCCGTCCGGGGTGTGCACAGTGCCGACCAGATAGGTGCGGCCCTGTGCGTCGGCCACAGCGGCCTGGCTGACATCGTCCGGATCGGACAGATCCACGTCGAAGGAGACCAAGCTGCGGCCATTGCTGGTCGGGCCCCAGGCATTGTCGATCTGGCCATCGTCGGGTGGCGCGGCCTGGACACTCGCGGCCAGCGCAGCGAAAAGGCAAAGCGTGAAGATTCTGGTGCGCATGCAGGATTCCTCGGTTTTGGCGGAGATGCCCGACCGGAAATCGCCGGCGGGATGCGGCGGCCGGAAGGGGCTTGTCCTTGCATACGCAACGCGGGACCGTCAGAGATCACGGCCCGTCGCGAAAGCACCCGAGGGGCGTTGGCTCAGCCGATTTCCTTCTGCAGGAAGGCCTTGGCGGTGCGCGTGTCGCGCACGATGGTCGGTACCGAGACCTCGAGCAACTCGGCCAGATCGTTGACTTCCATGCCGGCGAAGAAGCGCAGCTCCACGACCTGGGCCAGGCGCGAGTCCATCGCTTCCAGCCGGGTCAGCGCCACGTCGATCTCGAGCAGGCGCTCGGCCTGGGATTCGATCGGAAAGGCCTCGCCGCCAAGGTCGTCGAGCGAGACATGCACGGCGCCCGCGCCACGTCGATCAGCCAGCCGCTGGCGGGCGTAATCGATCACCACCTGGCGCATCGCACGCGCCGCCGTGGCGAAAAAGTGCTTGCGGTCCACATAAGACGCGAGGCCCGGAGCGAACAACTTGAGGTAGGCCTCGTTGACCAGGGCGTGGGTGTTGAGGGTCGCGCCGCGCCGGTGTCGCTGCAGTTCGGCGTGGGCGATCTTGACCAGATCGGCATATACGCCATCCAGCACTTGCGCCTGGGCAGCCGGATCCTGTGCGGCGACCGCTAGATTCCGGGTGATCGGGGCGGAAGACGAGGCATCGGTCATCGGTTCCGGATTCGATGGCGGTGGCTCCAAGTATGCATCGCAAGGGCCTCCGCGGCTATCATTCCGGCATCAAAATCAGGACTTGGCCGCTGGCGATGACTCCCGAGCAATGGCAGCGCGTGCGGGCGTTATTCGAGGCCGCGATCGAGCACCCGGAGGCGGAACGCGCCGCCTGGGTGGAGGCCGCCTGCGCCGGAGCGGAGGCGCCGGAGCGCGAAATCCGCGCCGAGGTGATGGCCATGCTCGCGGCCGATGCCGCCAGCGCAGGGGTTGCCGACGCGCTGGCGGGCGAGATCCCGGATTTGCTCGGCGAGCTGGAGGCCGACGCGGGCGCGGCGGAGCGCGCCAGCCTGGTCGGTGCCCGCGTCGGGCCGTGGCAACTGGTGCGCGAGATCGGCCGTGGCGGCATGGGCACGGTCTATTTCGCCGAACGCGTGCAGGGCGGCTTCGAGCAGCACGCCGCCGTCAAGCTGGTGCGCGCCGGTTGGGACGCCGGGGACATGCAGCGCCGTTTCCGCGACGAGCGGCGCATCCTCGCCGGGCTCGAACACGCCGGCATCGCGCGCCTGATCGATGGCGGCGAGACCCCGGACGGCAAGCCTTACCTGGCCATGGAATACATCGATGGCCAGCCGCTGTGCGCGCATTGCGATGCCCGGCGGCTGCCCGTCGCGGAACGCCTGCGCCTGTTCCTGTCGGTGTGCGCGGCGGTCGCCCACGCGCACCGCAACCTGATCGTGCATCGGGACATCAAACCGTCCAATCTCCTCGTCACCCGCGACGGCGAGGTCAAGCTGCTCGATTTCGGCATCGCCCGCCTGCTCGACGTCGATGCCCTCGCCACCGGCACCGGGCTGCGCCTGTTCACGCCGGAATACGCCGCGCCCGAACAGGTGCGCGGCGATCCGGTCACCACCAGCGCCGACGTGTACGCGTTGGGCCTGGTGTTGTTCGAGCTGCTGACCGGCGAGCGGCCCTACGGGCGCGCGGCGGCGACGCCGATGGCGCGCGAACGCGCGGTGCTGACCGACGAACCCTCGCGGCCATCGCAACTCGCGCAATCGCGCAGCCCGGAATCGCGCAACCTGGCCAAGGCCAGGCAGTCGGAGCCGCGCCAGCTCGGGGCCAGCCTGCGCGGCGACCTCGATGCCATCGTGCTCAAGGCTTTGCGCAAGGAGCCGCAGCAACGCTATGCCTCGGTCGAGGCGCTGGCCGACGACGTGCGTCGGCATCTGGAGCATCGGCCGGTGCTGGCCCGGCGCGGCAGCTGGCGTTACCAGTCAACCCGCTTCGTGCGCCGCCACTGGTTTGCCACCAGCATGGCCGCAATCGCCTTGGCGGGCCTGCTTGGCGGGCTCGGCCTGGCCGTGTGGCAGGCCGACAAGGCGCGCCAGCAACAAGCGCACGCCGAGGCCGAGGCCGCCAAGGCGCAGGCCGTGGCGCAGTTCATGACCGATGTGTTCAAGGCCGCCGATCCGACCACCACCGATGGCCGCGATCCGCGCGCCAGCGTGCTGCTGGCCAAGGCGGTCTCGCGCATCGACACGCGCGCCGATCTCGATCCTGCGCAGCGCGCCGGCCTGCTCTATGCCATGGGGCGCGCGTACATTTCCCTGCAGGATCCCGTGCACGCGCTCACCCTGTTCCGCTCCGCCTACCAGCGCGCGCTGGAGGCGAAGGACGTTTCCATGCAGGTCGAGTCGCGCATCGAGATCGCGGCTGCCTTGAACAATGATCGCCAGGAAGCGCGCGCCTTGCCGGTACTGGAGCAGGTACAGCGGGCACTCGCGGCGCATCCAGAACTCGCAGCGCGTTTGCGGGAGCGTTTCGATTACGTCATGGCGCTGGTGCTGAGCGGGCTGGATCGCTCTGCGGAAGCGCTGCGCTACCTCGATCGGGTCTATCAGGCGAAGCTGGCGACGCATGGTCCGGGTTCCGCCGAGGTCGGCTACTACATCGAGTTCTATGCGGCCTTGCTGACCGATCTTGAACGCAAGCACGAGGTGCTGGAACAGACCCAGCTCAATTACCTCGCCGCGAAGCGCAACCCCGGTTTGGCGCTGTCGTGGCAGGCGAATTTCGCCTCGGCCTACGGCTTTGCCCTGCTGGCGGCTGGCCGCCCCGCCGAAGCCGAGACGGCCTACCGCGAGTGTCTGGCCATCCAGGAGCGCATGTTCGGAGCCGGCCATCCGGGCACCGTGTCCGCGATCAACAACGTGGGCACTGCGCTGTTCCGTCAGGGCCGCCACGTGGAAGCGGCCGGCCTGTACGAGCGCGCCCTCGGGATCCGCCGCGCGCATGAGGCCGCGGACAGCCTGAACATCGCCGGCGCACTCGCCAGGATCGGCAAGAACTGGAGTCGCGCCGGCCAGAGTTCGCGTGCCATCGCGGCTTACCGCGAAGGCCTGGCCATCTACGAACGGCGTCGGCAAACGGGTGGTGAATCCTCTTCGGAACTGCGCCTGCGCGCAGGATATGCGCGCGAACTGGAAGCGACCGGCGACCATGCCGAGGCGCTGGACGTGCTCGCGCCGGTCATGGTGGATGCCGAGCGCGCGGACGGGAGCTTCACGGGCGCCGCAGGGGTCGGCGTGCGCCTGCTCGAGGCGCGGCTGCTGGCGCGTTCCGCCAGCAAGCGGGAGGATTGTTCGTGCGCCAACCAGGCTCTGCAACTGGCCGGGCACGACAGCCCGGAAGCCCGAGAGGCGGCAATCCTCGCGGCCGACTGCGAGCGGCGGCACGGCCAGACCGCGCGGGCAAACCGGCATCTGGCCTTGATTCCCTCATCCGACGCCGCGTTGGCCGGGATCAGCGACTATGCGCGATCGCGCCTCGCGGTGCTGCGCGGAGCGCGCTGAGCCGGCCCGGTGAGGGCGGCCGCACGCCTGTTCGGATTGGCGTGGCCTGCGTGCCGTGGAGTAAAGGAAATTCAAACGCTGTTTTCGACCGGTCTTGCCGGTAGCTGGCGGTCGTGCAAGCGCTGGTTCGCGCACGGATCGGCCGAGCGCACGTGCCATTTCGGTTGAAATGGTCACGCTTGCTGGCTGTCCGCGGCCATGGCCTTGGTGCCGTTTCGCCACGGGGTCTTGAGTTAGTACCGCACCCTGCCCTGCGGTGAGATCAACAGCCGCTTCTCGCTGATCGCCGGGCGCGTGATGTGCCGGCACAGCTTTTCCAGCTTGTGGCTCTCGTGTGCCTCGGCGGCAACGCCGGCATGCAGCGAGAAACCGCCGACCTGCCCGGCGCCACCTTCCAGCGGACCCTCGTCACCAGGCAGCGTTTGCAAGGTGACCATTTTGCGTCCATGGAGCCTTTATCGCGCGATTCCGGCGCGCGGGGTTGCCCACATGTCGCAAACTGGGGACGGCATCAAGCCGGAATTGCCAACGACTTGGCAGATGGCGGGCGCGCGGCCATTCCAGGTTCAGCCCGACACGCGACGCTCGGGCCGAGGGGCCGCTGCTCCGTCTCCCGCCACCGCGCCGGCGGCCTGGTTGCGGCCGGCGCGCTTGGCGGCATACAGCGCGGCATCGGCGCGCCGCAGCAGGCTGTCGCCGTTGTCGCCGGGCTGCGCCACCGCCACCCCGCAGCTGATCGTGGCGCGCAGGCTGCCGTGCAGCGGCGTCGCCGCCACGTGGTCGCACAACGCCCGGGTCCGCCCCAGGGCCTCGTCGGCATCGAGGTGCGGCAGCAGCGCCACGAACTCGTCGCCGCCCCAGCGGCCCAGCACGTCGCCGTCGCGGATGCCTTGCGCGGCCCGGATCGCCAGCGCCCGCAACGCCTCGTCGCCGGTGTCATGGCCGTGCTCATCGTTAATCGCCTTGAAATGGTCGAGGTCGAACAACAGCACCGCCAGCCGACCGCCCTCGCGCGCGACGCGGCCCAGCTCGGCCTGCAGCAACGCACCCAGGTGCCGGCGGTTGGGCAGGCGGGTCAGCTCGTCGGTCTGCGAGAGCTGGGCCAGCTCGTCCACCGTGAGCTGGGCCAGCTGCAGGTGGCGTTGGTAGCCGGCGAAGAAATACAGCGCCGCGACCAGGGCGGCGGACACCACGTGCAGCTGCACGGTGAAATTGGCGTACGGCGCATCGATGTCGTGCCACAGGTACGGCAGGCTGACCGCCAGGAACAGCGCCAGGATGCCCAGCGACAGACGCAGGCCGGTCCGGCTGTCTGCCAGCGCAAAGGCGAACACGTACATCACCGGTATCCACAGGTACAGCGGCTGCAGGTCGATGCCGGCGCCGTAGCGCGGCCAGTACAGGCACAGCGCCATGCACAGCGCGCACATCAGCACGCCGAACAGCAAACAGATCATCTCCACCACGCGCTGCGGCAGCCAGCGCCGCCAGGTCGCCAGCAACAAGGCGGCCAGCACCGGCATGCACACCAGGTGCACCCCGTGCAGCGCGGAGGTGGCGTGACTGTGCACGTCCATCACCCACCACGACACCACGGTGCTGAGCAGGCTCATCGCGATGATGGACAGCAGCAGCAGGCGCCGGGAATGCTCGTGGGCCGGCGGCATCACGCTGACGCGCCTCATCGGCCGACCTGCGAGGCGAGGCCGGCGGGAGACACCCGGAACGGGCGCCAGAATTCAAGGACGTACATCACATACCAGACTGCAGGATTCCCCGGCGCATCATGGCGGAAACCGGCACGCGGTGGAACCACGGACACGAACTGCCGACAATGAGCTGCCCATGACGCTGCGCGACACGCTCAAGACCGTGCTCGATACGATCAGCGCCGACGAATGCGCGATGGCTGCGATCGAAGAACGTCTGCAGGCGTTCGCCGAGCGCGACCTGCGCAGCCAGCGCCTGCAGCGCGCCGGCGGTGTCGGCCTGATCACGGCCACGGCCCTCAGCGCGTCCGTCGGCGACTTCGACCGCTTCCCGTCCGGCCGCAATTCGCCAGCTCCCTCGGACTGACGCCACGCGAACACTCCAGTGGCAATGCCCGACGACTCGGCCGTGTCACCCAGCGCGGC
>WBZO01007338.1_pt1 | contig 10259 bp, 13 predicted proteins | sample 5204261 | NCBI WGS metagenome assembly WBZO01 (sample SAMN12412400, study PRJNA552823) | activated sludge metagenome | isolation source: activated sludge from anammox sidestream of wastewater treatment plant... | place: USA: North Carolina | collected 2017-09
CCCTCGCTATGCTCGGTATGACAACCCGTTATTTTTTAATCAGGCGGCAATCTGGCAATCGTGCCTTTTTGTATTACTTCCGGCCGCTCAGAAATTGGCGGCCTGCCATTGGGAGAGTTATCATAAGCTTTGATATAAGCAAATAAATCATCAATATCCGATATATGCAAATCACCAATCATATACAGCCATTTTCCTTCCTGCGACACCGCCACAGTAGCAGGGCGCTTACACACAGCAAGGCACTCCACCGGCTTAAGCTCGATTTTTGCCCTATCAATTTTATTTTCCAGCTCAGCATAAAACTCCGCACCCAGCTTTTCTTTATTGTCGCCAAGGCAGGTTACACAAACCTGCAATTTTACCTTATCATTCATTTTTTTGTTTTACCCCAACTATCATAAAAAATTAAATCTTCCAGCGGAATTTCCGGCAGCCAGCCATAGGTTTTAAGCTCCGGTTCGCTGGCAAAACTATCAGTATAACCCACACATAAATAGGCAATCGGCACAACATTTTCCGGCAGGCGCAAAATACTCTGCAGATCCTCTGCTTTTATAATACTCACCCACCCCACGCCTACCCCTTCGGCACGCGCCGCCAGCCACAGATTCTGCACCGCACAAACGCTACTGTATAAGTCCATGTCAGGTTGGTGAGTGCGCCCTAATATCACCTTGCCGAAACGGCTACGGTCGCAAGTAATGCAAATATTGAGAGCTGATTCGGTGATGCCTTCCAGTTTCAGGGCAGCGTAAGCATCCTTGCGCTCACCTTCAAACATTTCTTTGGCTTCATTATTGGCAACTACAAAAGCATCATGGATTTCTTTGCGAACCGTTGCATCACGGATAATCAAAAAATTCCATGGCTGCATATAGCCAACCGAAGGCGCATGCGCTGCCGCCTGCAAGATCCGCTGCAATATATCATCATCTATCGGCTCGCTGCGAAAACGTCGTACATCCCGCCTCTGCCCGATAGCACGGTACACTGCCTGTTTTTCTGCATCTGAAAAAGCGTGGTTATTTTTCATGACTTCCCTGCCACCGCAGCTTCAGCAAAAGTTGCCATTCCTGTAAATGTTGCCACAGCACAGCGCACAACAGCAAGCGCCACCTGCGCGCCACTTCCCTCACCTAAGCGCATTCCTAAATCGAGCAGCGGTTTCATACCCAAAAATTCCAGCAATTTTTTATGCCCCGCCTCCACTGACAAATGCCCAGCAAGGCAGTGCGCCAGCGCATCTTTTGCCGTTAGTGTCATCGTTGCTGCTGCTGCCGTCACCACATAGCCATCCAGCAGCACAGGCACTCGCTGTTTGCGTGCCTGCCAGATAGCCCCTGCCATCGCCGCCAGCTCCCGCCCGCCAACATGACGCAAAACCTCTAGCGTATCGCTTAGATTGTTTTTGTGAAGAGCCACCGCTTGCGCCACTACCTCACGTTTTCTTACAATGGCTTTTTCGTCAATCCCTGTGCCTGCACCCACCCAGTCAGCAGCAACACCGCCACAAATGGCATGGGCAAGGGTAGCCGCCACGGTAGTATTACCAATTCCCATTTCCCCGATCACTAAAATATCCGCATCGCTCGGCACACTATCCATACCAACCTTAAAAGCCTGTTCACATTCCTGCATTGTCATAGCAGCTTCCTGAGTGAAATCTTTAGTCGGCTTATCCAACGATAAAGGAATCACCCGCAAAGCCGAAGGCACTGCTTTGCACAGCTGGTTAATCGCCGCACCACCATTTTCAAAATTTGCCACCATCTGCACCGTAACTTCAGCAGGAAAAGCCGACACGCCCTGCGCCACCACCCCGTGATTACCTGCAAAAATCAGCGTATAGGCCTTCTCGCTTCTTGGGCTTAAAGTCTGCTGCCAGCCGCACAGCCACGCCGCCACATCCTCCAGCCTGCCCAACGAACCTTGCGGCTTGGTTAGATTATCCAACCGCATCCGCGCCTGTTTTTCTATATCTACGTTAAACAATGAAAGCGCATCTTTATTTAAAGTTAGTGACATAGTTTATTTTTCCTTATCCCAAATATAACCTATAGAGTTTTTCTGCCGTGATTTAGGTGATAACAGCCGTTCTACATGGGCATATAAATTCGCTATCTGCTTATCATGTTCTGCCAGCTTGTTTACCACATCCTCATGCGCCGCCAGCATCTCACGCAGACGGACAAAGGTTCTAATAATCGCAACATTAACATCTATGGCCTGATCACTGCCCAAAACACTGGAAAGCATCGCAACACCCTGCTCTGTAAATACATAGGGCAATGTCCTCCTTCCTCCCCAACTTGAGGTCGCAATCTGCGACTTCAAGATTTCAAATTCCTCTACAGTAAGTTGGAACATAAAATCTTCTGGAAATCGCCTTATGTTACGCTTTACCTGTTCATTGAGCCGTTTTGTAGGCACTGAATAAAGAATCGCCAAATCAGCGTCCAGCATTACTTTTTGACTGCGGATCAAATAAATCTTGTCAACAATACGCTCTATCGGAATTACTGCATTTTTTACCATAATGAACCAATGTCCAAAAATTAATTTATAAAACTGATTTATAGTTTATATATGTCCTTATGATAGATAAATTTTTACTGGCACTCAGCTTTTTCACCCGCATTCCTGTCGGTAAACGGGATCTTTCCCCGTTAAAACTGGCTGATTGCACGCCATATTTCCCTGTGGCCGGCGCAATTATCGGGCTTATAGAAGGGGTTTTCTTCCTTACCCTGTTAAAAACAGGAGTCGCACCAATTATCAGCGCATGGCTCACCATCGGCTTTCACTTGCTGCTTACCGGCGGGCTGCATGAGGACGGGCTGGCCGACACCGCCGACGGTCTGGCAGCAGGGCGTGACCGCAGCCAGAAACTCGCCATAATGCGTGATAGCCGCATCGGCAGCTATGGAGTACTGGCACTCATTACCGTAATCTCCCTGCGTACGAATATTATAGCAAGTTTTACAAGCAATTTTACTACCATATTGATATTCATTGCTGCCGCCGCCAGCAGCCGCGCTTTTTTAGCCGTTCTGATGCAGCGCTTGCAATATGCCCGCAATTCCGGGCTGGCTGTGCGGGCGGGCAAACCAGACTTGAAAGATAGCTTGGTAGCCGCGGCGCTGGCTTTCTTAACCTTGCTGCTTACATGCAAAATATTTACTGCCCTTGCCGCCACTCTCGCCCTTGCAATTATTTATTTAATAATCAAACACATAACCAGTAAAAATTTTGGCGGCATCACTGGTGATGTATTAGGGGCTGGTCAGCAACTTAGTGAAATATGCCTTCTCCTTGCATTTATTTTATAATATTCGTTAACATTATTGACCGCGCGGTGATTAATATATAAAATACTCTGTCAAAACATAGGGGGACACGAGATGAAAACCACAGGAAATACCGTTGCTCAAATAAATAATTATGGCCACGTTACTGAGATAAAAACGCAACTGGAAAATCTCATAGGCCATAGTGCCATAACCAGTACTTTTGTCCCTCTGGATGAAAAAAGCTCAATATTAAACATCAACCTGAATATACTTTTAGATGCAGGAAAATCTGATATAGATGCTGAGAAACAAAAAATAGAAAGCCGCCTATCCAAAACCGAAGCGCAATATAAAATAGCTGAATCCAGCGAAATACCAGAACATTATAAAAGCCAGGCTGCGGGAATGGCAGAACCTGTCCTTCTTTCCGTTCAGGTTTATTTATTAGAAAACTCCCAGAAGACTGTAATCCGATTAAGCCAGGCAGCAGCAAATAATAAATTGGAAGAAATGGGAATAAAACAAAAACCGGCAGGGCAAAAGCGTGACTAGATAATGCGCTGATTGATTATAGAAATGGCTGCCCGCTCCATAATGTTCCAAGGTACCGGCTCTGACGTTGGCAAATCATTGCTGGTTGCCGGTTTGTGCCGCCTTCTGGCAAGGCGCGGCCTGCGGGTTTTACCGTTCAAGGCGCAGAATATGTCTAATAATGCTGCTGTTGCCGATGACGGCGGCGAGATCGGGCGGGCGCAATGGTTGCAGGCACTGGCTGCCGGTGTCGCGCCAAGCGTGCATATGAACCCTGTGCTGCTTAAGCCGCAATCAGATAAAACCAGTCAGGTGATAGTGCGCGGGAAAATGGCAACAACACTTACCGCAAAAGAATATCAGCAATATAGAAAAAACCTACTGCCGCAAGTGCTGGAAAGCTTTGAACTGCTTAAACAAAAAGCTGATATTGTGCTGGTAGAAGGCGCAGGCAGCCCTGCGGAAATCAACCTGCGAGAAAATGACATTGCCAATATGGGTTTTGCCAGCGCGGCAAATTGCCCGGTAGTGCTTATCGGTGATATTGAACGCGGCGGGGTTATCGCCAGCCTTGTTGGCACGCATGCGGTTTTGCCCGCTGCCGACAACGAAATGATAAAAGCTTTCATAGTCAATAAATTCCGTGGTGATGCCAGCTTGTTTACCAGCGGGGCAGAGGAAATAGTAAAGCGCACCGGCTGGGAAAATCTGGGGCTTGTGCCGCATTTTGCTGAACTTGCCAAATTACCTCAGGAAGATTCGCTTGCTTTATCATCCGCCATCCGTCATCCGTCGTCTGGCGATAAGATTAATATAGCCGTTCTAAAAACCCCGCATATCGCCAATTTTGATGATTTTGACCCGCTGGCTAACGACCCTGATATAACATTTTCATGGGTACATGCTGGTGAAACTATACCCACCCAATCCGATATTGTTATACTCGCAGGGAGCAAATCAACCATAGCCGACCTGAAATTCATAAGGGCGCAGGGTTGGGATATTGACCTTGCCGCACACAGGCGGCGGGGCGGACGGGTTATCGGTATTTGCGGCGGCTACCAGATGCTGGGAAAAACCATCTCCGACCCGCATGGCATTGAAGGCGCGCCGGAAACTGCCCAAGGGCTGGGAATTCTTGATGTTGAAACTATCCTCACCAAAGAAAAAACTGTTCGTAACGTATCTGACACCGGGTATGAAATTCATGTAGGGGAAACAATAGGTGCTGCAACCTCAGAAGATGGCCTGGTGTGGGGCAGCTATGTGCATGGCTTATTCGCAAGTGATGAGTTTCGCCATCAATTAATTATGTCATTCCGAGCAAACACAGTAAGCGAGGAATCCTTACAAAGATCCCTCACATATGTTCGGGATGACAGGGTAATTTACAACTACCGCCAGCATATCCAGCAAATCCTTGACACATGGGCAGATGTGCTGGAGAAAAATATTAATATAGAACAATTGCTAGAGCTAGCAAAATAATCCATAGGAAAGCGCAGGCGGTTATATATATCCGTAAGGATTTTTGTAGATCATTTATACTTATTTCACTACGCAACCCCTCACCGATCAACGGCGCGTGATATTCCTCACCATCATAGCTGCGCGCACCACCAAGGCACACACCCAGCGCATAAGCCATAGCCGCTTCAGGATAGCCAGAGTTGGGTGAGGCATGTTTTTTGGCTTCTTTTGTCATTGCCCTCACCCTAACCCTCTCACATTGGGAGAGGGGAAAAGAAATAACAATAAATAAAGTGCTCAAACGGGCGGGAATAAAATTAACCGCGTCGTCAAGCCGTGCCGCTGCCCAACCGAAATATCTGTAACGCTCGGTTTTATGGCCGATCATACTATCAGCCGTGTTAATGGCTTTGTACGCGGCAATACCTGGCAAACCTAATAACGAAGCCCAGAAAACCGGCGCAACCACTCCATCACTGAAGCTTTCAGCCAGGCTTTCAATCGCCGCTTTGCAGATTTCTGATTCAGAAAGATTTTCCGTATCCCGCCCGACAATTTTTGCCAGTTCTGCGCGGGCAAGCTGCAAATTATTCTGGCGCAGGGCAGCATAAACAGCATTTACATGCTCATATAAACTGCGACTTGCAAGCAGGCTTGCCATTAAAACCGCCTCGATATAAATATTGCCGAATTTCTGTATAGCCAGGGTTACAGCAAGGGTAACAGCCAGTAAAATCAGCAGCGCAAAAATTCCAGCTATTCTTGAGGTATGGCGGGTATTGTATTTTAGTTCAAGGCGCGATATTAATGCACCCATCCACACCACAGGATGCTTGATTTTATTATAAATAAATTTTGGATAACCGAAAGCGGCTTCCAGAATATAGGCGATGAGCAAAGTAAACATAAATGACTAATAATATAGATAACGTCTTTACGCAACATGGCGGAAATTTGTCATTTATTGCTGGTAATTTTCCTGATGCTCCGCGCCCTTTTATTGACCTTTCTACGGGCATTAATCCCTACCCTTACCCTTTACAATTAAACAGTGAAGAAAGTTACCGCCTTGCTGATGCAAAGGAAATGCAGGCAGCAACCAAAGCCGCCGCGGATTATTATGGGGTTAAGCCGGAAAAGCTTGTTCTGGGTGCGGGAATGCAGCCGCTGATGTTTGCGCTTGCCAGCCTGCGCCTGCAAAAATCCGGCGTGGCAAAGGTCGCCATTTTATCCCCCACCTATAGCGAATATGAAAATATATGGCAGGCCGCAGGGCATATTATAATAAAAGCGCAGAACATAGAAGAACTGGTACAGGGCGATGTTGCCATTATCTGTAACCCAAATAATCCTGACGGTAAAAATTACTCACCTGAGCAGTTAGAAAAACTTAAAAATAACTGGCTTATAATAGACGAAGCTTTCGCTGACTGCGCTCCACCAGCCACCAGCCACCAGCCACTTACCACTATAAGGATGCGCTCCTGCGGCAAATTTTTCGGCATCGCCGGACTTAGGGTAAGTGCCGCCATCGCCCCACTGGAAATCAGCAATTATCTGCGGGTGGTGATAGGGGATTGGCCAATATCCACACCTGTTTGCAATGCGCTGCCCGCTATGTTTTCTGATAAGGAATGGATAGAGGAAACGAGGATAAAATTAGCGCGTGAAGCCGAAAATTGGAGGAATATTCTAGCAAAATACTTTACCATTCATGGCTATACTTCACTTTTTACTTTAGTGGAAACTGATAACGCTGATTACTGGCATAACAAACTGGCTGGGCAAGGAATTTTGGTGCGGAAGTTTGATTATAATAAACGCTGGCTGCGTTTTGGCCTGCCTAAAAAGGCAGATTTAGAGCGCACAGAGCAGGCTTTCAAATGACGGATACACTCCAAATAAACTGGATCCGCCACCTGCCGGTAGAAAATAACGGGCGCTATATCGGGCATACGGATATTCCCGCAATAATCCCGCAAGAGGCAGTTAATTTCTCAGTACAACTACCTGAAAATGCTTTATGGTTCGTAAGCCCACTTAAGCGGGCGATTGAGTCCGCTAATTATTTCAGGAAGTCAGCAGCGAAAACCACAGAACCGCTACAAATTGCGCCGGAACTTATGGAACAGAATTTCGGCGAATGGGAAAATAAAACTTATGATGAGGTGTGGAATAACGAAAGAACTGCACATAACTGGCAAAACCCGACGTTTATAAAACCACAGGGCGGCGAGAATTTTGCCGAACTCTGCACCCGTGTGGACGGCTGGCTAGAAAATATCCTGAAAGGAAATTTTGGTAATCCGTTAGTCGTGGTTGCCCACGCTGGCACAATCCGTGCTGGCTTGCGCCACGCTCTCAAAATCACACCGGAACAAACCCTTAATTTTGCTATTGATTACAGTAGCATTACACAAGTGGAATATCTCCTAGATGGTTCAGGTGCGAGAGTTAATTATGTGAATAAATAGCTTTATCTATCTATTGTTCTATAAGGAGGGGTCTTGTTAAGAGAGTTGGCTTGTTTAATAATTGATCCTATCAATTTTTCTACCAGAGAATCTTGTACCCCTGCATGGTCTGATAATGAGAGTGTTTCTCTTTTTGCAACATCTATTGCCTTTTTTGTACGATTAGCTATTCCTTCAAACGCTTTATCGCTTAGATTTTGCACAGTATCGAATTTATCTTCTAACTTAAACGTAAACACACCATTTTTATGATCGTATTGGTAATCAGAGCTGGGCATACTCGTATCGTTAAGCCTATTTTGTATATGCTGTACTATGTTATTTTCCCTTGAGTAATCAGCTGGTCTTCCAGTTTTTATTACTACTTTTCCATCTTCATGAGATGCTGTTAGAAAACTCTTATCCACACCCATAAGTTTAGCTAAAATCCCTTTTATTTCTTCTGCGTATGTAGTTAATTCACTCATATTTTTTCCTTTATTTTGTATTTATTTAGAAGTCAGTATTAATACAATTTAACTTAAAGTGCAAGAAAAACCAGCCGCAACATAACCTCGCTAATCTTTATAAACAGGCTTTAAAACACCTAAAACTCTATACCTTCCTGTGCTTTAATCCCCTGTTCGCGGAACGGGTGTTTTATAAGTTTCATTTCCGTTACCAGATCGGCTATATCTATTAGTTCCTGCTTGGCATTGCGCCCGGTAACTATCACGTGGTTTTTACGTTTTTCAAGGGCTGCCAGCACCTCAGAAAGCGGCAGGTAATCATAACGCAGCACAATATTAAGCTCATCGAGCAGCACCAGATGGTAAGAATCATCAGTGAGCATCGCAAGGGCTATATCCCAGGCCTTGCGCGCAGTTTCTATATCTTTTTGCCGATCCTGCGTATTCCAGGTAAAGCCGTCACCCATCACTTCATAGCGGATAAGGTTATCAAACCTGGCAAGAGCCGCCTGCTCACCGGTTTTCCATGCCCCCTTGATAAACTGCACCACCCCGACTTTATAACCATGCCCAAGCGCGCGCAGTATAGTGCCAAAACCAGATGTAGATTTGCCTTTTCCTGTTCCGGTGCAAACCATAAGCAAATCCTTGGTTTTATTTGCTGTTTCCACTTCCTTATCCTGCAATTCCTTGCGTTTTTGCATTTTTATTTTATGGATTTGGTTCTTTTCTTCTTCATTCATAACTAACCTTTTATTTTACTTACTTTATTTTTACTGGAATTCCGGCTGCAACTAAAATTACCTCATCAGCAACAGCCGCTATTTTCTGATGCAAGATTCCCGCTTCATCACAAAATTTACGCGCGGCAGCATTATCCGGTATAATACCCTGCCCCACCTCATTGGAAACAATCACAATATCCGCTTTTGTGTTCTTCAGGCTTAGCAGCAATTCCTCAGTTTTCTCTTTAATATCAACATTATAATACATAAGATTAGAAAGCCACAAAGTCAGGCAATCCAACAATATTACAGTTGGTGATTCGCATAGACTATAGCTGCTGATAAATTTGGCTATTTCCACCTGTTCTTCTATAAGCTGCCAATCACCACCCCTTTTTTCTTTATGCAATTCAATGCGTTTTTCTATTTCCCTATCAATAAGCGCTGCAGTTGCAAGATAAATTTTATGGCCTACCTTAGAGCGAACCAACCCTTCCGCATAAGCGCTTTTACCGGATCTGATACCACCTAACACAAAAACAACTTCTGACATGAGAACAACCACAAAATATTGTAAAAAAAATAAGCCGACTGATAATTTATATAGCCAATTAACACTTTTTTAAGTAAGTATAAATAGAATAACCTGTCTTCTTCTATTTATTATTAAATTGAGGGAAATATTAAACAAACTGGAATAAAACGCAACGATGAGTAAAGACGACGCAACCGGAAAAGAATCGCGCAACTGGTACAAAGACCGCTATCAGGCAGTCTTGTTGCAGCGCCGCCTGCTCATGGGGCTTGCCTTCCTTTCCATGGCCAGTACCCTGGTTGTGATGATAATACTTTCACAAATGGTGCCGATGAAAGGCATCGAGCCATTCCTTATTCAGGTTGACCCTAAAAGCGGTATAACTCAAATGGTTAATCCGATGTCAACCAAAGAAATAACCGCCCTGGAATCAGTAAATGACTTTTTTATAGTCCAATATATAAGATCCAGGGAAAGTTATGACGTAAGGACATTCAAACAAAATTACGGGATTGTCCGCATTATGTCGGAACAAGCAAAAGTTTTCCGCGATTTCAAACGCCAGTCAAACCCTAATGACCCAATGAGCGTTCCAGCGCGCATGGGCAGCACCGGCACACGCTCGGTAAAATTCAAATCTATAGTTTACAGGCAGCAAAACCAAGCCCAGGCACGCATTCTTATCGAAGAAACCACTGCCAGCGGTTCAGTCTTGCAATCGCATAAAATTGCAACGATAGTGTTTGAATACGCTAAACTTGAATTAACTGCCGAAGAACGTT
>WBZO01007339.1_pt1 | contig 10257 bp, 6 predicted proteins | sample 5204261 | NCBI WGS metagenome assembly WBZO01 (sample SAMN12412400, study PRJNA552823) | activated sludge metagenome | isolation source: activated sludge from anammox sidestream of wastewater treatment plant... | place: USA: North Carolina | collected 2017-09
GGCCTACCACCGGCGCGGCGTGCGTGACGACGCCGCCGCCATGCCCACCGGCAACACGCTCGCGGATCCGACGCCGGCGGCTGCGGCCGACGCCGCCGCGCAGTGGCCGCTGCTCAGCCTCGAGCCGGCGTCGCGCGCGTGGCTGCACGCGCGCATCGCGCAGCGCTTCGACGCGATGCTCGCCGCCGGCTTCGTCGACGAGGTGCGGCGGCTGCGCGCGCGCCCGGGCCTGCACCCGCAGCTGCCGTCGATGCGCTGCGTCGGCTACCGCCAGGCCTGGGCGGCGCTGGACGCCGGCAAGCTCGGCGGGCTGCGCGACGCCGGCATCGCCGCGACCCGCCAGCTGGCGCGGCGGCAGCTGACCTGGCTGCGGTCGATGGCGGTGACCGAGCGCATCCCCGCCGACGCCGCCGACGCCCCGGCGCGGCTGCTGGCCGCGGTGCAGCGGCTGCTGCAGTGAGGCGGCCGCCGCGCGGGCGTCGCGGCGGCAGCACTGCGGCATCATCGACGCGATGGCGCTGCTGCAGCTTCGAGCGGTGAGCAAGTCCTTCGGCGCCGAGCCGGTGTTCAGCGGCGTCGAGCTGATGCTCGAGCGCGGCGAGTTCGTCGCGCTGGTCGGCGAGTCCGGCGTCGGCAAGTCGACGCTGCTGAACTGCATCGCCGGGCTGGAGCCGGTCGACCGCGGCGCGATCCTGCTCGACGGCCAGCCGCTCGCCGCGCTCGGCGACGACCAGCGCGCGCGGCTGCGGCGCAGCCAGCTGGGCTTCGTGTTCCAGGCCTTCCACGTGCTGCCGCACCTGAGCGTGGCCGAGAACGTCGCGCTGCCGCTGCTGCTGCTCGGCCGCCCCGACCCGGCGCGGGTGCAGGCGGTGCTCGATGCGGTCGGCCTGGGCGCGCTCGGCGCGCGTGCGCCGGCGCAGCTGTCGGGCGGGCAGCTGCAGCGGGTGGCGATCGCGCGCGCGGTGGTGCACGCGCCGGCGCTGATCCTCGCCGACGAGCCCACCGGCAACCTCGACCCGGCCACCGCCGCGCGGGTGCTCGCGCTGCTCGCTGCGCAGGTGCGCGGCAGCGGCGCCGCCTGCCTGCTGGCCACGCACTCGCAGCAGGCGAGCGCGCGCGCCGACCGGGTGCTGCGGCTGACGCCCGACGGCGTGCGACCGGCTTGAGCGCGCACGCCGCGCTGCGCGCGCAGGCTCGGGCAGCGCGGCCGCGGGCAGCGGCCCGGGCTAACGGCGGGCAAAGCGGCACCGCGCTGCTCGGGCCTGATGCGCCGGTGCGCCATGGACAGCGGCCCGGGCTAAGAGCGAGCAAAGCGGCACCCGCAGGCATCGCCGCTCGGCTTTGGACGCGACCGCAGCCCGCTGACAGCGCCGACCGCTGCGCCGAGCCATCGTCGGCGATCGCGCGCGCGGCGGCGGGCCGTGGCGCGCGGCGGCGGCGATCAAGCCGCGCCCAGTGCGGGCGGCACAGCAGCTGGGGCGAGCCGGCAGCAGCCCGCCGTGCGTGCGACGGGCGGGTTTCGCGCCGCCGCTGGAGCAGCCGCGCAGCAGGTGTAGCGCGAGCCGTGCGGGCGGCACACCGGCGTGCGCCTGCACCGCGACCAGCGGGCCGGCATGGGCCGGCCGTGCAGCCTGCGCCGACTCGACGCACACTCGGCAGCGGGACGGACCGAGGCGCGAACGCAGGCAGCTGGTGCAAGCGCTGCCTGCCGGCGGCAGCGCCAGGCTCGGTCAGGACCGAAGGCTCGTTCGCAACAACTGATGGAGGAGGAAGACCGATGCGCAAGACCTGGATGATCGCAGTGGGGCTGGCCTGGGCGCTGAGCGCCGCGCAGGCCGGCGCCGCCGGCGAGCTGGAGTGCCGCAGCTCCGGCTACCGCTACCAGTACTGCCGCGCCGACACCGGCAACAACGTGCAGCTGCTCGAGCAGCACTCGGGCGCGGCCTGCACCTACGGCCGCAGCTGGGGCTACGACGCCCGCGGCATCTGGGTGGACAACGGCTGCGCCGCGAGCTTTCGCTACGGCGGATCGCGTGGCGGCGGTGGCGGCGGCAACGCCGCGGCCGCCGTCGCCGGCGCGCTGATCGTGGCCGCGATCATCGACTCGCAGACGCGGCGCCACGACCACGAAAGCCGCCCGGAGCAGCCGAACGCCAGCGTGCCCGACTGGGCGGTCGGCCGTTTTGCCGGCGAGGACTTCGAGACCGGCCTCGGGATCGAGCTTGCGATCGACCGCAACGGCCGGATCGACGGCTATCAGGGCAGCCGCGAGTTCTACGGCCAGGTGCGCGGCAACGAAGCCTGGATCGGCAACCGCAACTACGGCCTGATGCAGACGCGCCACGGCATCAAGCTGATCGGCGAAGGCCGTAGCGGCTTCGACCTGCACCGCAACTGAAGGAGCTTCGTGATGCGCAACTGGATGATGGTGCTGCTGCTGGCGCTGGGCGCCAGCCTCGGATCGGCGCCCGCGATCGCGCAGGCGCCCGCCCCCGCCAAGGACACCGCTGCCGCCGCCGCGCCGGCCAAGAGCGCGCCGCGCGCGGTCCGGCGCCATTCGCTGACCGGCCCGCCGGCGCTGGCCCAGGTCGAGCGAAGCGGCGTGCTGCGCGTGGGCATCGCGCTCAACGCGCCGTGGGTGATGCACGACAAAGAGGGCAAGCCGATGGGCTATGCGGTCGACGTCGCCGAGCGCGTCGCGAAGGCGATGGGCTGGAAGCTGCAGCTCGTCGAGACCTCGTGGCCCAAGCTGCTCGCCGGCCTGCGCGGCAACGACTACGACGTCGTCATCTCGGGCCTGTCGATCACGCCGCAGCGCGCGCGCAGCGTGCTGTTCAGCGATCCGGTCGGCGAGTTCGACGTCGGCGTCGTCGTCAACCGCGCGAGCCTGCCGAGCGGCGGCCTGGCCGAGCTGCGCAAGCTGCCGCAGGCCAAGGTCGGCGCGCTCGCCGCGACGACCACCGCCGACTTCGCGCGCAGCGGCCTGCCTGCGGCGCAGATCGTCGAGATCGCCGACGCGAACGCGGCGGTCGCCGATCTGCGCGAGGGCAAGCTCGCCGCGTACGTCGCCGAAGCGCCGCTGCCGCTGGCGCTCGAACGTGCGTATCCCGAGCAGTTGCGGGCGTTGAGCGCACAGCCGCTGGCGCGCAGCGCGCACGGCTTCGCGCTGCGCGTCGACGACGCCGGCCTGCTGCGCGTGCTCAACGCGTGGATCACGTTCGAGCGCGCGTCGGGCTGGCTGCAGGCGCGCAGCGCGTACTGGTTCGAGGGCAACGACTGGGCATCGAACCTGTAGGCCCGACGCCTCGGTCGAGGAGCGCTTCATGCATCCGAAGTTGATCGCGGCTGTGCTGCTCGCCGCCGCAGCCGTCTGGGCGCCTGCGCGGGCCGACACGCGCCTGGGCGACGGCTGCGACCTCGCCATCCTCGGCGCGAAGGACAAGGGCGAGTTCATGCGCTTCGACAGCGCGCTCAACGCCGCGATCCAGGCGCAGGACGCGGCGGCGCTCGCGCCGCTCGTGAAGTTCCCGCTGCGCGTGAACCAGGCCGGCGGCGGCCACGTCTCGATCGACAACGCCGCCGCGCTGCAGGCGCGCTTCGCGCAGGTCTTCACGCCGGCGGTGCGCGCAGCCGTCACGCGCCAGAAGCCCGACGCGCTGTTTTGCAAGGCCGACGGCGGCGTGATGTACGGCGACGGCGAGGTCTGGGCCGATCGGCTCGACGTCGCCGGCGGCGGGCCGCAGTTTCGCGTCACCGCCGTCAACCTGCCGGCCGGCGCGGCGGAGTCGGCAACGGCCAAGGCCCCGGCTGCGGCCGACACCAAGCCGCTGCTCGCGTGCAGCACCGACAAGTACCACGTCGTGATCGACGGCAACGACGCGCCGCGCTACCGCTCGTGGAACAAGCCGCACGCGCCGCCCGACGCGCCGGCGCTGGAGCTCGTCGGCAAGGCCGACAGCGAAGGCAGCGGCTCGTGCCGGCACCGCATCTGGCGCTTTCGCAGCGGCAACGTCGACTACGTGCTCAGCGAACCCGGCTGCGCCCCGGCGACGCCCCAGGGCGCGCAGGCCCAGCTCGAAGTGCTGATCGGCGGCCAGTCGCGGCTGCGCGCGTGGTGCTACTGATGCGCAGCAGCCGGCCATCGAACGAGATGGGCCGGCAGCCCGCCCTGTGCGACCCACGCGCCGCCTTCACGCCTGCGAGGCCGATGGGCCTTGCCGCTGCGCTGGTCGCGTTCGTCGCCACCTGGAGCACTGCCGTTGCGAACGGAACCACTTGGCGTTCAACGTGAACATCAGCTTGTCGCCGAAGGCCGCAGCCCGCCTGCAGGCGGCACGCGAGGGCATCACGGTGTCAGCAAGGTACTGCGGCGATCCGACCGCTGCGTCGGCGAAGCACGCGAACGCGGTCGGCAGGTCGATCTCGGTGACGAAGACCTGCGCCTGCCGGGTCGCGCCGTGCTCGCCCGCGTCGCCGGTCAGCGCGTGAGGACATCCCGGCTGCACTGGATCCCGGGCGCGCCGAAGGTCAACGTCGACGCGTACTCCTGGCCCCTGCGCCACGCCGACCGGATCCTGAACTGCGACCCGATCGACGGCGATCTCGCCGCGACCGTGATCGCGCAGCCGGCGGCGGCGCGGGCTCACTGCGGTGTAGGCTGCGGCCCGCCACCGGTTGCCGTGCGGCAGTGCGGCGCGGGTGCATCGCGGCAGGTGGCGTGGTACGGCTGACCGGGAAAAAACTGCTCCCATTCGACGCAGTCCAGGTTGCGGTCGGCCAGCTTGCATGCCTCGGCCAGCAGGCTGTCGCGGTCCCAATCGTGCAGCGACACGGTGCCGTCGCGATGCAGCACGGCGGCGCGGCGGCGCTTGTGCTGCGGGTCGGGGCCGAGCTCGACGCTGCGGATGTCGGACTCGCCGCCACCCAGGTCCGCCAGCCACAGGCGCCGCGTCACGTCCCAGACCTTGCGCTCGCCCTTGGCCTGCCCGGCGACCAGCGCCAGGCCGCCGTTGCCCTCGACGAACACCAGTGCCGTGACGCTGTCGCGATGGCCATCGAAGCGCGCCACCGTCCGGGCTTCGCCCGGCACGTGCACGATCGCCGAGCCATCGGCGCCGCCCGACGCAAGGTAGCGCCCGTCGCTGTTGAACGCCAGCTTCGTGACCGCCCCCTGGTGCGCTTCGGGCAGCACCCTGGGCGGCGCATTGCGGTCGATCGACACCAGGCGGACCTTGCCGTCCGTTCCGCCCCAGGCCAGCAGGCGCGAGTCCGGGCCGAAGGCCACGGCGCTCGCCTTCGACGCAGCGGCGCTCAGCCGCCGCGCGCCGCCGCCGCTGACCGCGGGATGCAGCCACACCGAGCCATCGTCGCGCACCATGACCAGCTTCTGGTTGTCGCGGCTGATCGCGAGCTTCGCCACGCCCATCCCCGTGGGCATCGAGATCGACGTCAGCGGCTCGCCCCCGGCAGCCAGCGGCAGCACCTCGACCGTCTTGGTGGCCCGCTTGAACAGGATGGCGAGTCGGCTGCCGTCGGGGCTGAACTCGGCGATCGAGAAGTCCGCAATCTCGCGCAGGAAGCGGCCGTCGGCGGTGCTCCAGAAGTGCGCGACGTCGCCCGCGGCCGCGTCGCCGCTTTTTGCCGTGGTGCCCAGGACCGTGCCCGCGCGGTTGAACTCGATCTCGTCGGCCCGGTACGCGTGATCGCCGAGCTGCAGGCGTGATCCACCGCTGAGGTCCCAGACCACCGGGAACGCCGCGTTGCGCTGGCCGCGCCGCGCCGGTTCCGGCAGCACCAGCAGTGACCCGCCGTCCGGCGCGAACACGAAGCCGCCGACGCGGTGCGGCATGAACCACGACACCAGTTCGCGGAACTCGCCCTGTTCGTCGTCCAGGTCCATCACCTGCACCGCCTGGCCGCCGTCACCGGCTGCCAGCGCCAACCGGCTGCCGTCGGCGCTGACGCTGGCGAGCTTCAGGCCCCCTGCGGGCAGACGTACCGGCGCCAGCTGGACCGGACGTGCCGGCGGCTCGAACCTCCAGCTCGAGACTCGGTATTCGCCTCGTTGGATCAGCGTGCGGCCGTCGCCCGACAGCTCGAAGCGTGTCGACGTCAGGTCTCGCGGCGGCCGGTCGACCCGGCCCAGTGACGCCCCGCTCGCGGCGTCGCGCAGCTCGAAGCCGAGCGCTTCCCGCGGAGTGCCCAGCACCTGCACGACCCGGCTGCAGTCGGCGCTGTGTCCGAGGATGCCTTCGCCGCGCAGCGGCGTGTCCAGCGCGCCGTCAGCCAGGTTCCAGGTCGACACGACGGTGTTGCCGACCAGGATCAGTCGGGAGTCGTCCGGCGTGAAGCCCAGGCACCGGACGCCGTCGAGTCGAAGCCGCTCGGCCGATGCCGGCAGGACCTGCATCGCCGCCGCCGGATCGGCGAGGGCCCACAGCTGGACGCCACTGCCCGTGCCGGCCACCGCGGCCCAGCGGCCGTCGGCGCTGAGCGCTACTCGGCGGACCGCCTCCGTGCGCGCCGGCTGCCGCGCAATGGCGGCGCCCGTTCGCAGCTGCCAGACGACGAGCTGACCATCGGCGGCGGTCAGCAGGCGTTCGCCGCTGCGGTCCAGCGCGATCGCCTGCACCGGCCCGTCCTGCCGCACCGCGACGCGCTGAAGCGGCCGCCAGGTCGAGGCCGACAGCAGCTGCACCGCGCCGTCGACGGTGGCCAGCGCGACGTGGCTGCCGTCGGCCGAGGCCGCCCGCAAGCCCGCTGGAGCCAGCGGCAGCCGCAGCTGGATCCGCGGCGCCGTCAGCAAGCGCCCGAACTGCTCGATCTGGATGTCCTGGCGCTCGGGGAACTGGCGGATCGCCTCGGCGGCCAGCAGCAGCGCGCGGTCGAACTCCTGCGGCCGGGCGGCGCGCGCGTGGACGACGAGGTTGGTGGCCAGCGCATCGCGCTGGGCGGCCAGCGCCCGCTTCTGCGCGGCGACCGCTTGCGCCTGGGCCTCGCTGGCGCTGAGCTCCGCGGCGATCGCCCTTTGCTGCGTCGCGGATGCCGCCGCCTGGGCTTGCCTGGCCTGCGTGTCCATCTCCTGCACGGTATCGCGCAGCTGCTCGCTCTCGCGGCTCAGGTGCCTGGCTGCTTCGGTCGCGATCTCCGCCCTCGCCGTGGCCTCGCTGGCTTCGTTGAACAACCGGTAGGACCAGACCAGCAGCGCTGCGGCCGCCACTGCGGCCACCGCGATCAGCGCCGAAACGTGCCGGTTGCGGCGCTGCGCGGCCGCGATCGCGCGTGCGCGCTGCGCGGCCGCCTGTTCGAGCTCGCGGGCCTGGCGGGCGTCGCGGCTGTCCTTGACGACGCGCGTCAGCACGTCGTGCGTCAGCTCGAGCCGGCGCACGCCGAAGCGGTCGTCGATGCGCAGCAGCCTCGCCGCGACCAGGTGCTCGATCGCCTCGCGCGACACGCCGGGCAGGTGCAGCGCGTCGTCCAGCGCACGGCTGTCGCGGAACCCGGCGGCCGTGATCAGCTCGTCCTCGATGAACACGCGCACCCGGGCGTCGATCCCGCGCAGCGCGCGTTCGTAGAAGTCGACCAGGATCTCGCGCTCGGCGCCGACCACCAGGTCGGCACCGATGTGCGCCGCGCCGGCGGTCTGGCGGCGCAGGTTCAGCTCGCTGCAGATCACCGACAGCAGCGCCGGATCGATCTCCAGCCGTTGCGCTTCCTCTGCGCTCGGCGCCTCGGCGCGGTTGCACCAGGCCAGGCCCAGGATGCGCTGCGCCACCTCGTCGTCGACCAGTGCGGCGCCGCTGGCAATCACCGATCGAGCCTGCGACGCGTTCATCGGCTGCAGGCGGTAGCGGTTGCGCATCACCGAGGGCAGGTGCTCGCGCAGCCCTTCCATCTCGGCCAGGAAATCCTCGCGAAAGCTCAGCAGCACCTTGCAGCCGCGCCGGCCGAAGTCGATGCCGTCGGCCAGCGTCGGGTCGGCGTCGATCGCCCGACGCAGCGCGTCGGGCGGCCGGTCCTCGATCAGCCCCGCGAGATCCTCGACGAACGCGGATGCGGCCCGCCGCGAGCGCTCGTCGACCTGGCCGACGGTGAACAGCTCCTCGAACTGGTCGAAGACCAGCACCACCACCACCGGGCGGTTGCGCAGGTTCCAGAAGCCCGCGCCGGCGCGGTGGAAGTACGCCCACAGCGACTCGTCGGCGCGCGGCGCCGCGGCCTCGACCGCCCACTGCTCGCAAGCGGCGCGCAGCGCGGCCCAGACCTGGCTGCGCGGCGTGGTGTCGGTGTCATAGCCGATGCGCAGCAGCACCGGCAGATGCAGGTCCTGCCGCAGGCGGGGAAAGAGGCCGGCACCCAGCAACGAGGTCTTGCCCAGGCCCGAGCGGCCGAACAGCACGGTCAGGCGCTCCCGGCGCACCAGCCGCGCCAGTTCGTCCGCCTCCGCATCGCGCCCGCGGAAGAACTCGCGGTCGTCCTCGCCGAAGGATGCGAGCCCCGGCCAAGGGTTCTGCGCATCCAGCCGGCGGGGCACCGCCGCCGGCGCGGCGCTCGTGCGCGCGTGCGCCATCACGCCCGCGCCCTGGCGCCACGCTGCTGGTACGCGCGGTAGTGCGCGCGCACCGCATCCACGAACCCGGCCGTCGGCACGCCCCCGGGCAACGGCGTCCACTGGCGCGCGTTGAAGCGCTCGGGCACCAGGGCGCGGTAGGGCTGGATGCCGTCGATCGTCACCGGCAGGATGAACACTTCATCCGGGGCCATGCTGCCGGCGCGCTCATGGGCGGCGTTCCATTCACGCCAGAAGAACGCCCGGCGGCGCTCCTCGCGCTGGGTCGACTCGGAGACGAGCGGAATGAACAGCGCGCTGTTGTCCAGCCCGCGCAGGATCTTGCGCTCCCACGCGTCGCCGCAATGCAACTCGGCCTTGTCGAACCACACGTCGATGCCGGCCGCGTCGAGTGCCCGCGCCAGCGTGCGTGCCGCATCGAGGTCGTCGCTGGAGTAGCTGATGAACACCACCCCATCGCTGGGCTCGGCTGCCGCCGGCGCTGGCGGCGCCGCGCCGGCCGACGGCTGGCCGGGCGGATGGCGTGCTTCCCACTGGCGGCGCAACTCGGCGACGAAGTCCTCGGGCTCGGCCGCGACCAGCTTGGTGCTGGGACTGAAGTCGGCCAGGAACGCGACCAGCCGCCGGTCGTTGGCGCTCTGGATGCCCACCAGGTACTCGACCGTGTCGCGATGCGCCGACAGGCGGTCGTTCTTGGCGGTGCGCAGGAAGAACCGCGCTGCCCAGTCGGGGAACCGGCAGCCGATCAGCAGCAGGTGGTTGTCGCGCAGTTCGTCGAACAGCAGCTTGGGCCGACGCGCGTCCTCCTGCAGCGCATGCAGGAACTCGAGGCGGTCGTCGTCGCAGATCACGCTGTCCGGCGCCGAGGAAAGCCGCCCCAGCAGATGGAACACGGTCGGCCGCAGCAGGCCGGCGCGCGGCCCCGGCAGGTCCGCGTTGCGGTTGGGCGAGAAGCTGATCGTCTCGGTCCGGGCTTGGCCTTGGTGGCGCACGGCGTCGATCGCCCGCTCGAGCTGCAGATCGAACGAGACCGACACGAAGAAGTCCAGGCACCGGATGGCCGCCAGATCCGCCAGCGCCGGCAGCGGCGCGAGCTCCAGATCTTTCAGCACCTGCAGGGTGCGCACGTACAGGTCTTCCTTGCGGGTGCGCGGCCCTGCCAGGTAGCGGCTGACGACGTCGTCCACGCGCGGCGGCCGCTGCAGCTCGCCCAGGTCCAGCCGCAGGCGCTCGGCCAGCCGGGCGGCGATCAGCGAGTCGAGGGTGATGGGCTGGTCGCCCGCGTCGACCCGCAGCGCGCCGCTCTCGACGATCGGGATCACGTGCCCGTCATCGATGTAGTCGAGCAGGTCACCCCAGAAGAACTCGTCGAGCTCCTGCCGGTTGCCGTTGACGATCAGGTCCACCGCCGTTGGCCATCAGGTCGCTGGCGCCGCCTTCGATCGATCCACCGCCGCGCGATCGTCAGGCGCTCGGGCGGCCCGGCGGCAGCGCCACCCGCGGCGGCTCCACGCGCGGGCAAGCGGCAGCATGTGCAGCGACCGGACACGGTGTCGGCCGCGTCGAGCCGCCGGCCCGCAGTCTCGACACCGCGAGCGTGCGCCGTGGCCTCGCCCAGCGCCTGGCCCGTCGTGAGCAGACCGTGCAGGTGCGGATCTGCCGCGACCTGCTGGCGCGGATCGGCGACC
>WBZO01007342.1_pt1 | contig 10255 bp, 10 predicted proteins | sample 5204261 | NCBI WGS metagenome assembly WBZO01 (sample SAMN12412400, study PRJNA552823) | activated sludge metagenome | isolation source: activated sludge from anammox sidestream of wastewater treatment plant... | place: USA: North Carolina | collected 2017-09
GCCCGCGGCGCGCGCGATCGAGCGCACCGTGAGCCCGTCGATCCCGTCCTGCTCGATGCAGGCGAGCGTCGCATGCACGATGCGATCGGCGGCATCGGCCGGCGGAGGGAGCGCACGCGAGGACCTCGGCGTCATGACGCTCGTCATTATCACGATTTGATCATTACATGAGTTTCAAACGATTGTTTCAAACCATTGTACACGACGCACGGTCACGCCTGCCCACGCCACGCGCAGTTGCGACAGCCCGGCGTCAGCGGCGCGACTCGACGTCGCGCTCGGTCTCCGCCGGCTCGGGCACGACGAGGGAGCGCCTCGGCGTCGGACCGAGCACGTCGAGGGTCACCGTCGAGGCGCCGGAGTACGTCACGCGCGCGTCCCAGGAGCGATCCGCGACGTCGCCGTGACGGCGGACGCGCACCACCTCGTCGGTCCACTGGACGAAGCCCCCCTGCTCGAGGGCGAGGTGCATGCGGTCGCCGTCGATCGATCGCACGCGGGCCAGCGCCACGAGGTTCGCGGCATCGACCTCCACGAGATCTCCGACCGTGAGCTCCTCTCCCATCGGCACGGGAGCTACACGCCCCCGCGCGCGGCCGCAACCCGGCACTGCGTCTCTTCTCGGAGCGCCGTCGTGAGACGCGCTCACTCCATCAAGGAGAACACGACGAAGAGCGCGCCGAGGATGGTCAGCGCGGCGAGCGCGAGCAGGAGCAGGCCGGAGGCCTTGCCGATGGTCGGGCCGCTCTTCTTCCATGCCCTCCGCGGCGGCCCCTTCGGCGGGAGCGGCGGGCTCGAGGGGATCGGCGCCGACACCGGTCCGGCCGGCGGAGCGCTCTCTGGACGCGCGGCGTAGTGGACCGGAGGCGGCGTGCTCGCGCTGGGCGGCGAGGGCGTCGGCTCGAAGCTGCCCGGCGCGGGACGCGACGAGGGCGAGACGCCCGGCCCGGACGACGCCGGCGGAGGCGGCAGGTTCTTCGAGCGCGGCGCCGGCGTGTGCGGTGCGCTCGCCTGCGCTCCGGGCACCGTTCGGCGGATCTCCTCCGGCAGCTCGAGCGAGAGGATCGTCGCGCCCATCTTCAGCATCCGCGGCCGCGTCCACTCGACGGTCGACCCCGAGTAGACGGACGTGCGGCCCAGCCACGATCCGCGCGTCGAGGACTGGTCCTGGATGAACACGCTGTACCCGCGCCGCACGAGCTTCAGGTGTTCGCGCGAGACCTCGCGGTCCTCGAGGACGAGATCGCACTTGGGCGAGCGGCCGATCACGTAGAGGCGGTTCTCCTCCTCCAGCGTGAGCTCGTCGCCGAAGTTGTGCCCCTCGACGACGCGAACCGTCGGGCCTCGCAGGCGCGGCCGGCCGAGGACGAGGTTCTCGCCCGCGGCGTCCGGGGGCGGCGGGATCAGGCTCGGATCCTCCCCCTCGAGGGCGAGCACGACGCTGCCGATCTGGATCTCGTCGCCCGGCATCACCAGCCGGCGCGAGCCCGCGTCGAGGGGGACATCGCCGACGGCGCAGTCCGCGCCGATGGCGATGAGCGCGACCTCGCTGATGCGGGCGTGCTCGGCGTCGACCCCGGGGACATCGAGGCGGACGTCGCAGGCTTCGCCGCGACCGATGGTCAGGACTCGCGGCCCGAGCTCGATCCGCCGGGTTTCGCGAAAGCAGCCGCCGGGGGGAACCACGAGGTGCACGTCTCCCGGAGCATCGCACGATCCCCGGGCGCGCAGAAGTGGTCGACCGCCAGGCGTCCGCAATTTTGGCCCTGCGCAGGCACGCGCGCGACACTTTCGCCCATGACTCGCCTCTCCCAGGTGGCGCCGCCGTCCAGCGACGACCGCCGCCAGCGCCGCAGCTCCGATCCGCTCGTCGCCCTGCACTACCAGCTCAGCACGACGCGTGCGCGCGGTGAGCTCGACGCCATCGTCGTGGCCGACGCTTCCGGGGTCGTCGTGGCGGGCGCCGGATCCTGGCCCGTCTGCGAGGAGCTCGCGGCCTATGCCCCGCTGCTCGCCGAGGGCGCCTGGAGCTCGATGACCGATCAGGTCAGCTCGCGCGTCGAATCGCTCCGGAGCGAGGTCGAGGTCCGCGCGCTCACCGTCGCCGGCCAGGAGGTCCTCCTCTGCGCCCGTCGCCAGCGCCGCGCCGGAATGGAGGCCCAGGCCGCGGTCACCCGCGATCTCGAGGCCGCGGCCGCGGGCGTCAGCCGGATCCTGCTCAGCGCGGCAGCGTGACGCGTCGCGTTGACGAGCGGGGGATCCGGGGCTAAACCCGGCCATCTGATGAGCGACCAGGATCCGTCCCCCGAGAGCGCGCCGCCGGAGAGCCCTCTCCCGTCGGCGGACCGTAGCTCGTCCGTACCACCTCCGAAGGACGAGCGCCGAAAGCGCCGGCTCGAGGGCGTCATCCCGGAGATCGTGCGTCGCGCGGTCGAGCTCGGCGTCGAGAAGACGCTGGAGGCTCCGGACAACGTCAAGCAGTTCGTGGGCGACCTGAAGCTGCCGAAGGAGATCGCGCACTACCTCCTCGCGCAGATCGACGAGACGAAGAACGGGCTGTTCCGTGTCGTCGCGAAGGAGATCCGCGATTTTCTCGAGCACACGAACCTCGCGGGCGAGATGCAGAAGGTGCTCACCGCCGTTCAGTTCGAGGTGAACACCACCATCCGCTTCACGCCGAACGACGGCCGATCGAAGAAGTCCTCGAAGAGCCGCGGCAAGGGCTCGAGCGCCGAGGAGAAGAGCGCCGCTCCGTCGGAAGACGACGACGCGGACGAAGGCGACGAACCGGCCGACGACGATCGCGGCCCCGAGAGCGAGCGAACCCCGCTTCCGCGACCGGAGGTCAAGACGGCCGTCAGCGTCCATCGTGACGACCGCGACCGGAAGCGACGTCGCACGTGAGGCACATACGACGGTGACGCGCGCGTCTCGGTTCCCTATGCTGCGCCCATGAGTAAACCTCTCAAGACGGGGGGAGAGGCCGATAGCTGGTGCACCAAGTGCAAGCTCGTTCTGAACCACCGCATCATCGCGATGGTCGGCGGGACACCGGTGCGGGTGGAGTGCTCGACCTGCGGCTCGCACCACAACTATCGCCCGCGTGCTCCGGGTGAGAAGGCGCCCGCCGTCGTGCGCGCCGGCGGGGGCTCGTCCTCGTCGTCGGGACCGCGCTCGGCGCGCGCGAGCGTGACGAAGGCGCAGCAGGCGGCGCTGGATCGCGAGCGCACGTGGGAGAAGGCGATCGCCGGCAAGGCGGTGAACGACTTCAAGCCCTATCGCGTGGACCAGACGTTCGCCGAGGGCGACCTGATCCGGCACAAGAAGTTCGGCGACGGCGTCGTCACGCGCATCCTGGATCCGAAGAAGGTGGAGATCCTCTTCAAGGACGAGCCGCGCACGCTCGCCCAGGGCCTGACGGACTGACGGCTGCGGCCGGGGTGCGCTTGCCAAGCTCGACCGGCCGCCTTAGCGTGCGGCCGGCGATGAAGCTCCTCGTGTGCGCCGCCGCTCTCTCGTTCGTGCTCCTGTCCTCCTGCACCTCGTCGGAGGACGTGCTCGACACCGGCCCGTCCGTGACCGTGCGGAACGACGTCTTCGAGCCGAGCACCCTCACGATCAAGGTCGGCGAGACGGTCACGTGGAAGTGGGCCGAAGGGGTCCACAACGTCGTCTCGGGCACGAGCTGCAAGCCGGACGCGAAGTTCACCAGCGGGACGCCCGTCTCCGGCGCGACGTTCGAGCACCGCTTCGACACCGCCGGCACCTACGATTACTTCTGTGAGGTGCACTGCCAGGGCGGGATGGTCGGCAAGATCGTCGTGCAGTGAGGACATGAGACGGGCGGCTCTCGTCGCGCTCTCCGTCCTCGCGATCGTCGCGCCCGCGCACGCAGACCCGCGGGACGACGACGCCGAGGCGCGCGCGCCCGCGAGCGACGTCCGCATCGCACCGTCGCGGGACGGTGCGCTCGGCGCATGGCTCGTCGCCGGGCCGTTCCGGGCGCCGCGGCCGGCGCTCGAGACGGCGCCCGTCGGCGTCGACGAGACGGTGCTGTCGGCATCGGCGGGCGCGTCGCTCGGCGGCGAGCGCGAGCTCGGCTCGCCGCCGCGGAAGAAGCCTGCCGCGCGGTGGGTCGTCGCCTCGAGCGGCGAAGGGCCGATCGATCTCAAGGCGGCCCTCGAGACGAAGGACACGGACGTCGTCGGCTACGCGTGCGGCGTGCTCCACGTCGCCCACCCGGGCAAGTACCTCCTGCTGCTCGGCGTCGACGACGGCGTGCGCGTGCTCGTCGACGGAAAGGTCGTCCACACGCGAGACGAGTACCGACCGGTCCGCGAGGACGACGACGTCGTGCCGCTCGATCTCGCGGCCGGCGACCACCCGATCGTCCTCAAGCTGCACCAGCGCGACGGTGCGTGGGCGTTCCGCGCGCGCGTCGTGGACGCCACGCTCGCGCCCGCGACCGGGATCTACCTCACGCTGCCCGGGACGACCGCCGACGATGCGCGCGCGCTCGCGACGAAGATGTCGTGGGTGAGCCTCGATCGCGGGTTCGACGCGTCGAGCGATCCCCCGCACTATCGCCCCCGCCTCACCGTGCGCTTCCCCGAGGGCGCGCCGCGCGGCGTTCCGCTCTCGGTCACGACGAAGATCGACGGCACGCTGGATCTCTCCGCCGGCGGGGTGCCCGTGACGGCCTCGGGCGTGGGCGAGCTCGTGACCGCGCTGCCACCTCTCGCACCGTGGACCTCGGCGGCGACGCTCGAGTCGAACGTCGCCGGTCGCATCGTGCGGCACTCCCTCCCCGCCCGGCCCGCGACCGAGCAGGCGCTCGCACGCACCGCGCGTGCGCTCGCGAGCGTCCCCACGGACGCGCCGTGGCTCGCGCCCGGATCGCTCGAGTCGATCGAGCACCTCCGCTCGCGGCTCGCGCACTTCCTCGCGAAGGGCGACCTGGATGTCGAGGCGCAGACCGACGAGGCACGCGAGCTCGACGGCCTCGCGGCGTCGCTGGAGAGGAAGGTCGATCCCTACGCCGGAAAGAGCGGCATCATGCGCCGCGCGATCCGGTCGCCCATCGACGGCGACCTCACCGACTTCGGCCTCTACGTCCCGCCCTCGTACCGGCCCGGCAGCTCGCGGAGATACCCGCTCGTCGTCGCCCTCCACGGACTGAACAGCCTCCCGATGTCGATGATGCGGGCGGTGTTCGGCTTCGACGACGACAAGAAGGAGAGCGCGTGGAAGGACCGTCACCCAGTCGCCCCTCCCCCGCTCGACGCGTTCGTGATCACGCCCTACGCGCGCGGCAACACGATGTACCGCGAGCTCGGCGAGGACGAGGTGATGCTCGTGATGGACTGGGTCGTGAAGACCTTCCCCGTCGATGCCACGCGCATCAGCATCACGGGTCCGTCGATGGGCGGCATCGGTTCGGCGGCGATCCCGTTCCACCGCCCGCACGTGTTCTCCGCGGCGGCGCCGCTCTGCGGTTACCACAGCCAGCTGATCAGGCGCGACGTGGCCGGCCGCCCCATCCGTCCGTGGGAGCGCTTCCTCGCGGAGGAGCGATCCAACGTGTCCTGGGCGGAGAACGGCGAGCACCTCCCCTTGTGGATCGTCCACGGCACCAGGGACCTGCCGGAGGCGAACAGCGGCGTCCTCATCGAGCGCTACGAGAAGCTGAAGTTCTCGGTGCGGCACGAGCATCCCGATCTCGGCCACAACGTCTGGGGCGTCACGTACGAGAACCAGAAGGGGCTCAAGTGGCTGATCGACAAGAAGCTCGATCCGCACCCGGGCCACGTCCGGTTCAAGACGACGCGGACGCGCTGGGGGACGAGCGCGTGGGTCACCGTCGACGAGCTCTCCGCGCCCGGGACGTGGGCCGACGTCGACGCGCACGTCCGCGACAAGACGCACGTGACCGCGATCACGAGCGGCGCCTCCGGCATCACGCTCGCGCGGGACGAGCCGCTCCTCGACGCGCGCGCGGCGATCGAGGTCGCGATCGACGGGCAGCGCCTCGCCTTCGACGAGGGCGAGCCGCTCGTCCTCCATCGCGAAGGTTCGAAGTGGCGGAAGGGGCCGCGTCCCGAAGGGCCTGCCCTGCGCAAGCGGGGCCGCGTGGCGGGGCCGCTCCGCGACATCTTCCACGAGCCGATCGTCTTCGTGTACGCCGCCGATGGCGACGAGGCACGTGCGAACGAGCACGTCGCGCGCGCGCTGGCGAGGGTGCGCCCCGGGGTGAAGGTCGCGTATCCGATCGTGAGCGACGTCGAGTTCCTCGCCAAGAGCGAGCCGCTCGCGAACGACAAGGCGCTCTTCCTCGTCGGCCGCACGAACAAGGTGCTCGCCGCGATCGAGGCTGCGAGCGCGCCCTTCCCGATCCACGTCGAAGCCGGAGCGGTCACCGTCGGGGCCGAGCGCATCACCGGCCGCGAGCTCGGTGCGGCATTCATCCGCCCGAACCCGCTGCGTCCCGATCGCTACGTCGCGGTCCTCGCCGGGGCCGACGTGCCGGGGACCCTGCGTGCGCTCTCGCTGCCCGATCTCCTGCCCGACTTCGTCGTCTGGGACGAGTCGATCGCCCCCGCCCGCGGCCAGATCCTGCTCGGCGCGGGCTCGGCCCGTGCGGCGGGGTTCTTCGGGATCGACTGGTCTCTGCCGTCGTCGATCACGGATCCGCTTGGGAAGACGGCGCGGCCCGCGGCGAAGAGCGAGTACGACGCGACGCCGTACCTTCCATGAACTAGAGTGTGCCCCGATGCGTGCCGCGCGATTTTTCGGATTTCTCCTCGCGCTCGCGACGCTGCTGTTCACCGCGCTCGCGCATGCGGCATGGACGCCGCCGCCGCTGAACGGCCACGTCGTGGACACGGCCGGCGTGCTGACCTCCGAGCAGGTCCTCCGCCTCGATCGCAAGCTCGACCGTGCGCGGCGCGAGACCGGCTTCGCGGTCGTCGTCTACGTCCTGCCGAGCCTGCCCGACGAGATGCCGATCGAGGACGTCGCGTACAAGGCGTTCAACACCTGGAAGGTCGGATCGGCGAAGGGCGACGACGGCGTCCTCCTCGTGGCATCGATCGGCGATCGGAAGCTGCGCATCGAGACCGGCAAGGGCGTCGGCGGCGCGCTGACGGACATCCGCTCGAGCGAGATAAACCGCGAGATCATCGGCCCGTTGATGAAGCAAGGCCTCTACTACGAGGCGTTCAACCGGGGCACCGACGCGATCCTGAAGGACCTCACGGCGGAGACACCGGGCGGCGTCAGCGAGCCGGGTCGAAAGCCGCCCGTCGCGGACACGTACAAGACGATCGGGGCCGGCGTCGTCCTCGTCCTCGTCATCATCCTCGCGATCGTCTCGCCGACGTTCCGTCAGATCCTCTTCTTCATGCTCCTCTTCGGTCGCGGCGGCGGAGGCCGGGGAGGCGGAGGATGGGGCGGCGGCGGATCGGGCTACGGCGGCGGCGGCGGCAGCTCCGGCGGCGGCGGATCGAGCGACGATTACTGAGGCCGACGCCGCCTCGCCTTCGTCGATCGGACGCGCACGCGTCCGTCCTGCTTCGCGATGAAGCGGATCATCGCCGCGAGGCCCTCATGCGCCATGAGGGCCTCGACCGTCGCGTAGTCCTTCTCGAGCTCGCGGTTTTCGAACGTCGCGTGGATCGCGTCGTGGCAGTCGCGGCAGATCGTCTCCGTGGCCTTGCCGCCTCGGCTCCGCGGCACGAGATGGTGGTCGCTCGGGCTATGGTTCGGGCGCTCGCAGAGCGGACACGGATCGGGAGCCTTCTCCTTCAGCTCCTTCATCGTCGGGGGACGTCGACGCGCCTCGCTCACGCTTCTACCGCCCTCGGCGTCCCTCGACGCGCGGCGCTTCGCGCCCGTGGCGCGGGCCTTCCTTGCGCGGCCCTTCCTTGCGCGGCCCTTCCTTGCGCGGGCCTCCGGTGCGGGGGCCTTCCTTGCGCCGGCCTTCGGTGCGCGGGCCTTCGGTGCGCGGGACCGCACGCGACGGGACCGTGCGCTGCGTGCGCTTGCCCCGCGGCGTCTCGACGAGCGGCGTCGCGGCGGGGATCGAGCGCGGGACGCCGTAGGCCTTCTTGAGCTGAGCGAGCTCGTCGCGTGTCATCGCGCGCCAGCGCCCGGGCGGGAGCCCCTCGAGCTCGACGCCCGCGAACCCGATGCGCGCGAGGCGCATGACCGGGAAGCCGGTCGCCTCACCCATGCGGCGGATCTGCTGGTTGCGCCCCTCGCGGATCGTGAGCTCGATCCACGTCTTGTCGCCCTCGTGGCGGAGGAGCTTCACGTCCGCGGGCAGCGTCATGCCGTCCTCGAGACGGACGCCCTTGCGCCAGACCTCGACGTCGTCGGGCTGCATGAGGCCCTTCACCTTCACCACGTACGTCTTCGGCACCGCCTGCCGCGGGTGGAGCAGGCCGTCGGCGAGCTCGCCGTCGTTGGTCGCGAGGAGGATCCCGCTCGTCGCGAAGTCGAGACGACCGACCGGGAACACGCGCCCGCCCGCGTTCTCGAGCAGCTCGCGCACGGTGGGCCGCCCCTCCGGATCGCTCATGGTCGAGACGACGCCGCGCGGCTTGTGGAGCACGACGTACACCGGCTGCTCGGCCACGACGCGCTTGCCGTCGACCTCGACCCGGTCGCGCCGCGGATCGGCCTTCGCGCCGAGCTCGGTGACGATGCGCCCGTTGACGCGGACGCGTCCGGCGGTGATGAGCTGCTCGGCGGCACGGCGTGAGGCGATGCCTCCGCGCGCGAGGATCTTCTGGATGCGTTCCATTTCGGGGCGCTACGTCCGTAGCACACCCGTCACTCGTCGGCGCGGACCACGAGGACCTCCTTCGCCGTCCCCGAGACCGCGACCGCGCCGCCGGAGTAGGACGTCGGCGCCCAGGCCTTGCCATCGAAGTGGACGAGGCGCGTAGTCGTGACGGCGTAGACGTCGCTCCTCGATCGCCCCCACGCCGCCTGGATGACGCCCCCGGCGCCGAGGTCGTCTTCGGCCCATCGCGCGCCGCCGCCCGCGCCGCGGAGGACCGACGTGTCGCCGAGCACGAACGGATCTCCGCTCGGGCTGACCCACAGCCCCGTCAGGCTCGCCGATCCGCCGTCCCCCTTCGGCGTCCTGGCGGTCCACGTCCCGTCGGCGGCCCGCGACGCCACCACGCTCCGCCCTCGCATCCGTCCGATCGCCCAGGCCGACGGTCCCCCGCCCTGGAGCTGCACGACGTCGAGACCCGCGGGCATCTTCTCCTTCGTCCACTCGTCGCCGTTGCGGCGGTAGACCTCGGCCTCCGCGTCGCCGTCGCTGACCGCGACGAGCAAGTCCCGCGTCGTCCCCGAGACGGACTCCACGGTCCCGCCGGGGACGGGGACGTCGTCCCAGCGCTTGCCGTCGAAGTGCACGAGCTTGCCGCCGGCCGTCGCGTAGACGTCGGATGCGCTGCGCCCGAACAGGCCGAGCGCCGCATCGTCCTCCGCGAGCGGAGCGTGGAACCCGAGCCTCCACGTCCCTGCCGGCGAGCGCTGGTGGATCACCGCGGTCGGCGAGCCGCCGGTGAGAGCCGCGACGAACACGGCGCCGTCGGGCGACGCCCAGACCGCGTGCGGGGTCTCGCCGTCGTCGGGGCGGAGCTCGGGGATGTCCTCGATCGTGGGCTCGAGGTCGGGCCCGGCGAGGCGGACGAGGCGCGCGTGCGCCACCTTCTTCGGCTGGATCGTCCCGTCCGCGCACGCTTCACGGAGGCCGAGCTCGGCGAGGATCCGGCCGAGGCCGAGGAACGGCGAGCCGCTGACGTCCGACTTGCCGATCCGTTCGAGCGCAGCCGTCGCAGTCGGGCAGTCCCCCGCCTCGATCGCCGCGAGCGCGCGACGGGCGTGCTCCTCGCATGGATTCGTCGCCTTCGCGCACTCCGTCTTCAGGCTCCGGATGCGCTCGGTGGCGCACGCGCGGTCGCAGCGTGCGGTGGCCGCCGGAACGGGCGGGTAGTGCGTGGACGAGCGCGACGACATGGAGGTGCGCGCACAGACGCGCAGGCCGAGCACGGCGAGGCCGATCGCCGCGCCGATCCCGAGACGGCCGCCGCCGAATCCCGGCGAGGCAGGCGTCGACGGCGACCTCGCCCGCCGGATCTCCTCGACCTCCTTCGTCGAGAGCCGCTCGCTCTTTCCCTGGACGTGAAGCGTCCACGAACGACGCGTCCGGCCGGGATGGGGCTCCGTCCGGTGCACG
>WBZO01007346.1_pt1 | contig 10253 bp, 10 predicted proteins | sample 5204261 | NCBI WGS metagenome assembly WBZO01 (sample SAMN12412400, study PRJNA552823) | activated sludge metagenome | isolation source: activated sludge from anammox sidestream of wastewater treatment plant... | place: USA: North Carolina | collected 2017-09
GTGAGTTTCGCGTTAGCGTGCAATGAGGACCTCCTGGAGTCGGGTGGCTGTGGTAACCACACCTTCCCCAGGAGGTCCCCTTCGATCATCTACTCCGCGTCACCAACGTCGGTGGTCAGTACAGCTAGAGCAGTCCCGTCTCGTGCTGCTGGAGCTCGAAGGCTGGCTCGCGATGCAGCAGCTTCAGCGTCAAGGTCTCCTCGATGAAACCCTGTTCCCCAGCATGGATGCGGGTCGGCGCGCTGACCGCGTGCGTGAATGTGACCGAGAGATCGCCGCATGCCAGCGGAGGCTAGATGAGGTCCGCGACATCGTCGCTGGGCCGGAGCGGGTCGTCGATCGGGACGGGTATCTCCCAGCTGAGCGGAGAGAGCTGTCGCTGAGGCTGCTTGCTTCCCGGCGACAAACAGCGGTTCGTGAGCTTCGCCCGAAGATCGCCGAGCTGTCAGTCGTTCTGGACGGAACACGCGGTCGGAAGGAGCGAGCTGAGATACGCGAGCAACTTGTGGACGCACAGGCGCTTCTCGACGACTGGCTGCAGGTGCCGGAGCTTCGCGCCGAAGACATGTGCTCGGAGTGCTCGCAGCCGGCGAAGTGGCATCTGACCGGCTGGGTGACGCCGATTGGATGGCAGGCGCCATGCCCCGCGTGGCCGAGCTGGCGCAAGCGCATCGAGAAAGCCCGCGCGTTGCTCATCGAGGCCGCGAATGAGCGCGTGCAGCCCGAAGCTGATCGTCCTGAGCCACAGCGCGTCGCTGTCATTCCGTCTTCGCTACCGATCGCCGAGGTGACGTCGAGATTGACTGAGCTGCAGGCGCAGTACCCGGACGCCGAAGTACGCCGCGGGCGGGGCAACGGCTGGGAGTTGTGGTCGGTCCTTCCCGCATCGCCGGGCGACTCCTAGATGCGGTGAATCCGCGGTGTATTCGCCGCAGTTCCTGCGGCGAATGTCGCCGGCGGACGTGATGACCATCTACCAGCGCGGATGACGCGCGTGTCCGACGAGGAGCGCGCCGACATCTACTGGCATTTGCGTGCGCGGCAAGTCAGTTAGTCTGCTCGGTCGAGACTCTGCTGGTGACGATGCGCGCGGTCGAGATGTCGACCTCGATCCCGCGTAGCCGCTCGTACGCTTGCGTGAGCCGGTCCAGCGGCCATGTACCTGCGCGCCACTCCTCGGCTGTTAAGTCGCCGGACAATGCCCGATGCACCCGCGCGCCGCTGCCGAGCGAGAGGTAGTGGAGTCCATGAACGAGGTCATTCCGCTCGTCGTTCGCAGTGGTGAGCCGTTCGACGAGACGCAACGCGTATTCTGAAGCGCCGCTCTCCACTCCGGGAAGGCCGACGTTTCTGCGGAGCAGCTTCAAGAGGGCCTTCATCTGCATCTTCGGGGTGTATCCACGGTCGGTGCCGACCGACTCCGCCATTTCAGCCGCCCATTCGTGAGTCTTAAGCTCGACGAACGAGAAGAGCGCTACGTACTTTCCCAGGAGTTCATACCAGGGCACCCACTGGACCCCGTGCCACAAGTCTGAGAGTCGTCGCGCCTCGTTCTGATCCATTACGCCGCCTCACGATTACCGTCCGTGCCTCAGGGGCATGTGCGTTTGATCGCCATGTGGTGGGAGCGCCACGGTGAAGTCACTGATACGCCTGCGGAACAGCTCTGCGCGCGCTGTGCGAGTTGCTCACGGCTTCCAGTGAGCGATTCGTGCGCGGATGCGCGACGCGATCTCGGCCGACGCTGGAGCCTGTCGGTACTCTGTACGGGGAACCGACCCGCGGTTCTCCCGAGTAGCGCGCAGCCGACGAGATCCTACCCACCCACGCCCCGAAGGGTACAAGATGCCTATGCTCCGCGCGTCTACTGGTATGAGGCCGACACCAAACTGCTGCGATGTACCATCGCGCAACGCCTGCGAACTGCCGCACGGGGCGAGCGGACGAAGAGTTCGAGAATGACGCCCAAGCGAACGGGTCGCGGCCGCAAGGGACGTGCGACGGTGTCTTCAAGCCACCCGGCGCAACGTGGCGGCGCGCCCAACCTAGATGAGGAATGGAGCCGCGCGGGCGCACACAATGTCGCAGGCGTGAGCTTTCAGATCGCGGTCACTGGGAGGCTCCTGCTCGATGGGATGTCTGGCGAGCTTCCGATCGCGCGGTTGACGCCTGAGGGTGTCGAGGACATCGACCTTGTCTTTCGCGACGGTCACGAAGCGCTTGTCCAGGTCAAGGACCGTGCGGCTTCGTCGACGTTCGCTCGGTCCGATCTCGCGGAGGCGCTGAGGAAGAGGCAGCGGACCCTAGCGGCGAAGCCGGATCTCCGGTTCATTCTCGCGACGGACGCGCGACTGGGAGAGGGCATGGTTGTCAGCGGCTGGGATCGCTCCGTCGTTCAAGCGATGTCAGATGCGGACTGCAACCTCCTCGCCGGTCAGTTGACTTCGACGTTCGACGATCCGGAGTCCGTATTGGCTCGAACTCATCTCGTTCACCTCGAGCGCGATGTCGCTGAATCTTGCCGCTTCGATCTGGCCCGCATTGCTGGCGTGCCGCCAAGCGTGGCGGCGCTTTCTTACGCGCGAGTGATCGAAACGATCACTGATATTGCCGTCCGCCAGCGGTACTCGGCGCCCGATACCGCCGATTGGATCGCTCCATCGGATCTTGATGCCCTTGTGGTACGGGTAGCCAGCACCGTGGACCTCGATGGCCTGGATGAGGCCGTGCGTGGGGGCATCGTCGAGCCGGTGGACTTTCGACTTCGAACGGAACTGTCGAGTCAGGATTTCCTCGCAGGTGTGGACGTGCTCCCGTCGCACATCGCGTCGGGTCTCGATCTCCCCCGTCCTGACGAGCTTCGTCGGGTGATCGACGCGCTTGAGGAGCAGCGTTCAGCGCTCATCGTTGGGCCGTCAGGGTGCGGGAAGTCTGCGTTGATGTGGCGGGTTGCCCGGGCGCTCGCTGGCAAGGTTCGCCCGTATCGCCTGCTCCGCGTCCTGCCTGATGATGCGCCAACACTCCTCCGGTGGGTGCGTCTTCAGGAACCGTCCCGGACCTACCCCTTGTTGCTATGCGTCGACAATCTCGGCCGCCCTCACACCGCAGGATGGAGCGCCATCGCACGGGAGCTGTCGAGCGAGCCGGGGATTCTTCTGTTAGGAGCAAGCCGCGAAGAGGACTATCGTCCGGACCTCTTGGTCGGTCGCACGACGCTGATCGACCCGAAGTTGGGCCGGGATCTTGCGTATGCAATCGCCGGGACGCTCGCCAGTCGCGGTGTGGCGACAACAGTCGACGTTGCTGAGGCATTCGCCGAGTCCGAGGGCTTGCTCATGGAGTTTCTTTCGATGCTCCTCACGGGCCGACGGCTGCGGCAGGTTGTTGAAGCGCAGGTCGAGGAGCGGCTCCCGGCGGAGAAGGCGGTCGATCGCGAGATCATCAGGCACATTGCAACTGCCCACGCTGCTGGCGTTGCGTTGCCAGCCGCCGCCCTCTCGCGGCTCCTCCCGGGGCACGACCTCGTGGCATCCCTCGCAGCACTGAATCGGGAGCACATCCTGATTACGAATGAAGGCGATGACTGGCTCGGGTTGCACGAACTCCGGTCTGAGGTCGCCCGAGACTACCTGCATCAGTTCCCGCCGCCGACGCTTGTCCAGACTCTCCGAGCGCTCACAGAGCACGTCCCGGTTGACGACGCTGGTCGACTGGTGGAGGTCTATGCGCGGCGTGGTGCCGACCTCACGGCCGTTGCCGAGAGCATCGGGATGCGTCTCCAGTCGGAGGGCCTCAGTGCCCGCGACGCAGCGTGCCTCGTCGCGAGCCTAGCGATGGCCGACGCGTTTCACCATGCACGAATGTGCTTGGAGATTGTCCAAGAGCATCGCCCTAGAAGTCTGGATCCTGCGAACGCGCTCTTCTTTGCCTACACGCACCGCTTCGCGGGGGTAAACCTCGAGACCATGACCGAGATCAACCCCAACTTTCGGCGCATCATAGAGATTGCGGAGCATCTGCCCCCACGCCCGCCATCGCTTCGTGACATCGCTCTTCGCAATCTCTCTCCGACTGCGATTGTCAATATCGCTCTGCGAGGATCATCCGAGGATGCGGTCAACTGGCTTGAGTCGTTGGAGCAATCCGCGACAGCCAACCGCGCCTCGATCCGCGATATCTGGCAGCCCCTGTCCGAACAGGCACCCCTAGCCATCCGAGCGCGTCTCGTGGCGACGCTTTGCTCGCTCGCGTCGTTGACCAACGATGAAATCACGGCTCTGTTCGGTTCACTCTCCGAGCGCGTGATGCTCCTCTCAAACGAGCTTCCTGATTGTCTTGGGGCGAGGTCCGAGCAAGCGGAGGACGGAACGGTGGTCTCGGTCAGACTGCTGGTTCCAGAAGACGATGCTGATATTCACGATCGGAGCGTGGAGACCTGTCGATTGATTCTGGACGCCTGTCCCGAGGCCGAGATTGCCGAGGTAATCGTGCTGACGCCGAGCGGCGATCGTCTCGTCATCGGGGATCTAGAGGCCGGCTACAAGCGGATCCCGCGAGCGAATCTTCCCAGGAAGAGTCAGACGGCAATTAACGCTAACTTCAATCGCGCAGCCCGTCTGCTACTGGCTTCGCGCTACTGGACCGAGCCTATCCGGACGCTTGCCGACATCAGCGCCGAGGTCATGCCGTTGCTCGACGAGGCTCTCGCGTGGCTTCTCAACCCACATCACAACGTAGCCAGGAGGCAGAGGGCAGTAGCCACCGCAAATGACCTAGTGGCGCGCCTCGCGAGCAGCCCGTCTCTGCCGGCAGACAGCAGCGCCGGAGCGGCGCGTAGCAAGGCTGTCGACGCAATCACGGCTGCGCTGCAGGTCACGCGTGATATCGCTGCGGACAGATCACCCAGTGCACAAGCCGCTCGCGGGCTCGGCGTTCGCTGTCGCGAGGCCGTCAAGACGGTACGAGAGGCCCGGGGAGACGATCTGCCTCGTCTTTCGAGTGCCGGTGAGCCGCTGCCCCAGGCTCTCGACCGCACGCTGCTGCTACTCGGTGATGTGCTCTTGGCGCGCGCTGAGGAGATCCGGCTTCCCACGCCGCCGCGTGGCGAGGGCGAGACGTGGCTGGACGTCGCGCAGCGCGTCGTCGAAACGTCGGCATCTGCGTTGTACGAAGCGGAGCGGACCGCCCTATCGCGTGCGCTCGAGGCAGCTGGATCCCGATGGGAGCTCAAGCGAATCGAGCACGCTGACCTCGGTTCGGTTCAGTTCTCGACCGACCGCTGGGTCGTCCTCGTCCCGGTTGACAGCGATGACGAGCAAATCCTCTCGTTCCGTGGACGGCTCGAGGGGGAGGAGCTCGGTCAGCTCGCATTCAGGACCTTTGTCGTCTTCCATGTTGATGGGCACGTCGTGCCCATCCGCGCACTGAAGCTCGGCACGTCTCAGTTTTGGCCAGCGGACGTGAGCGAGGTCGAAGCTATCGCCGTCGGCCTTGGAGCAGGCACCGTCCGATCGCCGAATCGCGCAGCTTGGAGTTCGTTCGCGACAGAGGTCGTTCTTGCCTCGAGAGCGGGCTATTTATGGCGTGCGCGCCGCCAAGCCGGGCTGAGGGCTGAAGTAGACGACTTCAACGCCCGGTACGAATCGGCGCGTCGGGCCGCGGTGGCGCTGCCTGCCGCATTGCGGCGGGACGCTGAGCGTCTTATCGCTCGTGTTGCAGGTGAGGTATCAGACAGCGGGCCGACGCTCGCGAGCGAGGTGTACCGGTCGGCGACGCATGGTGAACAGAGTGAGGATGTATCTGCTATCGCCATCTCCGAGCTCGCGGCGTTGGAGTTCGACATTCTGAGCATGAATCACGACTCTACGACTCGCATCTGAGCGCGGTGCTTGCTTCTCGCGGGCCAGAGTGGTCGCGAGATCTGTGTCGTCTCGAACGATCGTCGCGAGTTCTCTCGCATTCACCCACGGTGCCTCGTAGCTACCTCGATCGCCACAGGCGTCGCTTATGAGAAAGCAGTGTCCTGCTCTGCGTCCGTTCGGCCCACTCCAGTTCAAGGAGTAATGTCCGGAAAGTCACTTCAGCCCGGGCAGCCCCCAGAAGGTGTGCGTGCCGTCGGCGTTTCGCGTCCAGGTGATGACGGTGCAATGTTGGATGGCGTACTTGGTTAGCAGGCCCTTCGCCCTGTCCGCCGATCCGGCGGGAACGGCAAGATGCCAGCGCTGCTGATACGCCTGGTCGTAGTCGCGCCACTGCTCCCGGGCCTCAGCGTCGGAGACTGAGTCATCGGTCTCAACCTCGATCACCCATGCCGAGTTCTGCTCGGCGTTCGACGGAACGATCACGTCGATGTACCTCCCGGACCACGATTTGTTCTTCTCGCCGTCCGGGTTGAGCCATGAGCTTCGGCCGTGTTGCTGGTAGATCTGCCCGGCTGCGCGCACCGCCGAGTCATGTGCTGACTGCGTCCCGATCGTTCTGGTCGCCATGTCCCTACTCCTTCTGCAACTCCAGGTAGCGTTCTACGCCAGCTGCCTCACCCCTCCCCCACACGCCTGTGCAGAAGTAGCAATCAGGGAGGGGAGGATCGGTCCTGGTACTGACGACGCTCATGTGACCCCTGTAGGTGAGGTGTCCGCGCGGCGCGGCGCGGACGCCGGTGACCGTCAGCATGAACTCAGTCACGCCAAGCGACGCCACCACGCCGTTGAGCGACACGACGGATGGTCCGGCGCTGCCGAGTGCCTCGATCGGGATCCCGTACAGGGCCGCTCGCGTGCGCTTCTGATCCACGTCCTCGAGGTCAGCCTGGGCCGCTGCTGCGTCGATCTCCTCGTAGCAGACCGCGCAGCCAGAGCCGCTCCACGCTGAGACGACGCGACCGCCGTAGATCTTGCCGTCCTCCGAGATGTCGGTGGCCAAGTCGATGTAAGGCTTTGCGTAGGCGGCGCACAGCTCGGTCAGCACGAGCCGGGCGCCGTCGTTGTCGAGGCAGCCGAATGCATAGTCGCAGCGCTTGATAGCCTCGAACGACTCGACGGAGATAAGCGGCTTGTCGACAGTCTCGACGACGATGGTCGGGGCGATGTCGTGCGCGAGCCGACGCCCGATGTCCACCTTCCGCGTCCCCGGAATCGGGTCGGAGGCCCGCGCGCCGACATACCGGTTCCGGTTAGATTCGGCGAGCTCCTCGTGATCGATAAGGGTCAAATGCCCGATCCCGAGCAGGGAGATCTGTTGCACCACGTGGGTGCCGAGTCCGCCGATGCCAACGATCGCGACCGATGCTCGCGCGAGTCGCTCCTGCCCTTCCAGACCGAAGAAGCGGATGTTTCTGTCGAAGCGCTCGCTAGAGATCATCGCCGTGCTCCAATGACGAGAGCCCTGTGGGCCGCAGCACCCGCTCGCCCACGCGGATGCCGCTTAGCCGGACTGGTCGGATCGAACGGTCCATCCAGGCGAGCCCGTCAAGGTCGGTTCGGGTCGTCACCACAGCCAGATAGGGTCGGCCTCGCAGACGCCAGCGCACGTGCGGGACGAACTCCTCGAGTCCGATCTGGTCGCTCGGTGAGAACTGCGCCGGCCAGGGGCCGAGGTGCGAGTGGAATTCGACCAGGCATACATCGAGGTCGTGAGCGCGCTTGATGACCGTGGCACGCGTCTCGTCGGTGAGCTCGATGTGGTAGCCCGTGTGGATGGCGAATCCTTCCTTTGGCACGGCGTACCAGTCCACGTACTCGAAGGAGTGGTCATCGCCCTGTTCGACGTGCCGCGCGAACACGAAGGCGGCCGCTTCGCGCTGCTCCGCCTCCGGAAGGAGGTGCTGCTCGAGGGCGGCGTAGACATCGGGGGGAAGGCTGAGAACAACTCTCATGTCATTTCCCCTCGCGGAAGCGCGCCGCGAAGCCGGCGGTCCAGTTGATCAGATTCGATCCGCTGCTGAGGTCGGTGGTAGCCCTCCACTCCCCGTCGGCCGGCTGCCACGAAAAGATGGCCCACGAACCCGGGAACGGCGGTTGGGTCGGAGCCGGGTCGTTGTAGCTGTCCGGCTTCGTCCCCTGGAAGGTCAGGCCGCTCGGCACGTAGATGCCGTATGGGTGCGTGCCCGGGTAGCTCGTCGGGATCTGGAACGCGACATCGGTCGCAGGGCGGTTCCAGCCTGGCGGCAGCGAGTACGACGGGATGCGGATCCAGCGGCCCTCGCTGTCGTACTCAAGATCCGCGTACCGGCCGCGCAGCAGCGCGAGCTCAGCGTCGATGCGTCCTTGCATCGTCCTAGCCCCGCTTGAACTTGATGCGCTTGGAGAAACCGAGCCCTGGCCGGAGCTGCACGACCTCGCCCGGCTGCAAGGTCAGTTCCGTGTTGTCGTGCAGGTCGATGAGGATCACGCCCTGGGAGATATCCCAGCCGCCGAGTTCAGCGATCTGCTCCGTCGTGATCGTGTCCTCGTCCCACGGGACCAGCGTCCCTTCGATGTCGAGGGTGTACTTCGGACCTTGACCGTGCCCGTGTCCCTGTGCCGGGGTTTGCTGCTGAGTCATAGGATGCCTCCATTTCGGCATTGACGGCTAACGTAAGCGGACATTGCGTACATCATGGGCAAAAAAATTTAGAGTGTCAACTGGGCGCTCGCCGTCATCGGGAAGATCTCGTCCAACCGACGCCGCGCCACCACCGGGTTCACGTTGAACGCATCCGCGAGTTGTCGCGCCGCTTCCTCGCGTCGGTCAGGATGCAGAGTCCTCACGCCGAGCCCCGACACGGTGAGGATGCCGTCGAGCGCATCGGTCACGAGCGGACGCGGCAGCAGCAGCGGTCCGATCATCTTGTTCGCCTGGAACTCCCACCAGCGACCGTCGTAGTGGCCGCGGGCCTCGACCTCGTCGCGACACAGGACTGTGCGCTGCTCCAGATCGACATCATCCTGGATAAGACGAGCAGACTGCCTGAGCGGAGCCAGCGCGAAGAGATACCCGTGCAGCAGAATGTGACCACTCTCATGGGCGAATGTGCTGCGCTCCCGGCGTTGAGCGACCTGCGTCCCTTCCTCCGCGAGGGCGCGCGAAACCACTACCTTCTCCGCCCCATCGGGTCCGAACTTCGTGTAGCCGAGCAGGCCGGCATCGAGATCTTCGTAGCTCGGGACTACGCCGAACCGCTTCTCGATGAATCGGTCGATTCGCACGGGTTCGGGTGATTTTGGGAGGAGCGACACGCGTCGCAACTCGTCAACGGCGATCGCTTCGAGCTCGCGCTCCTCGAAGTAGGGTTGCTCGGGAAACGGCCCAGCCTGCGTCCGGAACGTCTTCACTTGCGCTTGCGCTCCTCATCGCCCTGCCGCTTCTCACGCTCGTCCAAGAACTTCAGCAGCTCGTCCGGGCTCACCTTCTTGTCGATCATTCGACGAAACGCGAATCCGTACTCCGGATTCGAAACCGTCATCCGTCGGAACTCTTGAATCGGCGGGCGCGTGTCGTGCTGGCTCAGGTCCGCGGCAGCGGTCTCAAGGGCTTCCGCGAGGGCAACCAGATGCTTGTCAGAGGGGTAGCGCCGCCCAAGCTCCACATCCGACATGAACGCTGGTGAGACCTCGATCGCAGCGGCTAACTCCCTCAGAGACATGTCTTTCGCCTCACGCAGCTCACGGATCCGCTCACCCAGAGTCTTCATCGTCCCCCGTAACTCCCCGTGTCAACGATGTAAGCCTACCCTGCGTACATAGTGAAGTCAAAGCAGTCCCAGCTCGCCCACTCGGGAGGGCTGAGAGCGCAGACCCGCCCGGGCTTGGCAGAAGGTGCCATTGTGAAGTATGTTTTCTCCGGGAGATTTCAGACATGGCAACTACCTCGCCGATGCTCAAGACCGGCCGCGTCTACCGAACTCGTGACCTCGCGCAATGGGACACGAACCCCACGCGCCTCGCTCGCCGTCTTGTCGAAGAGGGTCGCCTCAGGCCGCTCGCCCACGGCCTGTTCGCCTCTCCCAAGCAGAGTCGCTTTGGCGCCGTCCCCCCGAGTGATGATGAGGTCATGCGCGCCTTCCTCGAGGGAGCGCCGTTCGTTCTCACCGGGCCGGATGAGTGGAACGCGCTCGGCCTTGGCACCTCGGCGACGTTCGCAGCCCGGTTGGTCTACAACACCAAGCGCTCTGGCGAGTTCACATTCGGTCGCCGGCGCTTCCTACTGCGGCGTGTCGCCTTTCCGAAACGCCCGTCGCCAGAGTGGTTCGTAGTCGACTTGCTTCAACACGCGGA
>WBZO01007349.1_pt1 | contig 10251 bp, 7 predicted proteins | sample 5204261 | NCBI WGS metagenome assembly WBZO01 (sample SAMN12412400, study PRJNA552823) | activated sludge metagenome | isolation source: activated sludge from anammox sidestream of wastewater treatment plant... | place: USA: North Carolina | collected 2017-09
ACGGACGCCCCGTAATCGTAAATGCCAGCGGGTCCGACGCCGGTATCGACTTCGCGTCGCGCTTTTCGGATATCATCTTCATGACCAGCCCGACCGGGTCTGAGATCGAGAATGCCCTGGAATCCCTGCCGGCGCACGTTGCCCGCATCAAGCAGGCCGCGCGCGCCCGGGGCCGTGAGATTCGGACGCTGATCAATCCAATGGTGATCTGCCGGGATACTGAGGCCGAGGCTTGGTCCTATCATAAAGCCATTGTCGATAATGCCGATCCGGACGCCGCGCCGCAGGGTATGGGTCGGTTCGACAGCGATGCTCATGCCTGGCGAGGCAGGGTGGGGCGTGACGGTCCGGCGCAACGCGCGCTAGGTGGCAATATCCAGATCATCGGGTCCCCAGATCAGGTCGTCGATTACATCCTGCGCCTGAAGGCCGCGGGAATCGACGGAATTCAGCTCAGCTTCTACGACTTCAAGCCCGATCTTACTCAGTTCGGCACCGAGGTGCTGCCGCTGCTGAAGCAGGCTGGTCTGCGTAGGTAGGCTGCGCATGCGCTTCTTGAAAACGCTCCGGCGCACTGCCTGGCAGGCGATCCCCACGATCGCAGCCATCGTGGTGATCGACTTCTTTCTGCTCCGTCTCGCACCCGGTGACGCGGCCGACGCGATGGCAGCCGAAGCCGGTTCGGCGACCGAGGAAACCATGGCTGCGCTGCGTGCCCACTTCGGTCTCGATCAACCAATCATTCATCAGTTCCTCGCCTATATCGATAATCTCGCGCACTTCAGTCTTGGTTTTTCCCCGCTCTACAACATGCCGGTTGCAGATTTGATCGGAGAGCGGCTGCCTGGTTCGTTGCTGCTGATGATCACCGCGCTGACGTTCGCCCTGATCATCGGCATCACTGCAGGTGTCACGATGTCCGTCTTTGCCGGCCGTCTGCCCGACAGGGTTCTGTCAGTCGTTGCTTTGCTCTTCTACTCGGTGCCCGGGTTCTGGATCGGCCTGATGCTGATCGTCGTGTTCTCCGTCTGGCTTGGCTGGCTACCGAGCGGAGGAGCGCAGACGATCGGGGCGGGTCTGACCGGGATGGCCTGGCTTTTGGATCGGCTGCGCCACCTCGTGCTGCCAGCACTCTCGCTCGCGTTATTCTTCATCGCCATCTACGCACGTCTCGTGCGGGCGTCGATGCTCGAAGTTCGCGATCAGGACTATGTCCGTACTGCGATAGCCAAGGGGCTCAGCCGGCGGGTCGTTACGTTGCGCCATATGCTGTGGAACGCTCTTCTACCGATCACGACGGTCGCTGGGATGCATGTCGGTGCCATTCTTGGGGGCGCCGTCGTCGTTGAAACGGTGTTCAGTTGGCCCGGGCTCGGGCGTCTGGCGTTCGAGGCGGTGCTGAAACGCGATTTTTCCGTTCTGCTGGGCATTCTGCTGCTATCCTCGATGATCGTAATCATCGTCAACATGCTGGTCGATCTGCTGCAGGCATGGCTGGACCCGCGTATAGAGCTGCGCTGACATGACGACACGCCATACTCCTTGGGGCCTGTTCCTGCGCAACCCTACCGGCGTCGTGGGATTGGTGATCCTTGCGATTGTCATTATTACTGCGGCCCTGGCGCCGTGGCTGTTTCCGGACGATCCGTTGGACATGGTGACGCGGCCTTTCGTCTGGCCCCTCGCCAATGGCGCATTTCCCCTCGGTTCCGACTCCTTGGGACGCGACGTGCTTGCCGGCATCGTGCATGGGGCCAGGGTGTCGGTGCTGATCGGAGTTGCTGCAACCACCGTTGGCCTGCTGATCGGCACTGCCGTCGGCGCCAGTGCGGGCTACTTCGGCGGCTTCATCGATGACATCCTGGTGCGGGTGATGGAGGTGTTTCAGACATTCCCTCCATTCTTGCTCATCATTGTGCTGGTCTCGATTGCCGAACCGTCGGTGCTGACCATCACTCTGGCGATCGGTATCGTTTCGTGGCCAACAATAGCGCGCCTGGTACGAGCGGAGTTCCGTACCCTCCGGCAACGAGACTTCGTCCTGGCCGCACAGGGACTGGGCTACAGCGGCGCCCGCATCGTGTTCCGAGAAATTCTGCCCAACGCGATCGCGCCGGTGATAGTGACCGCGTCTGTGATGGTCGCGACCGCCATCCTGAATGAGGCAGCGTTGTCGTTCCTGGGCCTCGGCGATCCGAACCTGGTGAGTTGGGGCAGCATGATCGGTGCTGGACGTGATCAGCTTCGCACGGCTTGGTACCTCGTGGCTCTGCCAGGTACCGCCTTAGTTCTTTCAGTTCTGTCGCTGAACCTTGTCGGCGATGGTCTGAACGACGCACTCAACCCGCGCGCAAGGAGACGCTGATGCCGCTCGATCTTCCGACATCGACCGAGCAGCCGTTGCTGGAGGTACGCGACCTGAGCATCCGATTCGGAAAAACTGCCGCCGTGCAAGGGCTTGACTTCATAGTTCGACATGGCGAAACGCTGGCGCTGGTGGGCGAGTCGGGATGCGGCAAATCGGCGACCGCACTGTCGCTGCTGCGGCTGTTGCCGCCAACCGCGCATGTCCAGGCCGCATGTATCCGGTTTGATGGACACGACATTGCCGATCTACCGGAATCTGAAATACGGCGACTGCGCGGTGGCGCGATTTCAATGATCTTTCAGGAACCGATGACTTCGCTCAATCCGGTCTTGACCATCGGCCGACAGATCATCGAAGCGATCCGTGAGCACGAAGGGGTATCCCAGCGGACAGCGCGTGCGCGGGCGATTGCATTGCTGGACCGCGTGCGCATTCCGAATGCTCATCGGATTGTTGGCGAGTACCCGCACAGCCTGTCGGGCGGCATGCGTCAGCGGGTGATGATTGCCATCGCCGTCGCGTGTCAAGCACGCCTGCTGATTGCAGACGAACCGACGACCGCACTGGATGTTACCATCCAGGCACAGGTAATGGAGTTGCTCGACTCGTTGCGTCGGGAACTATCGATGGGGTTGTTGCTCATCACGCACGATCTTGGCCTGGTCACCGACTGGGCTGATCGTGTCGTGGTGATGTACGCCGGACGGAAGTGTGAGGAGGGGCGCATCGAGCGGGTGTTTCAACGACCGCTGCATCCTTATACGCGCGGGCTGATGGCCTGCTCTCCGCGGATTGGCACAGATATTCATTTCCATAACGTCCGTTTGCCTGAGATCGCCGGCAGCGTCGCCTCGGCAGTAGGTGTTAAGGGCTGCCCTTTCGCGCCTCGTTGCGAGTCGGCGCGCGAGACATGCTGGATCGAACGGCCCGATCCGCGCGCGACAGATCAACCGGATCACATCCTGGCATGCCCGGTTCATGCGCCGGAGGCCTGGCACCATGCCGTTGCTGTCGACTGAGAACCTGCAAACCAGCTACCGTACCTCACGAGGTATCCTGAAAGCGGTAGACGGTGTGTCGTTGGCGGTCGGCAGGAGTGAGACAGTCGCGCTGGTTGGTGAATCCGGTTGCGGGAAGTCCAGCCTGGGCAAGACCGTTCTACGATTGGCGCCGCACAGCGGCGGTGCTGTCCGGTTCGATGGTGTTGATATCACTGCTCTCAGTGGCTCCGCGCTTCGGCCATATCGCCGTCGGATGCAGATGGTCTTCCAGGATCCGTCGGCTTCGTTGAATCCCCGTCAGACCGTGCGGACTCTGCTGACGACGCCATTGGTCGTGCATGGTGTGGGCGACCGGGCGGACCGGCGTCACCTTGTTGACGCCATGGCAGAGCGGGTCGGTTTACCCCGTGACGCTCTGGCGCGGTACCCGCATGAATTCTCGGGTGGTCAGAAGCAGCGTATCGGAATAGCGCGTGCGTTGATCCTGCGGCCCGACCTTGTAGTTTGCGATGAGCCGGTGTCGGCACTGGATGTTTCGATCCAGGCGCAGATCCTTAATCTGCTGGTTGAACTACGCAACGACTACCAGCTCTCCTATCTATTCGTCTCTCATGACCTGGGCGTGGTGCGCTACATCGCCGACCGGATTGCGGTTATGTATCTCGGACGCATTGTCGAGAACGCGCCACACCGCAGCCTGTGGTCCCATCCGCTGCATCCATATACCCGCGGTCTGATACAGGCGGTGCCAGGTCAAAGAGCAAAAGGGCGGCAGGTTCCAATTGCGGGCGATCTGCCCAACCCCATCGACCCGCCCAAAGGCTGCCGATTTCATCCCAGATGCCCGCTGGCGACCGACCTTTGCCGTACAGTCGAACCGACGTTACGGCAAGTTCTGCCTGGGCACGACGTAGCTTGTCACCTCGCGGTTGCCTGAGATCCGTTGCCGGACAAGAGGATCCGTCGTGAATGACGGTGCTTGAACAACGCGACGATCCTTCGAACAAAAACCCTGCGGCCGAGCTATGGTGAAAACGCGGCCGGCGCATTTGCCCGGGATTCGGATCGAATCCATCCATATCACGCCCAGGCATTGCCGCGGAAAGTTCGTTTCGCTGCAATGCGCCTGCCGGTAGAGGACGGCGGTGACGGTGACTCGCTGCAGACGCTCCTTCCTGGGGCCGTACTGCTGGCCTAGAGCGGGATGACGACGGCCTCCACCCGCGCGGCACGAACTACTACAGCATTGACAGCCTGCACACTGATCTGATCGTAGTTCGGGCGACCGGGCGGGCGGTGATGGTGTCGCCGCCATCATCCCGACGCAACGCAAAGACGTCGAACTGGCAGATGGCTGGGACAGCATCGGCCGGCTTCGCGAGCGTCGGAACCGCGCCGCGCTACAAGCCGTCTACTCTACGTCACTCTCGACAGCCGTCGCAAAATACCTGTGACGGGCAGCGGGGTGACGGTGAGGCAGTCGCGGTTGGCCGAAGAGCTTCTGCCGTAGCGGACCAGGGGCGTATGCCGTCTTGAAGGCGCCACGTGACTGCAGTTCAGGTACCAGCAGATCGACCACAGCCTCCAGGCTGTCAGGCACAACGATGCGTGTCAAATTGAAACCATCCACGTCCGCCTGCGCTACCCAGTCCTGCAACTCGTCGGCAACCGTTGTCGGAGAACCAATGATGAAGGCGCCGCGTCCTCCAACCTGGCCGAAATCGACCAGGTCGCGTACAGTCCACTGACGATCCGGGCTGCGCGTCGTGATCGCCTCGATCAGGGAACGCATGGCATTGCCCTCCACATGTCGGATCGGTTCGTCCAGCCTGTAGCGCGACAAGTCAATACCGGACCAGCCTGATATCAGCGCAAGCACACCTTCGTCGTCAATCCATCTGCGGTACTCGGCGTGGCGGTCGCGTGCCTCGGCATCTGTGGGCGCAACAATCACCGTTGCGCCGAGAAAGATCTTCACGTCGTCGGGTCGGCGCCCCCGTTGCACGGCACGGGCCCGCGTGTCGCGCACCGTCTCAGCCACCAGCGACTTCGTGTGGCCGTTGATGAACACGGCTTCGGCGTGACCGGCGGCAAATTGGCGCCCAGACGACGATGCACCCGCTTGGAACAGGAATGGCGTACGCTGCGGCGAAGGATGCACGAGATGGATCGCGTCGACGTCGTAATACGCACCATGATGGGAAATGCGACGCACGCGTTCAGGACGGGTATATGTCCGGGTCTGACGATCCCGTACCACGGCATCGTCCGCCCAACTCCCTTCCCACAGTGCATAGACGACTTCCAGGAACTCCTCGGCGGCAGCATAGCGCGTGTCATGGTCCGTCAAACCGCTGTGTCCGGCACCTTTGGCACCGCTGTCGAGGATACCGGTCACGATGTTCCACGCGATCCGCCCCTTCGTCAGATGATCCAGTGTGGAAAATCGGCGGGCGAGAAGATAAGGGCGTTCGTAGGTCAACGTGGCCGTTACGCCAAAGCCAACATGTTCGGTCACCGCGGCCATGATGGGTACGACGGGAAACGGGTCGAGCGTTGGAGCCTGAGCACCTGTACGTATGGCTGTGTCGGGACTGTCGCCATACACATCGTAGACACCGATGACATCCGCCAAAAACACCGCATCCAGCAGCCCCCGCTCGGCTGTCCGGGCCAGGTGTGTCCAGTACTCCAGGGTGTCATGGTGCGTCGAAGCATCGTTTGGATGGGCCCAGAGGCCGGCCCACGTATGACCAGGTGCGTTCATATGAAACGCATTCAGTCGAATTTCTCGGGTCATGACATCCTCATTGATGCAGGCATTTAAGGGATTGCGGTATATCTCAATCTACGATGCGACCTGGATCAGGCAACCTTCTGCACTTGACTTGCCGAGGTGGTGATGGCCCTGGCGACGAGGGTGGCACCCGCAATCTGTTCCCGGATTGAACTCGACTCCCAATCCAGGCCGCGCAGCGGATGCCCTACAGCGTAGGTCCGCCGCGACATTCGGCCTGCGGCGTCGATGATGGCGTGCGTGTGCGGTTCCGCATCGATGCCGTAACCGGTGTCATGCGGGCGAACGAACCCGGTCTGCACCAACCGCCGCACTAACCGGTCGGGAATACTGCGCCAATCGAAGCCGTTGCCGAGGCAACTCACGACTAGGTCGAATGTATCTTCCCGCGTAGTACCTCCAGGGGGCTGCCAAAGAACGACGATCTGACCAGCCGGGCCGGCCTGCAACGACAACACGGTTCCAGCACCATGGTTGAAGCGGCCCTCAGCGAGCACGAGGTCGAGAATGTCGTACGATTTTGGCGCGGCGCGATGCAGCGCCGTGTCCCAGAACGGGCGAAGCCTGCGTGCGAACGCAACACGCTCTCGTGTTGTTGCGGCCGCCCAGAGTTCCGGAAGACGGGGTCGAATTGCTGCAGGAAGACGTCGCCAGTCTTCATTGACGGCTGCGATGGCCCGCCGCTGCGTCTGGACAATCCGCAACAGTTCTGCCAGCGATCGCGGTAGCACGTTGCCGGGAAAGACGTCGGGCCACGGTTGAACCAGGCGATTGCGCTGCACGAGCAAGCCGCGCCGCGACAAGGCGCGGTAGTGACCGACGAAGCCCTTCGCCTCCATGGAGATCAGCGCGTCCAGCATGGTCAGACTGGCGCCGAGAAACAGGACACTGCCGTCCTGGCCGACATGATCGAATGCGTTCGGCGCGAATGGGTCGGCAATATAGGCGGGATGATGGGTAAGGGCCGGCGCCACACTTACGTTGCCGGCGGTCGAAAGCAGACCATTCGCCAGCACAGCGATGTCGGCCTCCAAGCTCGTGCCGTCATCGAGGCTGACGCGAACGCCAGCGGGATTCTCGCCGATATCGCTCGCACGGGTCCGGATGTGCCGAATGGTTACACGATCTCGCGACTCACGTACAGAGCGCGTGATTTCCTCCTGGACATAGGTGCCAAACAAAAATCGTGGCGGAAAGCTTTCGGCGTAGGAGGTTCCGATTGGTGGCGTCCACCCATGTGAAGAACCGTGATTTTCCAGCCAACGCGCAAGATGCTGCGGATCCTCTGGATATAGGCTGAAGTTCTGAGCCGGAGCGTTCACCAGATGATCCGGATTTGGCGTGCTGTAGGCAACACCGCGGCCGATGCCTTCCCGTGGTTCCAGAATCGTGATGTCCAGCGGATGAGTGGTGAGATCGATGATCTTGATCGCCGTTATCGTGCCGGCAAAGCCTCCGCCGACGATGATGATGCGTGTCCTACTGGCTGGAGGCGTCATACGAGGTTTCCTGCGATGCCGACTGATTCGGGGATGACGAGGTCCGCAGGCACATCGTATAACAGTCTTCTCACGTTCGTCCAATTAATCTCCTACGGTGATAAGTATGTCCTATTCTACCAGACGTTCGCTAGGGCGGGCCGCGTTCGCACTTGCACTGATGAGCGGCTCTGGCATCGTTCAGAGCGCTGAGGCGCCCCCACGAGGCGGTACGATCAACTACCTGATCGAAGCCGAGCCGCCGACCTTGGTGACGATTGCGCATACCGCAGGTGGATCGACACGCATTTCACCAAAAATCACCGAAGGATTGCTGACCTACGACTCCGACTTCAAACCGCTGCCTGTGTTGGCGACAGCGTGGGAGGTCAGCCCGGATGGGCTGCGCTATACATTCCGGTTGAGGCAGGGGGTGAAGTGGCACGATGGCCGCGACTTCTCGGCAGCCGACGTCGCGTATTCGTTGAAGCTTCTGAAGGAAAGCCATCCACGTGGCCGCGGAACGTTCGCCAATGTGACCGAGGTCCAAACGCCGGACCCGTACACCGTGATCCTGCTGCTGTCGCAGCCTGCACCCTATCTGCTTGCCGCGCTGGACGCCAGCGAGTCCCCTATCGTACCTAAGCATGTGTATGAGGGGACGGATGTGCTCACGAATAAGAATGCGTCGTCGCCGATCGGCACAGGGCCATTCCTGTTCAAGGAATGGGTGAAGGGCAGCCACGTTTTGCTGGAGCGCAACCCTAACTACTGGGATCCCGGCAAGCCTTATCTGGATCGGATCGTGATGCGCTTCATCCCGGACGAAGCGGCGCGCGCGGCCGCGTTCGAAGCGAAGGAGCTGGACATCGGTGGCGGGCCTCCCGTAGCGCGGTCCGACATCGCTCGGCTGGTGGCGTTGCCTCACCTTGCGGGAGAAACCCGAGGGTACGAGTACAACGGCGCATTCACCCAGTTGTTCTTCAACTTTGAAAGCCCGATCCTGCGCGACAAGCGCGTACGCCTTGCGATCGCCCATTCGATCGACCAGGATCTGCTGTTGGAAACGGTCTGGTATGGTTACGGAACAGTGGCGACGACGGCAGTTAGCCCCAATCTGAAGCCATTCCACGATCCATCGATCCCACGCTATGGCTATAGCGTCGCCAAGGCAAACAAGCTTTTGGACGAGGCCGGCTATCCAAAGAAGTCTGACGGGAAACGGTTCTCCTTGCGCCTGTTCAACAATCCTTACTACGGAAAGGGTGCAGCGGATTTCCTGCGCCAGGCGCTGACCAAGATCGGCATCGGGGTTGAGCTGCAGATCTTCGACTTTTCGACCTACATTAACCACACATACACCGTTCGGGACTTCGACCTTACGATCGAAGCTCTGGCAAACACGTTCGATCCTACGCTGGGGATACAGCGTATCTATTGGTCGAAGAACTTCAAGGTCGGATTGCCATTCTCCAACGCCAGCCACTACGCGAACCCGGAGGTCGACCGGTTGCTGGAGGCAGCAGCGGTGGAACCTGATATCAGCAAGCGCACCGCTCTGTGGCATGACATTCAAAAGGAGTTACGTGCCGATGTCGCTGCCGTGGACCTGATCGCACCGCAAGGCGTGACGATCTACAACAGGCGACTGAAGAATCACACGACATCGGTCGTGGGAATCAATTCCAGCTTCGCCGACGTATATCTGGAACGTTAGGATCGCCGGCCCAAGGGAATGAACACCGCCGCCCGTACCCTGGGCGGCGGCCTTGGTTGTCATCACGGAAGCGTGTTGAACAGCTCACCAACCAGTGGGCGTGCCACGAAACCATCCGGTCCGACCGGCAGGTCACCGCCGATCGTGGTGCGGTGCACGATCCGTTGTTCCTTCACGTGAGGTCCGTCGATCGGACCGAAATGGCTTGTGGAACGGTTGTCCCATATGGCAATCGAGTCCTTTGCCCAACGGAATCTCACTTGGTAGTCTGCCCGTCCGGCGAGTTCCTCATTCAGATAGTCAAGCAGACTCGCGCTTTCGCTTGGGCTCAGACCGTCGATCGCCTTGACGAAGCTGCCGCTGAGAAACAGCGACTTTCCCCCGGTCTCGGGATGCACGCGCACCAAAGGGTGTAGCGAGGCAAACGGACCGGGAGTGCGTCCGTCGAAGCGTGGCGGCGGCGGATTGCCGTTTGCAGCGTCGTCGCGTACGTGAATTGCCTGAAGACCATCCAGGAACCGCTGTAGTTTGGGGGAGAGACCGGCGTACAGCGCTTCAAGGTCGACCCAGGCGGTATCGCCGCCATGGGACGGAATCTCAACGCCACGTAGAACGGTGATGGCAGCGGGGTTGGCGACGAACGTGATGTCGATGTGCCATCGGCGGCCAGATCGGGCGCGGGACAGCGGCCGAAGAGGGTGTTCGACATCCAGGCGGAACGACCGGTACTCCTGATCGCCGCCATGCAGTTTGTTCACTTTGATGGCCGGCAGGTTTGGCAGGCCATTGGTCACAGGATGGGCCGGCGTGACGGGCCCGAAGTAGCGAGAGAAACGAATCTGCTCCTCATCCGTGATTGGCTGATCTCGGAAGAACAGGACCTTATATTT
>WBZO01007350.1_pt1 | contig 10250 bp, 9 predicted proteins | sample 5204261 | NCBI WGS metagenome assembly WBZO01 (sample SAMN12412400, study PRJNA552823) | activated sludge metagenome | isolation source: activated sludge from anammox sidestream of wastewater treatment plant... | place: USA: North Carolina | collected 2017-09
CGACCATCCATGGCTTTCCCGATACGAGGACGCAATTGGGGGTCAGGCAGCGTAAGGCGTGGATGGTCGGCCTGCGCCGACCATGACGGAGAGGCAACGGCCGCGGCACGGGGGGAATGGCCGCGGCACGGGGGAATGGCCGCGGCACGAAGGCCAACCGCCACACCGAAAAACCGCGCAGCCCTCCGCCCGCCCCCTCCGCTATCCGCGGTATTCCGGCGTCGGGAACAGCAGCGGGAAGGCGCTGTGAGCGTGCGGTTGTGTCACCACCGGCGCGTTGCGGAACACATAGGACGGGTTCAGCTCATCCAGCCGCCGAGCGCCGGACAGTGCCATGGCGACGCCGAGCTCGTGTTCCAGCAGCTCCAGCATCTTCACCACGCCTGCTGCGCCGTCGGCGGCCAGGGCGTAGCAGTACATCCGGCCCATCGCCACCGCGTCGGCCCCCAGGGCGATCGCCTTCACGATGTCGGTGCCGCGGCAGATGCTGCCGTCGACGATCACCTTCGCGCGGCCGCGCACCGCCGCCATCACCTCGGGCAGCACGTCCATCGAGCCGCGGCCATGGTCAAGCTGCCGCCCGCCGTGGTTCGAGACATAGACGCCCTCGACACCGTGCTCGCAGCACAGCGCGGCATCCTCGGCGGTGGCGATGCCCTTCAGGATCAGCGGGATCGAATGCCGGTCCTTGAAGTGCTTCACGTTGTCCCAGGTGAATCCCGCCTGCCAGGATTGCCCGGTGGCCGTGGCCCGCCACGGCTTCACGAAGCGGCCGGCGATGTCCCGCTCCCGCCGGGAATAGGCGGCGGTGTCGACGGTGATGGCGAAGGCGTCATAGCCGGCATCGATGGCGCGCCTGACCATGTCGTCGATCCAGGCATTGTCGCCGCGCACATACAGTTGGAAGATCTTCGCGCCCGTGGTGGCCCGGGCGACCTCCTCCAGACCCGGGTGCGTGACCGAGCTGACCATGATCGCATTGCCGAAGCTGGACGAGGCCTGACCGGCGGTGGCCGCACCGCCCGGATCGAACGATTCCAGTGAGCCGACGGGGGCCAGGATCACCGGGATGCGCAGTTTCTGCCCGAACAGCGTGGTGGAGGTGTCGATCTGCGACACGTCGACACAGACGCGCGGGCGCAGGGCGAGCGAATCGAGCGCCAGGCGGTTGCGGCGCAGCGTGGTCTCACTTTCGGTGGCGCCGACCAGATAGCCCCAGATATGGTCGGACAGCTTGGCGCGTGCCGCCGGGATGAACTCGTGCAGGCACTGGAAGTCGCCTGTCGGCTCGAACAGATGCTTGCCTGCGGCCTGGTCGTCCATGTGCTGATCTCCCCCTCATGGTCGCCGCGCATCTGGCCGCGGCTGGCTCCGGAAGGCAAGGGCTGGCCGCCCGACGTCCTGTGATCGCGTGCTTCACGCCCTCCCACCTGCGGCGTCGGGCGATCACGCGCTTTGTCCGAGCGCGTGCTTCACGCCCTCCCACCTGCGGCGTCGGGCGATCACGCGCTTTGTCCGAGCGCGTGCTTCACGTCCTCCCACCTGCGGCGTCGGGCGATCACGCGCTTTGTCCGAGCGCGTGCTTCACGCCCTCCCACCTGCGGCGTCGGGCGATCACGCGCTTTGTCCGAGCGCGTGCTTCACGCCCTCCCATCTGCGGCGTCGGGCGATCACGCGCTAGACAGCCATCGCGGCGCTCGGTGTCCGGGGCAGGCGTCCGGGGCGGGTTTCCGGCATCAGGACCACGACGATCACGGTGGCCAGCCCACCGATGCCGGCGAGCGTGAGGAACGCCGGCACCAGCCCGAAATGGTCCGAGATCAGGCCCGCAGCCGTCGTGCTGATGGTCGCACCGACGCCGGCGCCCAACCCGATCGAGCCGATCGCCAGATTCAGATACCCGGTCCGGCGCGTCAGGTCGGCGGCGATCAGCGGCATCATCAGGCCGAAGACCGTGGCGCTGATGCCGTCCAGCGCCTGGATGGCCACCAGCATCGGCGCATCCGGCCCGGTGGCGAACAGCAGCGCCCGCGCCGGCAGGGCCAGGAAGCCGATCATCAGGATCGGCCGGCGGCCGACGCGCTGTGCCATGACGCCGGCCAGCGGGGCGAAGGCGATCACCACGAGCTGCGGCACGACGATCGTCGCCGAGACGGCGAAGTCGGTCTCGGTGGTCTTCTGCGCCAGGGCGTTCAGCGCCAGGGGCAGCATCGCCGCGTTCGACAGGTGGAACAGCAGGGCGCAGAACGCGAACACGTGCAGCGCGGGTTCGCGGAAGATCTGCCAGGGCCAGACGCGCACCTCCTGCTGCGCCGCTGCGTCTGCCGGCGGCGGCGGCCACCCGGGCGTTTCGTCCAGGCGCATCAGCAGCAGGGCCAGCAGGGCGGGGCCGACCAGCAGGGCGGTGGCGACGAACACCTCCCGCTCCGACAGGTAATAGGCAACGACCCCCAGCAGGCCGCCGGCCACGGCATTGCCGACCGAGGCCCAGCGCGCATTGATCCCCAGCCGCTCCGAGAACCCTTCATAGCCACAGATCGACAGGGTGATGGCGGCGATGGCAGGCGTGATCACGACGCTGGCCGCCGCGTGCAGCACCTGCGCGCCCAGGATGGTCGGCCAGGTCGCGGGAACGGCGAACATCAGCGCGCTGACCAGCAGCAGACCCAGAGCCATACCGGCCAGCCGCCGCTTGCGGGTGACGGCGTCGACCAGGATGCCGCCCGGCACCTGGCCCAGCAGGGCGACGCCGGTGCCGATGCTCAGCGCAAAGCCGATCTCGGCGTCGTTCCATCCCTGCCGGGTCAACCAGACGGCGACGAACGGCCCGAAGCCGGTCTGCGCCGCTGCCACGAAGAAATTCAGCGAGTTCAGGCTATACTGGCAGCGCGGCGCTTCCATGCGGACAGGTCGTCTCGTTTTCCCTAGAGCGTGATGACCGCAGGCGGAATCGCCGGAGGTCTGAATCGCGCGCCTAAACAATGAGCTAGAGCGGGATGGCTGAGCGAAAGCGATGTCATCCCGCTCTAATAGCGGAGGGAGGCCCGCCGCGCCGCCAGTCTATGCGGTTTCACCGGTAGACAGAAAGACCCGCCACAACGGAAAGGGCCGGATGGCGGTCCATCCGGCCCCTGCCCTGCACGTCGTGCGGTTGCGGGCTCAGTTGCCGACCGCGCGTACCCGCTGCACCCCATCCATCAGCGCCTGGTAAACGTCCAGATAGTCCTCGGCCATGCGGCGGGCGGTGAACCGGCGGTCGAAGGTCGCGCGCACCTTCGCCCGGTCCAGCGTGTGCAGCCTGCCCATCGCCTTCACCGCCTCATCGATGTTGTTCACGACGAAGCCGGTGACGCCGTCATCCATCACCTCGGGCACCGAGCCGCAGTTGAACGCGATCACCGGCGTGCCGCACGCCATCGCCTCGATCATCACCAGGCCGAACGGCTCCGGCCAGTCGATCGGGAAGATCAGGGCGTGCGCGCCCGACAGGAAGGCCGGCTTCTGGGTGTCGTTGATCTCACCGATGAATTCGACGTTCGGGTTGCCCTGGATCAGCGGCCTGATCTTGGTGTCGTAGTAGTCCTTGTCGGCGTTATCCACCTTGGCGGCGATCTTCAGCTTGAGCCCCGCGCGGCCGGCGATCTCGATCGCCCGGTCGACGCCCTTCTCCGGCGAGATGCGGCCCAGGAACGCGGCGTATTCCTGCTTCACCGGCTGCGGCGTCAGGATGTTCGCCGGCATGCCGTGGTACACCGTGCGCACCCAGTTCAGGTGCGGAATGGGCCGGCGCTGACTGTTCGAGATCGAGACGAACGGCGAGTCACGGAACGTGCCGTAGGTTTCCACGAATTCGGGGATATCCAGCCGCCCGTGCAGCGTGGTCAGGTACGGCACGTGCTGGCGGCTGAACAGCGACAGCGGGAAATAGTCGATGTGGAAATGCAGGACGTCGAACTCGTCCTTGCGGCGATAGACCAGCTCCACCATCCGATAATAGGTGGCGACCCAGTCCTTGACGGTCGGATCGAGCCGCAGCGCCTGCTCGCGCATCGGGGCCAGCTTCGCCGACGTGATCGAATCACCGCTCGCGAACAGGGTCACGTCGTGACCCATGGCGACCAGTTCCTCGGTCAGCGAGAAGACCACACGCTCTGTTCCGCCATACAGCTTTGGCGGCACCGCCTCGAACAGGGGCGAAATCTGAGCAATACGCATGAATATTGGTCCAGTTTTCTGTGGTTTTCAAAGTAGTCAGCGACTCGTTTCTTGGGCTTGACTTCCATACCCGAAATCGCTTATCGATGATTAGTTATGCAATTCGAATGTGGCGAAATGTCGGCACCTTTCGCGCCGGAATAAGCCGGCGGCCCGGGCCCGCGATACCCCGGAACAGGAGCCCGCCTTGATGGCGCACACAACCATGACCCCGAATGCCACCGCCGACGGCCGCCTGTCCGCGCTGCGCGGACGGCCGCTCCGCTTCATCTATCACTACATCGCTCGGCACCCGGTCGGTCATCTGACCGTATGGATCTCTGTGGTGCTCGCGGTGGCCTGCAGCGTCTCCACCCAATACGGGATGAAGTACCTGATCGACGTCGTCTCCCGCGGGCACGACGCCGCCAGCGCCCTGGTCTGGGGCGCCTTCGCCCTGCTGTGCGGCCTGGTGGCCGCCGACAATCTGCTGTGGCGCGTCGGCGGCTATGCCGCGCACCGCACCTTCGTCGCCGTCACCGGCGATATCCGCCGCGACCTGTTCGCCCATCTGTCAGGCCATTCGCCCAGCTATTTCGCCGAACGCCTGCCCGGGGCACTGGCCAGCCGGATCACCGCGACGTCGAACGCGGCGTTCACCCTGCTGAACACCGGCTCGTGGAACGTGCTGCCGCCCTGCATCGGTGTCGCCTTCGCCATCGTCTTCATCGGCTCGGTCAATCCGTCGCTCGCACTGGTACTGGCCGGCTGCGCCGCGGCCCTGGGCGCCGTCGTGTTCAGCCTGGCCGGCCGCGGCACCGGGCTGCACCGCACCTTCGCCGCCAGCGCCGCCACGGTCGATGGCGAGCTGGTCGACGTGATCTCCAATTTCGGCGTGGTCCGTGCCTTCGGTGCCACATTCCGCGAACAGGCGCGGATCAGTGAGACGATGGAGCACGAAATGGCGGCGCGCCGCCGCAGCCTGTACTACCTGGAGCATCTGCGCCTGGTCCATGCGGTGCTGACGGCGCTGCTGACGGCCGGGGTGATGGCGTGGGGCATCGTGCTGTGGCAGCGCGGCCAGGCCACCGTCGGCGACCTGGTGCTGCTGACCGCGCTGGCCTTCGTCATCCTGCACGGCACGCGCGACCTCGCCGTCGCCCTGGTCGACCTGACGCAGCATGTCGCCCGCCTGGAGGAGGCGATCGGCGCCCTGCTGATCCCGCACGAGCTGCCCGACAGCCCCGATGCACGCCCGCTGCTGCCCGGCCCCGGTGAGGTCAGGTTCGAGGGCGTCACCTTCGCCTATCCCGGCCGCCCTCCCGTTCTGCGCGACTTCGACCTGGTCATCCGGCCGGGCCAGCGGGTCGGGCTGGTGGGCTATTCCGGCGCCGGGAAGTCGACCGTGCTCGCCCTGCTGCAGCGCTATTACGACGTGGCCGGCGGCCGGGTGCTGATCGACGGGCAGGATATCCGCGATGTCACCCAGGTCAGCCTGCGCCAGATCATGTCCATCGTGCCGCAGGACATCTCGCTGTTCCATCGCACGGTGATGGAGAATCTGCGCTATGCCCGCCCCGACGCCACCGAGGCCGAGGTGCTGGCCGCAGCCGAGATGGCGCGCTGCCGGGAGTTCATCGAGGCACTGCCGGACGGGTTCGACACCATGGTCGGCGATCGCGGCGTCAAGCTGTCGGGCGGGCAGCGGCAGCGCCTGGCCATCGCACGCGCCCTGTTGAAGGATGCGCCGATCCTGCTGCTGGACGAGGCGACGAGCGCGCTGGACACTGAATCCGAGCAGGCGATCCAGGCCGGGCTGGACCGGCTGATGGCCGGGCGCACCGTGATCGCCATCGCGCACCGGCTGTCGACGCTGCAAAGCTTCGACCGCATCATCGTCATGGACCATGGCCGCATCGTCGACGACGGCTCGCCCGCCGAGCTCGCGAGCCGGCCTGGGCCGTATCGCGACCTGCTGCGGAAGCAACGCATGGACCACCTCGCCCCGGCGGCCTAAGCTCGTACGGCCCCGCCTCCCGCGCGAGGGGGGAGGGAGGTCGCCGCAGATGTCGCGTCTCGTCGTCGTGTCCAACCGTGTTGCCCCGATTCAGGAGGGCGAAGCGACCACCGGTGGCCTGGCCGCCGGCGTGATGGATGCCCTGCGGCAGAAAGGGGGGCTGTGGTTCGGCTGGAGCGGGGATGTCACCGACGTCCCTCAGCCCAAGCCCGAGCGGACGGTCGGGCCGATCACACTGTTCACGATCGATCTGTCGCGGCGCGACTATGACGAGTTCTATCGCGGCTTCGCCAACGGCACGCTGTGGCCGGTGCTGCACTATCAGATCGGCCTCGGCCGCTTCGAATGGCCGGAGTTCGCCGGCTATCGCCGGGTCAACGAGCTGTTCGCCCAGGGGCTCGCCCCCATGGTGCGCGATGGAGATCTGGTCTGGGCGCATGACTACCACCTGCTGTGCCTGGCGGAGGCGCTGCGGGCGCAGGGCGTGACCAACCGCATCGGCCTGTTCCTGCACACGCCGTTCCCGGCGCCCGGCGTGTTCATGACCATACCTGCGCATGCCGAGCTGATCCGGGCGATGTGCCAGTACGACCTGATCGGCTTCCAGACCGAGATCGACCGGTGCGCCTTCCTCGATTATGTGCTGCGCCATGCCGGGGGCGTGGCGCTGGAAAGCGGCGGGCTGCGCACCGGTGCCCTCGCCGTGTTCGACCGTATCGTGCGCACCGGCATCTATCCGATCGGGGTGCAGGTCGACGACGTACGAGCGCAGGCCGAGAGGCCGGCCAACCGGCGGGAGGCGACGAAGCTGCGCGCCAACCTGCTGCAGAACCTGATCCTGAGCGTCGACCGGCTGGACTACTCCAAGGGGCTGCGCCAGCGCTTCGCCGCCTTCGAGCGGTTCCTTGCCGACTATAACGACCAGCCGGGCAACGTGACCTTCATGCAGATCGCGCCGCCTTCACGTTCGGATGTCGGGCCGTATCAGGTGATCCGGCGGGAGCTGGAAGGCGAGGCGGGGCGGATCAACGGCCGCTTCGCCGAGGTGGACTGGGTGCCGCTGCGCTATCTGAACAAGAGCTTTCCGCGCAATGTGCTGATGCCGCTGTATGCCTATGCGCAGGCCTGCCTGGTGACGCCGCTGCGCGACGGGATGAACCTGGTGGCGAAGGAATATGTCGCCGCGCAGGATCCGGATGAGCCGGGCGTGCTGATCCTGTCGGAATTTGCCGGCGCAGCGCGGGAGCTGGGTGCCGCGCTGCTGGTCAACCCGTATGACGAGGACGGCATGGCGCGGGCGATCCGGCGCGCCCTGACGATGGCGGTCGAGGAACGGCAGGAGCGCCATCAGGCCATGCTGGCGGTGATGCGCGAGAACAGCCTGGAACGCTGGCGCGACCGGTTCGAAGCGGATCTCCGGAGCGGGCAATGACCGGCGCCCCATCTCCAGCCGCGCCGTCGCTGGCCGGCAAGGTGGCGCTGGTGACCGGGGCCTCACGCGGGATCGGGCGGGCGATCGCGCTCGCCCTGGCCGGGGCGGGGGCCGACGTGGCGGTGAACTATCACGCCCGCGCCGAGGCGGCGGCGGCGGTGGTGCAGGAGATCGCAGCGCTAGGAAGGCGCACAGTCGCGGTGGCGGCGGATGTGTCCGACGCGGCGGCGGTGGCGGCGATGATGGAGGCGGTCATTGCCGCCCTGGGACCGGTCGATATCCTGGTGAACAATGCCGGGCTGGCGATCATCCGCGGCGTCGACGATCTGACCGAGGACGAGTTCGACCGCACGGTCGCGGTGAACCTGAAATCCGCCTTCCTGTGTACCCGCGCGGTGCTGCCGCACATGCGTGCCCGCCGGTGGGGGCGGATCGTCAATATCTCCTCGGGTGCTGCACGGGGGGCGGGCGGCGTCGGCGTGCACTACAATGCGTCGAAGGCGGGCCTGGAGGGGCTGACCCGCGGCTATGCCGCCCGTCTGGTGAAGGACGGGATCACGGTGAACGCGGTGGCGCCATCGCTGATCGAGACCGACATGGTGCGCTCGGGCGTCGCGTCATCGCCTGCCCGCATCCCGCTGGGCCGGTTCGGCACACCCGAGGAATGCGCGCAGGCCGTACTGATGGTAATCGGCAACGGCTACATGACCGGCCAGACGATCCAGTTGAACGGCGGGATGTCGTTCATCTGAGCGTCGGGATGGAGGCTGGGGCCCGCCCATGACACGGGGCCCGACCTCGACACACTGACCACCCACGACGCCGGGGACATTGGCCCCCTCCCCCCACGCGGCGATCCGGGCTAACCTTCCACCGGCTACCAAACAGGAGGAAACCCATGCGCGGCGTCGTCTTCACCGGGGACCGTCAACTGGAAATCATGAACTTCCCCGACCCCACACCCGGCCCGGGCGAGGTCGTCGTGGAAATGAAGGCGTCAGGCATGTGCGGGTCCGACCTGCACCAGTACCGCCGGCCGAAGAACCAGCCGCGCAACGCTACCGGCCTGCCGCCGAATCCCAACCCCACCATCGCCGGCCACGAGCCCTGCGGCATCGTCGCCGCCGTCGGTCCGGGGGTCCTGCCCTCCGAGGCCAGGGTCGGGCAGCGTGTCATGGTCCACCACTACCAGGGCTGCACGCAGTGCGGGCATTGCCGGTCCGGCTGGCAGCAGCTCTGCCAGGAAGTGCCGGTCAAGGTGTACGGCTCCAACGCCCATGGCGGCCACGCCAAGTATCTGCTGGTTCCCGCCAATACGATGGTGCCGCTGCCCGATGAGCTGTCCTTCTCGGCCGGCGCCGCCATCTCCTGCGGCTCGGGCACCGCATGGGGCGCGCTGCGGCGGATGAACATCTCGGGCCGCGACACCATTGCCATCTTCGGCCAGGGCCCGGTGGGCCTCGCCGCCACGCAGTTCGCCAAGGCCCTCGGCGCCCGGGTCATCGCCCTCGACATCAACCCGCAACGCCTCGAGCGCGCCAAGGAATTCGGCGCCGATGAGGTGGTGAACCCCGGCTCCAACAACCCGATCGAGGCGATCAAGGAACTCACCCACGGCAAATACGCCGATCTCACCCTCGACACCTCCTCGAACCCCGAGGCTCGGCTGAACGCCATCCGCGCCACCAAGGTGTGGGGCACGATGTGCTTCGTCGGCGAAGGCGGGAACGTGACCATCGATGTCAGCCCGCACATCCTGCGCCGGCAGTTGACGCTGATCGGGTCGTGGACCTTCTCGAACATCATCCAGGCCGAATGCGCGCAGTTCTGCGTCGACCGCAAGATCGACGTCGACAAGCTGTTCACCCACCGCTGGACGCTGGACCAGGCCGAGGAGGCGTACCAGTTGTTCGACAAACAGTCGGACGGCAAGGGCGTGTTCCTGATGTGAAGCGGCGGGACGCCCGCCGGTCCGCAGCCGAGCTGTATGGGACGCTCGGACGGATCGGGCTGATCGTGGGAAGTGCCGGGAATGTCAGCATCCGCACCAGAAGGGGGATGATCGTCACCCCGTCGGGCGGATCACCGGACGGCGTCGGCGCGCGCGACCTGGCGGAGGTCACGCTGGATGGCGACGTGACCGGAAATGCCACGCCCTCCAGCGAATGGCCGATGCATGCCGCCGTCTACAGGACGGCGCCCGAGGCCGAATGCATCATTCATACCCATGCCGATGCCTGCACCGCGCTGGCCTGCCTGAATGAGCCGCTGCCGGCGTTTCATTACATGGTCGTGCAGTTCGGCGGCACGAGCGTGCCCTGTGCGCCGTATGTCACATTCGGCACGCCCGAGCTGGCGGCACTGGCGGGGGAAACGATCCAGGGCCACAGCGCCTGCCTGCTGGCCAACCACGGCATGATCGCGCTCGGCGCCTCGCTCGAGCGGGCGCTCGATCTCACCGTCGAAGTGGAAGAGCTGGCGCGCCAGTACGCGCTCGCGCTCATGAGCGGCACGCCGGTGTTGCTCTCGCCAGCCGAACTCGACGAAGCTCTCGAACGATTCAAGACCTACGGAGCCGGCGATGGCCAAGACCCCTAAAGCTCCCCC
>WBZO01007353.1_pt1 | contig 10248 bp, 9 predicted proteins | sample 5204261 | NCBI WGS metagenome assembly WBZO01 (sample SAMN12412400, study PRJNA552823) | activated sludge metagenome | isolation source: activated sludge from anammox sidestream of wastewater treatment plant... | place: USA: North Carolina | collected 2017-09
TGCGTAGGCCGCGGGCCTCCAGGCCGTCCAGCACCACCAGCGCCGCGTCGGGCCCCGCGACGGCGGCGGCCGACAGGTCGGCGGCCACGTGGTCGGGGCGGCGGCCGCCGCGCAGCTCCTTCAGCGACTCCGCGCCGGCGCCGGTCATGACGAGGACGGTGCGGCAGCCGGCGTTCCGCCCCGTCTCGATGTCGGAGGCCCTGTCCCCGACGAAGTACGACCGCCGCAGGTCCACGCCGTACTTCCGGGCCGCGTCGAGGACCATCCGGGGCTTCGGCTTGCGGCACGGGCAGCGCGCGTCGGGATGGTGCGGGCAGTAGTAGATGCCGTCGAGCACCGCCCCCCCCCGCCGCAATCCCTCCTCCATCCGGTCGTGGATCCTGCGCAGCATCTTCTCGTCGAAGAAGCCGCGCGCGATCCCCGACTGGTTGCTGACGACGAAGACGAGGTATCCCGCGTCCTTCAGGCGCTTCACAGCCGCGGCCGCGCCGGGGAGAAAGCGGAACTCCTCGGCGGCGCTCAGATATCCCGGGTCGTGGTTGAGGGTGCCGTCCCTGTCGAGAAAAACCGCCGCGCGCCTCACGGGAACATCGCCTCGATGATCTCGCCGCGGCTGGCGGAGGCGGTGCCCACCTTCCCCACGACCACCCCGGCGGCGCTGTTCGCGATGATCGCCGCCTCGTCCATCGAGGCCCCGGAACAGAGGGCGAGCGTGAACGCGGCGATGACGGTGTCGCCCGCGCCCGAGACGTCGTACACCGCGCGGGCGGCGGTGGGGATCATCTCGGGGGGGGAGCCGCCGCGGAAGAGGCACATCCCCTGCTCGCCGAGCGTGATCAGCACGGCGCGGCAGGCGAGGTTCTCGATGATCCGCCGCCCTGCCTCGTCCAGCGCCATGCGGTCGCCCGGCGCCGCCCCGGCGAGCCAGAGCGCCTCGGCGCGGTTCGGGGTGATTGCGGAGACCCCGCGGTAGTCTATCCGGCGCCCGATCTTGGGGTCCACCGTGAGGATGAAGTCGTGCCTCCGGGCGAGCCGAACCAGCTCGTCGACGATCCCCTGAGTCACCAGCCCCTTCCCGTAGTCCTCGATGATGACGGCGTCGACCCTCGGGGCGATCGACCGGAGGTAGGATATGATCCGCGCGATCTCCCGCCCCCCGATCTCGGCGCCGCTCTCCCGGTCCACCCTGACCACCTGCTGGCTGTGGGCGACGATCCTCGTCTTCAGCGTGGTGGTGCGGCGGGGGTCGGTGACGATCCCCCCGAGGTCGATGCGCGGGTTCGAGAGCTTCTCGCGCAGCGTCCCGCCTATGGGGTCGGCCCCGACGATGCCGCAGACGTGAGTGCGCGCCCCCAGGGCGCAGGCGTTCGTGACGACGTTGGCGGATCCGCCCGGGACGTCGGACTCGGAGGTGACCTCCACCACCGGGACGGGGGCCTCGGGGGAGATCCGCGTAACGGACCCCCAGATGAAACGGTCGAGCATCAGGTCGCCCACGACGACGAGCCGGACCCCGCCGAAGCGCCCGAGGATCTCCTCGGCCCTCCGCCGCCTGATTTTCTTCATCTCCCCCCCCGCATCAGATCTTCTCGATGACGGCGCGCGCGAGAAGCGGGATCATGATCTCGTGGTGGCCGATCAGGTAATATCCGTTCCCCCCCGCGGCGACCGGCCGGCGGGCCACGTTCTGGAGGCCGCGGTATTGCACGAGCATATCGAAGACGGCGGCCGTGAAGTTGCGCACCGGCCTGCCCGCGCTGCGGGCCACGGTGAGGGCCTTGAGGAACACCTCGGGGAGGACCACGGCCGAGCCGAGGTTCAGCACCACCCCGCCCCCCCCAAGGCGCCCGACCACCTCGGCGAGGAGACGGAAATCGTCCATTGTCGTCTTCCCGATTATCCTGCCGTCGGCCTGGGGGTGCTGGTGGATGATGTCGGTGCCGATGGCGATATGCACCGTCGCCGGGATGCGCATCCGCACCGCCTGCGCGAGGAGGCTCGCGGCGCGGTGTGGGAACCTCTTGCGGAGGATATACCCCCCGATCGCCCGCCCCGCCCCGAGTCCCCCGGCCTCCCCGGCGGCCAGCGCCTCGTTCATCATCTCCCCCGTCTCGCGCGCCATCCCGAAGGTGCCGAGTTCGAGGCCCGCCTGGACGTCCTCGGAGGTCTTGCCGATGAGGGCGATCTCGAAGTCGTGGATGGCCGTTGAGCCGTTCATCGCGACGGCGGTGACGGCGCCCCGCCTCATCAGGTCGATGATGACGGGGCCGAGGCCGCATTTCACCACGTGCCCGCCCATGCAGGCGAGGATCGGCCTCCCGCGCCGGCGCGCGGCGACGATCGCGTCCACGACCGCCCTGAACTCCTCGCCCGCCAGGATGCGGGGAAGGGAGGCGTAGAAGCTGGAGAACGCCCCCCCCTTCCGGCACGGCTTCCCGAACATGGGGATGGCCACCTTGTGTTTCCTCGCGGAGATCGGGACGGCCTTGACGCGGCGGTGCAGGGGAAAACGGGTTGTCTCTGGCATGGGAGGCGCCTTTCCGACCGGGGAATGCTATCAGCAAAGGCGGGGGGAAGTCAACCGCGAGCCCCGCCGCCGGCGGGGGCGATGACGGCGTACCCCGCGGCGAGGGTGCGCGTGTGGGAGAGGGAGAGAAGGGCGACGCTTCCCCTGGGCAGGGGCGCGGAGGGGGCGAGGCGGGGCATCCCCCACTTGTCGCGCTCGACCTCGATCAGGCGGTATGGGAGGGGGCGGAGGCCCGCCTGCCGCATGGCGGCGCGGAGCGCCGCCTTGGCCGCGAAACGCGCGGCGAGTCGCTGCGCCCTTGCCGCGCCCGCGCCGCAGTAGGCGAGCTCCGCCCGCGTGTAGACCCGGCGGAGGAATCGGCCGCCGAAGCGCTTCTCGGCCGCCGCCACGCGTTCGATCTCGACGACGCAAAGACCGGCGGAGGTCATATCCGTCCCCTTTCGAGGCGGGGCGAGGCGTTCCACCGCGCCGCGGTGCGGCGGCGCCCGCCGCGCGGCCCGAGCGTCAGCGCGCCGCCGGGGGCGTCCCGGGGCGGGTGCGCCAGCGGCGGTGCATCCAGACCCACTGCTCGGGGTGCTCCCTGACGTACCGCTCGATGACCCGCGACCACGCCTCGGTGTTTCTCAGGATGTCCGCGGCCCGGTCCCCCGTCCGCTGCATGGGGATCGGCTCGTCGACGACGATCCGGTGGGCCCGGCCCTCCCGGATGATGCGCGCCGGCACGAGGGGGGCGCCGCTCTTCATGGCGATCAAGACGGGGGCCGTGGGCGTATAGGCGGGGCGCCCGAAGAAATCCACGAACACCCCGTCGAGCTTCCGCACATCCTGGTCGGCGAGGATCCCGACCATGCCGTTCGATCTGAGCGTCTTCAATATCTCCCGCGGCGACTCGTCCCTGTAGAATACCTTGAACCCCTTGGAGGCGCGCAGGCGCGAGAGGAGCCTTTCGTACTTTTCGTAGTAGACGCGCCGCGCCACGACCCCGCCGCGGTAGCCGAGCGCCGCGAAGAAGGCCGGGATCAACTCCCAATTCCCGAGGTGCCCGGTGATGACGATGATCCCCTTTCCCTTCGCCAGCTCCCGGTCGACGATCTCCCTCCCCTCCATCCGGATCAGGCCGCGGAGGCGCGGCGCGTCGAGGCGGTGGTAGAGCGCGAGTTCCGCCATGTTCCGCCCGAGGTTCACGAACAACTCCCGGCCGATCCGCCGGCGCTCCGCGGGCCCCTTCGCGCCGCCGTAGGCGGCGGCGAGGTTGTCGAGCGTCTTGCGCCGCTCGCGCCCGAGCAGGCGGAAGGCGCACCGCCCCGCGAACTCGGAGACGGCGTAGAGGGCGCGGGCGGGGAGAAGGCGGGCGACGCCGAGCAGGAGCAACGCCCCGAGGTAGAGGAGCTCCTTCCGGGCCCTGCGCCCGAGCTTCTTCCTCCCGCGCGAGGTCATGGCCCGCCGCCCCTCGCCCGCAGCACCGCCTCCGTTTCGTCCCAGACGCGGTCCGCCCCTATCGAGGCCATGCACCATCCGGGCGCGTCGCACTCGCGCCGGTAACAGGGGCGGCAATCGGCCGCCGCGCATACGACGCGGTGCCCGGGGCCCCACGGGCCGGTGCGCGCCGGGTTCGTCGGGCCGAAGAGCGCCACCACCGGCGTCCCCACGGCGGCGGCGAGATGCATCGGGCCCGTGTCGTTCGTCACCAGGACGTCGAGCCGCTCCAGGAGGGCGGCCATCGCCAGCGGGTCGCCCACGCCGTCGACCGGCAGCGCCGGGCGCTTCATCATCGCCGCCGCGGCCGCGCCCTCCCCGGCGAACGCCCCGATCGCGACGACGGCGGCGCCCGCCTCCGCCGCGCGGTCGCCCAGCCGCGCGAAGGAGTGGAGGGGCCAGCGCTTGCTGGCCCAGCGGGCGGTGACGGAGAGCCCGACGCGGGGGGCCCGGTCCCGCGGCGGAAGCCCCTCGAGGAGCCGCGCCGCCAGCTCGCGGTGCGCCGCGCCCGTCCCCAGCGGAAACGAGACGCCGCCCCCCCCGAAGCCGAGGGCGGCGGGGATGAGGAGGTACTTTTCGACTGCGTGCATCTCGGGGGACGGCTCCCGCACCTTCACGTTGTATAGGAGTGGGGCGCCCTCGCGGGCGCCGGCGAAGCCGGCCCGCACCGGGGAGACCGTGGCCGCCGTGAACGCCGCGCTCCTCAGAAGCCCCTGCAGGTCGAGGACGGCGTCGAACCCCTCGGCGTACAAGGCGCGGCAGATGGAGACGAAGGACGCGGTCGCCCGGGCGAGCGTGCCGGACGGCTTCCAGAGATGGCGCGGGAAGAGTATGAGGCGGTCGACGCACGGGTTCCCGCCGAGGAGGCGGGAGTATTGGGCGTTGACGAGCCAGCAGATCCTCGCGCCGGGAAGGGCGCGGCGCAACCGGGCGGCCACCGGGAGGGCCTGGACGATGTCCCCGAACGAGCTCGGCTTGATGATAAGGATGTTGCGCATCATGGCCGCCCGGCCCTTCTCGCGGCCGCGCCCCGGAACCGCCGCCTCGACCGCTTCAGGTAGCGCCGTGTCTTGCGTTCCAGCTTTCTCCACGTCGCCCGGAGCTCGCCTCGCCGCCTCGGGCCGAGGTAGAACTTCAGGAAACGCGCGCGGTCGCGTACGCTGACGAGCCTGAGGTCGAGAAACGACTTGTTGATCTGGAGGAGGTTGCGGATCACCTGCCGCCGCGTGAGGTCGAGCCGGGTGCGGACGAAGTCGAGGTCGGTGAGGAAGAAGACGGGGGAGCCGTCGCGCCCGCGGGCCGCCAGCACGTTCGTGGCCTTCATGTCGCCGTGGTAGATCCCCACCGCGTGGACCCTCCGCAGGAAGCCGGCGAGGGAGCGCAGGAACGCCACGATGCCGACCGGCCTCCCCGAGGCGTCCCTGGGGAGGCGGCCGATGGCGTCGACCATGTTCACGGCCCCCGCGATCTCCTCGGTGAGCAGGTAGGCGTGGCGGAGGAGGTTCATGAAGGAGCGCTCCTCGATCGCGGCGACCGCGCGCACCGCCCTGATGTTGCGGATCTCTATGGCGTAGGCCCCCTGCCAGGAGCGAAGGGCCTGCGAACGCCGCCAGAGATACTTGAACGCCTTCCATCCGCGCTTCGGCTTGTAGTGCTTGATGAAGAGCGTCCGCGCCGCGCCCTGGATCTCGACCCCCCTCGACCAGAGGTCCTTGCTCCTGGAGGACTTGAGGAGCGCGGCGCCGCCCTCCGCGAGGTCGTGCCCGAGGAAAAGCCCGGCCATCTCCCCCTTCCACTCCCCGCGCCGGGCGAAACCGCTGAAGCCGGCGAAGTTCAGCCGCATGAAATACTTGTTGTTGTCGAGGCACCGCTGCTCCCTCCGCCTCCAGAGGCGCCAGCGCATCCCGCGCGTCATGAGGTCGATCTCCGCGAGGCGCTGCCTCTTCTCCTTCGTCCAGAGGGCGTCGTCCGCGAAGTAGGCGTTGAAGAAGCGGAGGCGCTCGGGGGCGGCGAGCGATATGCTCGCGAACATGTTGAATTGCGCGAGGCTGCGGATCCGGTGCCGGAGGGGGAGGGATGGGCTCGCGCTGGCGCGGTGGAGGTCGAGGAGGAAGATCCGCCCCTGGCCGCCGGGGAGGGATTCGACGAGGAAGTTGCCCGGGTGGAGGTCCCGGTGGTAGATCCCGGAGTCGTGCATTCTCCTGAGGAGGGCCGCCAGGACGGCGATGAGCCGCCGCCGCTCGGGCGCGCCCGCCCGGAGGGTCCCGTCGGGGGAGAAGAGCGCCTCCTCGAGCGTGACGCAGTTGAAAAGGCGGACGGTGAGGAGGTAGCTCTCGCGGAGAATCCCGGCGCGCCTCCTCTCGCCGAAGGCGACGGGTACGACGGTCGGTAGGCCGCGCTCGGCGGCGGCGGTGGTGATCCGCCACTCGCGCCGCGCCTTCGACCCGCAGAGGTTGGCCTTCAGCCACTCGCCGGGGTTGGCGTGCCGGTAGATCTTGACGACGACGGGGACCCGGCGCGGCCCGTCGGATATCGCCGCGCCGAATATGATGCGGGCCGGCGATTTCTTGATGATCTCGGACGCGTGCGCCTTGAGGAGCCGCCGCGGGTCCGGCGTCCGGTCGGCGAGGAAGAGGGGGGCGAAGACGGAGCTCACCCGCCAGCGTATCCCCCTTGCGTCCTTCACCCTCACGACTTTGGGCATGGCCGCCCCCGCCTCAGTATCGCCGCCCCGCGGCGCGGGGCGCGGAATGCGCCCCGTTGAACGACATCGCCGCGAGCACGGCCGCGACGAGATTGATGTGCATGAAAGAGCTCCCGCTGAATCTTCCGCTCCACGTCGAGTCCGCCAGCGAGTAGGCGGCGAACGCCGCGAGGGCTGCGGCCGTCCCGGAGCCGAGGCCGGGCGAGGCACGGGCCCAGCGCGCCGCGGCCCGGGCCGCGAGCGCGCCGGCCCAGATGAGCGCCGCGAGGCCCGCGAGCCCCGTCTCCGCCCCGACCTGGAGGAAGAGGTTGTGCGCGTGCTCGCGGTAACGGAGGGCGTCCCTCGACCGCGCGGGGCCGGGCGCCGGGCCGCCGCGGTCCTCGTAGACCGCGCACGCCCTCCTGAACTCCCCCGGGCCGACGCCGAGGATCGGGCGGTCCCGGATCATCAGCGCGGCATCCCGCCATACGACGACCCGCCACGCGGCGGTCCGGTCGCGCGCCTTGCCGGTGGCGGCGGCGCGGCGCACGAGGCGGTGGCTCGGGAGGAAGGCGAGGGCGACCGCCGCGGCGACGGGGAGCCAGATCCACCTCCAGGAGCGCAGGGCCGCCAGGCAGAGCGCGGCGGCGCCCAGGGCGAGCCACGCCGCGCGCGAGTAGCTGTAGAGGGCGCAGAGGAGGATGAGGAGGAGGGCCGGCGCGAGCGCCGCCGCCGGCGCGCCGCCCCGCCGCCGCGCGGCCGGGAGCGAGAGGCCTATCGGGAGGGCGATCGCCATGAAGAGGCCGAGGGCGTTCTTTCCGTCCCAGAGCGGGTATCCCTGGTCGACGATGAAGGCGAGCCCCGCGCGGGCGTGATGGGCGAGATCGACCGCAGCGACGACGGCGGCGGCGGCCACCATGGCGGCGGCGGCTGCGCGCGCGCGCCCCGAGTCGCGCAGGAGACGGAGGGCCCCGTGGAAAAAGGCGGCGTAGAATCCCGCCTCGGCCACCGCGGCCCAACGCTCGCGCGCGGGGCCGAACGGGGACGCGGCCGCCGATAGGGCGCTCGCCGCCATGAAGAGGGCCAGCGGGGCGCCGAGCCCGGCGGAGACGAAGTAGCGCCGCGGCCGCGCGACGGCGCAGGCGAGCCAGAGGAGGGAGAAGGCGACGGAGATGTTCTTAGCGCTCGTCAGGCTCACCCTCCCGAACGGGGTGGGGAAGCGGAGGGAGGACGGACGCAGGAAGACGAGTGCGAGGGCGGCCCAGAAGAGGGCCGCGAGAAGCCGGTCGAGCGCGCCGAGAATTCGGCCTGAATCGGTCACTGTTCCTTTTTCCATCTCCCCGCCCCCCCCGCGGCGGCGTCCGTTCATTCCCAGAGCGAGAGGAGGAAGGGGAAGAGATCGCGCCTGATGAACAGGCAGTAGGCGTCGAAGACCTCCTTCATCCGCGCCGCCTTTCGCTCCTTCCCCCTCCTCGCGCGGTAGAACGCCGCCTTGCAGCCGGCGCTCGCCGCGTCGGCCAGTATGCCGGCGGCGAAGAGCGGGCGGAAGGCGACCTCGAAGGCGGCGCTCCGCGCGGCCCCCTCGTGTTTGCGGAGGTAGCGCAGCAGGCCCCGGACCCGTGGGGCCATGACGGAGGCCCGGCCCTGGCGGCGGCTCCTCCCGCCGTAATGCGTTACGCGCGCCTCGGGGCGCAGGGCGATGCGGAAGCCCGCGTCCCTGATCCTGCGGCAGAGGTCCACCTCCTCGAAGAAGATGAAATACCCCTCGTCGAGGAGGCCGACCGTGTCGAGGACGCTTTTCCTGATGAAGAGCGCGGCCCCGGAGGGCTGGTCCACCTCCATCGGGGCGTCGAACGACTCCCCGCGCATCTTCACCCGGTCGTAGGCCGAGCGGAAGAGGCCGAGGCGGCCGAGGACGGTCCCGGATGCGAGGGCGAAGCCGAACGTCGGGAAGCGCCTCGCGGCGTGCTGGACGCTGCCGTCCTCGTTGAGGAGGAGGGGCCCGCAGGCCCCGACGTCGGGGGAGGCGTCCATGAAGGCGGCGAGGCGCTCCAGGGCCCCCGGGTGCGCCACCGTGTCGGGGTTGAGGAGGAGGGCGTACCGCCCCGAGGCGAGGCGCAGGGCCTGGTTGTTCGCCGCGGCGAAGCCGCGGTTCGAGGGGTTGGCGATGAGGCGGACCGACGGAAAGCCGGCTCGCACGAGGTCCGCCGATCCGTCGCCGGAGGCGTTGTCCACGACGAAGATCTCGTGCGAGAGCCGCCCCGCCGCTGCGGGGATCGAGGAGAGGCAGCCGCGGAGGTAAGCCGCGGAGTTCCAGCCGACGACGACGATGGAGAGATCGGTCACCGCGCCCCCTCCCCGCACAGGTCGCGCAGGACGGCGAGCAGGCGCGGCGCGTGCGCGTCCAGCGCGTAGCGCTCCTCGACCGTCTTCCGCCCCTCGGCGGCGATCCGCCGGCGCAGCGCGGCGTCGCCCAGCAGCCGCTCGAGCGTCTCGCCCCACTCGGCGTCGGAAGACGGGAGGAAGCCGTTCCGCCCGTCTGTGATGATCGTGGAGACCACGCCCACCGGGGAGCAGACCGCGGGCACGCCGCACGCCATGTAGACGAGCGCCTTGAGCGCGCACTTCCCCCGCGCCCACGGGGTGTCGGGCAGGGGCATGAGGCCGATGTCGAAACCGCGGAACTCGCCGAGCTCGGAGGCGGCGTCCCAGCGGGCGAACTCAGCGCGCACGTTCGGGTGCCCGGCGAGGTCGATCCCGTCCGCCGTGCCGCTCACCAGGCGCAGGGTGAAGGCGGCCCTCCCCGCGAGCCGGTCCAGGACCGGGAGGAGGGCGTTGATGTAGGCGTTCGTGCCCCGGCTTCCGCTCCATCCGATCACGGGCGGGGTGCGGCGCGCGCTGGGGGCCGGCCTGTAGAGGGCGGTGTCGACCACCGTGGGGAAGCAGATGACCCTGTCGGCGTGGGCGGCGGCGGCCCGCCGGAGCGTGTCGTTGCCGGCCAGCACGAGGTCGCTCATCCGCGCCGTCGCCCGGAACCGCCGCATCCTCGATCCCCGCAGGGCGCCGTCCCCCTTGCGGCGCATCACCGCGTCGTCGATGTCGTAGACGAGGCGGCGCGCCGAGCGCGAGAGGAGGGCCCTGTCAAAGGGGCCAAGCAGCTTCTTCTGGAGGAAGACGGCGTCGTGGCGGCGCAGTCCGAGGAGGAGCCGCCAGCGCGCCGGGCCCGGGCGGGGTATGACGAAGGTCGAGCAGGCGGCGCCGTTGCGCTCGAGGAAGGGGATGAACTGCCCCACCCTGAAGCGGTAGCTCGGTTTATCCATGCGCGTGGTCAGGAACGCGATATTCATCGGATATGACGGGGCCGCGGCCCGGCCGCGGGGGTCCCGGAGGTCACCCCCTCGCCGCGACCACGAGGATCGATTTCGCGAAATCCACGCAGAGGTATTTGTGGAGGGGCGCCGCCACCCAGAGCCGGAAGAGGCGCCGGAAGAAGGCGTCGTTGTAGATCCTGAAGATGCTCTTCACCTTGAAGCCGAGGGAGATGAGGATCCCCCCGATCTCG